>Ga0247727_10002238_pt1 | contig 44633 bp, 25 predicted proteins | sample WisWelCaveWW1625_FD_202498 | JGI IMG/M metagenome (GOLD analysis project Ga0247727, IMG submission 202498) | Biofilm microbial communities from Wishing Well Cave, Virginia, United States - WW16-25 | ecosystem: Environmental > Aquatic > Deep subsurface > Groundwater > Cave microbial mat | place...
GACGCTGGATGCTCCTGCTTTCGGCTCGGCGGTGGATACAGTCAATCCGGCGCGTGTGATTCAGTTTGCGCTGAAGTATAGCTTCTAGCAAGCTCTTACCTTCACGTTACTTTCCTTTCGGCAAAGTGACCACGGGCAGCAGAATGTGCGAAGGCCGCTCGGCGTTGTGATAAATGGTCTGCTTCGCCACGCGCACCTTGCTCGATGATCCGAACGCATCACCCGTATTCGGATTGCGGTCGAATTGCGGGAAGTGGCTGCTGGTAACGTCCACGCGGATGCGGTGGCCGGGCAGAAAGACGTTCGCCGTTCCCACCAGATCAACCTCGAATTCGTAAACCTCGTTCGGCTTCAGCAATTCCATCTTGTCGGTTCCCTTGCGATAGCGCGCGCGCAGGATGCCTTCGGCGATGTTCATCGAAAAACCGTTCGGATGAACGTCAATCAATTTCACTACCCAATCGGTGTCCGCGCCGTCGGTTGAAGCGAAGAGTTTCATCTTCACCGGCCCGGCAATCGCCAGCGGCTGCTCCACCGGCGCGCTGGTGTAAACCAGAATGTCTCGGCGGTTTTCGATCACCCGCTGGTCTTTCGGCCCAGCCAGCGTGGGTGTGCCGCAGCAGTTGTTGCCACCGACCGTGGGCACGGGATCGTTCGGATCGTAATCGTACTGATCGCTCGGTGAACCCGTGGGTTGATTCGCACCCAGGCTGCCATTGCCCTTGTCGGTGTTCGCTGAGCCGCCGCTGGCGATGTAGAACGGCGTGAACTTGGTTCCGGGAACCGGCCAGTCCTGTTCGTGCCGCCATTGGTTGACGCCCATGTAAAAAATCTCGACCGGCGGCTCGCGGTCAATGCCGTTGTCAACGTCTTTCAGGTAATGATCGAACCAGCGCAGCTCGCGGTCGAACTGCACGCGCATGTTCTGCGGGCCGAAATCAACGTCGCCGAACTTCTGCGACGGGCCGTGTCCCCAGGCGCCGATGATCATCCTGGTTTCGCGCCGCGCCTTTTCATTCGCGCCCTGCTTGCGCACGCCGGCGAAGCCGTTGATCGTGCCCTGCAGGAAGATGTCGAACCACCCGCCGCTGGTGTGAACCGGAACGTTGATCTTCGAGAAGGTCTCTTCGTCGCTGATTTCCCGCCAGTAATCGTCGTAGCCGGGATGCGCCAACCAGTCGCGGTAATGCTTGACGGCGTAACCCGCACTCTGCAGATCGCCGTCCTTCAGCGGCAAGTGTTTCAGGATTGTTTCGTACTTCAGCTCATTCGGCGCGTAATTTTCGCTGTGCCAGTATTGTGGCAACATAATCCGGTTCGGCATCCGTACCACGCCCCAACCGTAGTTGAACGACAGCCGGAACGCACCACCGAGCGTGATCCAATTGCCGTAGATGTTGGTCGAAGCCACAGCCGGAAACATCGCCACCAGATTCGGTGGCTGCAAACTGCCCGCGCGCCACTGCACGTGACCGAGGTACGATCCACCCTGCGTGGCGACCTTGCCGTTTGACCAGGGCTGCTTCGACGCCCATTGGATCGTGTCGTAACCGTCCTTCGCTTCGGTGCGGAAAGGTTCCCACTGGCCTTCCGACTCGTAGCGCCCACGCGTGTCGTTCATCACGACGGCGTAGCCGCGCTGAGCGAATTTGATCATCGTCTCGTGCACGCCGTCGCGCTGAACACCGTAAGGCGTGCGGACGACCAGCGTCGGGTAACGACCTTCGGCTCGCGGCAGGTAAACGTCGGCGTAGAGCTTTACGCCGTCGCGCATCAGCACGGCTTGGTAGCGCAGGATTCTGATTTCGTTCAAGGCCGAGCTTGCGTCGTTCGACGAGAGCGCAATGATGATGAGTAGGCAGAACAACAGAGATGATCGAAGAATCATGGCCGGTTTCATTTGTTTGTTCCTCCGTAACAATGTGAGAGATTCCATTGCGGTTATTCGATATACTGGCTACTATCTTGGACAGATGAGCCGAAAAGGAGAACGATATGAACGGTACGATCAATCCCGAATTCAGTGAATTGCGACAGGATCTCAACAATCAAGGCAAACTGATAGCAGAACAAGGCAAAGAGATCGCTGAACTGCGCGGTAATGTGCAACAGCTTGACAAGCTCGCGGCCACGGCCAATCGGCAATCTACGCTGCAGATCGCCGCAATCGTTATCACCATTTGCCTCACGATAGCTGGTGGTTTGTACTTCCAGACAAACTCCATCAATCGAAACGTCGAGCAACTCGAAAAAAGGATGGAGCGCGTAGAGCGAAACCTCGATGAACTCAACAAAGAATCGCGCGCCCAACGACAAGAGAAAGAGGTCCGCGAACAACAGAAGAAGTAACGGAGAAACAATTCTCTATTGGCTTCGCGGTTGCGCCGCCTTCTCCCACGGCTCGCTGCCCCGCCCGTTCAAATCCCACATCACGTTCCCACCCATCAGAGTCATCTCGCACGCCAGCCGCTGCGAGCCTTTCATCAACATCCTGTCAGAATCAACAAATCCAAAGTCGCCGCGCTCCAGCCGCAGCACGGCCACGTCCGCCGCCGCGCCGACCGTCAGGTGGCCGAACTTCTCTCGATGAATCTCCTTCGCCGGATTCCAAGTGGACTTCAAGATCGCTTCTTGCAGCGGCATCCCCAGGTTCAAAAACTTCGACATCACGTTGACGATGTCCTTCATCCCGGCGTTCATACTACCGACGTGCAGGTCGGTCGAGATCGAATCGGGCGCGAAGCCCTGCTTCATCGAAGGCACGGCGTAGCGCCAGATGAAGCTCCCGCCGCCGTGACCAACGTCGAAGATCACGCCGCGCTTCCTGGCCTCGAACAGGTACGCGCGCACGTTGCCGTTCTCGTCCAGCGTCGGGTCGAACTTGCGGTAGACGTGCGTGTAGATGTCGCCCGCGCGCATCTTTTTCAAGTAAAACTCCTCGTGCGGGCGTTCGGGGACGACCTGGCCGTAATCAACCATCACCGGCAGGTTGGCCAAACGGCCTGCTTCGAGCGCGCGGTCAACCGCCGTCCAGTCGGGTTTGGCGTAATGCGCGGTCTTAAAGCCGACGATGGCGTCCGGATATTTCTTCGCCATTTCCGCCGCCTTTTGCGCATCCATGTCTTCGGTATTTTGCTCGATTTGGCCGCCGCCCATTCCATTGCCGACGATGTTGATGAAGGCGAAGACGCGGGTCTTGGCGCGGTCAATCACGCGCCCTTTGAAATCCTCGAAGTTGCGCCAGCCGGAGGTGCCGGCGTCCGCCATCGTCGTCGTACAGGCGCGGAAACTGTGGTTGTCGGGGTAGACGCTCAGGTCGCCGGTGTAAGAGCGTCCGCCCGTGCCTGCGTAAACGTGGACGTGAATGTCCACCAGGCCCGGCGCGACGTAGAGTCCCTTCACGTCAACCACCTTCGCGGCCAGCGCCGGGTCAATGTTCTTTTCGACGGCGGCGATCAAGCCCTTCGAGATCGCCACGTCGCGCGCTTCGTTGATGTTGTTCTTCGGGTCAATGACGTGGCCGCCTTTGAGCAGCAGGTCGTATTTCGGTTGAACCGCCGCAGGCCACAACCAGACAACAGACAGAAGTATCGCAATCGAGAGTCGCATCGCGTCGAACGTCCTTTCCGTTTAGTTGAGTGTTTATCGCTTCGATTTGATCGCAAAAGTGGCGCTAGCATAACGCCGGTCGTTTTGTTTACCAAGAGCGATGGGCAGGAAATGGCGGTCTCAGGTGTTATAATCGCGCACCCGCACCGATAACATTTTCGATGAAATTTGGAGGAGTCTATGAAACCTTCGCTCAAGCTTGCATTGTCGCTGCTCGTCGCAACTCTACTGAGTCTGGCGGCAGTCGCTCAATCCAAACGTTCGATGACCTTCGACGACCTGATGGCGGTCAAACGCATCGGCGATGCGCAAGTGTCGCCCGACGGAACGCGCGTCGCTTACGTCGTCAGCGAGGTTGATAAAAACCTCAATCGCGGCAAACGCAGCGTCTGGATCGTTCAAACCACCGGTGGATCGCCGCAGCAATTGATCACCTCGGACAAAAACGATTACTCGCCGCGCTGGTCATCCGACGGCAAATGGCTGGCGTTTCTTTCGACGCGCGAAGGCGCGCCGCAAATCTACGTCGCCGGCACGGACGGATCGAACCCGCGCAAAGTCACGAGCGCTCCCGAAGGCGTCGGCGAATTCATCTGGTCGTTCAATAGCAAGCTGTTCGCGTTCACGACCGATGTTTATGCCGAGTGCCAGACGCTCAATTGCGTGGCCAAACGCAGCGAGGCAGATGAGAAGAGCAAGGTCAAAGCCGTCGTCGCCGACCGCCTGCTCTTTCGCCACTGGGATTCGTTCAAGCGCGGCAAGCGCTCGCACCTGTTTGTCGTCTCAAGCGAAGGCGGCGATCCGCGCGATTTAACGCCGGGCGATTTCGACGTGCCGCCGTTCTCACTGGGCGATCCGACGGCGTTCGATTTCTCGCCCGATTCGTCCGAGATCGTCTTCGCGCGAAATATAGAGAAGGACGAAGCGTTGAGCACCAACAACGATCTCTTCACAATTTCGGTCGGCGGCGGCGAAGCCCGGCGGATCACCGGCGACAATTTCGGCTCCGACACCACGCCGCGCTATTCGCCCGACGGACGCTGGATCGCTTATCGCTCGCAACTGCGCAACGGTTACGAATCGGATCGTTTCCGATTGATGCTCTACGACCGCCGGAGCGGAACGAGCCGCGAGATGTCCGCCGGATTCGATCGCTGGGTTGGCGACCTCGCTTGGTCGCCTGACAGCCAGCGGCTCTTCCTGACCGTCGAAGATCGCGGGCGCGAGTCAATCTTCCAGGCCCCGATGAACGGCGACAAGTTCGGAACTCTCATCTCCGGCGCGACGAATGCTGGGGTGACCGTCTCCGCCGATGGCAAGACGCTGGCCTTCACTCGTTCGAGCCTCGCTATGCCCGCCGAAGTCTTCAAAGCCAATTCGGACGGCAGCGGCGCGACGCAACTCACACGAATTAACGCCGACCTGCTGTCGCAGCTCGATCTCAACCCGGCTGAAGACTTCGAATACGACGGCGCGAAGACGCCCGTCGTTCGCACGGCAAAACTGGGTCGCGTCAAAGCCTCAACCGACATCGGCCCAGGCCGCGCGGCGAAGATTCACGGCTTCATCGTCAAGCCGCCGCAGTTCGACCAGTCGAAAAAATACCCGCTGGTCTTGTTGATCCACGGCGGCCCCCAGGGCGCGTGGTTCGACAGTTGGAGCTACCGCTGGAACGCACAGATGTTCGCTGCGCGCGGTTACGTCGTTGTGTTGATCAATCCGCACGGCTCGACCGGATATGGCCAGGCCTTCACCGAACAGATCAGCGGCGATTGGGGCGGGGCGGTCTACGAAGACCTGATGCGCGGGGTGGATCACGTGGTCAAGCAAGGCTACGTTGATCCGAATCGCATCGGCGCAGCCGGAGGTTCTTACGGCGGGTATGTGGTCAACTGGATTCTCGGCCACACGAACCGCTTCAAAGCGATGGTCTCGCATGCGGGCGTCTACAACCTGACGAGCATGTACGGTGCGACCGAAGAGTTGTGGTTCACCGAGTGGGAGTTCAAAGGCAATCCGTGGGACAACCCGGAGCTTTACACCAGGTGGTCGCCGCATCTGTACGCCAGGAATTTCAAGACGCCGACGCTGGTCGTTCACGGCGAACTGGATTATCGCGTGCCCGTCGGCGAAGGCTTGCAGTTGTTCACCGCGCTGCAACGGCGCGGCGTGCCATCGAAACTGCTCTACTTCCCCGACGAGGGACACTGGATTCTGAAGCCGCAGAACAGCGAGCTTTGGTACAAGACGGTGCTCGGCTGGCTCGATCAGTGGCTGAAGCCGAACGGCGAGACGGCGTCGAGATAGTTGTACGGGAGCTATCGCCAATTCGTAGAGCATGAGGCAAAATGCAGCCCGGTGTGCGGCAAACTCACCGCTTCGCCGCGCATCAACCAACCGGCTGCGCAGGCCATTAGTTTACCCACAAGTTTCACGCTGTGCTGAAATCACAGGACTTGTGCGGTTGCGATCAATTTCACTCACGTTGCAAGCAAAGAGCTTGCAGACTTGTGGGGAAACTAATGGCGCAGGCAGCCCATCAACCAACAAGGAGAATCGCATCAATGAGAAAGCACATTCCGACCATCACTCTCTTCGTCGCGCTCAGCGCGCTGTTGCTCAGCGCGCTGCTTGCGCCATCCGGCCTCGCGCAGAAAAAAGCCCCGGCGAAGGCTCCGGCGAAGGATAAACCGGCAGCGCAGGCTCCCGCCGCACCACAGTTCATGTCGGTGCAGGTGGTGCGCATTCACCCCGGAATGGGGAACGAGTACCAGGAGTTCCTGAGAACCGAAACGCTCCCGGCGCTCCAGAAGGCCGGCGTCAAAATGCGCAGCGCCTGGGTGAGGGCAGTCTTCGGCGAAGCGAACGAGTATGTCGCCGTCATGCCGATTGAGAGCATGGCGCAGTACGACAGCCCCGGCCCCATCGTCAGGGCGCTCGGAGAAGAAGGCGCGCGGGCTTACGGCGCAAAGGCGGCGCGGTTCATCGCCAGCTCACACACCTTTTGCCTTCAGGCGCGGCCCGACCTGAGCATCGAGCCGAAGACGAACGAGCCGCCCAAGCTGGCTATCGGTTTTGATGTCAGCGTCGCGCCAGGCCGCGCGCTGGATTACGAAAGCATCATCAAAACCGACTTCCTGCCGGCGCTCAAGAAAGCCGATCTCAAAGGCGTGCTGGTGAGCCGGGTCGCGTTTGGCGGCGATACCAATCAGTACGTCGTCATCGCGCTGTACGATTCCTTCGCCGAGATCGGCAAAGGGTCTCCGTTAGTGCGCGCGCTGGGCCAGGAGGGCGCGAACAGGCTGTCGCAAAAGACCGCCGGGATAGTGCTGCATTCTGAAAACGCGGTCTGGCGCTATGTCCCGGAGCTGAGCCTGCCGCAACTGGCGCCGAAGGCCGAAAACAGATAGGCATCGGCCACGTCCGACAAACTTCAGTTTGTCGCTGGCTCCGTCATGAGCCGCATTGGGAAGCCCACGACAAACTGAAGTTTGTCGGACATTCACCAACCAACTGCAAGATCTCGCGCTCACCGGCAAGCCAATCAGGACATCAGGGATCACCATCCTGCGCTTCGCCAATGGCAAGGTCGTCGAAGAATGCGCGAGATGGGACACGCTGGGGCTGATGCAACAACTCGGCGCGATTCCGAAATGAACCAAGCCTGAAGCGACCGCTGCCAGTAACCTGGAAGGACGTGATCGGGACTCCACAGCGCGTGGAAGTCCCGGCGCGCGCTTTCCCATCCACAATTTGCTTACTTCCGAATGCCCCTGGAGGTGGGGCGATTATGAAGAAAAGTTTCTTTCTCTTGATGACGATCAGTTTGTGTCTTCTGGGCATGGTTCAGGCTGTTGCGCAAACGCCTGCGCCCGGAGCGCCGCCTGCTGTCCTGCAGATCTTCCGCGAGGAAGTCAAACAGGGCAAGAACGCCGCGCACGAGACGGTGGAAGCGGGTTATGTCCAGGCTTTCACGAAAGCGAAATTCCCATCGTACTACCTGGGCATGGCGGCGGTCTCAGGTCCGAACGAGGCCTGGTTCACGGTCGCCTACGATTCGTTCGCCGCTCTCGAAAAAGATCGGCAGTCCATCGAAAAGACGCCCGCGTTGGCGCAACAGCTCGCGCAGCTCGATCAGCAGGACGGGGAGTTTCGCACGGGAGGGCGCATCCTGCTGGCCGTCTATCGCAGGGAACTCAGTATCCGCCCCGACCGGGTGATGGCCAACGTGCCGCGGTCGCGGTACTTCAACATCCTCACGGCGCGCGCGCGCCCTGGCCGTGACGCGGAGTTTGCTCAGGCGATCAGGATCTATCTGGCCGCGCTCGAAAAGGCGGATGAGAACGCGGCTGGGGCCGCCTATCAGGTGGTTTCAGGCGCGCCGGCCGGGACGTACCTGTTTTTTATCCCGATGAAGTCGCTTCAGGAGATAGACGCCAATCGAGCTCGTGAAAGCGCGGTGAACCAGGCTCTGGGCGCCGAGGATGGACAAAAATTGCTGAAGCTGATCAGCGAGGTTTTCCTGACCAATGAGAGCGCCATCTTCGCCTTCAGCCCGAAGATGAGCTACGTCTCGAAAGAGTTCGCCGCCGCCGACCCGGACTTCTGGACGCCGAAACCGAAAGCGGCGGCCAAGCCCGCAGCGGCGCCCAAGAAGCAAGCGGACAAGGCCGGCGCCAACCAGTAAGGATGGAGCGGCGGCGTCAGCAGCAGTCAAACCCGGAGACGGGCGGAGCACAATCCGTCCGTCTCACACCCGAAGCCCGGCCGCAAGGCCGCACAACCCAAAAGGAGCAGATCATGACCGCACAGGAAAACACCAACCTCGTCAAGCAGACTTACGAAGCCTTCCTCCGTGGAGACATCGAAGGCCTGCTCAAACACTACTCCAACGACGTCGTGTGGGATGTTTATGGACCGGCAAGCGTGCCTACCGCCGGGACGTGGCGCGGCCTTGACGGATTGGCGCAGTTCTTTGCCAAAGTGGATGAATCCCTCGAAGCTCAGAGCTTCGAGCCGTTGGAGTTCATCGCCCAGGATGATCAGGTGGCGGTGGTCGGCCAATACGTGTGGCGGGCCAAGCCCACAGGCCGGACGTTCAGCAGCAAATGGGTTCACGTCGTAACGCTGAGCGACGGAAAGATAACCCGGTTCCGCGAATTCACCGATACGGCTGCGGCTGCCGCAGCTTTCTCCGGCAGTTAGATCGGTTTTCAATTGGGTGGACGGAAAAGCTCTGAGTGCGCGTTCGTAGTTCCGCCTTCAGGCGGCGTTGGCGGAGCGGTGAGACCACCGCCTGAAGGCGGAACTACGAACGCGCTTTCCATACGGCGTCCGCAGTAACTCGCCGTAAACCTCACTCTCAAGTTCACCAACGCGCCGGTTCAGCCGTGGCCCGCAATGAGGCTCGCCCGCTAAACCATGGCTTCAAAATGCGTAAAGGACTCTCCCGATGCTGAGTAACTTCATCAAGTCATACGCTGACAAAAACTACAAACACACGACGATGGTCCGGCACAAAGGCGTGGTGATCGCCTTGGCGATGGACGATCAGCGGCGGATTTTTTACAGCCTTCTTGATTTCGGCGGCGGCGACCGGTTGGGTTCGCCCGGTTCAATGGATGCCGCCAAATCCACGCTCGATAAAGATGCCTGGCTGCCCGCCCCGGTGGAATTGATCTTTCCGACCGAGATTGCCGAAGTCGGTTTCGGCGTCGCCGATCAGACGCGATCGGAAGTGTTTAAGAAGGGGAGCAACCAGGCGGAGGCTCAGGTGTTGCGTTGCCTCCCGCGGATTCGGCGGAGAGTAAGGCTTTCGATTATTTCCGCTCGACGACGGCACGGCTCAGTGCTGATGCGCCGTTCCAGGCGCTGTCGGACGGGCAATACGTCTACATCTTCCGGCAGGCGATCGGCGCGGGCCACGCTTCGATAGTCTTGAAGAATGGAGTTCCGCTGGTCAATTCCACGCTCCTCGTGGATCGCTTCGTGATGGTGGGTTCCAAGCTGACGCCGAAGATGGAAGGGCGGTTCCAGCGCAGCCGCAGCCGCGTCCGCCCGGCGAGCCGCAAAGACAGCCTGGGCGCGGCAGACCTCGACGGAAATCCGTTCTTCGAGCCGACGCAGGAACTGAAGTTCATCGGCCATCTGACCGGCGGGCGTTTCTCCGCCCTGCTGCTGCCGACCCAGGTCGCTGAAATTCAACGGTGGCAGATATTCGCGTGCAAAGAGAGGAAGAACAATAGCGGCACGATCGTTGATACGTGGATTGACTCCTACAATGTCGAACGCTCGGCAGACGGGCTGTTCAACACGCGCGGCTCGCAGACCTACACCTGCGTTGACCACCCGGCGGTCTTCACGCGGAAAGAGGGCAAATGCGTGGAGCCTAGCCTGGCCGACCCGACCCAGCCCTGCGACAAGGCTTTGATCCCGCGCATCGTCACCAAAGGTTATGCCGAATCGGCGCTCGAGCTTTCAAGCCCCGCCGACCAGGCCAGGATCGTGACGGACTCGGCCAAAGGGAGAACAGCGGTGACGCTCGGTGAGCGCTTCACGCTGGAAGCCTGGATAAAGTCGGGGTCGAGCAATCTCGATTCGCCCCGCGTTTTGATCAAGGGCGACGGCGGCGTCTCGATCACCATCGTAGAAAATACGAAGCTGCGCGTCAGTTTCGATGGCCTCAATACGATCACAACCAAGAGCATTCTGACCACGAACGAGTGGAACCATCTCGCGCTGACCTTCGTGACCGATCCCGCGGCCGGCCTGTGCCGGTTTTACATCAACGGGCGATTGCGCGAAGAACGCACTAAGCTGCCCGGCGGCAAATCGCCCAGCGCTTCGATCACCACTTTGGGGGCGGGATTCGCAGGCACGATAGACGAGATTCGGGTCTGGAACCGCGCTCGCTCGGCGCGCGAGCTTCGCGCGGATATGAACCAGCGGTTGACCGGGCAGGAGCCTGGCCTGGCGGCTTACTGGCGGTTCGACGAAGCGTCGGGCAACACGGTTTACAACCAGACTATCTCCGGCGCGCACGCGACGATCTTCGGCCCGGCGCTGGAGTTCACCGCGCCCGGCAGCCGCGTGACGCTCGAGCGCGAAGCCGCCCTCAGCCCGAACAAAAGCACCCAGGCCGATCAAAGCAAGAACGCGAGCTACGCTCGAAACGTGGATCAAGCCCGCGCCAGCCCAGAGCGCCGCGTCCGCCGTCCTCTTCTCCGGCAACGGCGGGACTTCGGTCTCAATCGAGTCGAATACAAATCTGCGCCTCAGCTTCGGCAGCGCATCGGTCACCGCGATTGACATACTGAAGCCGGACAAGTGGAACCACGTGGCCGTGACCTTCGACGGCGACTCGTGCAGGTTTTATCTGAACGGCAGTAAGCACGACGAATCGAAGGCGCTCACCGGCGCCAAGCTGGTCAACGCCTCCATCACGACCTTCGGCGCGAGTGCGAACGCCTTCAAAGGGATGATTGACGAAGTCCGCGTCTGGAACCGCGCGCGCACTGAGGTCGAGCTGCTCGCGAATATGAACCGCCGTCTGAAGGATATGAAGAAGGAGCAGGAGCAGGGGCTGACGGGCTACTGGACGTTTGACGAAGCGTCGGGCAAAACCGTGTTCGACCGGACGAGCAACGGCGCGAACGGGACGATCTTCGGCAATGACCAGACGGTCAGCCGGATGCGCGCGCTCACCGACGGCGCCGAGAGGGTGAACCGGATGTGGACTGGCTCCGATGCGCCGGTCGGCGAACATCCAGGCATTCAGCGGTGCAGCTTCGGTTTCGACGGGCGCAGCATCACATCCGGCCCGGCCTCGCTGCTCTATTACCAGCAGACCGACGCCAACTCCGGATACGACGGCAAGAAAAAACCGCTCAAACAGAATGGCCGCGTGATGCTGGCCGTGGCGACCAACGACGGCGCGGTGGAAAACAGGGGCAAGAACCAGATCGCCGCGCTTGACTTCGGCGTCTCGGCGACTGGGCGGCTGGCGCAAACGCCCGATGTTCTTTCGCTTGGCCAGCTCAAGGTGGATTCCACCGGGAGCAGTACGCTCAACGACCTGCTCGACCAGATCAGCGATCTGCAACCGCAGTTTCGCCTGCTTGACGAAGATATCCAGCGTTTCAATCAGGTGATCACAACGCTCAGCATTCTCGACCTGGACCCGCTAACCGCCACGGCTACTATCACCGCCCCGGCCAGGATTACCGACGGCGATCTGCTCGACCTCAACGACCAGACGGCGAAGTTCGTCAAGGCCTTCAACGACGTGGTGAGCGCCAACGGGCCGGTGGTGCGGTTGAATGGTGAACTCGATCGTGCCCGCGCGACCTTCTTCCAGAATCTCAATCAGTCAGGGCAGAGCGAATCGTTCGGGGTGGTGACCAAGGGGATCATCAACACCATCAGTCTGAGCGGTCACGTTCTCGACAAACAAATCTCTTCAGTACGGATCAGCGGTCCGCTCGGAGTGATTCTGATGGACGAGCAAAATAACCTCTTTGGCAATTTCAATGCGACCGCGGGATCGTTGGAAGACAACTTCAACCTGGAGAGCGATGCCGAAAACAAGACAACCGTCGTGGAGTTGTTCGAACTCGACGCGCACATGCAACTGAGGACAAAGGCGGAGACGGAACTGGCGGCCAAGCAGGGTATTTTCAATACCGCCAAGACAAAGCTGGACAGGACGCGCGTCTCGCTGCAGACAGAAAAGGATGAAAAGGCGCGGCAGAGGGGCGGGGTGAAGACAGGGCTCGACGCCCTACAGTCTCTGGTGACCAGCGGCGCGTCGGCCACCATGCCGCTCGTGTACACCGACCCGTTCGGGCTGACCATCTCCGGCGGACTGCTCGGCTTCGCCTGGACGGACAGCATGCCGCTGCTCTTCGACAGCGCATCGGGCAGCCTGGCGCTCTACTTCCGCGGCTCGGACGAGCAGTTCTTCGCCGCCTACTACGACACCAAGACCGAACGGGCGCGCTTCGAGCTGGAGCCGCAGATTGAATTCAATCAACAGAAGGAACCCTGCGTGACCTGCCTGGCGCGCTCCACCGACGCCGAGATGGACAAGATAAAGATCAAGGTGGAGGACGGCGACACCGCCGCCACCTGCAACGTGACCATCATCGGCGCAGGGATTGTGGAGATGTGGAGGAAGGTTCCGCGCAATCCCAAAGCCTTCGCCGACGTTCTGAACGGGCTGGCGGGCGAGCACACCTTCATCGGTCGCGCCAAACTCGAAATCGAGGACAAGGGGATAGCAGGCAAAACGTACAAGCTCAACGTCACCGACCGCACGACCTCAGCCGGCGCGATCCCGGCGGGCGCGACGATCCTGGTCGGCGATAACAAAATGACCTTGCAGCAGCCATTGCCCATCAGCGCACCCAGCATCACGATCACCGAGGAGGAGGCGAAGAAGATCGGCGCCGAGAAGCTGCCGCTCTTCTTCGTCGGCTACGATTACGAAGAAGACTCAGAGACGACCAAAGTTCCCGCCGATCTTTCCGACGGCTCGGTGCTGGTCTTCGCGGTGGCGTCAAACCGGGCGGGCCAGCGCGCGGTCGAAAACCAGGCCGTGCCGGGCGGCTCGACGCTCGTCTGCAAGTGGACGGCGGACGCGCCCGGCTCGACGCTCGCCTTCGACGGCGCCGACCAATGCGCTCAATTGAGCAAGCCGGATCCGAGCAATGCCGAGGCGCTCAAAACATTCAACGCGGCGCACGCAAAGTTCAACGCCGCGGGCGACCTGACAATGGAGACGTGGGTGCGCGCCGACCGGGTCAAAGATACGGCGCGCGTGATCCACCACCGCTCGGATCAATCGGCCTACGCACTGGGTCTGGAAAGGGCTGATCTGCGCACGGCGCTCGCGCTCGACGGGCGCGCCGACTTCGCCGAAATTCCGAACCGGGACGAGATCAACTTCGGCAAGGATCAGAACTTCACTGTCGAGGCCTGGATCAAAGCCAACCCGGAGCAGGCCGACAAGGAGTTCGGCGATAATGACATCATCGAGAAGTGGTCCAACGAAGGCGGTTACCCGTTCGTCATTCGATACGCCAATCAGACAGGCTCGATCATCGCCGGGAGATTCGGGGGCGGTCAAAATCCCACGATCACATCCACGCGGAAGATCAACGACGGCCTGTTCCATCACGTGGCCTTCGTCAAGGAAGGCACGCAATTGCGCCTGTTCATTGATGGAATTGCGGACGGCACGGCGCCGGACACGACCAGCGCCAGCACGCAGAACTCCTCGCCGCTCTTTCTGGGCTGCCGCGGCGGAACGCGCAACCGGTTCAAGGGCGAGTTGGACGAAGTCCGCGTCTGGAAACGTGCGCGCACCCAGGCGGCCATCCTCGCCGACATGCACCGACGGCTGAGCGGCGTCGAGACCGATCTGGCCGGCTACTGGCATTTCGATGGCGGCGTGGCGACGGATTTTTTGCGGAACGGGAACCACGGATCGCTTGCCGGCCAGCCGAAACAGACGCTTTCGCCGCTGCCTGCTTACGCGGTTTTCGCCGGCGTCAACGACCGGATTGTGCAATCGGGCCAGGTCATTCCCGCCGGCAACTGGACGCATCTGGCCGCGGCCTACGATCAAGCGTATGGGTTGCAGTTCGACGGCGGCAGCTATCTGGATTGCGGCAAGGACGCGACGCTCGACATCAGCCGCGATCTGACGGTCGAAGTCTTCCTGCAAGTCAGCGAATTCGGCGACGGGATGGGCCTCGTCAGCCGGGGCCAGATCAATGATGGCTCGACCGATCACGACGTTCCTTACGCGCTTTACCTCGGTTCCGATGGGCGGCTCCGCTTCGCGTTTGAAGACGTCGAGCATAAATTGCACATCACGAAGACCGCCGATAAGGCGGATTGGATTCAATCAACTGCCGCGCTCAGCCCCGGATTCCACAAGATCGCGGTGACGCGCAAACGGCAGAGCACGCAGACCGAAGAGAAAGACGCGCAGGGCAACGTGATCGGCGCGAGTGTGGTGGAGCGGGACGACCTCACGTTTTACATCGGCGGCGCGGCGTCGGGAACGTTCCAGTACGAAAGCGCGCAGGCTGCCTCCGTCAAAAACCGCCAGCCGGTTGACGCCGGCAGCAGCAGCCAGCCGCTGGTCATCGGCCAGGGATTCAAGGGAAACACCATCACCATCACGAAAACCCGCGTCAATGAAGACGAACGCAGAGAGACGATCACCGAAGAGTTCCCGATCAACATCGGCGGGTTCAAAGGCACGATCACGGAAGTGCGCATCTGGAACGTGGCCCGTGACACGGCGCAGATCGCCAAAGAGATCAAAGGCAATGAGAAAGGCCTGGTTTCGTGGTGGCGCTTCCAGGAAGGCAGCGGCAAATAGGCCTTCGATTCCAAAAGCCAGAACCACGCCGCGATTCACGGCGCGAAATGGGTCAACAGCCCAGACCCGCAAGGCTCCAGCCTGACGCTCTACATCAACGGCGAGCGCAAAGACCCCGGCGACACAAGCGCCGTCGCCACGCATCCTCTGCGGGCGACGACGAATCAGTTCACGCTCGGCGCGCTGCGAAACGCCGGCGCCAGTTTCACGGAATCGCTGCGGGGCGAACTGGAAGAGACGCGCGTCTGGAAAACCACGCGCACGGCGGAACAGATTCAGGACAACCTGTTCCGCAGCCTGGTCGAACGAAAGGCCAGGGGCGCGGGCAATACGCAACTCATCGTCGAAGAGCAGGAAGACCTGATCGCCTATTACACTTTCGATGCGAGCGCGGCCGATCGGGCGCAACTCGACGACCTGTCGCTCAACGGCACCCATCTGGCGGTGACGCCCTCGCCCGCCGTCGTGCAGTCGGCGACGCCCGCGCCGTCTTACGTCGTTTCGACGGCGCCCATCGGCGGCGATGCGCCGCAGGTGCGCAGCGCGCTGGCCGGCGTCCGGAACCTGTCCAACGGCCTGATCGGTTCGACGCCCGCCGTGCAGGAATACGCCGATCTGCAAACGGACAGCCGCGGCAACCTGATCGGCGTGTTCAAACGCTGTTACGGTTTTATCAAAGACGGGCGCTGGAACCTCATCACCGGATACAAAGTCGGCGATATGACGACCGAATGGATCGGCCAGGCGCAGTTTGCGCCCGAACTGATCGGTTACATCGAAGGCGCGCCGCCCGTGCCCAGCGAGAACCTGACGACGCGCGCCGTCGAAGGCATCGGCGACGTGGACGATTACAACCAGGCCAGCTTCGTCGAACTGGTCGAGGCCGAAGAGACGACCTATTCCTACGCCTCTTCGCGCGACACGGGCTTCGACATGGCCGTCGAAGGCTTCGTCGGCTTCGGCCCCGCCACGGAGATTTCCGCGGGGTTCGGACTACACAAGGACGTCTTTGAGATTGCAGGCGTCGTCGGCCTCAAGGCGTCGTTCGAGCATTCGCAGGGCTGGCTGGAAGACGCCAGCACGAGCGTCGGGCGGACGACGGGGAAATCCACCAGCCTCGAGCTTCGCGGGCGCTTCAGCACGCCGGAGGAAATCGAGCAGCAGCGCTTCCACCGGTTCCTGCCGGACAACGTCGGGCAGGCGCTGGTCCGATCAGAGACGGCTGATGTCTTCGCGCTGCGACTGCGGCGCAATGGCGCGCTGATCTCCTATCAAATGCGGCCCAACCCGGACATCCCCAAAGACTGGAACATCATTTCGTTCCCGATCAATCCGCGTTACACCAAGCAGGGCACGCTCGACGGCAAGGTCGGATTGAAACCCGACGCGGATTATCCGAACGCGCTGACCTACAGCCCGGACAGCAGCTACTTCAAGCCGATTGAAGCCTACGCATTGAAAAACCGCATCAATCGCGCCGAGGCCGATCTGCGGGCTTACTTCGATCAATACGCCGCCGGCGAACTGGGCCGCCGCACGAAAGAGACGCATTTCACCCAGGGCGATCTGGCCGTGGGCCGGATGCTCGAAAAGCTGCCGCATTTGCACAAGCGAAACATCGTCAACACCTACGTCTGGACGGCAGATGGCGGTTTGTTTGCGGAAACGCTGGAGACGATGGATTCACAGCAGGAGATGATCGGCGGCTCCTACGAGTTCAAGGGGATGGCCGGCCTGTTCGTGGATTGGGAGACGAACGTCGGCGCTGTCGGCATACGCTTCGGGATAGATGCGCTTTTCGGCGGTCACCTGAACCTGTCGGTCACGAAGACGCAGGAATCGAAATCGTCCTTTGCGCTGAACGTCAACCTGGACAAGGTCGAACGCGACATTTACAAGCGCAATTCCAACCAGGAGATCGAGATTGACTTCAGCGATCCGCAACGCCCGAAGCCGAAAAAATCGCCGGGCAAAGTGGATGCGTACCGGTTTATGAGTTTCTACCTGGAACCGGAATCCGAACATCACGACGCGTTTTATGCGCGGGTCGTTGATCCGATTTGGCTGGCGCAGAGCGACGATCTGGGCGCCGTGGCTTTGCGCGGCGCGGCCCAGGCGACGAAGAAACCGCCGTGCTGGCGCGTGTTGCACCGCATCACCTACGTCAGCCGCATCCTGCCCCCGTTGGACCTGACCGCGCCGCCCTCGCTGGAACGGACGATGCAGACGCTGGACATTGACAGCAACTTCGAGCTGATCAGAATGCTGGAGCCTTTCGTCGCCGACAAGCTCTCTTCCCCCGGGGAATTCAACGCCGCCGTGGACGAGGCGCTCGCGCGGCTGCTGCCCGAACTCGCGCCGCACGCCGCCGAGATCAAGGACTACCTGAGCCACTATTTCGGCGGCGCCGGATCGCCGGAAGCCGCAGGCGCCGCCGCGCCGGACGATCCGTTCAGCCAGTTCGACCGCGCGGCCAATCAGCCGCCCATCGTCAACGCCGGTCCCGATTTCACGGACGCCGGGGCGCTCCGGCTGGAAGGCCAGTCGGTCAGCGTCACGCTCGACAAAGCGAACGTGACCGACGACCGGCTGACCGCGAAGGAGTCTTTCTTCGTCACCTGGGAGAAGCGTTCGGGCGGCGGCAAGGTCGTCTTCAAAGACCCGGACCCGCTCAAGGCCGAAGCGGACCCGCATCTGCTCAACCCCAAAGCGATATTCACCGAGCGTGGCCGCTACGCGCTGCGGCTGACGGCCAGCGATGGCCAGCTTTCGGCCAGCGACGAAATGGTCGTCGTCGTCAACGAAGCGCCCACGATCACGATGCTTCCGCTCGGCGCGCCAGTGCCGCAAACCGACGGCAAGTCGTGGAAACTCGATCTGGCCGCGGAGGTCGACACGGGATTGGGCGATCCGGGAGATGTCGCGCGATTCCCGGCGCCGGCCTGGAGCGTCGTCGGCGGCATCGAGGGCAACGTCACGATACCCGACCCAGTCATCACGGTCCCGGAAGAAAACAAGAACCGGATGAGCATTCTCGTGCGCGGCGTGACGTTCCACAAACGCGGCAATTATCTGCTCCAGTTCACCGCCGGCGACGGTGATTTCAAACGCGATGCCCAGGTGACGGTTGCGATTGCGGCGCGCGTGACCGGCGGATTGCAGGCGCTGTACACGTTTCAGGAATCCGGCGGCGCGACCGTTAATGACGTTTCGGGCGTGGGGACGCCGCTCGACCTGGAGGTCGTCAACCCCGCAGCGACCAGCCGGAACGAGGGCGGGCTGGTCATTCAATCGCCGACCATCTTGAAGACCAAAGCCTCCGCCGAGCGGCTCACCGAGGCGGTCAGAACATCGGGCGAGATCACCATCGAAGCCTGGATCAAACCGGCGGCGACCAGCGATAGAGGCCTGGCGCGGATCGTCACGCTCTCGGGCGGCCCGGGCGCGCGCAACTTCACGCTGGGCCAGAGCGACAGCAGTTATCACGCGAGCCTACGCACCACCACGACCAACGCCAACGCCAGTAACAAAGCGCTGGCTGCGGGCGCAGTAACTACCAGGCTCACGCACCTGGTCTGCACGCGCGACAAGGCGGGATTGATGCGGCTTTACCTGGACGGCGAGGAGGTCGGGAGCCGAAGGGTGAGCGGCGATTTTTCGACCTGGGACAATACTTTCACACTTGCGCTCGGCAACGAGCTGGGATCGAGCGACGGGCACGACCGCGCCTGGCTGGGCGAATATCACCTGGTCGCCATCTACAGCCGCGCGCTGAGCGACAAGGAGGTCGAACAGAACCACGCCTTCACCGCCGACGCCAACCTGCCGCCGATTGTCTCCGCCGGGACGGACGTGGCGGTCAGCCCGAACATGCAATCCATTCGGCTGCCAGGACACGTTACCCACGACCGCGGAGAGGCGGTGCGATTGGAATGGTCGCAGGCGGGCGGCCCAGGCAGTCCCGCTGGCGTCACCTTCACCTCTCCCAACCCGGCGTCGAACGCTGAAACCATCGTCACGTTCAAGCAACCTGGGCAGCCGGGGCGATACCTGCTGCGCCTGACAGCCGACGACGGGGAGATGATGGCCAGCGACGAAGTCGTCGTCGTCCAACCTCCCACGATCAAACTCAATCTGGCCTTGACCGGCGCGTCGCTCTCGACCGAGACCAACACGGCGTTGCCAACCTTGAAGGACATGCCGAGCCTCAAGGCGGACGATTTGATGACCTACCAGTGGGAACAGGCCGACGCCGCAGGCTCAATGACGATAGAGAACGCGACCCAGTTGAATGCCCGGCTCAGCTTCTCTCAGATCGGCGTCTATCAGTTGACGCTGACGGCGAAAAAGAACGGGCGGCTCTGGGAGAGCATCCCGGTCGAGATCACCGTCAACCAGCGCCCGGTTGTCACAGCCGGATCAAACCAGATCATCACGCTGCCGGCGGACCGGCTGGCTCTGGCCGGCGAAATCAATCCTACCGGGCTGGGCAATCCGCAAGAGAGCCTGATCATCAAGTGGGAGCAGGTGGAAGGCCCGATGGTCACAAACGCATCGGGCGCGCAAGAGCCTGGGGCGAAGTTCGACAACCACCGGCTGGCGAACATCGGAGTCAGGTTCGCCACGGGCGGCGTTTACAAGCTCAGACTCACGGCCGGGAATGCGAATGACCCGGCGCTCAAGGACAGCCTCAAGGACAGCCTCAAGGACAGCCGGGAGGTGACGATCACCGTCAACCGTAAGCCGCCCGTTGACGCCGGCGCCAATCCGGCGCTGCCCATCCTGCTGCCCGCCAAAGCGCAGCTCAGCGCCGCGGTCAGCGACGACGGATTGCCGGAGACTCCGGGCGTGGTCACGTTGAAATGGGGAAAGGCGAGCGGCCCCGGCGTGGTAAGATTCGGCGACGACACGTCCGACCACACTACGGCCGAGTTCTTGCAAAAAGGCGTCTACGTTTTGGAGCTTACGGCCAGCGACGGCGAGGTCTCTGAAAGCGATCAGGTCAGTTTCACCGTCCACTCCGCGCCGTCAATCGAGGCCAGCTCGGACCCGGCGACGATCAGTGACCCGCCGGTATTGCCGGCGGTAGTGAAGCTGATCGGAGTGGTGAAGAACAACGGGTTGGGCGATACGCCGCCGGGAACGGAAACCGGCGTCACTCCGAAATGGACTCTGTTGTCCGGCCCACCAACGCCCGGCCCGCCAACGGCCAGGATTGAGAAGCCGGGCGAACTTGAAACAGACGTGCGCCTCACCGAGGTGGGGCTTTACAAATTCCAATTGGAGGCGAGCAACCTCGCCCGGCTCAGCGCCGTGGCCACAGTAGAGATCAACGTCAGGGCGCAGTGAGGAGTCGTTCATGACGCGAGCGACGCCCTGAAACGATGAAAGCACACCACGTAGTAACGAATTTATTCGTTACTACGTGGGAGGAGGACAAAGATTGCCGCCAAAGGAGACGCTATTGAGCGCACAAACCAACCCAGTTTCACCTCCAGTTTCCGCTGCGGGAGAAGAACCTTACCCGCCGGCCGGCTACGCCTGGTATGTCGTGGCCGTGCTGACGTTCGTTTACATGTTCTCGTTCATTGACCGGCAGATCCTCAATCTGTTGGTCAAGCCGATCCGGCAGGACCTGGGGATCAGCGACACCAAGATAAGCCTGTTAATGGGGCCGGCCTTCGCCTTCTCCTACATCCTGTTCGGCATCCTCTTTGGCCGGTTGGCCGATTCAAAGAGCCGCCGCGCGATCATCGCCTCGGGCTTTGTGGCCTGGAGTCTGTTCACCGCCGGGTGCGGAGCGGCGAAGACCTATTTGCAGTTGATCGTTTTACGCGTCGGCGTGGGAATCGGCGAGGCGTCGCTCTCTCCAGCGGCGTTTTCGCTGATCACCGATTATTTCCCGCCGAAACGTCGCGCGACGGCGATCAGTGTCTATTCGATGGGCATCTACATCGGCTCCGGCCTGGCGTTCATCGTCGGCGGAACGGTGACCGCGATGGTCATCGGGAGCGCGGCGTTCGATCTGCCCCTGGTCGGCGCGACCCGCCCCTGGCAGGTGGTCTTCTTCATCGTTGGATTGCCGGGGATATTGCTGTCGCTGCTGCTTTACACGGTGCGCGAGCCGCGGCGGCGCGGCGCGCGAATGATCAAGACGGCCAGCGGGATGACGCAGGCGCCGCAGGCGCCGCTCAGCGAAGTCCTCGCTTACCTGCGCGAGAACAAGCTGACCTTCCTCTGTCACAACGTCGGGTTCGCGCTGCTCTCATTTTCGAGTTACGGATCGAGCGCGTGGGTTCCCACCTTCTTCCAGCGGAACCACGGATGGAGCATCGGCAAATCAGGAGTGGTTTACGGTTCGATTGTCATGATCTTCGGCACGCTGGGCATCGTCGCCGGCGGGCGATTGGCCGATTGGATGGTCGAGCGCGGGCGGCGGGAGGCGACGATGCTGGTCGGGTTGATCGTCTCGCTGACCTGGATTCCGACCGGGATGCTCTATCCGGTTGTGGACAACGCCAACCTGGCCGCCGCGCTGTTGATTCCGACCGCGTTTATGACTAGCGCGCCGTTCGGCGTCGCGCCCGCTGCGATTCAACAGATGATGCCCAACGATATGCGCGGACAGGCTTCGGCGATCTATCTGTTCGTCGTCAACCTGCTCGGCCTGGGGATCGGGCCGTGGGCGGTCGCCTTCTTCACCGATTACGTGTTTCGCGGCGATGACTCGGTCAGATACTCGCTGCTCATCGTCGCCACGGCGGCGCACCTGATCTCCGCCCTGTTGTTGTGGGTCGGCCTCAAACCTTTCCGGCGCAGTCTGGATTATCTGAAAGAGTGGACGGCGGCTCACGCTTGAGAAGAGTTCTGTAGGAAAGCATATGACACCTTCCAACATTTCCAATGCGCCCTCCGGCCCGCTCGTGGGCGTGAAGGTTTTGGATTTTTGCAGCTTCATCAACGGGGCTTACAGCGCGGCGCTGATGGGCGATCTGGGCGCCGAGGTGATCAAGATCGAACCATTGACCGGCGATCTGGCGCGCGCCTGGGGGCCGTTCTTCAAGGGCGAGAGCCAGTTCTATCAGGCGTGGAACCGCAACAAACGCGGGATGGCTTTAGACCTGACCACCACTGCTGGCCGCGAGATCGTTTATAAGCTCGCGCAGCAATCCGACGTCGTGATCGAAAACTTCCGCGCGGGCGTGGCCGCGAAGCTCAAGATTGATTACGCCAGGTTGCGTGAGGTCAATCCGCGAATCATCTACTGCTCGTCCACCGCGTTCGGATCGAAGGGGCCTTACCGCGACCGGCCAGGTTACGATCCCGTGCTGCAATCGCTCGGCGGCCTGGTGCGCGACAACGTGCGTTTCAGCGGGCGCGCGGCTCTTGGAGTTGTGGCGGTCGCGGATTATCAGGCCTCGATGCTGGTCGTGATGGCAGTCAACGCCGCGCTCTATCATCGAGAAAAGACTGGCGAGGGGCAGATGATCGAGACTTCCCTGCTGCAAGGCGTGATGTCTGCGCACGCGCATTATTTCGTCGAGCCGCTGGAGTGCGAAGTCGAAGGCGCGCCGGGCATCTATCCCTACCGGCTGTTTGAAACCAGCGACGACCTGATCTTCATCGCCGCCGGCACGGACAAATTCTGGCGGCTGTTGTGCGAAGAGTTGGGTGTTCCCGAATTGGGCGTTGATCCGCGCTACGACACCAACGGCAAACGCTGCGGGCGCCGCGAAGAGCTGACCGAAACTCTGCAACCGATCTTTCGCCAGAAGACCAGCGCGGAATGGGAAGCGTTGCTGCTTGCGAAAGGCGTGCCGTGCGCTTCGGTCAAAAGCTACATGGAATTTTTCTCCGACCCGCAGGTCACAGCGATGGAGATGAACCCGGTGGTCGAGCACCCGCTGATCGGACAGGTGCGATTGGCCGGCGTGCCGGTCAATTTCGAGAAGACGCCGGGCGGCATTCAACGCGCCGCGCCGCTGCTGGGGCAGCACACTGAAGAGATACTGCGCGAGCTTGGCTACGACGAAGCGCGCATTGCGAAGCTGCGGCAGGAGCGCGTGATCATCCAAAGATGAATCCTATCTTCCTCTTCCCCGGTCGCCCGACTGTTCCCTCTCCTTGTTGAGTTCGATCAGGTCAACGCTCTCAGCCGCGTCGCCCAGCAGATGGCGGCAGAAGTAATCCGCCCGGATCCAGAAAAAGTAGTTGGCCGCATCGGCGAACCCGTGACGTTTGCCGGGAATGATGAAGAAGTCGAACCGCTTGTTCGCCTTGATCAGCGCGTCGGCCATTCGCAGCGTGTTGGCCGGATGGACGTTGTCGTCCATATCGCCGGTCACCAGCAGCAGTCGTCCTTTCAGATTCTTCGCCAACTCGGAGTTCTTCTCGATGTTGTACTCGAATTTGATATTGCCGTCCTTGTCCGTGACTTCTTTGACGCCATGATGTTTCTCGCTCCAGCTCTTGTTGTAGACGTTGTTCTCGTGGTTGCCGGAAGACGAGACTGCCACTTTGAAGAAATCGGGATAGACCAGCATCGCGGCGGTTGACATAAAGCCGCCGCCCGAATGGCCGTAGATGCCGACGCGGTCAATGTCAATGAATTGATGGCGGCGCGCGAGTTGCTCGATCGCGGCCTTCTTGTCGGCCAACCCGTAATCGCGCAGGTTGCCGTAGCCATAGTTGTGATACCACTTCGACCGCTGCGGATTGCCGCCGCGATTGCCGACCTCGATGACGATGAAACCGAACTGGGCGAGCGCGACGCGGTCATTTCGCGGCGTGAAGGTCTTGGTCACGCTCTCGGTCTGCGGGCCGGGATAGACGAAGGTGATGATCGGGTACTTCTTGCTCGGGTCGAAATCGAACGGCTTGTACATCACGCCGTAAAGATCGGTGATACCGTCGTCGGCTTTGACCTGGAAGGCTTCGGGGAATTTGTACCCGGCCTCCTCCAATGCTTTCAGATCAATCGCTTCGAGTTCCATCACCACATTGCCCAGTTGATCGTAGAGCGTTGATTTCGGCTCGCAATTAACCCGCGAGTAATTGCCCACAAAATACTTGCCCGAATCGGCCGCCGACGCCGCGTGCGAAGCGTCGCCCGGATTGAGCAGCTTCATTCCGCTGCCATCGAAGTTGACGCGGTAGAAGTGATCGTAGTACGGGTCTTCTCCCGCCTCGCGGCCATTGGCGGTGAAGAAGATCGTCCGCGTCTTTTCATCAATCCCTTCGAGGTTGTCGCAATAAAATTCGCCGGACGTAACCTGGTTCTTCAACGCGCCGTTGCCGTCAAACAGGTAGTAATGTCCCCAGCCGTCGCGCTCCGACCAGTGGATCAACTCCTGCCCGTTGTTGACCAGCCAGAGTGGTTTGGTCTCGACGTAGGTGTTCAACCGCTCTTCGATCAGCGTCTTCACTTCGCCGGTCGCGGTGTCGGCGACGCAGATGTCAACCCGATGCATATCGCGGCTGGTGCGGCTGAAGTAGAGCTTGTCCGACGTGTCGCTCAGCCATTTCGGTTCGACCTGCGGCCCGCCTGGCCCGCGCTGCTGTTGCTGTTGCTGCTGTTGCTGCTGCTGCTGTTGTTGCTGCTGTTGATCCTGATCGCCGCGTTCGACCGTCAGAGTTCTGGCCCGCTCGCGTTCGAGCGCCGTGACGCGCGCGGTCGAGATCGCCAGAGTCTGATCTTTGAACCGGTCGGCTTTGACTTTGACCCGCGCCTTCGACGCGAGATCGAAGATTTCCAGGTTGGCTTGCGGGACATTGACTTCGCCGGGCATAGCGTAGCGATAGGTTTCGAGCGCCGGGCGCGGATTGGCGAGTGAATTGATCACCCAGAGGTCGGCGACCTTGCGCTGGTCGTTGCGGTTGGCGGCGAATTTGCGCGAATCTTTCGACCAGTTGATGGTGACCGCCGGGACGCGCGGAGGTTTGTCTTTGCCGCCGCTCCTGATCTCGCGCTTCTCCTCTTCGGTCAACCGGCGGGCGTAGCTGAAATGCTCTTCGCCGTCGGTGGTGATCTGCGTCTCGACGATCGTAGCGTCGTCTTCTTTCTTCTGCGCTTTGGCGTAATTCTCGGCGTCCATCATAAAAAGGTTGTGGCCGCGCGCGAAGACGACGATCTTTTCGTCCGGCGAGATCGAAGCCCAGCGCGGTTTGCGGGGCGGCTGGAAATTTTCGAGCAGCGTGAGTTTGGCCGTCGCCAGTTCGTACTCGAAGTAGAGAATCTTGTTTCTGGGCGGAGGCGGCTGTTGCTGCTGCGCTCTCTCTTGCCCGCCTCTGACCTGCTCCGGGTCGTCCTGCTCTTTGTCCTCGCCGCTGCGGCCCTGCTCGGCTTTGGTGTCTGTCTGAACCTCTTTCTTCGCGCCGGGGATGTCGGCGTCTCTCGGAACTGAGACATCGAATTGAAAGGCGGAATCTCGCTTGACGAACTTGATCGAGTTGATCGGCAGGTGTTGCGCGTCATACGGGATGCGCGTCAGGTTGGTCAGCATCGCCGCCATCTTGGCGTTGTCGAAGAGCGGCGCTTTGGTCTTGCGCAGCGGATCAACGATGTAGAACCGCTTGCCCTGACCGGTTTCGTAGCTGTACCAGAAGCGGTCGCCGGTCTCCAGCCAACGCGGCGTGACCGAAGTGTCGAAGACCAGCTTGCCGACCTTCTGCGAAGTCCAGCGGGCGGCCAACTCGTAATTGGCTTTGCGCACGCGGTTGTCCTGATCGGGCTTTTGAGCCTGTTTGTCCTGAGCCAGCAGACCGGTCGGCGTTAAAACCAGACTGAGGCACAGCGCAAGGATGAAGAAGCGGTGGATGTGGCGATTGAAGTTGTGACGATGCGGCATAGGTGAATTCCTCCTGATTGGTTTTGTAGTGAATGGAAGATTTCGTCTCGGCTCTGATTACGGAGCGGCGCCGCGCGGGGTTACAGCATTTCGCCGTCTTTTATGGACGGGAGGGTTTTGACGGGGCAATGTAATCGCGGGCGATGAAGGCCGGTTGCAGATGGTCGAAGTCTTTGTCGGTGGTGATGAGCCGAGCGCCAGTGATGTACGTGGCGGCGGCAATCCAAACATCATTCTTGCCCATTGAGATTCCCCTGGCTTCGCTGTGGGAGTCAATGGTCGCGTAGGCTTGCAACACATCCGTCCGCTCAATCGGCACTCGGCCAAAGAAGCCCAACAGAAAACGCATTTGATCAATCTTCCGTTGCCCCCAGTTCCATTGCAAAGCCAGCGAGCGAATCTCTCCGTCGCTGACGACGCAGATCAGCGGCTTGGGGGCAACCAGAAACGGTGAGTACGTCTGTTTGATGTACTGGCCGGTAGCGTCGTCGCGGACAAGATGAACGAGAATGTTGGTGTCGAGGAAGTAGAGCGCCACTGTCAGCTCAATTTCTCCAATGCCCTGTATACTTCTTCATCGGTCTCATCGCCCGGCCACTTGCCGCAAACCGCATCGAAGATCGTCTGGCCCGGCGGAAGTTGATTTTCAGGTTGGAACTCTTGAATCGCGCGCGCCTGAGCCGCTGCAATTTCTTCGGGCGTGCGGTTGATCATTTGGGCGACGGCGCGAGCGAGCGCATCCGGGTCTATGTCATCATCCGTCCCGTTCAGACTATCGCCCGGTTGAACTTCACGAAGTTTTTCTTCGAGCAGAGAGCCGGCGAAGTCAGGGACAGGCTTGCCGTTTCGAGCCGCAAGCTCGGCCAGTTGCTTTTCGGTTTCAGGTGATACGTTGACGACCATTTGACACTCCCAAAATTCTTTGCCGCTCTGCCAATTATAACCCGGCGTCACGCAGCCACAACCTTGAGGAACGCCGGAATGCCTGCTTCCTATGGTCTCGTCCCATTCATCACCAGGTTCTCAATGAAAAACTCCATCATCCGATCCTGCCGGATGCCGGAATGTCCCGCATCGGGGCCGACCTGCACCTCAAAGCTCTTGCCTTTGCCGAGCAGCGCCTGGATGAGTTGCATCGAGTTGTTCGGATGCACGTTGTTGTCCGCCGTGCCGTAATAGATCATCAAACGGCCTTTCAGCTTGTCGGCGTAATTCATCGCATTGCCCGCTTCATAACCTTCCTTGTTTTCCTGCGGAATCCACATATAACGCTCGGTGTAGATGGTGTCGTAGTGATACCACGAGGTCACGGCGGAAGAGGCCGACGCCGCCTGGAAAACGTCGGGATAGCGCAGCAGGCACATCGCCGAAGCGTAACCGCCATACGATGTGCCGAAGATGCCGGCGCGGTTTCGGTCAACGTAGGCGCGGCTCCAAAGCGACTTCACGCCCGCCGCCTGATCGTCCATTTCAACCGTGCCGAGTTTCATGTAGATGGCGTCGAGGAATCGCTTGCCCCGCCCGCCCGCGCTGCGCGAATCGAGCGTCGCCACCAGGAAGCCATACTCGGTGAGCGCATTCGGCAGCGTGAAGTTCTCTCTCGCGCCGTTGCTGGCCGGGCCGGCATAAACGCTGACCAGCAACGGATATTTCTTGTTCGGATCGAAGTTCGATGGGAAATGCAACAGCCCGTGCAGGTCAGTGACGCCGTCCGCCGCTTTGTACTTGATCAGCTCCACGCGCTTCAGTCCGAGCTGGTCGAATTTGGTGGTGTCGCTCCTCGATAGCTCTTCGATGATCTTGCCCTCTGCATCCACCAACCGCGTGACGGGCGGCGAATCGTGCGTCTGCGCCACGTCAATGAAGTGTTTTCCGTCCGGCGCGATATCCACCGTGTGATTGAACGCCGGGTCAGTGAGCCGCCGGTCGCCTTTGCCATCCAAGCTGACGCGGTGCAATTGCAGCTTCATGTGGTTGTCGCCGCTGCGCGCCAGGTAATAAAGCATCCCGGCCTCTTCGTCCACGCGCACGAGGTTGGCGACCTCGAACTGGTGATTGGTCAACGTCGCCAGCAGCTTGCCGCTCAGATCGTAGAGGTAGAAGTTGCGCCAGCCCGTGCGCTCGGATGTCCAGATGAACCTCTTGCCGTCCTTCAAGAACTGCATCGCCGGGGAATTTTCGGTCCAACTCGGCAGCCACTCTTCGCGCACAATCACTCGGCACTTGCCGGTCTCAGGGTTGCAGGCGGAGAACTCCATGATGTTCTGCCGCCGGTTGGTTCGGTGGCAGAGCAATTCGCTGCCGTCCGCCGACCACGAGACGCGATAGACGTAATGGCCGACGACCGAATTCTCGAACGGCTTCCCGTCGCGGACATCAACCTGAACCGTCTTCTTCGTCTCGAGGTCGTAAACGAACAGGTCGGCAATCGGATTGGCCACGCCCGCTTTCGGATACGCCTCGATGTCCATCTTGCTTTGCAGCTTGGTTTGATCGAGTTGCAGGAAGTAATCCGGCACGGGGCTTTCGTCAAAGCGATAGAAGGCGATCTTCTTGTTGCTCGGCGACCACCACATCGCGCTGGTCTGGCGCAACTCTTCGCCGTATACCCAACTCCCAGAGCCGTACTTGGTGCGCGCCTTCTCGTTGCCCTCAGTCGTGATAGCGAACTCGCCGCTGCCATCAGCGTTGCTCAGCCAGAGATTGTGGTCGCGGTAAAAGGCTTTCAGCTTGCCGTCCGGCGAGGCGGCTGAATCGAATTGCCGCCCGCGCGCAGGCCCGCCTGCCTGACGACGCCCTCCGAATCCTCCCGGCGGAGGCGGGTTGTTCGCTTCCGTCGGCTCCGTCTCCGCCGTTGTGCGAGTGGCGATTGTGTAGCGATAAGCCTTGCCATCCTTCCGATATTCAAAGGCCTGACCACCGTCTTTCCAGACGACTGAGAGCGCGCCCAGTTTGACTGAGCCGGGAATCTCGCGGCTCATCTTCTGGTGCTGCTCGTAGCCAGGCATGGTCTTCAGCCGATCCTGCGCGCTGGTCAGTATGGTCGTGACATCACTAAGACCGAAGGTCGCCAGGAGCGCGATGGCCAAGCCATGGCGCAGAGTGATTGCCGTCCGTTTTTTCATGTTTCGTATCTCCTCACCCGAAAATTTTTCACTTGATTGAAGGAATCGAGACCGCTGCGGGCGTAGCCTAAACCATCCGGAAGAATCTTGGTAGTTCGCCACCGGGCGCGAACCTGCGCGCCGTACGGAGCGTACTGGTATCCATACCTCATGCGGAATACAATTGGGAAAGGTTGTCAGACAGACTTACTTCATCTTCCGATTTTTTTACATCGAGTGAAGCGATGAAGCCAGCGGCTTCTCGCGGACGCAAACCGGAGCTGGGCCGGAACATGATCATTCAAGCGCGCCGTCAGACTCGGGCGGCGCGATTTCAACCAAATAACCGGAAACAACCAGGAGGAAGTTATGAAGAGGTTCTTTGTTCACGGCTGCGTGTTCGCAGTCTCGTTGATCGTCTGCGCCCTGCTCGCCCCTTCGGCCGCCAAGGCTCAGACGCTGACCGGCTCGATCACCGGCCAGGCGACCGATCCGCAGGGCGCGGCGCTGGCTGGCGTGAAGGTGACGGTTTCAAGCAAGGCTTTGATCGGCGGGTCGCAGACGACCACGACCGACGCTTCGGGCAGTTACACGTTCAAATTGCTGCCTCCGGGCGGCTACGACATCAGGTTCGAGACGCAGGGGTTCAAGGCGTACTCGCGCACGGGCATCGAGATCAACGCGGCCTTCGTCGCCACGGTCAACGCCACAATGGAAGTCGGCGCGATGACGGAAACGGTCACGATCACCGGCGAAGCGCCGGTCATTGACACCAAGAGCAACATTCAACAGACGGTGCTCGACCAGAAGCTGCTCGAAAATCTGCCATCAGGACGCGACCCCTGGGCCGTCGGGCGCATCGTTCCCGGAATGCAGATGGGCAAGTTCGACGTCGGCGGATCGAACGGGATGCAGCAGACCGGCTTCACCATTCATGGGTCGGTCGGCGGCCAATCGCAGTACAACATTGACGGCCTGACCATCAATTGGCCGGGCGGCAACGAGGGCGGCGCGACCGCGTTGTATTACGACCAGGGCATGTTCCAGGAGGTCAACTTCCAGACCAACGCGTTGCCCGCCGAGGTCTCGGTCGGCGGCACGTACATGAACATGGTCACCAAGTCGGGCGGCAATGATTTTCACGGCAACGTGCTTTTCTATTACGCCAACGAGAACATCCAGTCGGACAACTTCAGCAAGAATTCCAAATTCGATCCGTTTCGCCGGATCAGACCGACGCTCACTGGCGGCAACCCGTTGACGCGCTCCTATGATTTCAACGGCAACATCGGCGGCCCCGTAATCAAAGACCGCCTCTGGTTCTTCACTTCGTTCCGGCAATGGGGCGTGAACAAGCGCGTGCTCGGCGCGCGCAACCCGGACGGCAGCTTCGCGATTGACGACAACCGGATCGTCAACGTCGTCGGCAAAGCCACGTGGAAGGTCAGCGAAAACAACACGCTGTCGTACATGTACAACAACAACCAGAAGGACCGCTTCCATCGCCGCGATCCGCCGCCGTCGTTTATCGAAGACAAGGCTTCGTGGTTGCAGGATCAACCCGGCAATAGCCATCACCTGGGCTGGACTTCGACGCTTTCGCCGCGCACGATCCTCGACGCCAAGCTCGGCTTTATGATGATCGTCTTCCCGCTCCGCTACCAGGCCGAGGTCCAACCGACCGACCTGACGCGCACCGACAGCATCCGCTCCACCCGCACCGGCTCCGCGCCGTACAACTACGAGAACCCGACCTATCGCATCCAGGCCGATGTCGGGCTTTCGCGCACAGGCAATTGGGGTGGCACACACAACCTGAAGATCGGCGAGCAGTTCTCGCGCCAGTTCTTCCGGCAGACCTACAACGTCAACAGCGACGTCAACCTGAACTATCAGGACGGCGTGGCGCGCACGATCACGATCTACAACACGCCGCTCAACCAACAGAATTTCCTGCACACGCTCGGGCTGTACGCGCAGGATTCGTGGACGATCCAACGTCGCTTGACGCTCAATCTGGGCGCGCGGTTCGAGTACGTGGTCGGCTCAATCCCGGCGCAGACGAGCGGCGCGGGCACGTTCGTCGGCGCGCGCAGCTTCCCCGAAATCAAAGACGTTCCGAATTTGAAAGACATCGCGCCGCGCCTGGCGTTCGCCTACGACCTGCTGGGCAACGGGCGGACGGTGATTCGCGGCAACTACAGTCGCTACTTCCTGCAAGTCGGCGCGGGCTTCGTGGTCAACGTCAATCCTTTGATCTTCGACAACGCCGTCACGCGCAGTTGGACGGATCGTAACAACGACAACCTGCCGCAGGAATCGGAACTCGGCGCGCCGAGCCGCCCGTTCCGCGCGTTGAATCAGCGGATTGGCAAAGACCTCGCGCGGCCTTACTCCGACGAGTTCACTGTCAGCGTGCAGCACGAACTCTTCCGCGACTTCGCCATCGGCGCGAGCTATTACCACCGGCTCAACCGCCGCTTGTTCGGTCTGGAAAATCTGGGCGCGCCGGCTTCGGCCTGGACGCCGCTGGAGCTCACGATCACCAACCCGGACAACCTCGTCCCGGCCAAGATCACGATCTTCAACCAGCCGGTGATCACGGCCAACGACTTCCTGATCTCAAACCACGACCAGCTCAATTCCGACTACAAAGGCTTCGAGCTGACCTTCGTCAAACGGTTGTCGGCGCGGTGGCAATTGCTCGGCGGCCTGACCGTCGGCGAGCACGCGGGCCGCTTCAACCCGTTCGGCGACAACCTCAACAATCCGAACGTCGGTCTCAACCGTGACGACGCCCGCATCGGCGACGACGCGACCTGGCAGTTCAAGCTCGCGGGCAGCTACATCCTGCCCGGCGGAATCGAGGCCCACGCCAACTATCTGCACGCGACCGGCTACCCGCTGCGGCGTCAGTTGAGCGTGGCGGGCAACATCCTGCGCGACGCGAACAATAATCCGATTGCGTTGCGACAGGGTTCACAGGCGATTGACCTCACGCCGCGCGGGGCGGTGCGGTTGGAGCCGGTGGACATTCTGGACATTCGCTTCTCGCGCCGCTTCAAGCTGAGCGAGAGCATGAGCATCGAGCCGGTGATCGAGTTGTTCAACGCGACCAACAGCAGTTCGATCACGACCTCGCTCGACGCCTACGGCTTCACGCCGGATGCGACCCGCGCGTTGACGGGAGCGATTGTCCCCACGAATGTCGGGTTGCCGACCGAGGTGTTGGGGCCGCGGCTGTTGCGGTTCGGCGCGCGGTTCAATTTCTGAAAAAAGTTGCGACCTGTGCAAGTAGTGCAGAAGGGAAGCAAAAAAGGCAAGAAAGACAAAAAGGGCAAAAAGGTTCTTTTTTGCCTTTTTTGCTCTTTTTGCCCTTTTTGCTTCCCTCTTCACAATCCCTTCGCAAGCCTACTCGCCCAGGTGGAAAAGTTGTCTATCGCCCCGCCCCGGGATTCGCGCTTACAGTTTGTGTGATCGTGACGCGCGACCAATCCCAACCTTCCAATCCGCGCGCGTTGACCGCCTTGACGCTCACCACCATCCCTGGCTTCACGTCGCGCAACGTCACACGCGGCGCGGTCGCTTTCTCTCGTCGCAGCGGCGCATTGTTGGAGCCATAGGTCACGATGTAGCCGCGCACGCTCTTCTCAGGCGAAGGCGACCACGACAACTCCGCCGTCTTGCCATCGTAGCTGATCACTTTCAGGTCTTTCACCGGCGATGGGCTGGACGCGAGCATCATCACCGAGGCGGCGGTCGTCTTGCTCGTCTCGGTGATCAATTGGTGGTTGATCGTTTCGAGCAGATCGGTCGCCTGATGATAGTGCGGATTGCCCAGCACCGGATACGAACCGATGCCGCCGACGATATTTCCGTAGGCGTCAAAGAACGCCGTCGCGTCGGTGCCCCGGTGATAGCGCGCGTCGTAAGTGATCAGCCGCGTGAAGAGCGAAGCGGCGGCATGCTGGAGGTCGCGGATGCCGGCGTTGGTGTAACGGATCGTGTTGTCGAGCCGGTGGTCGTTGGCCCAGCCGATCATATCGTTGTTGAGCGCGCCGGTGATCTTCAACTTCTCAGCCTGCGCGCGCCGCACGAACTCGCGGCTGCCGAGCAATCCCCCCTCCTCGCCAGTGAACGAAGCGAAGATGATCGTCGCCGGTTGCGGGCGCCGGATGAGCATTCGCGCCGCTTCCAGCAGCGCGGCGGTTCCCGACGTGTCGTCGTCCGCGCCCGGCCCGGCGCCGACTGAATCGAAGTGGCTGCTGACGACGTAGATCAATTCCGGATTCTCAGTCCCCGGCAGTTTGGCGATGACGTTGCAGGTCTTGCCGCCGAGCGCGACACGGTTCTCGAAGCATTGCAGTTCCGGCTCGTAGCCAAACGATTTGTAGGCCGCGAAGAGGTAGTCCGCCGCCTGTTTGTTGCCGGGCCGCGAGATGTGTTTGGAATCGAAATCGAAGAGCGCCTTCTCGTGCGCATAGATGCGGCTGGTTGACGCCTGCTCGACCACGCGCCGGACTTCATCGGCGATGGGCGCGTAAATTCTCTGTCCTTCGCTTTGCAGCGCAGTCTCGGCGGCCAGGTTGCGTTCCAGCCTGGCTATCAAATCGGCCTTCGTCACTTTGCGGTCGAGATGAACCAAATAGACGCCGCGTTCCGGCGAGACAGTGTCGCCATCGCGGTCGGCCCAGACCAATATCTTCGTTCCGTCAGGCGTCGCCGCCCAGCCGTATTCGGGCGAGATTGTCCGCACCGTATTGTTGTGGAAGAGCTGGATGCGAGCGTTGTTTGTCAGATCGTAAAGATAAGAGCGGCGATGGCGCGGTTCGCCGATCATTGCCAGGACGCGGTCTTTCGCGATAAAGCGCGGCAGAATGTCGTGTTGAATCTCGCGCGTCAACCGCGTCTCGTTTTTGCCGTCACGCCCGACCAGGTAAAGCTCCCAATCGGCGCGCGACATCTTCTGGTAGACCAATCGTTGGCCGTCAGGTGAGAAAACAGGCGCGTCAATCCGCTCCGTCGTTTTGAGCAAAGTCGCTGGTTCGCCGCCGGCGGGCAGCAACATCAGGCTATTTTCCTGCCCGGCGCGCGTCACATAAGCGACCGCCGAACCGTCGGCTGCGAGCGTGGGAGCCACGCCGGTGATGATCGCCACTTTGCAGCTGGCCAGATCAACGACGCCAAACTTTGCCGGCGCGAATTGCGGCCCGCCGCCAGCTTGACCTCCTGTTGGAGGCCGCTGTCCCTGACCTTCAGTTCGCGGCGGCGCAGCGCCCGCAGCCTGGGCCGCGCGAGTGTCGGCGGTGCGCGGAGGCGGAAACGGGTTGACGCCTGGAACCAAAAAAAGCAACAGCTTTCCCGCCGGATCAACCACTGGCGCAGCTTTGAAACCTTCGGCTTCGGTCACGACCACTGGCTGGGCGGACGCAGGCGTGATGGCGTAGATGTCGTTGCGCGTCGTCTCGCCTTCGCGCGCGCCGGCGAAGTAAACGGTCTCGCCGTCGGCTCCGAACGCCAGCGCGGATTTGAGCAGCGCGCCGGTCTGAAGCTCCGTCTCCTGCCGCGTCTGCAAATCGCGCAGCGTCACCACGGCGTATTTCCACTGAAGATGGTTGAGCGTTTGCAGCGCCGCAACCCGCGCCGCGATCTGATCTCCTGCGCTGTCGAGCGCAGCCTGGGCCTTTTTGATCTCGTCGTTCTGCGGCAGCTTGAGGTACGCGACCTTTTTACCCGAAGGCGAAAAGACCGCGCCAACTCCCGGCAGTTCGGCCACGACGGCGCGCTCGTTCCCGGCTTGAACCAGGCGCGTGACGACGGCTGGCGCAATGCCGGTTTCGTAGGCGATCACGCCGCCGTCAGGACTCAAGCGCGGCGCGCGGCCATCGGTGGTGATCTCTTCGGTTTGAAACAACTCGCCAGTCTGCGTCGCAATCGGCTCGACGAACTGATCGCCCGCCTGGCTCTGCAACAAACGCAGATAAGCGCGCAGCGCAACTGTATATTTGCCGTCATCCCACGCTTCGTTCGCGGCGCGCCAATCTGCCACGTTGGCTTCCTGACCGTTGATTCCCACGACTGGGCAGAGCAGCAGCAGCGCAATCGTCAGCACAAGTATTTTTTTCATCTTCAACGTCTCCGAGAATCGCCATTCCGTTATTCAACAATTTTCCCGCCGCTGCCTTTGCCAGCGCGCGGCCCCCGGTTATCCCGCACTGGCGCGTGATCGAGATTCGCCACGCGGCGTCCCGCCTCGTAAACCAACTGTCCGATGCGCGCCATCTTCTCGAAGTTGATCTTCTCGACGCTGTCAGTGTTGACGTGATAATCGGGATGCAATCCCGTCGTGAAGAAGACAATCGGAATGCCTTTAGCCGCGTAGCTGTAATGATCGCTGCGGTAATAAACCTGTTCCAGATCGGTTGGATCGTTCATCTCAAAATCGAGTTTGAGCGGCTTGGACAGGCTGGCGTTGGCTTCGACCGTGAGGTTGTGCAACTCGGTGCTGATGCGGTCGGAGCCGACCAGGTAGACCGAGTTCGTTTCTTCAACCTTGTCGTCGCGGTTGCGCCCGACCATGTCCATATTGAGATTGGCGACGATCTTCTCAATCGGCGCAGTCGGATAATCGGCGTGAAAGCGCGATCCCCACAAACCTCTTTCTTCGCCCGCAAACCAGAGGAACATCAGCGAGCGTTTTGGCTTCGGCCCCGTGGCAAAGGCTTTGGCGACGCCGAGCAGCGTGGCAGTGCCCGATCCGTCGTCGTCCGCGCCGTTCCAGATGCGGTCTTCGAGCGCGCCTGGTTTGACGCGACCGACCGCTCCCTGGCGCGCGCCTTGCACGACTTCGCCTTCGGCGTAGCCCTGGTGATCGTAATGCGCGCCAAAGGTCACGTAAGTGTCTTTGAGTTTCGGATCAGTCCCTTCGACCACGCCGATGACGTTGCGCGTGAACTGCGTGCGAACGATCTGGTAGTCGGCGTCGAGGTTGAAAGTGAGTTTGACGCTTTTGAGCGTGAACGAAGGCAGCGGCTCCTGCTTGGCGGCTTTTTCTTTCAACTCGGAGTATTTGACCTCGGCTGCGCTGAAGAGGAATTCAAAGAAATCATCCTGCGCCGTCACGTTCGGCGGCAGCGGATGATCCAAACGTTGGACGGTAGTGAAGTCCGCCTGCTCGATCCCGGCGCGACTGCCAGTTCCGGCTCCACCGCCCGCGCCTTGCCTCCCGCCGAATCCGCCTCCGGCGACGCCGACGCTCGCCAGCGCCTGTCGTTGATCGGTGGCGTAACGAGCGCGACTGCCAAGCGCGCGGCGGAACTGAGTGCCCAGCCCTTTCGGCCCAGTGGCGCCGAGGTAAACGACAGCTTTGCCCTTCACGTCCTTGCCCGCGTAGTCATTGTGATTAGCGAGCGGCGCGTCGAGGCCGTAACCGAGAAATTCAACCTGATCCACGGTGAAGCTGCGCTTGCCGCCAATGTTTCTGGGAAAGGTGATGCCCTCGCCGTCTTTGAACGTCCGGGTCTGCCCATTTACTTCGACCGCGAGCGTCGAACGATTCGCGCTCTTAACGCCGAGCACGCGCACGCGCTGGAAGTACGAGCCGTTGTCGCCGCCGGGCTTGACGCCCCACGAGCGTAATTGCTCGGCCAGATAAGCGGCGGCCAGACCAAGTCCTTCCGAAAACGTGGCGCGCCCTTCAAGTTCATCCGAAGCCAGATAGGTCAACCACTTTTGCAGGTCTTCGGGCTGCACCGTGGCTTTATCGGCTTTGCGGTTTTGCGCGGGCACGGCGCTGAGCGTCAGGCAGAGCGTGACGGCCAACACGAGCATCCTTGTCACTCGACGAGAGAGCATCATTACTTTTCCTCCTGATTAACGTTGGGAATGGATGGAAAATCTTTTCTTCAGGTCTGATTACGGATGGCTGGCGCGCCGGGTTACAGCAATCAGGCAGGTTGTTCTTCAAGCCAGACTCTTTGCGCCCGCAGCCGCAGCAAGGAAAGAAGCTCTGCTAACTCGACCAATCCTTCGGCTTCTTTTCTCTCGCTTTCCGTGAGCGCCTCGCCGCGATCCTGGCGATCAAGTAAATTCTGCAACCGCTCGTTAAGCGCAGCAGGTAATTTGAACCGGTGCAGACTCTCTGGCATTTCGATTTCGACTAGCACTTGCTGGGACATGGAATTGCCTCCTATCAAACACTGATACACGAACTCTACTTGAACTGAAATTAGTCAGCAAATGAAATCACTCCGCCGCTTTCTTCGCCTTCGGCCTCATATTGCCGGCGAGCGTCTTCTTGCGCATCCTGATCGCCTGCGGAGTGACTTCGACCAGCTCGTCGTCGGCGATGTATTCAATCGCCTGTTCCAGCGTCAGCTCGCGCACGGGTACCAGCCGCAAGGCTTCATCGGCGGTCGAGGCCCGCATGTTGGTCAGCTTCTTTTCGCGCACGATGTTCACGTCCAGATCAACGTCGCGCGAGTTTTCGCCGACGATCATTCCCTCGTAAACCTGCGTGCCCGGTTTGACGAAAATCTCGCCGCGCTCCTGCAGGTTGTAAATCGCATAACCGGTGGTGTTGCCCGCCCGGTCTGCCACCAAACTGCCCGTGCCGCGACCTTCCATCTCGCCCTGCCATTTGCCCCAGCGCAGGAAGAGCGTGTTGAGCAGTCCAGTGCCTTTGGTTTCGGTCAGGAACTCGTTGCGGAAGCCGATCAGACCGCGCGATGGAATTTCGAACTCCATCCGCACGCGGCCGTGGCCGTGATTGATCATCCTGGTCATCGCGCCTTTGCGGAGTCCCATCGCTTCGGTGATCACGCCGATGAACTGTTCGGGCACGTCAATCACCGCCAGCTCGATTGGCTCGTGCGTTTCGCCTTTCAGCTTGCGCGTGACGACTTGTGGGCGCGCGACGTTCAGCTCAAAACCTTCGCGGCGCATCTGCTCGATCAGGATCGCCAGTTGCAACTCGCCCCGGCCCGAGACTTTGAAACTGTCGGGCGAATCGGTCTCTTCGACGCGGATGGCCACGTTGCCCAGCAGTTCTTTGTCGAGCCGCGCGCGAATCTGACGCGAGGTGACGAACTTCCCATCGCGGCCCGCGAACGGCGAGGTGTTGACGCTGAAGATCATCGAGATCGTCGGCTCGTCAACTCTGATGCGCGGCAGCGGCCTGGGTTCAATCGCCGAAGTCACGGTGTCGCCGATGTTGATGCCTTCGATGCCGGCCAGCGCGATGATCTCGCCCGCCGAGGCGGTTTCGACCGGCGCCTGCTTCAATCCCTCGAATGCGTAAAGCTGCGTGATCTTGGTCTTTTGCAACTGGCCGTCGAACCCGACGACCGCGATCTGGTCGCCAACCGCGACGGAGCCGTTGAAGATGCGGCCAATGGCCAGACGGCCCACGTATTCGCTGTAATCGAGGTTGGCGACCAGTATCTGCAATGGAGCGCTCTCGTCGCCATACGGCGGCGGGATGGTTCGGACGATCTCTTCAAACAGCGGCTGCAAATCCCGGCCTTCGTGGTCGAGTTCGTGTTTGGCTATGCCGTCGCGCGAGATGGCGTAGAGGATCGGGAACTCGATCTGTTCGTCGTCGGCGTCCAGGTCAATGAACAGACCGTAAACTTCATTGACCACCTCCTGCGGGCGCGCGTCGTGACGGTCAATCTTGTTGATGACGACGATGGGTTTGAGCTTCTGCTCCAAAGCCTTCGACAGCACGTAGCGCGTCTGCGGCAGCGGCCCTTCCGAAGCGTCCACCAGCAGTAGCACGCCGTCAACCATCGTCAACACGCGCTCGACTTCGCCGCCGAAGTCGGAGTGGCCCGGAGTGTCAACGATGTTGATCTTGTATTGGCCGTAATGCACCGAAGTGTTCTTGGCCATAATCGTGATGCCGCGCTCGCGTTCCAGGTCCATCGAATCCATCACGCGTTCGACGACGCGTTCGTTGGCGCGGAACAGTCCCGATTGTTTGAGCATCGCGTCAACCAGCGTGGTCTTGCCGTGGTCAACGTGCGCGATGATGGCGAGGTTGCGAATGTTATCCGGGTTTGAACTCATATGAATATTGATTGATCGAAGCTGAGCGATAAACCGGTAAACGCAATGCTAACAACTGATCGAAGCTTTGTCACATCGCCCGAATTAGTGCTCCGCGCGCGGCACTGATTCGCCGGGTCGCCGAGAGCTGAAACCGAATTTCATTCAAATTTTTCCGCCGCCGGAGCGGCTGATTGACTGCCCCGGTTTCGATTCATATGTTAGGCTTGAAGCGGCCTCGCAAATGAACAATCGTCATACAAAAACCGGGTGTGCGAATTGCAGCCCGCTATTTTGAAACGGAGAAGAACGATGAAAACTCTGATCTCATTGCTGACTGTTTGCCTGCTGATGTTTGCCGCGGCGGCGAAAGCGCAAACCGCCAAAACCAAATCCGATGAAAAAGGTTTTGTCACTCTGTTCGACGGCAAGACGTTGAATGGATGGAAGCTGGTGCGCGGCCACGGCCCCGGCTATGTCGTGAAAGACGGCGTGCTGGTCTGCCCCGCAGACGGCGGCGGGAATCTCTTCACCGAAAAAGAGTATTCAAACTTCGTCTTCCGCTTTGAGTTCAAAACCGAGCCGGGCGGCAACAACGGCGTGGGCATTCGCGCGCCGCTCGAAGGCGACGCGGCGTACCAGGGGATGGAGATCCAAATCCTCGACGACGGGCACGAGAAGTACAAAGGCAAGATCAAATCGGAACAGCATCACGGCTCGGTTTACGACGTGATCCCGGCGCGCACCGGATACCTGAAACCCGCCGGCCAATGGAACGAGGAAGAGATTACGGCGCGGGGCAACCGCATTCGCGTGACGCTCAACGGCGTGATCATCCTCGACGCCGATCTCGGCGCCGTGCGTGAAGAGGCTGTGTTGAAGAAGCATCCGGGGTTGAAGCGTAAATCCGGGCACATCGGATTTTTAGGGCACGGCTCGCTGGTCGAATTCCGCAACCTCAGGCTCAAGACGTTGCCCTGAAGGAAGCGGCGGGGAGAGCGATCTCCCCGCCTTTGCGGTTTGCGGTTTCCCGACGCGCTGACTATTATTTCAAAGCATCCGGATGGGAAAGGAGAACGATATGAACACTATGATCAATCCTGAATACGCTGAGCTGCGCCGAGAGGTTGATGCTCACGCAAGAGAGATTGCCGAACTGCGAGGCAATGTGCAGCAACTCGATAAGCTCGCTTCCAGCACGAACCGCCAATCCACCTTGCAAATAGCGGCGATCGTCATCAGCCTTTGTCTCACAATAGGCGGCGGCCTGTACTTTCAGACTAACGCCATTGACCGGCGAATCGAACAACTCGAAAAGCGGCTCGACGAGCGCGGCAACCAACTTGAGAAGCGAATGGAGCGCATCGAACGCAGCCTCGACGAACTCAACCAAGAACTGCGCACGCAACGGCGAGGAAAGTGACGGGGAACGACGCTCATAGCCGCTCGCGGTTACGGTTAGCTCAGCCCGCGAACCGAAGCAACCATATTCTTCAAACTGCTGGTCGCATCAATCACCGCCGTCGGTTCATACCCGCAATGTACCATACAATCGCGGCAGCGCGGATTGCCGCTCCTGTGGCCGTACCGGCTCCAGTCGGTCTCTTCGATCAGCTCCTTGAACGTTTTCGCGTAGCTTTCATTGAGCAGGTAGCACGGGCGCTGCCAGCCGAAGACGTTGTAATTCGGGTTGCCCCACGGCGTGCATTCGTAATCAATCTCGCCCATCAGAAACTTCAGGAAGAAGACCGATTGGTTGAACTGCCACTTCCTGCCGCGCGGCGTGCGCACCGGGCCGAGGATTTGTTTGAAGAGCGATGTGGTCTGCTCGCGCTTGAGGAAGTGATCCTGGTCGGGCGCCCAGGCGTAGCTGTAACCGGGCGAAATCGTCATCCCGTCCACGCCCAGTTCCATCAGCAGGTCGAACATCTCGTGGAACTCCGCCGGGTCTTCGCCGTCGAAGACGGTCGTGTTGGTGTTGACGCGGAAGCCGCGCCGCTTGGCCTCCTTGATGGCGCTGACGGCGGCGTCGAAGATGCCCTGGCGGTCAACCGAGCGGTCGTGCGTTTCGCGCAGGCCGTCGAGGTGGATGTTGAACGTCAGGTAAGGCGACGGCGTGAATCTGTCCAGGTGCTTTTCGAGCAGGATCGCATTCGTGCAGAGGTAGACGAACTTCTTGCGCTCGATCATTCCCCGGGCGATCTCGTCAATTTGCGGATGCAGCAGCGGCTCGCCGCCGGCAATCGTCACAATCGGCGCGCCGCACTCTTCGGCGGCGCGGAACGCCTCTTCCGGCGACATGTTCTTCTTCAGGATGTCGCCCGGATACTGAATCTTGCCGCAGCCGACGCAGGCCAGGTTGCAGCGGAACAGCGGCTCGAGCATCAGCACCAGCGGATAACGTTTGTTGCCTTTCAGCTTCTGTTTGAAGATATACCCGCCCACGGTCAGTGCCTGGCGAAAAGTGATAGCCATCGCTTCCCTTCTATTTTTGAAGCAGGTGTCAGTAGCCCGACCGTGAGGGAGGGCCGAGGATCACAATCAAACCCTCCCTCACGGTCGGGCTACTGACACGTTGTTGAAAACCAAATTGTTGAGAAAATGATCGGTCATTGAACCGGTGCGAATCCTAGCATGAAAACGGCGATTCAAAAAATGCGCGTTGACATCTCACGGAGCGAGCCTGTATAAGACCGTTGCCGCTTTTGGACGTTCGCGCGGCAAAATTCAAGAAAGCAGGTTCAAGCAATGACCCGACACGAAAGACCAGATCGTTTGCATCTCGCTGGGCTGCCCCGTCGTAGCCCGTCATCGAACAACGTTTCGCTCAATCGCACCTCCGCCTTCTCCTGCCAAACCATCTCCTGCTGTTGTTGCTGCTGTTGTTGTCGCTAACCTGATTGCTCTGTCCGGCACCGAAAGCCCACGCCGGTTCCCTAAACCCAAATCCAACGTGTCGTTTGTAGTTCCGCCTTCGGGCGGTATTGGCTCGCACGCGGAGTCTTTCCGCCTGAAGGCGGGACTACGAACACATTTATCGAGGAGCATAGCCATGACCTATCGCCATCGAAACAACGAACGCATTGCCGTCTTTTACGAACACTCGGAGTGGTTCAAACCGCTGTTTGCCGAACTGGAGAAACGCGGGATCGAGTATGACCGTTTGCTCGCCTACGACCATCGCTTCGATCCCTACGAGTATCAACTGCCCTATTCGCTCGTGATCAATCGGATGAGTCCCTCGGCCTATCTGCGCGGGCACGAGCAGGCGATCTTCTACACGCTCGAATACCTGGCCTACCTGAAAGAGATCGGCGCGAACGTGCTGAACGGCTACGACGCCTATCTCTACGAGTTTTCAAAAGCCCGCCAGTTGCGACTGCTCGACCGTTTGGGATTGCCGCATCCGCGCGCGCGCATCATCAATCACGCCTCGCAGGCTCCGGCGGCAGCCGAAGGCTTGCAGTTCCCAGTGATCATCAAACCCAACATCGGCGGCAGCGGCGCAAAGATCATGCGGTTCGATTCTCCGCACAAGCTGCGCGCAGCCGCAGAAGCAGGCACGATTGATCTCGGCATTGATCACACTGCGCTGGTGCAGGAGTATCTGCCGGCTGAAGGCAACAGCATCGTGCGGGTGGAGATTCTGGACGGAGAGTTCCTTTACGCGATCCAATTGCGATTGACGACGGACGAATTCAATCTCTGCCCGGCGGATTATTGCCAGACGACAAAGCCGCAAGCGAGCACGAGCGACAACTGCATCTCCAGCCGCAACGCGCTGGTCGAGGCTTACACGCCGCCCGCGCACGTCATCGCCGATGTCAAACGCATCGTCGCGGCAGCGAACATAGAGGTCGGCGGAGTCGAGTACCTGGTCAACGAGCGCGACGGCGGGGTCTACTACTACGACATCAACGCGCTGTCGAATTTCGTGGCGGACGCGCCGCAGGTGCTCGGCTTCGATCCGTTGCCGCAGTTGGTGGATTATCTGCTGGTGAGAGCGGAATTGACTGCTTTGGCGGCCGTTTGACTGATTCGGATCTGGTCACGCGGACTGGACAGGAGAAGAGCGGGAGATCGGAATCTCCCGCTCTGACGACTATCAACGATTGGCCTGTTGCGCGCCTGCCGGCAGCGGCTTACGCGGCAGCTTCTCGTCGCGCATCGCGGCGTTGTAGACGAAGGAGGCGATGATCACCGACGCCTGCTTCATATCGTCAGCCTGGATGCGATCCCACACGTCCTGGTTCGAGTGGTGCGTGCGGGTGTCGTACTCGACCCCGTCCTGGATGAATTGGAAGCCGGGCAATCCGACCGCATCGAACGCGAGGTGATCGGTGCCGCCCGTGTTGTTGATCGTCAGCGTCGAAGCGCCCAGGTCGCGGAAAGGCGCGAGCCACGCGCGGAAGATCGGGCGCACTGCCTCGTTGCCCTGCAGGTAGACGCCGCGAATCTTGCCCGTGCCGTTGTCGAGGTTGAAGTAGCCGGCGAACTTCGCGTGGTCGGGTTTGAGCATGAGCGGCCCTTGCTGCCCGCCTGGCCCGCCCGGGCCTGGCTGCGGCGGTTGTCCCGGCGGCGGAGCCTGGCGCGCTCCGTAATGTTTCTCGACGTGAGCGCGCGAGCCGATCAAGCCCTGCTCTTCGCCGCCCCACAAGCCGATGCGGATTGTGCGGCGCGGCTTGATGCCGAGCGCCTGGATAATTCGCACCACTTCCATCGCCACCGCCGATCCGGCGGCGTTGTCGGTCGCGCCGGTGCCCGAATGCCAGGAGTCGAAGTGCCCGCCGACCATGACGATCTCGTCTTTGAGGTCAGTGCCCGGAATCTCGGCGATCACGTTGTGGCCCATCAAGTCCCGCTCCTGGAAGCTCGCCTTGATTCCCACCTCCATCTCGACCGGCGCGCCTTTGGTCAGAATGCGGACGAGGCGGTTGTAATGCTCGGCGGCGACGGCGATCTGCGGAATGGCGACAGCGTCTTTGGATTGCGGGCGCGGGCGGCGATCAAACGGCGTGTTCGGGTCTGCCACCGGCATCGTGACGGCGCTGACGAAGATCGTGCCGCCGTCGCCGCGCCCCGGTTCCAAAACGACGCCAGCGCCTTCGTCATAAACCATCCGCCACTTCCTGGTCATCAACTCCATCGCCGCGCGCCGATCCGCCGGAACCTCGAAGCGGCGGCCCGGCCCCGCAGGGCCGCCATCGGCGTTGGCCATCGCCAGCAGTTGTTCATCCGTCAGGCGATTCCCCTGCGGCCTGAAGTGAGCCTGCACCTCGACTGGCGGCGCAATCAGCACGATCGCGCCTTTGAGCTTGCCGCGATACTTCTCCAGATCGGCTTCGGTCTTGCCGTCGAGATAGACGACGGGGCCGCGCAGCACGCCGTTGGTGCTCGGCGACCAGGCTTTGGGGTAGGCGATGAGCGGGCTGAACTGCGGCTTGACCATATTGGCCGTGAAGCCTTCGAGCGTCCAGCCGCGCCCGAATGGCCCCCAGGCTTCGAGTTGCGCATTCTGCAAGCCCCACTCAGTCAGCTTGTTTTTGGCCCATTCACAGGCCGCGTTGTAATTGGTCGAGTTGGTCAGCCGCGGGCCGTGGACGTCGGTCAACCAGCTCAGCGTCTCCATCACCT
>Ga0247727_10002239_pt1 | contig 44614 bp, 46 predicted proteins | sample WisWelCaveWW1625_FD_202498 | JGI IMG/M metagenome (GOLD analysis project Ga0247727, IMG submission 202498) | Biofilm microbial communities from Wishing Well Cave, Virginia, United States - WW16-25 | ecosystem: Environmental > Aquatic > Deep subsurface > Groundwater > Cave microbial mat | place...
CGGTGAAAAGTGGATGTTGATACCGTTAAGATAGGGGGAGAAAGTTTGCAAAGCAAGAAAATTCTTAATCGCTATGCACTTAACCCAAAATCAAGCTAAAAACTTTTGACACTACGAATAATTTTTGTAAAGGAGTGGAAAATGAAAAAGTTTTTTGGGCCGGCGGTTTTGACGATAGCATTTTTGGCATTAATGGGTGTCGAGGTATTTGCCCAGAACGGCCGGCCGCTGACGCTGGAGGAATGCGTTGCCATCGCGCTGCGCGACAATTCAACTTTGCGAAATGCCGAACGCCGCGCGCAAATTGCCGGCACGAACGTGATGACCTCGCGCGCTGCCATCTTGCCCGAAATTAGCACGTCCTTGTCGTCGGGAAAAATTCGCCAGGGGGATCGCACGTTATTGGGTGATGTGCCGGTCGGCCTCGACGAGGCGACGGGCGAGGTTATTTATCAACGCCGGACGATCACCCAGCCGGGTTATTCTTCAAATACCAACTCGGCGCAATTGCAGGCGAGTCTGCTGTTGTTTGATTTCGGTGCGAGCTGGAATCGCGTTCGCCAAGCCAATGCCGCGGAAGATGCCAGCACGAAAACTTATTATTCCAGCAAACAAAATACGGTGTTATTGGTGCACCAACAATATTTTGGTTATTTGAAGGAGTTGCAATTGTTGGGTGTTTACGAAGAAGCCGCCAAATCCAGCGAGGAGCAACTGAGGCGCACGGAGAGCATGTTCGAGATCGGCTCGGTGGCGCAAGGCGACGTGTTTCGGGCGCGCACGACGCTCGGCCAGGATCGCATCAATTTGATCACACAGAAAAATCAAGTCAGGAGCGCGCGCAATCTGCTGAACGTGGCGATGGGCAGGCCGGCCGACGCCGAGCTGAATGTTGTTGACATCGAGGAAGAGTCGCAATTTCGGGATTATAATCTGGAAGAAGTTGTCAAGCTTGCCGTTGAAAAAAATCCGGAACTGCAGAGCTTTCAACACGAAATGAAGCGCGCCCAATTGGGCAAGCGCATTGCCATGTCGGCTTTCTTGCCGAGCTTCTCGCTTTCAGGCTCGTACAGTCGCTCGAATAATGAGTTTGACCGCGTGTATTCGGATTTCAGCAAAAATTGGTTCGGCTCGGTTGGAATCTCAATGCGGTTGAACTTATTCAACGGTTTTTCCGATCAGGCTAATGTCGAGCGCGAAACGCTCAATTATCGTATTGCCGAAGAAGACCATCAAAATCGCCTGCGCAATTTGCGTCTGGAAGCCGAGCAGGCGTTGTTGAGCTTGCAGGCGTGGAAAGAGATTATTGAAATCAACAAGGACAATCTAATTTCGGCGCAGGAAGATTTGCGCCTGGCGCAGGAACGTTATCGGGTTGGCGCCGGAACGCTGCTCGATATTATCAACGCGCAGGTCAGCGTGACCCGCGCCAAATCGACGTTCGTGCGGGCCAAGTATGACAGCAAAATTTCCCACGCCCAACTGCAAGCGACGATGGGAACGCTCGACAAATAACCTGGACGGCCGCGTCCAGCAAAAATGAATTTTTGCATTTGTTCTTGAAATTCGAAAAAGTAAAGTTTTTGAGGCGCTCATGCTTATCGATGTTCGTGATTTAACCAAAACTTATCAAATCGGCTCGATAGAAGTCAATGCCCTGCGCGGCGTCGATCTTCATATTCAAAAAAACGAATACGTCGCCATTATGGGGCCTTCCGGCTCCGGCAAGTCGACGCTGATGAACATTCTGGGATGTCTCGATACCCCCTCGCATGGGGCATACGAATTGGGCGGCGAGGTGGTAAGCCAGATGAACGACGATCAGCTCGCCGATATTCGCAATCGCCAGATCGGTTTCGTGTTTCAAACGTTCAACTTGCTGCCGCGCGCCAATGCGCTGCATAACGTCGAGCTGCCGTTGATTTATGCCGGCATTCCGGCGGCCAAAAGGCGCGCGATGGCGATGGAAACTTTGCAACGTGTCGGACTCGGCGATCGTTTTCATCACAAGCCCAACGAGCTTTCCGGCGGCCAGCGCCAGCGCGTGGCTATCGCGCGCGCGTTGATCAACAATCCCTCCATTATTTTTGCGGATGAACCGACCGGAAATTTGGACACGACCACCGGCGACGAAATCATGCAGATTTTTGAGGAACTGCACGATCAGGGCAACACGATTATTTTGGTGACGCACGAAGAATATATCGCCGAGCACGCGCAGCGCATCATTCGCTTGCGTGACGGCAAGATCGAGCGCGATGAAAAGTTTAAGAAGCAAGTTCATTAGAAATTTTCAATTTGCAAATAAAAACCCCGACCCGTTTCGAGTTTTGCGTCGGGGTTTAAAATTTTATGGCTTTGCAAACGAAAAAGCGCCGCTAAAATTTTCTATGCTTCGTCAACGCTTTGTGGAGACGCTTCAAATAATCTTCCCGAGAAATCTGTTGCGCGCCGAATAGCTTGAGGGTGGGGGTCATCATTTGCGCGTCGTGCAGCTCAAAGTTGCGCGATTTGAGATGTTCAGCAAGATGCGCCAGCGCCACTTTCGAGGCATGCGAAGCGCGATAAAACATCGATTCCCCAAAAAACGCCGCGCCCAACGCCACGCCATACAAGCCTCCGACCAGCTTTTCTTCGTTCATATTTTTGCCGTTTGATGAAGCCGCCAGGCGCAGCCAGGTCTCGACACTGTGCGCGTATCCCAGTTGATGGAGATTCAAATAGGACGAAATAATTTCTTCGGAAATCCAGGTTGATTGGCGAGTGGCGCAAGCGCGAATCACCCTCTCGAACGCGTTATCAAAACGAATTTCAAAAAGACCGCGATTGAGAAAGCGCCGCAGATCGCGTGGAATATGAAAGTCGTGGATGTCGAGAATCGTGCGGGGGTCGGCGTCGTACCAGCGGATTTCCCCATCGTCATCGGCCATCGGAAAGATTCCCTGGCTGTAGCCGTCTAATAAAACTTCGACCGGAATCATCGTTGTCGCTCACATCCTATCGCCCAAACGCATGTCAATATCGCCTCAAGCTCCCGATTCGTTTTTTTGCAATCTGTCGAGCAATTCCTTCGCTTGCAACGAGAGTTCGTCGCCGGTGGCGATGGCTCCCTGCAGCGCCTGTTGCGCCAAGCCGACATTGCCGCTCATCAAATACGCTTTGGCTTGATAGATGTAAGCCGACGCGCGCACCCCCACCATCTCGTCGCTGCTCGTTGCATCAATGCAGGATTGAAACGTGACAATCGCCGCCTCGACGCGATTCATATCGAAGCGGGGAAAAAACCCGTACGTGCTCGATTCGGCCAGTTTTAAATAAGCCAATCCCTGCATCAGACGCAAATACGGCCGCAGGTTATGGCCGTCTTGGGTGGAAATGCTGGCCTCAATCGCCGGAATCGCTCGCTCGTAGTTGCCGCTGCGAAAGAGAAAAAGCGCTTGCAAAAGCGAGTTTCTTTCACGATACAATATGATTTGATCGTAACGGTCGCTGCGCACGCTGGCCAAACCGTAATACTTCGGCCTAGTCAAACGGTCGGCGATCAACGCGCTCAACCCCGCGGCAAAAAGCAAAATCATGATCACCGCGGTTAGACGACCGGAAGTGGTGAAGCTCTTCGGCAAAATTTGGCGATTCGATTGTTGGGCAGAATTGGCTTCATCGATGCACTCCGGCAGAGAAAAATCTTTGGCAGCAATCTCCGGAGTTAAGATTTGATTGGCAAGATGTAACTGGCGGTAGGCTTTCACGCGCAAGCTGCAAGCCGGACAAATCGCCAAATGTGACTCCACTTGCAGAAGCTCGTCATCGTAGCTCGTTTGGGGCGAATGGGCCGGCACGCTCGGTTGCGCCACGCTCAGAGCGTATTTGATGAGAAGGTCTCGCCTCACGATTCAGTCTCCCGACATCGAGTGATTAACACTTTTTCTCGAATTAAGCGCCTGTCCTAAACCGAATCTCGGTAGGCAAATTTCACCCCCCGTTAACTTTCGCGCCGCATACTTTCCCCGAGCTTGCCGCGCTTCGAAACTTATCAGTAAGAATACATATAAAATAGGAAACTCCCCGAAAAAAGCAAGAGGTTTTTTGCGATCCAAATTTCAAAAATCCTCTTGCACAAAATGATTTTGCACTCTATCTTCATACTGAACAAAAAAAACCATGGAATTTTTATGCGGCGTCAACTCTTCGGCGTTTTTTTATTGGCGTTGGCTTTATTGGCCGACAACAAAATAATTTTATCGCAGAGCCGGCCGCTGTCTTTGCCACAACTGGTTGCGGCTGCCGGCGCGATTTTTTCTGGAAAGGTGATCAACGTTTGGAGCGCGCGCGATCCCGCAGCCGGTTTCATCGTCACTTGTTCGACGATTGCCGTGCAAGACGCCGTGCGCGGCGTCAGCGGCAGCCGGTTTACTTTCAAACAATATGGCGGAAGTTACGGCGGCCTGAATGTTTTTCTCGCTGATATGAGTTATTTTTTCGAGGGCGAAGAAATCGTCGCCTTTCTCTATCCCGCCAGCGTGTTGGGCTTGACCAGTCCGGTCGGCACGACCGAGGGCAAATTTCTGATTCGACGCGATTCCAAAACCGGGAACAAAATTGTATTGGACAATTTGATTCACACCCAAATGCTGGCGCCGTTCATTGGAAAATCGTCGCTGCCGGACGCGGCCACAGCAACGACGGCTCCGATTATGGAATACGAAAAATTTATCGCCATCGTGCGTGATTTAGCGCAGCGCCATTTGCAATAGGCGTTAACGTCATCAAACTCAGAAAAAAATTCTGAAAGTTTTCCCGGTGAAACTCGGCGGCTTCGGTAAGGCTCGGCGGTGATTCTTTTCCGCCGAATAACGCCGAAATCACCGAATCTTGCCGAAACATCATTAGCTGGCCTTTAGGGCTTTGTTTTGCAGCTTTGACTGCAAATTGGCGTGGCTTTTATATAAAAGAGAAATTCATGCTCCCGTTCAATTATTATAATTGCGTCCGTCATACCAAGATTTGGGTATTGTTTTTCTTTTTTGTGATCACCGGTTCAATTCAGGCCGGCGGCCCACTGGTGGTTTTGGCTAATCGCGCCGTGATTTATCGCGACACCGTATTTCCGCTGACGTGGCGTCTCGACCCCGGCGCGCTCGGGTCGTACAGCAATGCCGATGCGGCTCGCTTGGTCGAGATTGCTTTCAGCGCCTGGGAAAACATTCCATCGGCGACGCCGTCATTTACTCGCGGCGCGGATTTGCCCGAGGATATCACGATCAGCAACTACGCGACGTACTGGGGCAGGTTCGCTGACGGCGTCAATCCGGTGTTGCTTGACAGCGATGGGCAGATGGTTGACGCGATTCGCGGCGCCGGCGCTAAAAACAATGTCGTCGGCTTGGCGGTATCGGCATATTTTACCGGCGACCCCAATGCGGGTTTTTACGCCGAAAGTGAAGTGCTTATCAACGGTTTTTTGAGCAATAAAACTTCGCAGCAACAATATCTCGGCGCCATCAAACATGAGATCGGCCATTTGCTCGGCCTCGATCATGCGCAGATCAACAAGCAGGCCGGCACCGACGGCGTCGACTCGAATGACAACCTTGTGCCGTTGATGTTTCCGATTAGCACCACCAACGCGGAATTTACGGCGGATGATATTGTGGCGATCAGCCGGCTGTACCCCGCCGCCGGTTTTCTCAACGGCCGCGGCACGTTGCGCGGCACGATCAGACGCCGCGACGGCACGCTGGCGCGCGGCGCCAATGCCATCGCGATCAATGCCGCCGCAAACGAGCAGTACAGCACGGTGACGGATTATTTGGGCAATGCGCCGGGGGTTTATGAATTTTGCGGCCTGCCGCCGGGCAACTATTTTGTTCTGGCCGAACCGATTGTGACAAGATTTAACAGCGGTTCGAGTGTCGGCCCGTATGCCAGAAACCGTTCGGACCTCTCGTTTATTCAACCCATCCTCTTTGAATATTACAATGGCGCGCGCGAAAGTTTCGACCCTCTCGCCGACCGGCCGGATGACGCGGTTGCCGTTGCGGTGACGGCGAATGGCGTCACCGAGAATATTAATTTTCTGGCGAATGACCCGCCGCATCAAATTCTCGATCAAAACTTTGTCGATGCCGCCGCGTTTTTTGTTGCCATCGGAACGCAGCAAAATCAAGCTGCCGCCGCGACGCGCTTCACGCCGAGCGTCAGCGGGCAATTGTTGTGGATTCGGCTTTTTATCAATGGCGGGAGTAACGCGATTCAGGGCAGCGGCCGAATGCGTTTTTCGATTTTGCAACCCGGCGCCGCCAACCGCAATCTTCCCGGCGAAGTCATCACTCAAATCGAGGCGCCGCTGTCATCGCTAACGCGCGGCTTGCTCGTTCCGTATGAAATTGGGGTGGGGGATCGCAACCTCGCCGTTGCCGCCGGACAGGATTTTTTCGTGTCCGCCGAGGTGATCGATAACGGTTTGGCGCAATTACTTTTTGACGATGGCATCACCAGGCCGGCCTTTCGCACCAGCGTCAAATCACCGAGCGGCGTCTGGACGTCAACCGATGAAGCTTTCAGCAAGCCATATAATTTGATGATGTCCGTCGCGATCAGCGGCGAGCCGCGGGCCGCCGCGCCATTGAAATTTACACTCGAACAAAATTTCCCCAATCCTTTGTTCATCGGCAAAAACAACGCTTCATCGGAAACAGTCATTCGCTTCGTGCTGCCGCAAGAGGCGCGCGTGGAATTGAGCATTTTTGATATGCTCGGTAAGCCAGTGCGAGTTTTGGCCGAGACGGAAATGCCGGCAGGTTTTAATATTCTATTTTGGAATGGCAAAAATACGAACGGCACGCTGCTGCCTTCCGGCATTTATTTCTACCGCCTGCGCGCAAGAAATTTTGAGCAGGTGAGAAAATTGACATTGGTGCATTGAGGCGGGTTCGCGCGTTCAGTTTTTTCTACAACGGCACCAACTCCGTGGTCGTGGCTCTTGATTTCGCGCATCCGAGGTCTCGGGCGTACTTGACGGACCCCGGCGTGTTGTACTTTTGCAAGTACGCGCGATCAACAGCCTTCTTCAAGCGCTCGCTCCTCGTGCGCACGGCGCGGACAGCAATCTCGCGGCCGGCGATTTGGACAGCGCCGCGCGGCTCCTCGAGAAAAGTCCGGTACCAGCTTCGCGGCTTCAGACTCCATGACCGCACGAACACGCGGCCTTCCACTGCACCTTTGACATAGTTGCCATTAATAGGTTTCATTTCAACATAAAAAGTTTCGGATACTTTTCCGACAACGCATGCGCCAAGCGAGAGCATACTAAACTCTCCAGGAATTGGGCCCGCAGCTTCGATGTCGGCTGATATATATATATATATCTTCTTTTTGCATAGCGCAGATAATTGTTATACTCCGAACAGTTTTCTACAGCACCTCGGAACGAAGCAATGCAACATTGTCTATCGTTTTAAAAATAAGTTTCTTGATCTCATCGGACCGCCGCGTTTTATTTATATATAAAATTATCGGATATTGTTTAAATTCTGGTTCATTCCATTCTTTTTCGATTTCACGGTCATCAAAATTGTGTTGAAGAATAATTTCTTCTTCACCGGGCATGCCAAAACGGTAGAGGCGGCATATTTCAAAGTTTCTTTAATCTGCCCAGCAGCCATCCCTGCGTAAAGAAATGACCCAGCAGGTAGCTGTCCAAACTTAACCTGCCTACCATCCGGATCGACTAGAATCATCGGATTATTCAGCACATAATTGTAAGGCGTCACCTCCGGATGTTTCTGCCCAAGTGGATCAGGTGATGTCCAACGCCCGATCTCCGGAATATACCGTCGCCAATCAAAATAAACCCAATTCAAACCATTATCATCATCATATTCCATCCCCGTAAACTTATTCTTCGACGCCCCTTGCAAATACGCGTTCGGAATCGCCTTCGTCCGCTGCGCCAGCGGATAGCCCCACGGGTCGTAGTCGTCGTAGCCAATGACAGGTGCAGTAGCACTATCCAAAACCGTCGCGCGAACCGAACCCAAATGATCTTTCAAAAAGTAAACTGTTTTCAGCTCGGTTGAGTACGTAATCTCTAGTTTCGGTTGCTTCGTCGGATCGGTGGTATATTCGGACGAATAAAAACGTAAATCATAACCATCCGTCGTTTCGTTGGTCGCCCAAAGAACCACGCCGTCGTGCCCACTCGCACTGCAGTATAATAATACAACTTCATCTGCGCGTTCAGCACGGTGGCGTTGGTCGGAACGCCGGTAATATTAAACTTGATCAGGGTTCTTTTCTTTGGATAATTCGCGGCTTTGCCGATGATGACTTGGGTGTTGCTGCCCAGCCCAGTGGCATTGTCTTCCAGCCATACGTCATCACTGGCGCCAACCGAAGTGGTGGGATCAATGATCAAATCGCCTGCCGGTGATCCAATAATCCAATTATAAGGCACGCCGACGAGCATGTAGTTCTTTCCGGCTTGCGAATAAAAATACCGCCGCAGGCTGGTGCGGTTGGAGATACCGGTGAGGCTATCCGTCACCTGCGCATAATCCTTCGGAAAGAAAAACTGCAAACTTGAATAAGAAGCTCAGTTGTAATGCCCTTAAGTTCGACATCAGGTGGTAATTTAAACTTAGTATAGGTGCATATCTGTCCAAAATAAAATCTCCGGAAAGTGGTATATTAGGGATAAGCGAACCTTAATCTACTCACCAACCGGAGACCAAAATGTATACGAAAGGTACCAATCTTTTTGCACAAATCATAGCTCTTTTTGATCGGCATGATTTTTACCAGTTGGTTCAAAAGTTTGGCAACGACAAACACAGCAAAGGCTTCAGCTCGTGGGAGCAATTCGTCAGCATGTTGTTTTGTCATTTGGGCAAAGCACAATCGCTGCGCGAAATTTGTGGCGGCTTGGCCAGTTGCATGGGCAAAGTCGTGCATCTGCGTATGAAAAAAGCGCCCAAGCGTTCGACCTTGTCTTATGCAAATGAACATCGCGATTATCGTTTGTTTGAAGCGCTCTTCTATCAACTCCTGGAGAAGTGTCAGAAGCGGTGCGTGGGCAAACGCAAGTTCCGTTTCCGCAACAAACTCTACAGCCTTGATGTTTGCGCATTGGCACAAAAGTAAAGTGTTCTTTGTGACGCGCTTAAAAGACAATGCTGACTATGAAGTGGCCGCATCCTTCGCGGTGCCGCCGCATCGCCACATTCTCAAAGATGAGCGCATTCGCTTTCGCGGCTATTATTCGTCACGCAAATGTCCTGAGGCCTTGCGCCGCATCGAAGTTTGGGATGCCGAACACGAGCGTGTGATCGTGCTGTTGACCAACAACTTCAAACTCAGCAGCACCACCATTGCCGCCATTTACAAAGATCGTTGGCAGATTGAAATTTTTTTCAAAACGCTCAAACAAAACTTGAAAATCAAAACTTTTGTCGGCACCAGTCCCAATGCCCTGAAGATTCAGATCTGGACGGCATTGATTGCCATCTTGTTGTTGAAATATCTCAACCTGCTGTCGACCATTAATTGGTCGCTCTCGAATCTGGTAGCCATGCTGCGCTTTAATTTATTTACTTACCGCGATCTCATCGCGTGGCTCGATCATCCCTTTGAGCCACCTGGCTTGCCAGATGATGGTCAGTTGATTTTGCCAGGCTTGGGTCTTGGACAGCAAACAAGGGCCTGTTGATGCCTCTAGCGTTCCAGACGCTCAAAATCAGGGCTAACTGATATAAATTCCGTATGCCCTGTTTCCAGAGTCAAAATATTTTGGACAGCAATGTCTGAAGACTGCCAATATTCAAGGAAGTGATTCACTGAAACTGCACAGTCTTCGACACACATTTGCCAGTCATCTGGTCATGTCTGGCGTTGATCTTTACACGGTCGCGAAGTTCCTCGGCCACAGCTCTGTCGCGGTCACTCAGATGTATGCCCACCTTGCGCCTGATTATTTGAAGGTCTCGGTTGAACGCCTTCAATATTAAGCAAATCATGGCGCGTTTTCGGCGCTCGGCTAGAAAGGGTCAGTTTCCAAGCTTCGTTGAAATAACAAGATAAATCTGATAGTCAGGATGACTGGGGGTCAAGGGGTCGGAGGTTCAAATCCTCTCGCCCCGACTCGTGAAGAAAATGGCTATGATCAGTTTTGGTTGTGGCCATTTTTTTTGAGCTTGCATACGGCAAAAAACTTCATTATCTTGGCTTATTATGTGCCGATCACCTTATCGACTAAAAATCAAACGCGCCGCCTGCGGCTTGCTAACCATTGCCGGTATAGTGATGCTGTTATGCGCCTGTAACCGCGAACCTATGCAAAAGAAAACCACCTCTCCCGCTCCTACCGAAGTGATGATCAAATTCAAGCCTGGCGTTCCGGAAGACTCGGTGCGGGCGTTGGCCGATCGGTTAGGGTTGGAACAAGTTCGTGAAATTCGTGAGCTCAACGTGCGAGTCTTTCGCATCACCTCCCGCGTCTCCGCCGAACAGGTTCTCCGCGCGGCTCAGTCGAACGCGCACATCGAGTATGCCGAGCCGAATAGCAAAGTGAAAATCCCCGAAAAAAATTAGCCTGACCGTAAAAATTTCGCCGGCGAAATCGGAGGGCGATGATTCATCCTCGCCCCGCTTGATTATTTTGTAAGTGCGGCGCTCCGAATTTATTCGGCTAAATTTTTTGCGAATGGACCAATTAACCCAATAATCTAAGGATGAGAATCATGAAAAGCCGCTGGACTCTCGTGATGTTCTGCTTGTTGGCGCTGGTTTTTAGCGCGCAGGTTAAACAGGAAAAAAAACCTGAAGCTGTTGCGGGCGAGTTTATTGTCAAATGGAAAACCGATATCGATGTGATCGCGGCTGATGAAGTGATCAGCGCGATGGCGTTGAAAAAAGTCGCGTCCTTTCCTCAGATCGGCGTCGAGTTGGTGCAGACGCCGCCGGCCACGGGCGATGTCGTGACGCTGTTCAATCAACTCAAAAATGATCCCCGCGTCGAGTATGCCGAACCTAATTATATCTATCGCGCCAGCGGCGTGCCGGACGATCCGCAGTTTAGCGAGTTGTGGGGGATGAACAACACCGGCCAAACCGGCGGCGCCAATGACGCCGATCTCGATGCGCCCGAGGCCTGGGACATCCAAACCGGCAGCGATTCGACGTTGATCGCCGTGATCGATACCGGCGTGGATTACAATCATCCCGATCTGGCGGCAAACATTTGGACGAATCCGGGTGAAATTCCCAATAATGGAATCGACGATGACAACAACGGTTATGTCGACGACATTCACGGCTGGGATTTTGTCAACAATGACAACGAACCACTTGATGATAATCTGCATGGCACTCACGTTGCAGGTACCGTCGGAGCAATAGGCAATAACGGCGTCGGTGTGGCCGGGGTGAACTGGCGCACAAAAATTATGGCGCTGAAATTTTTGAGCGGCGACGGCTCCGGCACGCTGGCGAATGCGATTTCTGCCATCATTTACGGCGCGAACATGAAGGCGCGCGTGATGAACAATAGTTGGGGCGGCGGCGGCGTTTCCCAAGCGCTGCTCGATGCCATCAATTACGCCAACAATGCCGGCTCGCTCTTCGTCGCGGCGGCCGGAAATGACGGCAACGATAACGACCAAACGCCGAACTATCCATCGAATTACGACGCGCCGAACGTTCTCGCGGTGGCGGCCATCGATCACAAAGGTGATTTGGCGATTTTCGGCAGCGGCGGTGGCGGCATCTGCGGTTGTCAAAATAATATCATCGGTTTGCCGGGATCGAATTTCGGCGCGACGACCGTCGATCTCGCGGCGCCAGGCAAGGATATTTTGAGCACGGCGCCCAATAACGGCTATCAGAAATTATCCGGAACGTCGATGGCAACACCCCATGTTGCCGGCGTCGCCGGTTTGGTATTTTCACAATTTCCGAGTTGGACGCATTTGCAAGTCAAAGATCGCCTGTTGACGACGGTCGAAGTTTCCACGGCATTGCAAGGCAAAATCGTCACCGGCGGCCGCGTCAATGCGCAACGCGCTTTGAATGGAACCACGACGGCGGATTAGCGATAAATCTGATTTTTCAATATATGTAGCATTTCACAAATCGTAGTGCGAAACCAAAGCTTCGCACTACGAGGTTGCAAGGAGGCATTATGATTCAGGAGAGATTCCTCACTCTGGCGGCCGTGTTCGTCTTGCTCAACACGGCTTCTTTGTATACACCCGCGTCCTCGGCGCCGGGCCTGCGAAACGGCGCGTTTAAAGCGCGGCTCAACAACGTGGAGATTTCTTACACGGTTGCCGGCGCCGGGCCGGTGATGATCGTGCAAGGCGTCGGTTGGGGGCTTGATTCTCGCCTTTATCAAAATACGCTTAAATTTTTAGAAACGCATTACACGCTGGTCTACGTCGATCCGCGCGGCACCGGAGACGTTGAACCCATTTCAAGCTCGGCGCAGTTGTCGAGCGATTTGATGGTTGATGATCTCGACGCATTGCGGCAACATCTCGGCTTGGGCAAAATCATTTTGCTGGGCCACGCGCACGGCGGCTTCATCGCGATGAAATACGCGCTGAAATTTCCGGCGCGTTTATCACAATTGATTTTGGCCGATTGCGTGTTGCTGCGAAATTTGGAGGAAGACACGCGCGCGGTCAATGAAAATTTGCAGCGCCATCCGCGCCGCAAAGATCAAAATTGGGAAAACGCCGTCGCAAAATTCAAAGACGAATACGATGCGCGCACCGTCGAAGTGTTGCGGGAAAATTTGCGAGCCACGGCTATTCTTTATTTCAACTATTATAGCACGGCACAACGCGTCACCTTTGAAAGATCGCTCAACGAAGCCAAGCTTTCCATCAATAATTTCAATCAATTCGTGCAAAGCGATCTGCTGCATTACGATTTGAACGGGCAGGAGTCGCGCATTGCCACGCCGACCCTGCTCCTGTATGGTTTGAATGATCCATATTTCATTCGTCCGTACGCCCGTCGCCTGCACTTTGCCATCCGCAATTCCAAACTCGAGCTCTTCGAGCGCAGCGGCCATTATCCGTGGCTCGAAGAGCCGCAGCATTTCAGCGAAGCGGTGCGCGCGTTTCTAAATCCGGTTGCACCGGCGGTGGTATCTGAGAAATCTCGTGAGACGCCGCCAAATCAATAATTGTTTTCCCGGGAATGGATGGGCGCCTGGTGGCCTCCGCGGTCTTCAAAACCGTTGTCCCCTCGCTTTGCGGGGAGAGGTGGGTTCGATTCCCACACGTTCCCGCTATTCGATCATCTTGCTGTGACAACTGTTCCCATCCCACTCTTCTTCCATTGCGCACTTCAACTTTGATGCGGGTTTGGTTCGGGTATTGGGTGAATATTCAATTTTGGGTAAAACGAAAATGCCTGCACGAGGAAAAAAACTGTCGCGTGTTTTCCCGTTCATTTTTCTAACCAGCTTGTTGCTCGCGTTCAGCGCCGCCGTCCTCACATGGGCATTAGGCTCGCTGATCTTTAGCAAGCCGGCTTTATTCGAGCTCACGTTGCTGTCAATAACTCTTTTCGCATTTTTATTATTCTTCGTCATCATCAACATCATCTGGTTGCCGGTTTGGTTATCGGCCATTATTCGCGGCGCGTATGAACAGGAACAAAACGAACTGACCGTCAAGTTCAAACCCCAAACCATCGAGAAACTGGCGAGGCTCAAACACGTCTTTTTAATCGTTCGCGGTTTGTTGCTCACCGTATTCTTTGTTTGTATTTTTCCCCATCATTATCTCGTTCAAGAGTTTGACAGACTACCCAAGGTCCATCCCGGCTTGTATTTCGGTTTCTTTTTCCTGCCGGTGCTTTTGTTGATCCTGCTCAATACCGCTCGGTTAATAAAACGCCAGCGAGAGATTAATCCGGCTGCCGAGAAGAAAACCAAAACTTCAACCTCACTGGCTTATCCGGATGTGATTGCCTACATTTTGTATTTTGGCTTTTTGTTCAGTTTCAGTATGTGGATGCTCTGCCATTTTTCCGGAAATGCGAGTTGGAGCAAACCGCTCAAAGATTTGCGGGAGGCCTTTACCCACTACAAGTCTGCCATTCAACATAATCAATGGCAAATGGTTAATTGGCCGGCGCCAACATTCAGGGAAATAAAAGCCGAGGCCAACACGGCTTTGCGAATTTTTGCAGCCGGCAAACATTCTGGATTCGCCGATTTTTTGCCGCCAAGCCTCGCGCCAAAAGATTCGTTGCGAATTTTCGCTAGGATCGCCAAGCTCGACTCAACGGCCGATTCGAAGCGAAAGCTGAATTTACTGTCCGCTTTTTTAGCAAAAACCGATTCGTTCGTCATTTCACACGTGATGCGGGCGTTTGCCGATGGCGAGGATTCTCTCGTCGCCAAACACCCGCTCAAAATAGACTCGCTGCGCTTTGCAAACTTTTTTTCCACGCGTTTCGCCATCCGCGATTCGCTGCGACTTTCGCCGGTGGTCTCGGCGCTGATATCCGGGCGGGTTGCAAACATCCTGGATAAAATCAATCGTCAAGAGCAGCCGCGCTTATCAAACGAGGTGAAAGGAATAAAATTTACTTCCTTCATCTCCTGGATTTGCGCCAGCCTTTTGCTTTTAATGTTTCTGATGCTTCTCGTCGTCGTTCCTTACCGGCTCATGCGCGTCGTGCTGTTCAAACCGTTTTTTTATGAAACGGCAAACAAGCTGCCGCATCCGATCACACAGTCGCATCTCTATACCTGGCACTTTTGGGGCGCGATCGTCCGGGATCATCCGATTATTATTGTCGGCGGCATGGTGCTCACCATCTTCCTGCTCGGCGCGCCGATCGTTCTCAAAGCTTTCGGACGCCTCGATTTCATCGCCGCCATCATCAGCGCGGACATCGTGCTGTTCGGACTCGGCGTCTTCATCGCCTGGTTCGGCCCCATGGCGCTGGCGGCGAGCAAAGCCGATGAAACTTTCGGAGAATATTTCAATCAGCGGTTGTCCGACTTGATCATGACCATACAAGGCCATACGATTTTGGTGGGTTATGGAAATCTCGGCAAACGCGTGGCCGATCGTGAGATGCAGAGCCTGTATGAGACCGGTGGAAATTTTTCAAAAATCGTCTCACCGGATTTGCGTATCGAAACGATGTGTAAGGATTTGATGGTTATTGAAGAGAATGATCAGGATTTTCTTTTCTCGGCCGGCAACGATTTGCTTGGCCGTTTCGGCGTGGTCGCCGCCGGCAAAAAAGTTTTGGAGAAATATCAACCCGACGAGCAGCCCGAGCTGCAGCGCGTTTTGGTGCCGATTTTACAAGGCCATGCCGGCCAGCCCTTCGTCTTTTCACGAGTCAATCTCCCCCGTGCGCGCCTGTTGTTCGGCACCTCCTCCGAGGAAAGTCATGTCGAAGCCGTCTTTAATGCCGCCGTCGAAGCGAAGAATAAAACTCTGAAGACGGTGCTTTGCGTCACCCGCAGCGACCAGCTTTCCTATTTGACTTATCAAGCCAGCAATAAAGGCGTGACGTTGCTCTATCCTCGCTTCAATCAAGGCGTCGAGCTGGGCAAACGATTATGGGCCGCCATCTTAAAATTTCGCGCCTTTGACAAAGAAAAAAACAACCGCGACCGCTGGCCTAAAGTGTTGGTGGTTGGCAACAGCAAGGCCAACCATTATATGTTAGAAACGTTGTGGACCAATTTGCCAGACCGCTACCAGGATAAAGCCGCGATTCTGGAAAGTTGCGTGGCTTATCTTCTAATCGATCGCACGCCGACCGCCGGCCATGCGATCGTCAAGCCTAAAGCGAAGGCGTCAATTCCATTGGAGGAAAAATCCACCGGCGAAAATGCGGACAAAATTCCAACTGATGCGGCGGCAAAAGTTTCGGCGGGCAAAGCCGCTGGAACTGCAAAAGCAAATTCCGACGGCGTCGTTGCCAAAGATTATTCGTGCTTTGATCTGATCTGGCCGGCAACCTATATCACCAGCTCGCGCCATCCGATTTCATCCGACGGGAAAAGCGATACCCGCGCGCTCAAAATCCAATCGCGCCTCCTCAACACTGCGGATGTTTTCGGCCTGGAAGAATGCTTGTGGGAATATAGACCCGACATTCTTTTGATTAATGACGATGATGTAGAAACGTCTTTGATGATCCTGTTGCGCCTCGTGCGCGCCCTCGAGCGGCTGGAGTGCCGCGATCACGTCGATTTTAAATTGCCGCTGATGTTGATGGCCGGCGCGCGCAGCGACGACAGCGAAAAGCGGCATCTCGGCGACGCCTCCAATTTTTATAGCGGTATGATGAAATTGTATCGAGAGGAAATTGCCGAGGACATTAGTTATCCAAATTTTGCCTCGTACGTGCGCCAGGACGCGCGGGGGCTGTTGGGGGAATCCATCAGTGATTCGCTCGCCGATACCGAAGAAATGATCGCGGGCATTCGCAGCAGTCTGGAAAAACCTAATTATATCGAAGTCAATGCGTGTTTGCCCAACGTTCCCGGAGCTTTATTGCGTTACATGGCGCGTCTGGCCGGCTTCGCGGTTCCCAAGCGGCGCACGGATATCGCGCTGCCTTCTTTTCAATATTTACGAAATATCCGTCTAGGTCAGGCCGGCGCGCGTTTCGCCCTCACCGGCTATGCGATCATCGTGCCGCCCTCTCAAAAAGCGCCGCCGGGTGAAACGAATCAAAAAATTCTGGCGCGCCGCGTTTTTGCCAATGATGGCACGCGGCACACTAAAACCAGCGAGCATCAGCGTCCGGGGGCGCTCGAAGCCATCAATCTTATTATGGATCGTAAGGAAGAAAGCTTGCCTCTAGTCAAAGATTTTTATCAAGCGCTCCTCCACGACCCGAAGTATGAACGTTCACACGGGCCGCTCTCCTGTCCCGGCATCACGACCTGCCCGATTGCCAATTATCAGGACTATATCGTCGCCTCCAATAAAAATATTCTGGTGAATTTTTTGCGGAGCGACGAAAAAGATTCCGTCACCAACACAATTCAAGACGCCGAAAATTATTATTGTTCTGTCAACTCCGACACCGCCTCTCCCGAAAAAGGGGAAGTGCCCAATCCGGATTCGCATTACGCGCGAATTTTTTGCTGCGCGCACAGCGCCGACACCCCCGGCTCGCTCGCCCGCGCTTTGAATTGTCTTCTTCTCGGCGATAAACTGGAGTTTGAGCCGACGCCGGAGCAAAATGAAAAAGGAGTTCTGAATATCGAATACTTCAACGAGCTCAACTGCCAGAATTCTCATTTTACCCTGAATCGCCTGTTTGGCTGTTTTCAAAAAATCGATTCAAACATCAAAAGTGCCAAGCCGGTTCCGTTGGATTTAATTCGCATCCTGCCGATTGGAACGCGCCAAACCTCCGAACATTGGTATAACTATGCGCTGCAACTTTACGATTATTTGCAAAAACTGATCGCGCCGATTCAACTTAATTTTATCTGGATGGATCAGGAGGGCAATGAGCATGATAAAAAGGTTGAGCCCAACGTTGAGCCCAACTTTGAAGAAACGAGCCGGATTGGTCTGCCGGTGGTGGCGATAACGATTGGCCGCAGCGAGACGAATGCCGAAACCAATTGCGCTTTCTGCGGACAATCAGCAGCATTTGACTGCAAAACTTTGAGAATCGAGCCGAAGACTTCGTAATCAATGATGACCGAAGTTTCAAAAAACAACAAAGCGTCTTCAAGAGTTGAAGCTTGAAAACGCTTTTTTATTTTCCTGCTGAAACAGCAATCAGTGCATCGCCACCGCCTTGCCATGCTTCCCGGCTTTTTCGCGCATTTTATCGAAAAAGGCTTTGTCGAGATTCGCGACGAATTTCACTGATTTGCCCTGCATATCAATTTTGATGCGATTGAGCATATCGACGGCGTCACGATCATCGGAGACCGCCAACTTGGCCGTGGCTAAAGCGCCATTAGCCGCATCAACCAAAAGCTTGCTGTTCTCTTCACTGTCGCACGAAGCTTCGCCGTACAACTCGGCTATCTGGCCGACGTTCGCGGAGAGCGCGACGCCTTGCACCGCTTTGACCGCGCGCGTGCCTTTGAAGTCGCGATTCTCGCCCAATTCCTCAGCCATTTTTCCCATCACTTCCGACGTATTTGCGACCAGCCAGCATTGCTCCTTGAAGCGCGCTTTATTCATCAGTGCGGTAATCGTTTCATTGCGTTTGACGGATTGATCCGCAGCCTTGCCATCAATAATCGCCTGCACCCAATCCTTGTTGCCGGCGACAAACGTTTTCGCATCGGCAAAATAAAATGCCTTTTCGCCGCGCTCTTTGATCGCGTAGATGGTTTTGCCGTTGTAAACTTCGGCGCTCATCTCGGGCTTTTCATGCTCGCTGTGATGCTTTTCAATGGAGTCACGCACTGCGTTGATCGTATTGACAATTTTCTGCTCGTCGAAATTGCCAGTTGCCACCAACGCAAAGGTGCTCATGTTATCGTGCTCGCCGCCCCGAAAACCGACCAGCACGCTGCGCAAATCTTTTTCGATATCAAAGCCGGTCCGCTCCAGCATTTCTTTGAAATCCCTATCCGCCCGCATTTCAGCGATTCGATCGCTGAAATCTTTTTCGAGCGCATTACCCAATTCACTCTCGCGCACGCTCTGCACATCAAAGTAAGCGACGCCATTCACCGCTTGCGGAATCCAGGCGAGATGCGAATCGACTTCCGATGGCAACGCGGTGGTCGACGGCTTTGAACAAGCCATCGCGATCAACATCAAAGCCGACGCCCCAAACAGCCATATTCTTTTTCTCATTATCGAACCTCCTTTGAAAATTTTAAAAATCTTTCTTTTGAAAAACGTAAATCGCGCCCATGAGAAACGCCGCGCCGACGGCGAGCGATTGAAACAGCGGCGCCCAACTCGTAATCGGTTCGCCGGCCACCATCGCGCGGGTCAAATTGCCCAACTCCGCCGTGCGCGGCGTCATGTAATAAATCCCATCGAGCAGCCATTGATAAATTTTCTGCGACAGCAAAGCGTAAATTTTATCACGCGCCAAAAGCAGCGGACTGAAAAAGATAACGAGATAAGCGACAATGATCGAGACGCCGGAATTGCGCGCCGTCACACCGGCAAACGTCATAATCGCGAACAGCACGCCGAACACCATAACGATCAGAACCCCGCTCAGAAGAAACGGCAAATGCCAGAAGCCGGTTTTGGCCGAGAGAATGAGCCACGCACCGCCGATCAAATACGCCACGTTGATCGCCACGATACTCAACGCGCCGAGATAGCGGCCGAGCAAAAGTTGCCATCTCGCAAACGGGCGCGACAGCATCAAATCAACGCTGCCTTTTTCCAGCATGTTCGGCACCAGACTCGCGGTGGCAAAAATGGAAAGAAAAATGCCGCCGCCGTACATCGCAATCGCCAGTCCCGATTCGATATCGATAATAATCTTGCGCAGCTTTTCAACGTCGATTTCCTGCTCGACGTCATTACCGAACAGTTGCACCATCGCCATGCCGCCGGAAACCAGATCGACATTCAATGCGAAAATGAAAAGCAGATGAATGAGCGTGACCACCACGAAGAAAGCCATAAAGGTTTTCTTCGCCAGCGATTCGCGCAGAGTATAAGAAATAATCGCTAAAAATCTCATGTTTGTAGTTACGCCTTTAGGCGTGAAAAGTTTGAGTTGGCGTCAAATCGTTTCATAAATTAAAACGCTTTCTCGATTCAGAGGCAAAATGCCCGAAGGCGCTATGCCGAACTTGGTGAGTTCTCTGCCAATTTCGTCAGCTCATTAAAATCCCCGGAAGTCGCGCCTTTTATCGCCGCAAAAAAGCTCTCTTCTAGCGTGCGCCGTTGCGGCACAATCGCGTGAATCTCGGCTTGACTCTCGCGCAAATGATCGATAAGCCGATTTAATTCCGCATGATCCTGCACCGTCACCTCGAGATGGCCGTTCTGCGATTCGAGTTGGACAAATTTTTCAATCAATTTCATTTTAAAATCATCGGTGAGCGGCGAAGTTTGAATGCGATAACTCAAGCCAATGTTGGTCAATTGCGCGACCGGACCCTGTATGACTATTTTGCCTTTATTCATTATCGCCACTTCATCACACACCATCTCGACTTCGGAAAGCAAATGCGAGTTGATAAAAATGGTTTTGCCCTGTTGCTTCAAATGGAGAATGATGTCGCGAATTTCTTTGCGGCCGATTGGATCGACGCCGTCGGTAGGTTCATCCAACAAGAGCAAATCCGGATCATTGATCATCGCCACCGCGAGGCCGAGACGCTGCATCATGCCTTTCGAGTATTTGCGGATTTTGGTGTTGGCCCATTTGTCCATGCCGACGAGCTTGAGTAATTCCGGAATGCGCTGCCGTCGATTTTCTTTCGACACACCGGCAAAGCGGCCAAAATAATCCATCACGCTGCCGCCTTTTAAAAAATCCGGATAGCGGTGATTCTCCGGCAAATAACCGATGCGTTGGCGCATCAAGTAAGCAGCCGCCGGCCCGCCAAAAAGCATGGCCGCACCCGAGGTTGGATGCAAAATGCCGAGCAACAATTTCACCAGCGTGGTTTTGCCCGCGCCATTCGGCCCCAGCAATCCGAACACGCGCCCTTTTTCAACGTGCAACGAAACGCCGTCCAACGCGCGCAGTTTGCCGCGATTGAAATGCTTGGAGAGATTTTCGGTTTGAATAATATTCAATGATGCCTCTGTTTTTGTCATTGCTCTTACGGAAGCTCAACGTGAGAAGTTGCGGTGAGAATTGAAGATTTATTGGGAGGATGCAGCAGAGCGGGAAGCCACAGTCTAAATTGGTCATGGAACGGACAAGCCGTCAGCCTTGCTTTTCGACGGGCAAATCAAGATACATCGCCGTCCAACCATCAATCGGCGATTCAATTTCAATTTTGCAATCAAGCTTTGTTATCAAAGCTTTTGTCATCGTGGCCGCCAGTTTTTCTTGCTCCTTTTTCTGCAAGCCCGTAAAAAGATGGTGAAACAGATTTACCGAGGCGTCGGTTGGTGGAACACCATTATGAATCAAAGAGAGCCTGTGCCAATTTCTGCCTTCAACAATAAATTCATCCCAGCGGCAGCGGATAGTTTTATTGCCCGCTGCACAAGACCGCAGCGACCGTCGCGCCTGTTCCAACAAGGGCAAAACAATTTGCAATAAACTCGCGATGGGCAATTTTGTGTCAGGCAAGGCGCTGTTAGATTGGAATTCAACAACAATGCCGTCATGCCGAAAGCGCGTGCTATACAAATGTACCGCCAGCACAAGAGTGTCTTTGAGGTTGGCGCCGCGACCGTCAACCGGTTGGGGTCGCGCCAAATGGGTAATTCGATTGGTCAACTCGGCAATACGCTCACCTTCGTCGACGATGTTTTTGGCAAACTCTTCCACTTCTTCCGGTTGAAAATGATGCATCTGCAAAAGCCGCGCATAATTTAAAATAGCCGTGATCGGATTATTGATTTCATGCAAAAGACCGGCGCTCAATTCGCCCAACAAAGCGTTACTCAGAAGCGAGATGAGAGCCCCATCGGCCTCTGCCCTCGAAACAGAATCTGAAATGATCATTTGGTTTTCCATGCTGCATCATCGCCGTAAGCTTTAGTATCCCGGCACGCCCTCGATTTTTTCCAATTCCGCCACGATGGCGCCGAGCTTGAAAGCTTTCACGTAAATTTGGCTCGTGATCATCACCGGCATTTTGCGTTGATCGTCCGTCATGTGTATGACGAGACGGCCTTTTTGCTGGAACAGCGCCGAAGTTTTTAAAAACGGCTCGACGACGAGACACGAAAATTTTCCGGCTTTGGTGTGCGCTTTTTCACGCTTGTGAACGACGACTTGCAAATCAAACAGTTTGCCGTCCGAATGATTGTCGAGATGAATCGTGTCGCCCGGCGCCAATTTCATCGTGCGGAGCATGTAAATCGCCGACAGCACGTCCTGCACAAACGGCGCAACGGCCAGCGTGTCGCTTTTGTCGCCTTTTTTCATGATGGCGCGATGATTGATTTGATCAAACGCCACCTCGTGATCGGTTTTAAAATCGCCCTCGCGCAAACGCTTGCTGAACCACCAACTGAAAAGGCCGTCGACGTCGGTGTGAGACTCGACGCGATCCTCGATTTTAAAAAAAGAGGAGAAAAATTTATTCGACCACGTTTCCGAAATAATTTTGTAGCATGGCCGGCCATTGACATTGACAATTTGGGGAATCGACAACCGCGCGTTGCCGGCAATGAGCGGGCCGTAATGAACCAAAAATGTCAGGTTCTCCCCCACGCCAAATGCGGAATTTGGAACGACGCGCAATGGCGGCATCCCGCCGTTATGATTTGATTCGGCTTTCACCGAGTCGGGGTTTGCGTTGGCTTTAAATTGATTCCTGTATAATGAGTCGCTGCGCGATTGTTGCGAAATGGAAGCGCCGGGTAGAAAAATCAATAGAAGCGCCGGAGAAAATATGGCCGAGGCGAAAAATCTTTGAAAATAAGGCATCCTTTCCATTCGTCCTTTCTATTTTAAATCGAAATTTTTTCGCGAACCTTTTGCAGCGCGGTTTGAACTTCGATCGCGCGCATGCACTCGCAAACACGCGGCACAGAATGACGGCAGCGCTTACATTCGTTTTGTTGCGACATCAGCACGTCGGACAATCTTCCGTACGGCCCCCACCGCTCCGGCCGGCAAGCCTGGATCGGCGGATAAAATGCAACGATTGGCGTGCCCACCATCACCGCCAAATGCAATGGGCCGGTGCTGTTGCTCACGAATACGGCCGCGCGTTGGCATAGCACTGCCATCTCGGTAATCGTTAAACGGCCGCAGAGAGAAAGTGGTTTCGTCGTCGTTTGTCGGTGAATATGATCGATCAATTCCGTTTCATTCGAGGCGCCGCTTAAAATAATTTGCGCGCCAAATTCACGTTGAACAAGATCGGCGAGTCGCGCAAAATATTCCGGCGGCCAATCGCGCGACGACCCGCCGCTGCCGGCGTGCAAAATCACCGGATTCGCGCCGACGCCGAGCGCATTTAATTTCGCTTCAACGCGCTCCCGCTCAATTTTTGCGAGCGCGAAATGAAATTCGACATCCGTTGTCGAAATCCCTAACGGCTGCAGCAACCGCAGATTGTACTCGGCTTCGTGACGCGCCGCAGTTTTGCGATGCTCAAAAACGCGTTGATTGAACAAAAAACTAAACCAGCGATAACCGGTGCCGATGCGTTGTGGGATGCCGCTCAACCAAACGGCCCACGCCAATTGTGGGCGCGGATACAAAAAAATCGCCAGATCAAAATTGCGCCGGCGAAGCGCTTGCACGAGCCGGCGTATTTTGCCGCCAATTTCCGCCCCGTCGATTTCAATAATTTCGTCGACGTGCGGCTGGCAGCGCAAAATTTCCGCCGTGTAATGTCGCGCCAAAAAAGTAACATGAACATTAGCGAAGTTCTTTTTTAGCGCCGTCGCCACCGGCGTTGACAGAATGATATCGCCGAGACGGTCGGTGCGAACCAAAAGAATTTTCTGCCGGCTCATGCCTGTTTGGCGCGCGCTTGTCGCCGCTGCTCTTGAATAAAATTGATCAGGGTAGGCATGATGCGCTCCAACTCGTCGTCGATGATTTTAGCGCAAATGCGATACATCTCTTTGGAAGTGCCGATCGGGTCAAAAATATCGTCGTCAGTGAAATCATCCTCGTCGGCATTTTCATCCGCCGCGCGGGCAAACCGTTTTAGCAAAAAAACATTCTCGCGGTATTTCGGAAATTCGTTATGCAAATATTCAACGTGTTCAGCGGCCATCGCCAAAATCAGGTCAGTTTCTTTGACAAGTTCTTCTGTAAGGCCTTGCGAGCGATGCCCGGAAATATCACCGCCCATCTCCTCAACGATTTCAACCGAGTAACGCGCCGCCGGTGCGCCATCAATTCCGAGGGTGCCCGCCGATTGAATGGCGACGTCGTTTTGCAAGCGCGAAGGGAGCTTGAGGCGCAACAGGCCTTCGGCCAAAGGACTGCGGCAACTGTTGCCGCTGCAGACAAACAGGATATGAAATTTTTGATTTTGGCTCAAGAACTTAACTCTCCAATTCGTTTCGTAATTTCCGTTAATGGCACAGCTCCGGCGCGCAATAATCGCGGCGGTTGGGTTGTCACGTCTATGATAGTTGAAGGATTGTGGTTCATTGGCGGCCCACTGTCTAAAATCAAGGCGATACTTTTTCCAAACACGTCAGCTATTTCTTTTGCAGAATTCAGAACCGGTTCGCCGCTGCGATTGGCGCTCGTGGAAATGACCGGCGCGCCCAAACCGTTGGAAATTTCGCGAGCAAGCCGGCTGGCCGGCAACCGCATCGCAATTTTGCCGGTGTTGCTCATCAGATTGGCTGGAACATTCGCCGAGGCATTGAAAACAATCGTCAATGGTCCAGGCCAAAATTGTTCGATGAGAATTTCGGCGATTGAAGGGATCTTCTCAACATAACATTGCGCCATTTGCTTTTCGCCCACAATCACCGGCAGCGCCTTTTCTGTCGAGCGTCCTTTCAGCAAAAAAATTCTTTCAATGGCGAGAATTGAACGAGAATCTCCACCGAGGCCATACAATGTATCGGTCAAATAAGCGATCACTTCGCCAACGCGCAGAGCCGTTGCAGCCGCAGTAACGGCGGAAACGTCGGGATGCTTGGTATTAGTGGCGATGATGTGCATTTTAAATATGATTCGAGATAGAATTTTTTGCCGCCAGTATCTGCGAAAAAACTTCTTTCACCGAAATCTCCAACATGCATGCATGTGTTCCCAGCGGGCAATGATTGCTCCCGTGCGAGCTGCAAGGCCGGCACGGGAGATTCTTTTCGACGACATGTCCATCGCCAAACGGCGCGAAGCCGAAGGCCGGCACGGTCGGCCCGAAAATCGTGATCACCTTGCAGCGCGTGGCGACGCCGAGATGTGTTGGCGCGCTGTCGTTGCTGATAAGAATCTCGCAACGGTCAAGCAGGGCCGCAGATTGGCGCAGCGAAAGCCGGCCCGCAGTATCGACGCAATTTTTTCCAATCGCCGCGGCGATGCGAACACCAAGCGCCACATCGCCGCCGCCGCCGATCAAGTAAATGAACGCGCCGGTTTCGGCAATTAATTTTCCGGCCAACTCAATAAAACGTTCAGCCGGCCAGCGCTTCGTGGCCCAAACCGATCCGGGCGCGAGCGCGCAAAACCATCTCGCATTTTGATTGCTCTCAATAATCTGATCAACAACCTGTTCGTCGTTTTTATCCCAAAAAACTTTTGGCGACGGCGTTGCGAAATCATCGTTGAAAACTCGCAGCAAATCCAAATTGCGCTCGACTTCATGCTTTTGAAGATACAGCACACGCCGGGTGAAAAGCCGGGAGCCGGCACTGCGGTCGAAACCGATTCGCTGCGGAATGCGCGCCAGCCGGACGAGCAGCGCGCTGCGCAGCGAGCGATGGGGGACGAGCGCCAAATCATAATGTTCTCGCTGCAACGATTTCGCCAGTTTCCACACCGCGCCGAGTCCGCGCTGCTGGCCGCGCTTGTCAAAGACCACAACCCGGTTAATGAAAGAATTTTTTTCCAAAAGATTGGCGGCCGCCGGAATCACCATGAAATCGACTTGGCAATCGGGAAAAATCTGACGGGCAGCTTCGGCAAGCGGCGTGGCAAGGATCACATCGCCGATAAAAGCGGTTTGTACGATCAAAATTTTTTTCTTGCTCGCCACTTGCCATTTACCTCTCGCTGCCCGCCGCCGGTTGGGTTTTCCAACGGCGATGCATCCAGAACCAGTGATCCGGATATTGCCGAATGTATTTTTCTAAAACCTTTGTCCAGGTTTCGGTGACGAGTCGCAGTTTTTCTTCTTCAGCTAATTCTGCCGTTATTTTATTCTTTGAGAAATTGAACGTCAAAAGTTCAGCTTCAACGCGATGATGCCCACGCGGTTCTCGGACGGCGACACAAAACACAATTGGCGCTTCTGTTTTCAAAACAAAAGCCGCCGGTCCGCGACCGGTCGAGGCCGGCCGGCCCAAAAAATTCACAAAGATGCCGTTGCTGCCGGCGTCTTGATCCGCGAGGATGGCGACAAATTTTCTTTCACGCAATGCTTTCAAAATGCCGCGCAACGCCGCGCCGCGCGGAATAGATGGCATGTTCATCTGCATGCGGATGTCGCGAATCAGCGCGCTGACGAGCGGGTTGTTTTGCTCTTGATAAAGATAGACCATCGGATAGCGCAGTGACGCCACGAGCGCGCCCATATATTCCCAATTTCCAAAATGCCCGGTCATGCAAATCGCGCCCTTGCCGAGCGCCAGCGCCTGCTGATACGGATTTTGCGTTTTAGGCATCGAAAAAGCGATGCGCTGGCGCAGCTCGCCTTCAGCAAGCCTGGGCAGCCGCAAATATTCCAACATCATCATGCCGAAATTTTCATAAGAACGACGGGCAATTTGTTTTAATTCGGCTGGCGATTTTTCCGGAAAAGCCCGGGCCAGATTTTCCAAAGCGACGCGACGGCGAATCCGCAGAATCGAAAAAGTAAGCTTGCCCAATGCCACACCGAGCGCGAGAATCCACAATAGCGGCAGCGTTTGCGCCAGCAAGAGCAAAAAGCGCGTGCCTAGATATTCCAACCAATGTTTCAGACGCCGCATGATAAAAAGTAGGCAAAAATTCACTGATTGTCAATCTGAAAGTCGGCGCAGATAATTCATATCGGCAAAAACAATAACCCGAAAGAAGTTTCAAAAGGCGGTTGCATCATTCAAATTTTGTATTATATTCAACAAGGTGCGCCTGCGCATTTGATTCGCTACAGAATTTTGACAATCAACCGAAACTCGTACTTCCGGAGGCGGAAACAGATGGAAAACATGCGCGCGGAAATTATGTCGACAATCGAAGATTATCGGCAGGGGGTAATTGATTTTGAAACGCAATTAACTAAAATTCCGGCGCTGGGGCCGGAGAGCGGCGGCGACGGCGAGCGCGACAAAGCCGCGTTTGTGAAAGAATGGGCGCGCCAACATCTGCGGCCGGATGAGCTGCAAGAATACCGCGCGCCGGACACGCGGGTTTCGTACGGCTATCGGCCGAATATTGTTGCGCTGTTCAACGGACACTCGGACAAGCGCACGGTTTGGATCATGACGCATCTCGATGTCGTGCCGCCGGGCGATCTTTCCAAATGGACGGGCGATCCGTGGACGGTGCGGGTCGTCGATAACAAGCTCATCGGGCGCGGCGTTGAGGATAATCAGCAGGGATTGACGTCGTCGGTATTTGCCGTCAAAGCCTATCGCGATCTCAACATTACGCCGCACAATCGCGTCGGCTTGGTGTTTGTTGCGGATGAAGAGACGGGCAGCCAATATGGCATTCAGTATCTGCTCGCGGAGCATCGCCATCTTTTCAATCGCGATGATATTATTTTGATTCCCGATGCCGGCGACACAAAAGGCACGATGATCGAGGTTGCCGAGAAAAGCATTTTGTGGCTGCGCTTTCACACCCAGGGTAAACAAACGCACGGCTCGGTGCCGGAGCAAGGGCACAATGCGAACAAGGCGGCCAGTTATTTGACGGTTCGCCTCGACACGCTCTATAAAAAATTTAGCAAGCGCGATCCGATGTTCAGCCCGCCGATTTCAACGTTTGAACCAACGAAGCGCGAAGCGAATGTTCCAAATGTCAACACGATCCCGGGCGAAGACGTGATGTATTTTGATTGTCGCGTTTTGCCAAATTATAAAATCAACGAGGTGATGAAAGCCGTCAAGGCGCTCGTTAAAGAGACGGAAAAAAAGTTCAAAGTTAAAATAAAAATTTCGTATGCGCAGCAGGATCAGGCGGCGGCGCCAACTTCACCGGAGGCGCCCGTCGTGCAAACGATCATTCGCGCGATGAAGGATTTACGCAAAAAACGCCCCAAGCCGATGGGCATTGGCGGCGGCACGGTTGCAGCGTATTTTCGCCGCGCCGGTTTCCCGGCCGCGGTTTGGTCGACGATGGCCGAGACCGCGCACAGCCCGGATGAATATTGTTTCATTGAAAATATCCTTGACGATGCCAAAATTTTTGCGCATATTTTTTCACAAGAGATTTAGACATTTTTAGCATCCCGATTCCCGAATCGTCCGAATGATTTTCTTATGATAGCTGACGAGGATTTATGGCCAAGTTGAAAATTGTCAAAAGGGCTGTGTCCCGTAAAACTGCAAAAAAATCCGCCAAAAAATCAGCAGCAAAAACTCAGCGGAAGAAAAAAATTTCCGGGATCAGCAAAGAGATTGCTGCGCCGGCGGTTGTCGTTTTAAGGAAAAACGCCGGGATGACTCGACAACTCGAGGCTGCCGCGCACACGGCTCTCGAAACGTGTTTGGCAGTGAAAGCGGGTGAAACGGTTTTAATCGTGACGGACGAGCCCAAACGCGAAATCGGCATGGCGATCTGGCGCGCGGCAAAATCGATGGGCACGGAAGCGATGATTGCGGAGATTATGCCGCGTGCGCGCAATGGCGAAGAGCCGCCGGCGCCGATTGCGGCGTTGATGGCCGCAAGCAGCGTGGTGTTGTGTCCGACGAGCAAATCGTTGACACACACGGCGGCACGACGCGAGGCGTGCGCGCATGGGGCGCGCATCGCCACTTTGCCCGGCGTCACCGAAGATATGATGATCCGTTGTTTGAATGCGAATTATAAAGCCATTGCCGAACGCAGCAAACGCCTCGCCGTCGCTCTCGAAAGCGGCCATGAAGTTCACGTGACCAGCCCGGCGGGCACGGATATTCGGCTCGTTCGCGGCGACCGTCACGCCAAACCTGATACGGGACTTTATCACAATGCCGGCGAATACGGCAATTTGCCGGCGGGCGAAACTTTTTTCGCGCCGATCGAAGGCACGGCGCAGGGTGTGATTGTTTTCGAGGGCGCCGTTGCGGGTGTCGGTAAGACTAAAAAACCGATCCGCATCAATGTACGCGACGGTTTGGCGGTTGAAATTTCCGGCGGCGAAGAGGCGCAAAAATTGAATGATCTCATCAAGCCGCTTGGCGCCGCAGCTCGTAACATTGCAGAGCTGGGCATTGGCACGAATGATCGCGCCAACATCACGGGCATCATTTTGGAGGATGAAAAAGTAATGGGCACGGTGCACATCGCGCTGGGTGATAATATGTCGATGGGCGGCGCGGTTTCGGTGCCGAGTCATCTGGATGGTCTGATCATGCGCCCGACAGTTTATGTGGATGGCCGGATGATTATGGATGCCGGCCGGCTCTTGATGATTTAAACCTTACGGAAAAACTCTTTCCTTGAACAAGATTGAAAAGCTGGCGAAACTGGTATTGCTCGACTATCTGGAGCTGCAACCCAGGCAGTCGTTGCTGCTGGTTTCAGAAGTCAAACAGACGCAAGCGGCGTTGGCTTTTCATGATGTCGCTGCCAAAGCTCATCTTGAACTGCTCTCGCTTGCGCTCGCTGAACGCCCAAACGGCGAGCCAAGACTTTCCGCTTTTTCAAGGAATTCCATTCAAACCGCCGATCTCGCCGTCGTCATTTTATCCAAGCTGGACAATGAGAGTTTGAATTGGCTGCGACAACAAAACCGTACGAAAGTGATCGTCTTTGCGCAAATCGATGACGAGACGGTTCTGCCGAGCCTGGAAACGGATCACCGCCAGTTGCGCGATCGCAGTCGCAAGCTCTCCGACATTCTTACCATCGGCCGGGCTTTGCAACTCACGACAAAAGAAGGCACATCGCTGAAAATGTCGATTGCACAAAACCGCGGCAGCGCGGAGATGATTCCGCTTTTGCCGGAGACGTATTTCGCTTCGCTGCCGTTGGGCCGCGCTTTCGTGACGCCGGTGATCAATTCAGTGGAAGGCGAAATTATTTTAGACGACTTAGCCGGCAACCGTGCCAGCGCCGCATCGACGATCGCTCTCAAAATCGTCGATGGCCGTATTACGCTAATCAAAGGCGGCAAAACGGCGAACGAGCTGCGGCGGCGCTTGCGGCTCGCCGGCGCGAATGCGCGCACCGTGGTTGAGATTGGTTTTGGTTTGAATGATCGAGCGCGTTTGGGAAATTCCGCGTTTGAAGATGAGAAAGTTCTCGGCACGGCGCATTTCGGTTTTGGCCGCATGTCGAGTGGGAGCAAAATTCCAGAAATTTTTGCGCGAGGGATTTTGCAAGCGCCGAGCGTGACGATTGATGGAAAGAAAATTGTTGAGGAGGGAAAAGTTTTGTTTGGGTGAAATTTTGTAGCAACGCCTTCAAGCGTCGAACTTGTTTTAATCAGTTATTGCCTCAAAACAAAAAGTGGGCACATCATGCCCACTTTTTGTTTTGTACCGAAATTTTAAAACCGCCGTTACTGCTTCACCACCCAAACTTTGATAACGGCTTGCACGTCACTGTGCAGCTTGACCGGCACTTCAAAGAAGCCCAACGCTTTGATCGACTCGTCGAGTTGAATTTTGCGCTTGTCGATCTCGAAGCCTTTAGCCGCCAGCAAATCCGCGATGTCTTGCGTGGTCACGGAGCCAAAGACGCGATCTTCTTCGCCGACCGGCACAGTGGCGGTAACGGAAACGCCGTCGAGTTTCGCCTGCAGCGTTTCGGCTTGTTTTTTCTCGCGGTTCTTTCTGGTGTCGAGGCGGAGCTTGTCCTGCTCGATCATGCGCTGGTTGCGCTCCGTCGCTTCATAAGCGATGCCGCGCGGAATCAAGAAATTCCGCGCATAGCCGTCTTTCACGGTGAGAACTTTGCCGGCTTCACCCAGTGTTTCAAAATCCTGCCGGAGAATGACTCGCATAGTTGACAATCCCTATAAAAAAGTGATTAACTTTTATTCGTGCACTCTTTATATTTAAAAAATGGAAGGCGAAACCGCCTGTCCTACGATTTTACCTGACAATGTCGGCGACATAAGGAATCAACGCCAGATGTCGCGCGCGTTTGATCGCCGTGGTCAACATGCGCTGATGATGGGCGCAGGTGCCTGAGGTGCGGCGCGGAATGATCTTGCCCTGCTCAGTGGTAAAACGCAGCAGGCGTTTGTCATCTTTATAATCGACGTACAATTCTTTTTCTTCGCAAAAACGACAGATACGACGCTTTTTCAACATTGCGGAACTCCAAAGTTAAGATTCAATGCAACTTTTTCGGAGTGTCCCGCTTATTCAATTTTTTAGAGCGGGACAATGTGAAGGTTTGCTTCTCGATTAAAGTTTCAAATTTTCATAACCAAAACTGAACTCATTGGCGGCGCCGCTCTTGCCCGGGTCGGGCGTCGAGGCTGGCGTTTCCTCAGGCGCTGGCGGTTGCTCGTGATGTTCATCAGGCGAGGCGTTGTCAAATTCTTCTGCATCGGCCATCAATTCACCGGAGGGATGGCGTTTGTTGAGAAACTGAATCCGCCGGGCTTTGATCTCGACGACGTTTTTGGTGGAGCCGTCTTCGTTTTTCCAGATGCGGCTCTGCAGCTCGCCGTCGACCAAAACCGCGCTGCCTTTATGTAAATTTTCGGCGCAGCTCTCGGCCAATTTATACCAGGCAACAACGCCGACGTAACAAACATTTTCCCGCCACTGGCCGGTGTTGTCTTTAAAACGGCGATTGGAGGCGATATAAAAATTCGTGACCGGCGTGCCGTTGGTCGTTTTCCGAAAAGACGGCGCCGTGGTAAGATTTCCGGCAATCATCACCGAGTTGACGTCCGGCATTTTCAAGTCCGCCATAGCCCTTTCCTCCCGCGCTTAAAAATCGCGTTGGGTCAAACCTTTTTTAATGGGAGTGAGGCGCAGCGCACAGATGCCGCGCAAACAACAGACAACAAAAAGCCGCCCTCTCAGGCGGCAGGCTCTTCTTCGCCATTCTCAACGACGGCTTCTTCATCCCACGCCTCGGCCTCGCTCGCAGCGCGCTTGGCTTTGGCCTTTTGTTCTTCGCTTTTCAAGATCAACGGATCGACCTTGACCGTCAAGTAACGCAACACCGATTCATTCAAACGATATTCGCGTTCCAGCAGCGAGGGCAACGCTTTGGGACCGGAGAACCGCACGTTCAAATAAAATCCGTATTGCTTTTTGTTAATCTCGTAAGCGAGCCGGCGCTTACCCCAGTCTTCCACTTTCACGATGTCGCCGCCGTGATTGGAAATGAAATTGGCAATTTTATCATTCTGGCTGCGAACTTCATCGGCTTTCAGGGTGGAATCAATAACCACCGTAGTTTCGTAAAGCGTCAAATGATTTTCACCTCCTTATCTCATGCCATTTTCGACGAATCCTTTCAAGACTCAAGACAATCACAGCAAACAAAAAAGATTCCTTCGGAATGGCAGTTCTTTTTTGGTTTTAAATTGTAATGACAGGCAGGCTGTCGGGGTTACGATGCGTTGAATTTATTCATCGCCGATTGAATGCCGGCATCGATAAAGCTGAACACGGCGTCAACAGCGCGATCGTAAATCTCCGGCAACCGTTTCTGTTCTTCTTTGGAAAAGGTCGACAAAACGTAATCGGCCATTTCGCCTTTTTCAAACTCAGCGCTGATGCCGAGCCGCAAACGCGGCACTTCGTCCGCGCCGAGATGTTGGATGACCGAGGCCATGCCGTTGTGACCGCCGTCGCTGCCGCGCGCGCGCAATCGCAACTTTCCCAGCGGCAATTGATAGTCGTCGAAGACGATCAAAACGCGCAACAATTCAATATCAAAATAATCGACGGCACGACGAACGGCAGCGCCGCTATTGTTCATGAATGTCAGCGGCTTTACGAGGATAATATCGGCCGAACCCGAAGTCATCAAGTAATCGCCTTTGCCGGCGCGAAACGTATAATTCAATCGTTCCGCCAGTCGTTCGACGACTTTGAAGCCGACATTGTGGCGCGTATTGGCGTAACGCGAGCCGGGATTTCCCAAGCCGACAATAAGATGTTTCGCTGACATGCCGTACGCGGCAATCGAGAAAGTAAACGTGGGCTACGCCCGCAGGGAAACGTTAACGTGGAGGGAGCTTCTTGGCAGCAAACACGAACGATTATCAACTTCACTGACCAATCATCATCTCTCTGCAACTGTTCCCAACCGACAATCTTACTTCTTCTCTTTTTCCTTCTTCTCTTTTTCTTTCTTTTCTTCTTTGCCCTTGCCTTTGGCTTCGCCCTCGGCAGTTTCGCCTTCTGCTTCTTCTTTCTTGCGGCCGATAACTTCAGGCTCCGCCGTCTCCTCGGCTGCCGCAGCGGTCGTCGGAACTTCTTCGAGCTTCGGCGGCAACACGGTCGCCACCACATGCTCGAGGTCGTTTAGAATGCGAACTTTATCCAACTTGAGATCGCCGACGTGAATCGCATCGTGAATTTTGAGGGCGCTCACATCAATTGAAACCGCTTCGGGAATATCCAACGGCAAGCATTCGATTTCAAGCTCGCGCAACATCGTTTGCAGGGTGCCGCCTTCTTTGACGCCGGCCGGCGAACCGACCGTCCGCACTGAGACTTTGACTCTGATTTTCTCGGTCAGTTTGATGCCCATGAGATCGACGTGCAGCGGCCGGCTGGTGAGCGGGTCCCATTGCACTTCGCGAATGACGCATTTTTCATTTCTGCCGTTGCTGAACTTCAGATCAACAAGATTGACCTTGTTCACGATCACGGTGCGCAGGGCTTTTTCATCCACGGAGAACGGAATCGAATCTTGGCCGTGAATATAAAAAATGCCGGGGATCGCGCCGCCGCGACGCATTTGGCGCGCACCCTTTTTGCCAATTTCCTGTCGAACCGATAAACTCAATAAAGCTTCTGCCATCATCTTCTCCAATAAAACCAATGTATTTCAATATAAAACCTAAAAACAATGCGTAAAATCTAATCGAAAATTTTTAAAAGCCTCCCGTTAATCAAAAAGCAAACTGATGGATTCTTCATTATGAATGCGCATGATCGCTCGACCGAACAATTCGCCGACGGAAAGAATTTTCAGCCGCTCAAACTGTTTGGCTTTGTCAATGGGGACGGAATCGGTCACGACCATTTCCTCAATGGGCGAGCTGCTCAATCTCTCGACCGCCGGGCCGGAGAGAATCGCGTGCGTGCAGGCAGCGAACACTTGCTTGGCGCCGCGCTCTTTCAGTCTGGCCGCTGCCATCGTCAACGTGCCGGCGGTGTCGCAAATATCGTCAATCAACAACGCATTCATGCCGTCGACGTTGCCGATGACATTCGTCATTTCCACCGCATTGGGCCGCGGCCGCCGTTTGTCGACCACGGCAATCGGCGCGTTCAAGCGTTTGGCATAAGCGCGCGCCAAATGCGAGCCGCCGATATCCGGTGACACCACAACGAGGTCGGAAATTTTCTTGACGCGAAAATAATCGGTAAAAATCGCCGCCGAATACAAATGGTCGACCGGAATATCAAAGAACCCTTGAATTTGCGGCGCGTGCAAATCCATCGTCAAAATGCGATGCGCGCCGGCCGTCGTCAGCAAATTCGCCACCAACTTCGCGGTGATGGAAACGCGCGGCTGATCTTTGCGATCCTGCCGGGCGTAGCCGAAATACGGAATCACGGCGGTGATGCGCCGCGCCGACGCTCGCTGCGCGGCATCAATCATGATCAGCAGCTCGAGCAGATTGCGCGCCGGCGCGCCGGTCGGCTGAATGACGAACACATCCTGGCCGCGAATATTCTCGGAATATTTGACCCAGGTTTCGCCGTCGCTAAATTCTCGAAACTCGTTTTTCCCCAATTCGAGATTGAGATAAGCCGCAATCCGTTTTGCCAACTCAGGATGCGCGCGGCCCGAAAAAAGCCGCGGATGTTGAAGTATGGCGCTCATTGAGCAAGCTGCAAATGGCGAAATGCAAAACGATGAAACAACGACTCACAAGCAGCAATGATTTATTTCAACGCGCAAAAGACATTTTCTTTTTACCTTTTGCACCGGCTGGGGCGGAAGGATTCGAACCTTCGAATGCAGGAACCAAAATCCTGTGCCTTGCCAACTTGGCGACGCCCCAAATTTTTCTTTCCCCCGATTGCGCCGAGGCCGTCAAATTTCTTTACGGCTCCTGGCCGTTGCGACGCACTTCCGCCTTATACGCGTCTAGAATCGCGTTTTCAACTTTTTCACGGAACTCGTTAGTAATCGGATGAGCGATATCGCGATAAGTCCCGTCATTCATCTTGCGACTCGGCATGCTGACGAAGTAACCCGTCGCGCCCTTGATGACTTTCATTCCTCGCACGACAAAACAGTCATCAAACGTCACGTTGACGAATGCTTTCAACTTGTCCTCGTCCCGAATACTGACCGTGATCTCCGTTATCTCCATCCATCCCTCCTTGCGAAATTTGATCTGATGACACGGACACGACTTGCCCAAAGGTTGCTACGCATCGGCCCGCCGTAAAGGGCGAGCGACGGAGGTCAGTACTGCATTTGGTATACTTGCGGTATACCCCATCGAATCGGTCTCGTCACAAAGGTGTTACAACACTCAAAAAGTTGCTTCCGACCGTGCGCTTCCTGCTGGGTGCGGAACAAGCCGAACATTGCCGAGCCGCTGCCGGTCATGCTTGACACAAGAGCGCCGCTCTGCTGCAACTGCGCCTTGATAGCGGCCAACTCTTTGTACTTTTCAAAGACCGCGGCTTCGAGGTCATTATGGCAGACCTCGACGAGTTCATGGTCTGCCCATTGCCCAATATTTGAGCTTGGTAATTTACGACTCTTTTGGTTATTTGTCAAGCCTAATTTATTGTAATTTTGGTATGCCCACGCCGTCGACACACCAATTGGTGGGGTTACTAAAAGTACCCAAAATTCCGGCAACTCAGCGACGGGCATGAGAATTTCGCCGCGACCGCGACCCCAACAAAGTCCACCAGATAAAAAGAAAGGCACGTCGGAACCGAGCTGCGTGGCAAGATGATATAGCCGGTCATTTGACAAATTTAATTCGAAGAGCCGGTTTAAGGCAATGAGCGTGACGGCTGCATCACTGCTGCCGCCGCCCAATCCGGCGCCGGCAGGAATATTTTTTTCGAGATGCAAACGCACGCCGAGTTGACGTTTTACGGCGTCACAAATCAATCGATAAGCCCGCGAGCAGAGATTCGACGCATCAACCGGAAGGTCGGGCCGGCTGCAAATCAATTCGAGATCATTTCCCGCCGTTTTTTCAAAACCCAACCGATCCGCCAAATCGATTTGGAGAAAAAATGTTTCCACCTCGTGATAGCCGTCCGGATGCTTGCCGAGAATGCGCAGGCCGAGATTGATTTTGGCAAACGCCGGAACGCACCACGTCTTCATCCCTTCGATTAAGATTTTTTCGAACCGCGTTTTTGCGCTGGTTCGCTGATTTGTTGAGCGGCAGGAGGATTGAATTTCGCGCGTTCGCTGGCGCTGAAGCTGATAAGCTCCGCTTGATCGTCGAGGCGGGGAATAATATGTGTTGACACCACTTCACCGACTTTGCGCGCCGCCGCGCTGCCGGCTTCGACCGCCGCTTTCACGGCGCCGACTTCGCCAACCACTTTGATGGTCACCATTGCGGCATCGGTCACTTCTTTGCCCACACAAATCACCTTCGCCGCTTTCAGCATCGCATCAGCGGCTTCCAAAGCAGCAACCAAACCTCGGGTTTCGACTAAACCTAAAGCGCGTTCTGTCATGGGGGGTTGTTCCTTGTTGCTGGTTGTTTGTTGCTCGCTGCTCATTACTTGTTGTGACCAGCTACTAGCAACCAGCGACCATTTAACTTTCTTCGCGTTTCGGCAAAATCATTTCCACGTCTGCGTGCGGGCGCGGAATCACATGCACCGAGATGAGTTCGCCGACTTTTTCCGCCGCGGCAGCGCCGGCGTCGGTGGCCGCTTTGACGGCGCCGACATCGCCGCGCACCATGACGGTGACGTAGCCGCCGCCGATTTTTTCCTTGCCGATCAAGGTCACTTTTGCCGCTTTCACCATCGCGTCGGCGGCTTCAATCGCGCCGACCAAGCCGCGCGTTTCAATCATGCCCAGCGCATCAAGACTCATAGTCACGGACTCCTTCAATCACTGCGACCCAAATTAGTGTTACGACCGGTTAATTTGATTGTCAGAAAATAATCAAAAAAAGCTTCTTTGTCAAATCATTTTTCTAAAAAACACTTGCTTCTAAATGCCGTCTTTTATATATTTTTGAGCATCACCTGATTCAGCCAAAGCGAGTTTTTATTTTTGTGTATTTTTAACAAAATCAATTTTCATTATTTAATTTTTAAAAGGAGGCTTGTTGCCGCATGCCGAGTGTCCGTGTGCGCGAAAATGAAAGCTTTGAAAAAGCGCTGCGTCGTTTTACCAAAGCCTGTGAGAAAACCGGATTGCTGTCTGAAATCAAAAAACATCAACATTTTGAAAAACCCAGCGAGCGTCGCAAACGCAAGCTCGAAGCCGCGCGCCGCAAGCAGCGCCGGATGATGCGGCTGGAAAACCAATAGCTGTCACTCATGACCCTTTCCGAAAAACTAAACGAAGATTACAAAGCCGCCATGAAAAGCGGCGAGAAAGTCCGCGTCGAAACGTTGCGCTTGCTCCGCGCCCAATTGAAGCAGGAACAAATCGACAAGAGGCGGCCGCTCGCGCCGGAAGATGAAATGGCCGCGCTCTCCAACGCCGCCAAAAAACGCCGCGAAGCCATTGCGTCATACCAGCAAGCCGGACGCGGTGATTTAATGGAAAAAGAGCAGGCCGAGTTGGCCGTCATTGCGAGCTATTTGCCGCAAGCGCTGTCGCCGGAAGAATTGGCGCAGATCATCGACGCCGCCATCAAAGAAAGCGGCAGCGCTTCAGCCGGCGATCTCGGCAAAGTCATGGGGAAAATCATGCCGCAAATCAAAGGTCGCGCCGACGGCAAACTGGCGCAACAAATGGTTCGCGAACGGTTGGGCGGTTAATTCTCTCCAGCTTTTTTCCTGCCAAAGTCTTTTCGAAGAATTACGCTCAGGTAAAAAATTATGGCCGTTGAAATTAGTTACGCCGATTTCACCATCATTGCTTTGATGATCATCTTCGGTTTTGAGGGATACCGCGCCGGATTGTTCAACGGAATTTTGAGCATCGGCGGCCTGTTCTTTTCGTTCATCATGGCAGTCATTCTCCTTCCCTACTCGGCCAGATTCTTCAACTTCGTGATCGAGCTTCCGGCCAATATCAGCATTTTGATGGGCTTTATTTCCATCTTCGTCCTCGTGCTGTTGCTCTACGCCCTCATTTTGCAATGGCTGAAAACGCTCATGAAAATGGAAGTGGTCGACTGGTTCAACCGGCTCTCCGGCACGTTGATCGGCTTGTACAAAGGCCTGATCACGGTGAGCCTGTTGTCGCTGGGCTTCTCGTTGTTGCCGCTGCCGGAATTGGTGAAAGCGACGGAAACGCGCAGCTTGTTCATGCAAACGGTGAAATATTTTGCGCCGGTCAACTACAATTATTTCCGCAAACTTTATCCTTATGCCCCCTCTTTCGAGCAGACGCTGAAAGACACGTTTGCCAATATGCAGAAAGAACCCGACGAGGTGGCCACGAATCTCATCAATGCCTTTGGCAGCAGATTGCTGCAAAAAAATGTGCCCGACAAGCGGTGATGCGCAACCAACTTCATAACTCCGACCGTGAGGCCGCTTCCATTTCCTCCCCATCCGCCGCGATGACTCCCCGCGAAAATGACGATGGCGCCATTCAACTTTTAGAACTCGCTAAAATTCTCGAACAAATTGCCGAGGTTGCGTTTTCCCCGATCAGCGCGGAGGAGATTCGCGCACAGCGGCCGCTTTCAGATCTGCAAGAGATTCAAAGCCGCCTCGACGAAGTCACCGAGATGCGAGCGATTCTCGATTATGACGAATCGTTTCCGTTGAGCAACATTCCCGATTTGCGGCCGGCTTTGCAACATTTGCGCATTGCCGGTCGCGCTTTGGAAATTCGCCAGCTCATCGAGTTCGTGCAATTTCTCGGCGGCGCGCGCCGCGCGCGCGGCTACCTGCTGACGCGTCGCGAGAAATATCCGCTGCTGGCCGCCATTGCGCAACCACTCACGCCAATGCAGGACGTGGAAACCGCTATCGAGAACGCCATCAGTTTCACCGACGGCAGCGTGAAAGATTCGGCGAGCCCGGTGCTGTCGCGCGTGCGCAAAGAAATTCGCCGCGCCATGACCGAAACCCGCGAGCGTTTGCAGAGCATCGTGAAAAAACTGGCGGCGCGCGACATGTTGCAAGAAGAAGTGATCACGATGCGCGAGGGCCGGCTGGTGTTGATGTTGAAGGATGAATATCGCCAGCGCGTTCCCGGCCTCGTTCACGATGAATCGGCCAGCGGTCGCACGCTCTTCGTCGAGCCGATGGAATCAGTGGAAATGAACAACCGCATCCGCCAGTTGCAAAGCGCCGAACGCGAGGAAGTCGAGCGGATTCTGTTGGAATTGTCCAATCGTTTGCGCCTGCACCTGCCGAGCTTGCAGACGAATTTAACGCGGCTCGTCCAACTCGACGTCATTCACGCAAAAGCGCATTTCTCGCGCCAGCTCGATTGCGCCGCGCCGCAATTGCAGCCGCATGGCTTGCTCAAATTGGTTGGCGCGCGACATCCGGTTTTGCTGTTGACCGCCGCGCGTCGAAAAAACCGCGAGAGCGTGGTGCCGCTCGATCTCGAATTGGGTGGGGAGACCGTCACGCTAATTCTCACCGGCCCCAACGCCGGCGGTAAAACCGTTACGCTAAAAACCGTTGGCCTGCTGTCGGTGATGACCCTTTGCGGTTTGCACATTCCCGGCCAGCCCGATAGCCAGATTCCGGTTTTTCGCCGCGTCTTTGTCGACATCGGCGACCGGCAATCCATCGAAGAAGATTTGTCGACATTCACCTCACACCTGGCGCGCGTAGTGGAAATTTTACGGCAAGCGCAGGAGGGCGATCTCGTGCTGATGGATGAGATTGGCGCGGGCACGGATCCCGAAGCCGGCGCAGCGCTGGCGATGGCGATTTTGCAGGAACTCACCCGCCGTCGCTGCATGACGATTGTAACCACGCATCACGGCGCGCTGAAAACTTTTGCGCACGAAGCCTCCGGCGCCACCAACGGTTCAATGGCATTTGACGGCGAAACGCTGCGACCAACGTATCAATTTCGCCCGGCTGTGCCCGGTGCGAGTTATGCGTTCGAGATCGCCGAGCGTTTGGGTTTGCAAAAAAAAATCATTGCTGCGGCAACGCAATTTGTCGGCCAAGAAAAAGGCAGCGTTGAAAATTTGCTCGCCGAGCTTGACGCCAAATTAATCCAGCAGCGCCAAACCGCCGAAAAACTCAAACTCGAAGAAACGCGGTATACCGCGCTCGCGAAATTATATGAAGAGCGCATGACCGCATTAAAAGCGCAGGAACGCGAGTTAAAACTAAAGGCGGTCGCCGAATCCGAAGCGATCGTGCAGCGCGCCAATACTGCAATTGAAAAGGCCGTGCGTGAAATTCGCGAGCAGGCCGCGAGTCGCGAGGCGATTCAGCGCGCGAAACAAGAATTGCAAATCGTCCAAAATGAAATCGCGCAAGAAAAACATCGTATCGCCGCCGCGCCGCCGTCGCCGGAAAAGCCTTTGCAGGAAGTGCAGCCCGGCATGAAAGTGAAATGGCTCAAGCAAAACGCCGTCGCCACCGTGCTCGAGCCGCCGGATTCTTCGCGGCGGGTTTTGCTGGAAGTCGGAAGCTTGCGCGCTCGCGTGCCGCTGTTCGAGCTGCAATCTCACGACGCGCCGGCGCCGGCAAAATTGGAAGCCTTGCCCAGAATCAACCGCCACGACTCGTCCGCCAAGCTGCCGGAAATCGATCTGCGCGGCATGCGCGTCGACGAGGCGTTGGCAGCCGTCGACAAATTTCTTGATGAAGCGCTTTTAGCGGGATGGAATGAAGTGCGACTCATTCATGGCAAAGGCACCGGCGCGCTGCGGCAAAATATTGGCAACTTTTTAAAGCAGCATCCGCAAACGCAACGCTTTCACGAGGCCGCGATGGGGGAGGGAGATTTTGGGGTGACGGTGGTGGAATTGAAATAACTTTCGGAGTGCCACGGTTTATCGTTGCAATATCGCCGACAAGCATGCCATGCCAAAGCATTGCACTGCGGTTTGTTTTCAATAAACATTAACGATGAAAAATCAACAAACGTGTGTTTGCCGTGTCCTGACTAACAGCATATTTCGCTGATTCTTTGTGTTTGCGTAATTTGATACGAACGGCGTTGGTATAAGCGTACAACTCTTTGGCGTCTTTCGCTTCGTGGGCGAGATCGATCACCAAAACATCTTCTTTCGACAATGTCGGTAAACTATCAAAAATTTGTTTATATAATTTACTGTATTTTCCCTTTCGTCCGCGTAATGTTACGTTGCCGCGTCTTTCGACAGAGAATCGCATGATGTGTGATCTCCTTAAAAATGTTTAACCCGGTTTTTGGTAACAAAATTCGTTCTTATTATATTAACACTTTTTTCACCATTTGCAAGAGTTTTTTGCCGTGAGCTATCAACACTTACTCAAAGTCGCGACGATGGCGGCCAAAGCCGGCGGCGGCACGCTGCTGGCGATGGCCCAGCGCCGCGAAACGCTGCGCATCGAAGCCAAGGCGGAGTCGGATTTCGTCACCGTCGCCGATCGCGCTGCCGAGGCCGCGATCGTCGGCCACATTCTTGGCGCTTTTCCAGATCATCAAATTCTTGCCGAAGAGCAAGCCCACACCGGAGCCAGCGAGTCGACGCCAGCGTCGCCGGAGATCGTGCAATGGATCATTGATCCGCTCGACGGCACGACGAACTTCATTCACGGCGTGCCGAATTTTTCAGTTTCGATTGCAGCGAAGCAACATAACGAAGTCATTGCCGGTGTGGTTTGGGATCCGACGCGGCACGAGCTTTTTGCCGCTACAGCCGGCGGCGGCGCTTTTCTCAATGAGAAGCCTATTCACGTTTCGGAAAGCGCGCGTTTGCGCGACGGCTTGATTGCAACCGGATTCCCCTTTCGCGTCCGGCAGTATCTTCCCTCTTATGTTCGAATATTTAAACGATTTTTGTCTTCAGCGCGCGATCTGCGGCGTTTCGGCTCGGCGGCGCTTGATCTGGCGTACGTCGCATGCGGCCGCTTCGACGGTTTTTGGGAGTATTGTTTGAATCCGTGGGACTTCGCCGCCGGAGTTCTGCTCATCCGCGAAGCCGGCGGACAAATCAGCGGTTTTGAGGCGGAAGAAAATTTTTGGGAAACCGGCAATATCCTCGCAAGCAATGGCAGGCTGCATCCGGCGATGCGGGAAATTATTCTTCAAGCACAATAAAAAATGAAACTATCACGAATCAGCATTGGACTAACGGCGCTCATACTGATTTGTGCCCGGGCGCAATATTCCTGCCCTTATCCCGATCTCGCTGAAATTCTCGCCAATCCGGAAAAATTTGCGGGGCAGCGCGTGGCAGCTTTTATTGAAGCGCGCGTGATTGAGGAAACAAAAGACGGTTTCATCATCGCGCAGCGCGGCAATCGCTTGCGCGTGCATACCGAGGTCAAAGAGGCGCCCCTCAACGAGTTTGTCGCGGTGGCGGGAATTTTTCAACCGCCGGACCAACTCCACGCCGATTCGATTCATCTCGCACACGGCCGGCGCTGGAAAATAGCGGTGTCGGTGATTCCGGTTTTGCTGCTCGTTTTCTTGTTGCCAATGGCATTGCGTTTTGATCGCCAAATGCGAACCTTAATTTTGCGAACCTCCACCCATGCCTGATCTGCTCACGCATTCTGCAGCGGCCTATCTTGCGGCGCGACGTTGGTTCCCGCGCCCTGCGGCAATGCTCTTCATCGTTGGAACGATGCTGCCGGATGTGCTGTCGCGGCCGTTTTATATTCTCTTTCCGGCTTTGCATTGGTGGGTGATGCCGCTGCATACGCCGATTGGGATGGCGATCATTTGCTGGATGATTGCGGGGCTATTTAAAGCCGATGACCGGCGAACGGTTTTCATCGCGTTATTGGCCGGCGCGGCGCTGCATTTTTTGCTCGACGCGCCGCAGAAACACCTCGCCGCCGGATATTTTTGGCTCTTTCCATTTTCGTGGACGACGTATGAATGGGGCCTGTGGTGGTCGGAGGATTCGGTGCGAATTGTTCCATTCGTAATTTTGCTCGTTGCCATTGTCGAAATTCTGCCCTATCTCCGGCATCGAAGAGCGGCGAGAATTAACGAGCAAAATTAATTTTAAAAAAAGCAAATTCTTTTAAAAAATTTCCATCGGCTGGAAACAAGCCCGTGGAATAAACACAATTCATGTTGTAAAGCATTTCACGGGTAAAGTTTAAAAACAACTTTTTCGAGATCGTTAATTCCATGCCACTCCTGCACTACCGCGGCGCCGGGCGTTTCAAAAGCTTTCTTTTCATCAGCGCGATTCTCATCATTCTCGCGCTGCTGTGGCACACGCAAAAAATCGTCAACGGCCTGCGCAACGAGGCGCGGCAAATTTTGTTGTTTTACACCAAACTCTACGCGCGCGCCGCTTCGGAAGCCAGCGATGCGGATCTCAGTTTTATTTTCGAGCAAATCATCAAAGGCACGGATTTTCCCCTCATTCTCTGCAATGAAAATTTCGAACCGACGAATTGGAAGGGCATCGACATCCCGCCGGATTCATCCAATTCACCGGCGGCCAAGGCCCGCGCGCTCAAGATCATGGAGTCGATGCGCGAAGAAATCGATCCCATTCCGCTGACATACGTCGATCCGGAAACCGGGCAATCGCGGGTGTTGAGTTATTTGATTTACGGCGATTCCAAACTCATCAAACAACTCCAATTGCTGCCGTATGCGGAGATCGTGGTGGCCGGCATGTTCATTCTCGTCGGCTTTTGGGGCTTCAACAGCATTCGCCGCAACGAGCAGCGGTTGATTTGGGTGGGCATGGCGAAAGAGACGGCGCATCAGCTCGGCACGCCGATCTCTTCTCTGCTCGGCTGGATTGAATTATTACGCAGCAAAGCCGGGCCGAGCAACGGCGACAACACGCTCACGGAAATGCAGCGCGACGTCGAACGGCTCAGCAAAGTCGCATCGCGCTTTTCACAAATCGGCTCGCAGGCGGATTTGAAAGAACAGGATCTGATGCCGGTTCTCGACGACCTCATCAAATACTTTCGCCGCCGATTACCGCAAATGGGCAAAGAAGTTCATCTCGAAATCATCAATGCGCGTCCAAACGAAATCCGTCCGGTTGCCATCAATCGCGATTTGTTTGAATGGGTCTTGGAAAATCTTATCAAAAACTCTCTCGATGCCATCGAAAAGCCGAAAGGCGAAATCATTCTCGAACTGCGAGCCGCAACGGATAACCGGCATTGCATCACTCTCGATATTCGCGACAACGGCCGCGGCATCGAACCGGCGGTGCGCAAAAATATTTTCAAGCCCGGATTCAGCACGAAGAAAAGAGGTTGGGGCCTCAACC
>Ga0247727_10002240_pt1 | contig 44588 bp, 38 predicted proteins | sample WisWelCaveWW1625_FD_202498 | JGI IMG/M metagenome (GOLD analysis project Ga0247727, IMG submission 202498) | Biofilm microbial communities from Wishing Well Cave, Virginia, United States - WW16-25 | ecosystem: Environmental > Aquatic > Deep subsurface > Groundwater > Cave microbial mat | place...
TCGTCCTGATTTGCACGCCGTATATTGCGACGTTTTTTAAAGAACCGATCTTGAAAACTTTCCTGCCGGTGTTCAGTTTTTATATGGTGCTGGAATGTTTCTCGACTTCGCCGGTGACGATGCTGCAGCGCGAGATGAATTTTAAGGCCTACTCGCAGGTGCTGGCGATTGATCGGACGGTGCAGCTCGTCGGTGCGCTGATTTTTGCCGCGCTCGGTTACGGCGTCTGGAGTCTGGTGATCGGCGAATTTTGCGGCCTGCTCTGGTCCTCGTGGCGCGCGATTCAACTTTCCGGCTGGCGGCCCAGGCTGCAATTTGACCGCGAAACGAGCAAAGAACTTTTCGGATACGGCAACTGGGTTTTTCTGCGCAATTTGTTTCGCTATCTCGCCGACAATGTGGATTATTTGATCATCGGGCGCGTGCTGGATTCGCAGCAACTGGGTTATTACGCCAAAGCTTTTGAGCTGATGAAAACGCCGCGCAAGCGCATCACGCGAGCGTTGAGCAGCGTGGTTTTTCCGGCTTTTTCTCGCGTGCAAAATCAGCCGGAGCGAGTGAAGCGCGGGTTTGAAAAACTGGTGCTGTCGGTGTCGCTGGTGGCTTATCCCATTCAGGTCGCGATGCTCATGGCGGCGCCGGCGTTCATTTATGTGGTGTTGGGCGAGAAATGGGCGCCGACCATCGCCTGCGTGCAAATCATGTGTGTCGCCGGAATTTTGCGCGCGCTGGATCCATTTTTAAATTCCGTCATTACCACCAGCGGTTTTGTCAAACGCACCGCGCTACGGCGTGTCATCGAGTTTGCCATTCTCGCGGTCGCCGTTTTTATCGGGGTGAAATGGGGCATTAACGGCGTTTCCGTCGCCGTGACGATCACTTCGATTATCGTTATGGTCTTGATGATCAATTTGATCCGGCGCGTGAGCTTGATCGGCTGGCGTGAATATTTGGCGCCGCAATGGCCGGCCATCGTCGGCAGCGTTTTCATGGCCGCGGCGATGTGGGGGATCAACAGCGGTTTGGGAAATTATCTCGGCGAGCATTCGCTGGCGATGTTGCTGGTTTCAACCACAACCGGTCTGCTCGCTTATGCCGGCGTCCTGCTCGTGTGGCGTCCAAAGCGTGTCGTTGATTTATATCAGGAATTGTCCGAAGATGCACAGGGGGTGATTGCAAAAGGGAAGAAGAAAATCGCCGCTTTGAAAAAGCGTTTCGGTTGGCAGAAGGAGGCTTCACCGGTAGCCTGAGTTGTCGCGGAGCGAAAGCTTCTCATATTTTGTGAGGAGATGGGGGACGTTCAGATAATTTGAATCCCTGTTTCAATAATCTCTTCAACAAAGGGATTGTCCTTGGTAAAATTTTCCGGGCTAAACGGATGGACTTCAAGGCTGGTATCAACCTTGATCAGATAAGGGCTGATTTTACAATGGTCGTAAAATCTGTTGCCTTCAAACTGATCCGACACCAGAGCAACGTCGATGTCACTCCATTCTGTTTGCCGACCTTTGGCATAAGAACCGAAAATGTAAGCTTTCCCGATAGTGAAATTGTTGGCGTTCAATTGCCTTTTAGCTGTTATCCAATGTTGAATTGGATAAAGTACTTGACCGCGCCCGAGGTGCTCATCAAGAATGATTTGGCTCATGCAACTTCGTATCTGTCGTGGCGCTCAAGGAAGGTATTCACTGCCAGGCGCATGGCTTCTTCAATCGCTTCACGCGGTAATTGTGGCCACTCGTTGAGTACCCATTCCACGCTCTTGCCGGAGGCGAGATAAGCCAAAATGGGGCGAACTAAAATCCGTGTGCCATCAAAAGTTAATTTTCCGTGGCAGACTTCAGGATCAGCGACAAGGAATTGACCGATTCGACGGCGTCTTGGAAGCCTGCTTTTAAGATTGGATATTTTTGTTCTCATATGTAAGCTCTCAAGATTTTGACAAGATTAGTAACTTCTCAATATAAAGTCACCTGATTCACAAATCAAGCTTTTTGTTTAGCACACAACTATCTATTTACGTTCAGGTAACCACGTCAATGTATGAAGTTCATCGCTTCCAAGTTGCCAATAACTGATGCGGCTGAAAGCTATGCGGGCCACCTTTCCCATTCGGGCGGCTTTAGTCTTAAAAGGCTTTAGGTGAAGCAGGCGGCGGAGAAGTGAAGGAATCTGATTTTGTTGTGTATCCAATATTGCAAAGTAGAGTATGCAATAACGACGATCACGATAGCGTTTATCCCACAAGTCCCTATCTATGGTAACCAGTGTTGGCTTGTTTAACTGGATTAAGATTGTGCGCAGACGATCATCTTTGACGACTTCCCTGGGGCGTAGGTCTTGAATTCGTGTGGCTTTGGCCCATCGTTGAATTGGTTGAAGCACATCGTCTAAACCCAGATGCTCATCAAGAATGATCTGGCTCATGCAATCTCAATTTCCTCGAAGCGCTTAAGCAAGGTATTCGCTGCCAGGCGCATGGCCTCTTCAACTGCCTCACGTGGCAATTGTGGCCATTGAGTGAGCACCCATTCCATGCTTTTGCCGGAAGCGAGGTAAGCCAAAACTGTTCGCACTAAAATTCGTGTACCGTCAAAAGTCAACTTTCCGTGACAGACTTCAGGGTCAGCGACAATGAATCGACCAAGCCGGCGATATTTTTGAGTTCTGCTTTTGGCTATTTTTGCGCTCATGTATATTCCTTCGAGAATTTGAAAAGATTAGTGACGTTTAAATATAAGATCACCTGACTTTCAAATCAAGCTTTTTGTTTGGACTGCATCACGACAAATATTTATCAGCAACCAGAATGCTCATCACCTTTTCCGGAATCGTCGGCAGCGGCAAGAGCACCAATGCCAAACAGGCGCATCGTTTCCTGCAGGAAGCGGGTTATCCCGCCGTCTATCTGCGTTTTCGCTTTTTGAAAGCGCGCCGAATTTTGCGTGCCCTGTTTGCAAAAAAACAACATGCCGTCTCGCCTTTGCCGAAGAAAGCGAAATCGCAGCGCAACGCGATGGCGCTGCGGCGTCAGGCTATTCTCAAACTTACGCTGACGCGAACGTTGGGCTATCTCTGGCGCATTATCCTTTTCCGAATTTTCGCCGCGATACGATTGCGCGGAAAAATCATTATCCTTGATCGTTTTTATTATGATAGTTTCGTCCACTATTCTTTAACCGGCCCGCGCGAACGTTTTTGCCTGTGGCTGATTAAAGCCGCTTTGCCGGTTCCGCAACTGGCCCTGATGTTAATCGCCCGCCCGCAAAGCATTTTGCCCCGCCGGCCGAATTACGACGGCGCGTATGTGCGGCAGCTTTATCGCCATTATCAGCAAATGGTGCAGGAGTTTCCGCATTTGATCGTTCTGCAAACCGACAGTTTCAAAAATCTCACCGCCAGCATTTCGCAACTTATGCGCCAAACGGTGGCGCGCGCCGGCGAAGCCAACCCGCTCCAGCCGGAAATGCTGCTTTAGAATAATCTTCCGCGTTCGGGGGTGAACGCTGCTACAATATATTCTAAGGAAATTTTTTAAAAATACAGTACTGATCAAGAGATTCTTGCATGTCACTTCGCGCCGGCCTTGCCCTCGTGCTGTTAGTCGTCGCCTGTTTCTGGACGCTGCGACGGCCCCTGATTGGCGTGTGCCTCGTCATCGTTCTTTTTCATTTGAACCTGCGCATCTTTGGCGCCGGCCTGCAGGATATTCGCTTTCAGTTTTTTGCGACGATTACGCTCTTCCTTTCTTATTTGATCAACCGCGGCGAATTGCAGAAACTCGACACCACGGCGCAACCGCCCATGCGCTGGTTGCTGGCGTTTCTTGTGATATGCGTGCTGACAAGCAGTTGGGCGGCGTCTTCGGTGAGTCTGGCGTTTCAGGATACGTTTGAATTTTCCAAAATTATTCTCTTCTCGTGGTTGATGATGAAAATCATTCAAACCGAGAAAGAGATGCGCATTGTGATCTGGACGACGTTGATCTGCATCTGGTATACGTCGTTCATGGCGCGCTGGGGCGTTGACTGGGATTGGATCAAGGAAAATGAAATCGGCATCGCCACCGGCGGCACCGGCGTACACATCATGATGTTCTTTCCGATGCTCGTCATCATGGCGATCTTCGGATCGAAGTGGGAACGGTTCGGCGCTTATTTCATTTTGCCGTTCGTGCTCGATTTTATGCCGGTGACGCCGGAAGGGTTGCGCGCCACGTTCGTCGCGCTGTGCACCTCGATGGCGTTCTTCTGGGTTTTCGCGCCGAATCGCGTGCGCAAAAAAAGTATCGTACCGTTTCTTGTGGCGATCGTCCTGTTTGTTTTCGTGCTCACTCCGCCGGGCTATTGGGAAGAAATGGCCACGATTCTGGAGCCGGGTTCGGAAGGCTCGGCCGCGTCCCGCGGCGTTATCAATCAGGCGAGCTGGGAAATTTTGCAACGTTATCCGTGGGGCATCGGATACAACAATTATGCGCTGATCTCGTTGCCCTACATTCCTGATGAATATATTTCGAATGTCGGTACCCGCGATGCGCACAACAGCTATTTAAAAATCGCCTGTGAATTTGGCGTCATCGGATTTTTGATCTGGATGATGACATTTTTTCTGACCTGGTACTGCCTTCGAAAAATCCGCAAGACGATGGTTAAAGATCAGCCACCGGCCAACCTGCAGCTTTACGCGCTGGCTTTGGAGTTGGGACTCATCGGCATTACGCTGAGCATTTACACGCACAACAACAACGATCTCGATACCCTTTACTGGTTCGTGGCGTTTAGCTGCGTGCTCTACAATATTTTTCTGCGGCAACAGCAGATGTCGCAACCGCCACCGGCGCCGATGAAAGCGCCGCATGAAATCGTGCTCGAGCGTATAAAACAAAAGAAAGAACCTGGGACTGTTTCAACAACGATGTTAAAAACTTCGACGTCGTCTTAGCAAGACCTAAAACGTCACTTTTCCACTCTTCGCGCCGTGCCCGCCCCTGGTAAAAATCGGCCCGTCTGCTGCATGTATTTTCTGTATTCTTCGCCAAACGCCAATCGGCATAAAGATCAGAAAGCCCGCGATCAGAATGATGCGGAAAACGTCGTCGTCATGCATAATTCCTCCTTGTTTTGGTGTTGAATTTTCGAGTAACTTTATAAGAATTTTTTTGCACAGTCGCAACGCAAAAAGTTGATATTCGTTTTCTTTCGATCATCCACTTTGATTCAGCAATGGAAGAAATTCCATACTTTTTATTATAAAAAAAGCCCGGGCGCCAACCATTCGATTGACGCCCGGGCAAAATTCGCTTTTTCTGTCTTTTGTGCGTTTCACATTTCACTTCAAGATCGTCATCCGCTTTGTGGCCTTGAAATCGCCGGCGGCGATGGTGTAGAGATAAACGCCGGTAGCGATTCTGGCGCCGAGATCATTCCTGCCATCCCAGACCGCGCGATAACGGCCCGGCGATTTCTGCTCGTCCACCAGTGTGCGCACCACCTGGCCGTGCAGGTTGTAGATGCGCAAGGTCACGCGCACCGCGCTTGAAATTTCACCGGGAATGGCGTAGTGAATGGTGGTCTCCGGATTTCCCCCGCTCAGAGCGGGGGATGTCGCTTCGCTCCAGAACGGATTCGGATAATTTTGTTCCAACGCGAATGTAGTTGGAAGCGATTCACCTTCCTGTTCAGCAGCGGATTTGGGAAGCCCGCCGGTTACCGTGACGGCGTTGCTGCGCGCGGCGTCGGTGAAACCATCATTGAGAAGATAGCGAAATTCGTATTGCCCCGCTTGCGCCGGCGCGGTGATCGTGATGCTGCCGGAGGTTGCGTTCTGAGCGTATTGCCACCAGAGGTGCCCATTATTAGGAGCGCCAACCTTGTATAACCCAATCCAATCCTTAATTGAATGTCCGCTCGGCGCCGTCCAGTTTACTGTCAGTTGGCTGCCGGCTGTAATAGTGCTCGGCGCGGCCGTCACAGTGTATGAAGAACCCGCGACCGTCACCACGTTGCTGCGGCCCGCCTCCGTGAAACTATCATTCAAAAAATAGCGGAATTCATATTGCCCCGGCGTAGTTGGCGCGGTGATGGTGATGCTGCCGGAAGTTTTGCCCTGCGTATATTGCCACCACATGAAGCTCGTGCCCGGCGCGCCAACTTTATACAGGCCGATCCAATCTTTCGGAGCACTACCACCTGGGGCCGTCCAACTTACCGTCAGTTGGCCGCCGATTGTAATGATGCTCGGCGTGGCCGTCACGGTGTATGAAGAACCCGCGACTGTTACCGCGTTGCTGCGGCCCGCCTCCGTGAAACCATCGTTCAAAAAGTAGCGGAACTCGTATTGCCCCGGCGTGGTTGGCGCGGTGATGGTGATGCTGCCGGAAGTTTTTCCCTGTGTATATTGCCACCACAAAAAGCCCGTGCTCGGCGCGCCGACTTTGTACAAGCCAATCCAATCTTTCGCCGAGCTTCCACTCGGAGCCGTCCAGCTTATGGTCAATTGGCCGTTGGGCGCGATCGTGCTCGGGCTTGCCGCCAGCGTGTAACCGGATGACGGAACAACCGTGATCGCCACATTCGGCGTGAAATTCCCAAACCAGATGACATTCTCCTGAAGCATACGCCACTGGAAATTATAAATTCCAGGCGTTTTCGGAGCGGTAATCTGAAAGGTGAATGTATAATTGCCGCCCGGTTGAACCACGGCGCCAGATGGAAGTTGAATGCGGCTATCGCCGGTCCATAAAGCATTGTCCTGGGGATTCTGGCTGCCCAGCTTGATGCCAAGCTGTGAATTCCAGAGCGATTGCCCGATGTTCTTCATCGTGATCGAAGCGGTGCGGGTCTCACCGGCTCGCATTTGATTCGTGATGGATTGCGAAACAAATTCGGCGTTCAAAAACGGCACAGGCGCAACGAGCTCGAGTTTTTCTTCCACCGGGCCGGGACTGAAGAGTGGCGTGCAGATAGATCCCCCGCAGAAATTCTTTTTCGCCCACATCTGCTCTCCAGGAAATCCCAACGGCCCGAGGTCACGATGGCGGGGGAAATTAGGCTCACCGGCGTTGAAGCCGACCCATGCGTTCATGCCACCCAGCGTGAAATCGAGATCACAGTTCTCACTTCCACCCGGAAGGTTCCCATCACACGTGCGATCGTGCAGATAATTCCCGTGCTTATTTTCCGAAGCCAGAACAAAATCGGTTTTGCCAACCGGATCAACGGAGAAGCCGAAATTGGATCTGGAAACGAAGTATTCGATTTCCTCTTTTTCATAAGGCGCATTGCCGTGCGCCAGGGTGCGAATGGCGACAATCCCATACCCGAGTTCGGATGCCGGATTGGGTTCGAGCGTGATCGCAAACGGTTCAGCATCTCCCGTGTGCGGCGGTGAGAAGGCCGGGTCGCCGCCGTCAACGTTGTAAAGCAAAACATAAGTGATGGCGAGATAATAACGGTTCAACGGATGAGGCCGCGCGCGGAAAACAAGACGACCGGCCGCATTTTTTCCACCGGGCGCCGTAGTATTTTCGCCATTGTCATACCAAATGGTCGGGAAGAAAGCCTGCGCCAGTTGCAGTTCGCGGCTTTGCGGCATGCCATCTCCGTCAAGATCATCGTTGCTTGATTCCTCGGATGAGGCGGACCACAGACCAGGGCGAATTGGGAAATTGGGTCCAATCGGCGGGGGATCGATTCCACCGGGTGTCACGACGATGGCGACATAGCGCGAAAAATCTCCGAACCACGCCACACCGTCCTGGACGAGGCGCCATTGGAAACTGTAAACGCCTGCTCTGGCCGGGGCCGTGATATCGAAAGTAAAAGTCCTGGTTTCTCCCGGCTTGATGGCATCCGAGGGCGAAAGATAGACGCGTGTGCCGCCAATCCAAAGGGTGTTGTCCTGAGGATAGTGAGTACCCAGTTTGTACTGCCCGGCCTGAGTCCAGGTCGTGGTGCCGACGTTTTTCATCGTAATCGCAACCGTTCTTCTCTCGCCCGGCTGCATAATTTTCGGCACCGACTGTGAAACATACTGAGCACCATTCGTCTGCGCCCAGACATGATTGCACCACAGGAACGCCGCCGTTACGAGATTCAAAAGCATAAATCGTTTCATAGATCATTCCTTTCGGATGGGTTGAATTTTCGAGTAACTCCCCATGCCCGGATAGGCACCCGATAATGTATGAAAATGACAAACGCAACATAAATGTTGCGGCACATTTTCATAGGAACTTCATAAGAACTTTTTTTGCACGGTCGCGACGCGGAAAAGCTGATATTCGTTTTCTTTCGATCATCCGGTCTTCTATTTCATAGTGACAAAATCAGAAAAACATTTCATGGCGGAATAAAAGCGCTCGAATACCTGCGCTTCTGCTTATTTGATTCAGCAATGGAAGAAATTCCATACTTTTTATAAAAAACAAAGCCCGGGCGCCAATCAATCACCTGGCGCCCGGGCAAAATTCGCTACGACTTCTAACTTGACAAGGTTAAGTTGGCTCGAACAAAAGCCAAGACAGAAAAATGAGAGACAGAAACATGGAGTTTGGTATCATCAAAGCAATGCTCACCGTGGAGCAACGAGCCCCGCACCGCGTGGCGCGGCGTCTGCGACAAAGCGGGGTAAACATTTTTCTGCCCTCCATTTTTCTGTCTTTTGTACGTTTCACTTCAAAACCGTCATCCGTTTGCTGGCCTTGAAACCGCTGGCGGTTATTGTGTAGAGATACATGCCGGTGGCGATTTTGGCGCCGAGCTCATTCTTTCCATCCCAGACCGCGCGATAACGGCCCGGCGATTTCTGTTCATCCACCAGCGTGCGTACCACCTGGCCGTGCAGATTGTAAATGCGCAAGGTGACGCGCAGCGGACCTGAGACATTGCCGGGGATCGCGTATTGAATCGTGGTTTCCGGGTTTCCCGCAAAGCGGGATGTCGCTTCGCTCCAGAAAGGATTGGGATAATTTTGCTCAAGCCGATAATCGGTTGGCAATTCCATCACATGCCCGGCATCATCCGTGCCGGTGGCCTGATTGTTTTTGCGCAATCCGGCTGTCACCCATCTCACACTGTTGCCCAGCAACCTCGCATAATCCGCGTCAGCCAATTCAACGTCAGTGATAAGCGATGAGAAGCTCAGTACGCGGCCTGTGCCGTAGCTCCAGCCGATCAAACCGCTGCGGCCGGTGTTGCTGCTGTTGTAGAACACTGTCGCTCCGGTTTTCGCATTCAGCAACGATTCCGAGCCGGTTGCAGCGTTCATCGGAAAATCAAACGCAGCGCCAATGCCGTTGTTGATGATGGCATCCGTGGTGACTTGCGAGTAGATCGTTGTGCTCGCCGCTTTAAATCCAGTGGCGTCCGCCGGCACGAGCGGATCAAGATTTTTGTGCCGGTTGCCGAGATCGATATTCCAAATAAACCACTCACCAGTGATCATGCCGCCGCCGCTGTTGACGTAATTCAGCAAGGCGGTTTGTCCCGCTTCCGGCATGCTGCCCGCGCCAAAATTGGCGCTGTTCAAAACCACGACCGCTTTGAAATCCGCCAGCCGCGCTTGCGTATTGTTCCATTCATGCGGTTGCACGCCCAACGTTGGCCGCAGTCCCTGCGCTGTGAGCGCATTGACCACGGCTTGATCGGCGGTGGCATTGCCGCTGCCCATCACGTAGATCGGCGAGGCAGGCGGAGCCGATGAAGGTGTCCCCGCCCATTCAACCGTATTTGCAAACAACCGCACATAATCTGCATCGACCAATTCAAATTCGGAAAGTAGCGTGGAGAAACTGATCACACGGCCTGCGCCGTAGTTCCAACCGGCCACTCCGCTTTGACCGGAATTGCGGCTGCTGTAATAAACCGTAGCTCCGGTCTTGGCCTGCAAAATCGTTTCCGGATTTCCCGGCGTTTTGAGTGGAAAATCAAATGAAGCCGGAAGACCTTTGTTGATGATGGCATCGGCGGTGGCCTGCGTGTACGTGTTGGTAGGCAAGCCACCGGGATGCACGCCCGTTGCCTTTGCCGGCATCATGACACCAAGATTCTTGTGACGATCGCCCAGATCGATATTCCAAATCAGCCACTCGCCAGTGACCAAGCCGCCGCCGCTATTGACAAAATTCAACAATGCGGTTTGCCCGGCATCCGGCATGCTGTTGCCAGCCCAGTTATAGCTGTTCAACAGCACCACGACTTTATAATCGTTGAGATTTGCTTGTGTGCCGTTCCATTCGTGCGGTTGCGCGCCCAACGTTGGCGTGTAGCCGCTGCTTGCCAAGGCATTCATCACTGCGCCGTCTGCCGCGCTGTTGCCGCTGCTGATCACATAAATCTTCTTCGCCGGTGGTGGCGGCATCACCGTCACCGAAAAAGAGGTTTGACTTTTACCGCCTCTCCAGTCGTCTGCGGTTATGGTGATTTTCACATTTCCCGAATCAACTGTGGAAACCGTGAGCGTACTTCCCGCAATCGTTGCCCGCGCTTTGCTCTCATTGCTCGAACTTGCCGCATACGTCAAGAAATCATTATCCGGATCGCTGAAGACGGTGTTGAGATCACGCGTAAACGATGCGCCGCGAGCAAGAGTTTGATCAGGAATTGGATTCACCACCAATGGCGGGTGATTGACGGCAGGCGGCCGTGCGCCCGCCCATTCCACGGTGTTCGCAAAAAGTTTGACATAATCGGCGTCAACCAATTCGAAGTTGGAAAGCAGCGTGGAAAAACTGATCACGCGACCGGCGCTGTAGTTCCAGCCGGCCACTCCGCTTTGACCGGAATTGCGGCTGCTGTAATAAACCGTAGCTCCGGTCCTGGCCTGCAAAATCGTTTCCGGATTTCCCGGCGTTTTGAGTGGAAAATCAAATGAAGCCGGAAGACCTTTGTTGATGATGGCGTCGGCGGTGGCCTGCGTGTACGTGTTGGTAGGCAAGCCACCGGGATGCACGCCCGTCGCCTTTGCCGGCATCATGACACCGAGATTCTTGTGCCGATCGCCCAGATCGATATTCCAAATCAGCCATTCGCCCGTCACCAGACCGCCGCCGCCATTGACAAAATTCAATAATGCGGCTTGCCCGGCCTCCGGCATGCTGTTGCCCGCCCAATTGTAACTGTTCAGCAGCACGACGATTTTTAATTTTTTCAGATCAGCCTGCGTGCCGTTCCACTCGTGCGGTTGCACGCCGAGCGTCGGAGAGAAACCCTGTGTGGACAGGGCTTGCAAGACCGCCTGGTCCGCGTTGGTATTTCCGCTGCTGATGACATAGACTTTTCCGCGAGTCATTGCGGTCACTATAAAAATGTCCTGAACTACGCCGCCCCTGCCATCTTCAGCGATCACGGTTATGGTGGTGCGTCCAGTGTCCAATGCTGTAACCGTCAGCTTGCTCTCGGCAATGGTCGCGGTGGTTCTGAGTGCGTCACTTGATCTCGCCGTAAAAATGAGCGCATCATAATTGGGATCAAAGAACACGGGAGGAGCATCATACAGATCCATGCTGAATGATTCGCCAACCTTGAGTTTCTGGTCCGGAATGGGCGTATAAACCACCGGCGGTAGGTTTTCGGCTGGAACCCTGCTATTGGCGATGGGATACCAAAAACCAAGCTTGCTCATATAAGACGTGCTGTTGGCCGCACCGATCGCCGTTTGTCCCGCCGTACCGGCCAGACGATGCGTGCTGTTTGCAGCCACATCGCCGCCGTTGCCGAAAACGTTTTGGCGCAGAACGGTTTGCGTATGCGCTTGCTGATGGAAGAGAACCGCAAGAGCGGCTGCCATCAGCATCAAACTTCTTTTAATGAATCTCATGATTCGATCCTTTCATCGTTATGATTATGGTTTGCACACGCAACAAGTCCCGACAGTCGCGAGGCTACAAGATCCTGTGTCAGAGGTGACAATGCAAGGGGCCTTAACCGAGCTAACATAACCATTGGTACAGCTACATCCAGTGGCTGAACAAACAGCACTTGTACGAACCGCCGGTCCGGCCGGACCTTGCGGACCGGTATTGCCTTTAGGACCAATAGGCCCTGCCGGACCTTGCAAACCTTGTGGCCCTTGCGGACCAGGATCGCCTTTGGGACCGCCAAATCCCTGTGGTCCCGGTGCGCCGGGTATGCCTTGCGGTCCCTGTGGACCAGGATCACCTTTCAAGCCTTGAATCGGATTGCCGGCCCAATCTCCGGTGCCATTGATCACGGCGCGGCCGTTAACGGCGATGCTGCCTGCCACATCGAGCTTTTGCGCCGGATTGGATTTGCCAATGCCAACATTGCCGTTGTCGAAAATGGTTCCGCTCGATAAAGCTGAACCATCCCATTTCGGCACAAAGTTGGTGGTGTTGACACCCACTTGAGGATCGGTTTCGGAAGTTATCGGAGTAAAATTGAGTTTGGTAATGTCGATGGTTTGAGATGCGATTTTACTGCCAGCCACAGCGCCATCAGCAATTTTACTGGCCGTCACCGCCCCATCAGCAATCGAACGCGCATTCAAGCTGTACGCCGAGGCAGTGAGCTGAGTTCGCGGGGCAAGCTCCACGCCGTTGCTAATCGCAATCCCCAGCCAGTAAGTTTGATCAAAGGGAAGATTCAAAGCGTTCACGCTCCCCAGGATCACATTGAAGACGCCGCTGCTGACCGCAGCAGACTGCATCTCCGTCCAAAGCGAATTGCCGCCGGTGGCTTGGGTGTAAATACGAAAAGTGAGTGAATAATTGCCGTTGACCACGGGCGCACCGTTGGGATCCGTCAAAACCCCCTGGTAACTGATGGTTTGAGGAATCTGTCCCCAAACGATTGCTGCCGTCATGAGCAACAACAGCGCGCTGAGAAAAATCTTTGTCTTCATGGTTTGAACTCCAAAATTTTAGTTTAGTGAAACCGGACTTGCGCAAGAGAATCTTTATGCTTTTGAAGTATTTCTGCGCGCAAGTCCGACTTCACTGGTTAGTTAGAACAGCTTGCCGGAGAAGCGGAAGCCAACGCCAGGTCTTTGAACGCATCCACCTGGCGAATATCCGTCACGCGTTCGCCTTCCCAGACATAGGTCGGACTGGCCTCGACCTGGCCGTAGGTTTCGACGACGTAGTTGTATTCCTTTTGGATGAGCGCTTCTCTTCCGGTCGCAAGAATTTGCCCAATGGCTTTGATCTCGTCATCCTTCATGCCAATCACTTTTGCCGTCTTTTCCCACGGGTAATGGTCATCCGCTCTTTTGAGCAGGTAACGATGAAAGAACTGTGGATATTTATCCCGAATGACCATTTGCACGAGATTTTCCATAATCTCTTCTTCACCGTGCAAAGAGGCAAAAGTTTTTTTGCCATTCTGCTCGTTCGTGTAGAAGATGTAACGAATATCCAACTGCGGCTGGTTTTTGCCGGAACGGTTTTGCAGATAATTGATCAGAGAGACTTCGGCATTTTTGCCAAAAGGACACTGGCTCATCACAAAAAGCTCGAGCGTGTTGGCTTTTTTCTCCGCAAATCTGACCACTTCGATTTGATCCTGCACTTTGACATAACCGCGTGCAATGATTGTTTTGCCTTTGGCGGCCTGCAGTTCAGCGAGCTTGTTGCCGGTGATTTGCAATTTTCCCTGTTCGCCGGCAATAAACCACTTGCTGCTGTCCTCGACAATGGAGCCGGAAATCCTGACCAAATCCCACACTGGATTGCTTTGCGCGTATTCCACTTTCGCCGACAAGGATTTGATCGTATTCAAAGCGATTTTGCCGTTGGCGTCGAGGTTGTCAAAGTTAATGATCCTGATCAGATCGGCGGATTTCTCCGCGAGATAATAGCCCAACACTTCGATCGCTCTGGTGTTGGCAAGCATGAGCGTCCAGAAGATTTCGTTTTCTTCTTTCGCCATTTTCAGCTTAAATTCGGCGTCGCCGCCATATTTGTTCAGGCCGGCAACGATGGCGTTGTTGAGAATGGAGAATTCATTCAAATTCAGCTTGAGTTCATAACGAGGTTGCGGCGTGACCAGATCGCTTTCCCGCGGCTCGCCAGCGTGAGCGAAAGCATTCATGCTATTTAAGAAAATGGTTGCTGCCACCATGAGATGGCAAGACGATTTTTTGATAATGGTTTTCATGGGATGATTTCCTTTTGTATTGTTGAGCATTCAGGTGACAGACTGGCCCCGACTTCATTTTTATGTTTTCTCAAAATCGGGATCCGGCATTTCGAAAATCATTAATATTGCTTGCACACGCAACACGCGCCATAGATACCTTGCACGAGACAAGGCCCGTTCTGTTGCGCGGTCACGTAACATGGCGCCTGTGCTCCCACCAGCATTCTGTCCGCCCCTCCGCATATCACCGCACAATTGACGTTCAAAGCATTTTGATAACAGGCGGCAATCGTGCGAATAGTTGTTGGACCGCGATCACCTTTATCGCCTTTCAAGCCTTTTAAGCCTGGAAGGCCCTGGAATCCCTGCGGCCCGCGATCACCTTTGTCGCCTTTATCACCTTTGTCCCCTTGTGATCCCTGCGGTCCCTGGGGGCCTTGCGGCCCTTGAGGTCCTCCTGGCCCCGGATCTCCTTTCGGCCCATTCGGTCCAGTCAGGCCAATAGGATTTCCAGTCCACTGCCTTGCAGAGCTGATCACCAATCTGCCGCTGACGGCGATGCCGCCTTTGACATCTAATTTTTGAGTTGGATTCGACGTCCCAATGCCGATATTCGTGCCATTGTCAAAAATAATTCCGCTGACCAGGGCAGAACCATCCCATTTGGGGATGTAATTGGCGGCGTTGGCCCCGACCTGGGGATCGCTTTCCGAAGTGAGAGGCGTGAAATTGAGCCTGGTGAGGTCAATGGTACGATCGGCGATTTTGCTGTTGGTCACCGCGCCATCCGGGATCGAGCGCGTATGCAAGCTGTAAGCTGAAGCCGTAAGTTGTGCGCGTGGCGAAAGCTCGGCGCCATTACCGACCGTCATCCCGAGCCAATACGGCTTATCAAACGGAAGATTCAAGGGATTCACACTTCCTAAAATCACGTTGAAAACGCCATCGTTGACCGTTACCGTCTGCGTTTCCGTCCAGCCCGCCACGCTTTCGGAAGCAGCTTCGTAAAGCTTGAACGTCACAACATAATCGTTGTTGGGAATGGTCCTGCCGCCCGGATCGGCCAAAACGCCTTGAAAGTTGATCGTTGCGGGAATTTGCGCGCGCACCAATGTTGCGGCCATCAAAACCAGCAGCGCGTTCAGAAAAATTTTATTTTTCATGGGTATTTTCCTCGAGCAAAAACATCAATTTTGTTTGCACACACAGCAAGCGCCACCCGATCCTTGCAGGGTGCAAGGCCCGGTGTCCGAGGTGACGGAACAGGGACTGCCGGCGTTGCCGAGCACTTTGTTGGTTCCACCACAAACCAAAGCACAAGCCGAGACGTTTGCAGCGCCGAGACACACAGCGCTTGAAGGAACCGGCGGCCCGTTATCTCCGCGGTCGCCTTTGTCACCTTTTGCGCCCGGAGGACCTTGTATCCCCATCAGCCCCGGATCACCTTTGTCACCTTTATCTCCTTTGTCTCCCTTTTGGCCTTTTGGCCCTTGCTGCTGCCCCTGCAGACCTGGCAGACCCGGTGGCCCTTGATCGCCTTGATCACCTTTTGGGCCGGAAATATCCGTGGGATTGCCGAGCCATTGGCCCGATGCATTGATCATCGTGCTGCCGGCCACCGCGAGGTTGCCATTGATATCCAGTCTTTGAGCCGGACGCGTTGTTCCAATGCCGATATTGCCATTGTCAAAAATCATTCCGCTCACCAAAGCCGTGCCGTTCCACTTCGGCACATAGTTGATGCTGTTCGCGCCGATCTCAGGATCGCTTTCAACCATAAGCGGTGTGAAATTGAGCCTGGTGATGTCGATGGCGCGATCAGCGATCTTGCTGTTGGTCACTGCGCCATCAGCGATCGTGCGTGCATTCAGGCTGTAAGCCATGGCAGTGAGTGGAGATCGTGGTGAAATCTCGATGCCATTGCCAATGGTGATTCCGAGCCAATATGGCCTGTCAAACGGCAGATTGAGAGAATTCACATTCCCCAGAATCACATTGAAAATGCCATCACTGATCGCTGTGTTTTGCGTTTCCATCCAGATCGGCGTACCGCTAAGGGCGACCTCGTAAAGCTTGAAAGCGAGCGTGTATTCGCCGTCGGGCAGGGCCACACCATTCGCATCGGCTAAAACCCCTTGATAGCTTATCTTTTGAGGAATTTGCGCCCACACGATGGTTGCACTCACGAACAGGAAAAGAGCATTAAGAAAAAGTTTGCGTTTCATGGTATGATCTCCTTATGGTCTGCACTCACAACACGCACCGCCCGCTCCTTGCACGTAGCATGGGCCGGAGCCTGAAGTAAAAGAGCAGGGACTGAGAACCCCTCTGATGACTTTATCCGGCCCACCACATATTGCAGCGCAATTAAAAAAGTTGCCGGATACGGCGCCCAAACAAAATGCGCTTGAGTTGACCGTCAGTCCGAGTCCACCGGGATCGCCCTTATCGCCTTTCAGTCCTTGAATACCCGGCAAGCCCTGCAGCCCACGATCGCCCAGATCTCCTTTATCACCCTTGTCGCCTTTATCGCCTTTGAGCCCCGGTATTCCCGGCGGCCCCGGCGGGCCCGGTGGGCCTGGTGGTCCTTGATCGCCTTTTGGTCCGGCCACGCCCGTGGGAACTCCTGTCCATTGGCCAGATCGGGTGATCACCAAATTGCCGTTGACCGCAATACCGCCATTGACATCCAATTTCTGCGCGGGATTTGTCGCGCCGATGCCGACGTTGCCATTGTCAACAATGGTTCCTCTCACCAATGCCAAGCCATTCCACTTCGAGACGAAGTTGGTGGTATTAGCGCCGACTTTCGGATCGCTTTCGGAGGTGAGCGGCGTAAAATTGAGCCTGGTAATGTCGATGGCGCGATCGACAATCTTACTGTTGGTCACTGCGCCGTCACTGATCGAGTGCGCCTTCAGGCTGTAAGCCGAAGCGGTGAGCTGTGTGCGCGGCGCCAACTCAGGCTCGGCGCCGATAGTGATTCCCAGCCAGTATGGTTGATCGAATGGCAAGCTCAAAGGATTCACTTTTCCTAAAATCGCATCGAAGATGCCGCTGCTCACCGCCAGCTTTTGGCTCTCGCTCCACAACGGCGCATCGCCGCTCGCGAGATTGTAAAGCTTGAACGTCAGCGCGTAGTTGCCATTGGGCACGGCAATGCCGTCGGCATTCTTCAAAACGCCCTGATAGCTGAGGGTTTGAGGAACCTGCGTCCAGGCCGTTATGATGCTGCACACCAACAACAATATGCCGAGTGAAAATTTAAACTTCATGATTCGTTCTCCTTTAATTCATTACAAGTTGAATGTTTGTCGCAGACAACGCGCCACGCGATGCAAAAATAACAAAAATTTTCAACACAGAGAAAACGGAGCAAACAGAGATTACAAAGCTAAAAAAGCTTTCCAAGCATCACCTCTCTCTCTGTTTGCTCTGTTTTCTCTGTGTTAATCTTTTTGAGTTGCGGCTTGTCCGCGTTGGGTGGTGATTGCGATTAAAAATAATGACGCGCCCAATCATCATGTTAATTCTGCCGCAGAGCGTGCAACATTGTCGGCCCGCCAACCGGTTGCCGCGAACAGTTGATGATCAAACAGCCGTTGAGCGCAAAACCATTGTTTGCAGCCGTTTTTTGCGAAAGGCTCGTTTTCCCGGTGCCGGCGTTGCCGGTTACCAAAACCAATTCATCCTGCCCGGCATTGTCACTCTTCGCCGCGGCAACGAATTTTATTCTTGGCGTCAACTCCGGCCCGGTTTCGACGGCATGGCCGATCCAATACGATTTATCCAGCGGAATATTCAAACGTTTCGTGCTTCCCAGAATAGCATTGAAGGCGCCATTCCTGATCGCAACGGTTTGGGTCTCGGTCCAAAGCGGTGCGCCTCCATCGGCAACACGGTAAAGCTTAACCGTGAGCGCATAGTTGCCATTGGGCACCGCTTTGCCGTTGGCATCGGAGAGAAATCCCTGGTAACCGATGGTTTGGGGAACCTGTCCCCACACAAATGTCGTTGCCAACAAAACGAGCAGCGCGCTGAATTGCGATTGGAGTTTCATGTTTTTTTTCTCCTTGATGAAATAGGTTGTAAAACGTCATGCGTAAAACGCCATTCGATCTTTCCATCTCATCGTGAGGATATTCGAAAAACATTTCACGCCGTTTTGAAGCGGTTTATGCTTTGTCGTCATTGCAATTACGCCGCAGGTATTTTCTGAGCCAAAGCGTAACCTTCTATTCGTAGTGACAAAACCGGAAAAACATTTCAAGCTTTTTGGGGGGCAAACAGTGGAAGGAGTCGCTGAGCATAAGCCAATGCTGTGCCTTGATTCAATGGGTTGGTTTCATTTGACCATACTGTACTTGACATTTATGCAGAAATTGTGTAATCTAACAGTCTTCAGGATGACTTCGCCTCCACGCGGAGGGATGACAAAGCTTTGGCGCGGGAAAATGCGCCATTAAAATATTCCCACCCAACCTCAAAAGTCAAATTGCCATGTGTACTCGAAATGTTTTCTTTTTGTTGGCGGCGCTTGCTGCCATGTTGCTGTCCTGCTCGAAGGAGCAGAAGAGTGCGAAAGATACTCCTGCTAAAGAGCAGGTTACCTCTGAACAAGTCGGTGGTGCCTCTGCTTCAGACACTACCGTCGCTGGCAGATACTTTACCCAAGCAGAGCAATTGGCTAAACAAGCAAAGTTTGACAGCGCCATTGTCTACTTCAACAAAGCCGCTGTTTTATATGAGGCGGAAAAGAACTGGGAGAGATATGTTCGTTGTTACAATAAAATGGGCGAGCAATGCTGGCGCAAGGGGGCGCTGGCGCGAGCGCTTGAATTTCTTGATCACGCTTTGCAAACGGGCTCGAATAAATTAGGCGGTGATCATCCTGAAATCGCCTATAACCACTACACGCGTACTATTGTTTACAATTTCAAAGGCGAACTCGACAAGGCCATCGAGCTTGGCCATCAAGCTTTGCGTATTCGTGTGGTCGCGCTTGGAGAGCAGCATCTTGACGTGGCCAGCAGCTACAACAGCCTAGGCCTTTTTTATCGGAAAAAAGGCGTCTACGACCAAGCGTTGCCTCTCCTGGAAAAAGCTTTAGCAATTCGATTGAAAATCTTGGAACCGCATCATCCCGAGGTGGCGGGAAGCTATAACAACCTTGGGAATTTTGTCTCCGACAAGGGTGATTATGAGCAAGCTCTCGTTTACTATGAGAAAGCCTTGCCAATTCTAATCGCCAATTTAGGGGAAAAAAATCCTAACGTTGCTCATGTCTATAATAACATCGGGCTCATCCAGCAAGCTCAGGGTGACTATGACCAGGCAATCATTTTTTACCAAAAAGCTTTGTCGATTCGGTCAACGACTTTGGGCGAGCAGCATCCCGATGTGGCGGCGAGCTACAACAATCTTGGAATTGTTTATGACGATAAAGGTGATCATGACCAAGCGATTGCTTCGCACAACAAAGCCTTGTCAATTTACTTGACGAACTTTGGGGAAAAACATGCCGAGACGGCAATGGCTTATCACAACATTGCCGCAAATTATTTGGGCAGAAGAGAATTTGATCAGGCGCTCGTGTTCTACAAAAAAGCCTTGTCAATTCGTGTGGCTACCTTGGGTGAGCAGCATCCCGATGTGGCGTCAACTTACAACGGTATTGGTGAAGTGTATGTGGGCAAAAAGCGCTATGATCTGGCGCTCGATGCTCACGAAAAATCCCTGGCGATCAAATTGGCAGTGTTCGGCGATCATTCCAAGGTGGCAAAAAACTACATGGACATCGGCGATGTGCACGCGGAGAAAGGCGATTTTACACAAGCCATCGCTTTTTATCAACGCGCCGTTGACGCCGATTTGCTGACGCCTTCGGCGGCTACTCTAGATACCAACCTAAATTTTGATAATGCACTTTCCGGAGGCCTGTTGTTAAATGCTCTCGTGCGAAAAGCCGATTCCTTTGTTCAACGCTATGTCAAGCAAGCTCAAAAAAGCTTCCATGATCTTGAGACGGCCGTCTCGACTTATCAGCTCGCCTCTCGGCTCATCGACCATATGCGCAGCGGTTATAAAGCTGAAGGCTCAAAGCTGTTTCTGGAAGAAACCGCCACTGAGATTTACGACAATGCCATCCAAGCAGCGCTTTTGCTGGATCGGACGACTCCGGCGGACGAGAATAAAAACCTTGCCTTTTTGTTTGCTGAGAAGAGCAAAGCCGGTGTCATGCTCGAAGCGCTTTCCGAAGCCAAAGCCAAACAGTTTGCCGGCATCCCGGATAGTTTGCTTGCCAAAGAAAAGCAGCTTCGCATTGACCTGGCTTTCTATGACAAGCGCCTCAACGAAGAACAGTTGAAACGCCAAGATGCCGACAGCGCCAAGATCGATCTTTGGCAGGATAAAGTGTTTTCTCTCAAACAGGGTTATGACGTTTTGTTAGAGCGATTTGGAAGCGAATATCCCGACTACTACAACCTCAAATACCAAATCAAAACCATATCCGTGCCGGAGGTGCAACAGCAGCTTTTGGACGACAAAACTACGCTGGTAGAATATTTTACCGGCGAGGATTCGATCTTTATCTTTACCATTACAAAGGACAACTTTATCGTCAAAACTTCCGCCAAAGATTCTTTGTTCGAGCAGCAAATTGAGCAACTGCGGCAGGGCATCACGCAACAAAATTTTGATAAATACACACAAGCGGCTCATCGGCTCTATCAAATTCTGCTGGCGCCGGTTGCGGATAAGCTCGATGGCAAGAATCTCTTAATCATTCCCGACGGCGTTTTGAGCGCCATTCCGTTTGAAGCCTTGCTTACGAAACAAGTTGCAAGTGGCAATTTGCAGGAGTATAATCAACTGCCTTATTTGGTGAAAGAGCACGCCATCAGCTACGCCTATTCCGCGACGCTTTTGCAACAGGAACAAAGCCGGAGAAATCGCGAGACCAAACGCGACTATCTGGCTTTAGCTCCGATCTTCGCGGAAGGCCTGCGGGTCGGCACACGCGGCGCGGAATTCTTCGCAAAAAATTTCGGACGCGATTCGTCTCAAACTCTCACGCGCATGCGAGAAGGCTATTTGCCGGATACCAAACGCGAAGTCACCGGCATTCTGAATCGTTTCGAAAATTCGTATGGATTTTTTGAGCGTTGGTTTGGCAACAAGTCGCGCGTGTATCTCGAACGTGAAGCCAATGAAACCAGGCTCAAATCAAAAGACATTGGCGATTATCGCTTTCTGCACTTTGCCACGCACGGTTTGATCAACGAAAAGAACCCCAAGCTTTCCGGCCTGCTGTTGGCGCAGGAAGACACGACTTCAAAAGAAGACGGCATTTTGCATTTGGGCGAAATTTACAATTTAAATCTGAACGCCGATCTGGTGGTATTGAGCGCCTGCGAGACCGGCCTCGGGCAAATCGCCAAAGGCGAAGGCATCATCGGCTTGACGCGCGGCTTTCTCTATGCCGGCGCTTCGAATTTGCTGGTGTCGTTGTGGCAGGTGAGCGATGTGACGACCGCGGATTTGATGGTGGATTTCTACGACCGGATGCTGCAGGGCGCAACCAGGCCGGAAGCCCTGGCCGAGGCCAAGCGGCGCCTCATCCGCAGCGGTTCGGAGCGCGCCAAACCGGATTACTGGGCGCCGTTTATTTTGCTTGGGCGATAATAAAAAATTTTACAACGTCTGATCTGAGAAACAGCAAACACTATTTTGGCGTGCGGTTAGCCGCTCGTTCAACCACAACGGTCGTTGCCACTTGCAGAGAGAAGGCAGTGGTGGCGAGCGCCACTCCTGTGGAAAATTCGGCATCGAAGGTTCCTATTGCGCCTAACACCAGGAAACTTACTATTCTCTGTTGTATCTTCCTTCGACTCGAACCCGTCGACGGCGATCCACTGGCGAGTTGGTGCGAAAGTAAAACTCGCCTGATCGCAATCACATGGTTTGAGTAAAGCTTCGCGCGTGAACGCTCGCCCATTTTCCAGCGCGCTAAATTTTTTTGGCGTCATTTCCGCCCGATCCTGCCCCATTGCTTTGGTCGTCACCATAACCAACGCCAGGATGGCGAGCAGAATTGTCTGCATCGAATGAGTTAAGTTTTTCATGGTTCCTCTCTTCTTATTTGAATTGAACTGCCATTGGGATAATTCTCATTCCATTTTATTGATACACTTCTGCCGAAATTCCATGTGGTACCTTAATTTTAAAGGCTTTTTTTGTTGCAGTTCTCTTTTCGTTGCAAAATTAAGGTGGTAAGAATCCCAGGCGGACTCGATCCAGCGGGATGGCCTGCCAACGTTCGACTTTTGTAGCCCATCCAATCAGCGCGCCGATCCCGGAGCCGTACAAGGCAAAGGCTGGAATTCTCGTTTTATAGTAGAAATCTTTTGGTTCTGCTGCCTGGGGGTTGTTTGCCCCGCTACTTGCACTTAAATAACCGATGCCCGCACCCAGAGCCAAACCAATGAGAGCGCCCTGCCCACGTTTTGATTTCCGGCCGCGGCTCACTTCAAGACTTTTTACCGAAATAAAAGAGATTGCCTGCGGCGCCGTCTGATTCGTGAGGCTCAAAAACAGCGTGTCAGTATTCAACTTTACAACAGTCCCCACGAAGCGATTGACATTGATCGTGGGTGCTGAAATCCGCACGCGGGCGCCCGGAACGACAGGCGGCGCTTCCTGAGCGACGAGCTCGACAAACAGCCCGAAAAAAAACATGACGAAGAATGAGATGACTGTAAAGATTCTCATAATTCTCTCCATGGGTGTTGAAACATGATCCTGCGTTTGATTGCGAGCAGCCGATAGGTTAAAAGATTTTTAATTTGAATCTGAACGCCGATCTGGTGGTATTGAGCGCATGCGAAACCGGCCTCGGGCCAATCGCCAAACGCAAAGGCATCATCGGCTTGACGCGCGGCTGTCTCTATGCCGGCGCTTCGAATTTGCTCGTCTCAGAGTGGCAATTGAGCGATGTGACGACCACGGATCGGAGCGTGCCAAACCGGATCACTGGGCGCCGTTTATTCTGATTGGGAGGTGAATCAGATGACAATATCACGACCGCCGCCAATAGTGAGGAATTCAGCAAAACATTTCATTTCTTTGCCACGCTGAACGGATAGCTCCCGACAACTTCCATCGTTTTGTCGGGCTTCACTCCAGTCAGGGTGAGAATATAATCATTATCGTCAAAAACCAACGCGGGTATATTCAACGCCACGATTTGGCCGGCATCGGAAAGACGGGCTTTCAGCATTCCCTGACTCCAAACTTCCTCGCCTTCGGCAGTGCGCAAAACGGCGCGGTAGCTTTTATATTCGCCGCCATCTTCAAAATCAGGCTGAAGCTGCACCACCTCGGCGCCGCGAGGAATGGCCAATCTTTTCGCGCCTTCAATATCTCGCACGGCGCCGGCGCCGAGCGCAAACGACACGGCAGCAGGTTGCTGAGGCGGCGCTTTCGCCAGTTTTTGCTCCAGTTCCGCGCGCAGGCGCTTTGCATTCTCCAGCTCGTTTGCCAACTCACGGCTTTGCTCGCGCTGCTCATCGGTTTGCTGCTGCAAGCCCCTTCTCCGCGCCAACCCTTCCTTCTGTTCCGCCTGAAATTGCGCGAGCTGATCCTGCAAGTGCAGCGTTTGAACAAACAGCCACGCACTGCCGAGCATTATCACCACCATCGCCGTTGCAAACGCCGGCTGCAGCGCCGGATGTGGCGCCAGCAAAAAATTCAGCATGGAGCGCCACCAGGGCTCCGGTTGCGGCGATGGCGCCGCAGATACCGGTGCGCTTTCCTTTTGCTCTTCCGCAGCATATCGCTGCAAAGCTTTGGCAAATTCCACTCGCTCACGGCGCTGGGGCGTCGTGAGAAAATATTTTTCGAAACGCTCACGCTCTCGCCGGGAAAGCTGGCTCTGTACGTAGTCGTCGATCAACTCATCTTCAATGGCAAGAAGCTGCTCAAACCAGCCATCGTCGCCAAAGTATTGTTCTTCAAGCTGAAGCTGTTCCTGTTCAGACAGCTCTCGCAGAAGATACCGGATCATGATCCGGTGATCTCGGGTTTTGGGTTTCGTGTCCATTTTACTTCTCTCGCGCTATATGGATACGTAAAATAATTGTAACTATTCAGGTCTGTTTAGAAGGCAAAACAATTTTGGCTCACGGAAATGGAACGGCTCACGGAAAAAAATTCCGTGAGCTGTTCCACTTCCGTGAGCAATTCATCCTTTTGGGTTCCGGCTCGTTTGGGTTGTTGTAATTCTTTAAAAACAGCTTTGGTTGCCATTTATTCGCGCTGCCGTCATAGATAGTGATAAAAAACCGAAAACGTTTCATTTTAAATATCCAGACGAGACCATCCGGGTTACGAACGCTTGAGGCATTTTTCAACACAGGTTTCCAGCTCGGCGCGAAGGCGGTGTGCGCGAATTCGCAGCGCGTTGACGGTGACTTTCATTTCCCTGGCAAGTCGCTCGCGATTTTCAATTTTGGTGCGCCCGGTGGCGTGATAATATTGCACGATAAGCTCGCGGTAAACCGGCGGCAGTTCCTGAGCACAGCCCTGCAGGCAGTTGTAACGTTGCTCCAACGTCCGGCTTTCCAATGCCTGCGCCTCCATCTCGACAGGATCCTCACCGGGATGCTGAGACGGCAGAAGGGTTTCGAGCGTGGCCCATTTTCTTTCCGGCCTGCGCCAATACTCTTTCAGGACGTTGCGCGCGACGCCGTGGAAATAAAGCGCCGGCTCGGAGGTGCGAATCTCAACGCTCTGGTCGATGGTTTTGGCGACGCGATCGATCGTGGCATCGGTATATTCCTCCGGGGACAAACAACCCTGGCATTCGAAGAATTTCATCAACTTCCGGCGAACGTTTTCCAGCTTCGCTCCGGCGCGCTCCCGGTCCGAATCGAGCCATGCCAGCAACCTGTCAAGCGCCTGTTGGGTTAAAGTCCATTCCTGGTGTTGCGCAGAAAAATTTGCCACGCTTTTCTCCCTCCTCGGAGTCGCGTCACAATAAATCGCCGTTACGTATTATTCCGTTAATAGTCAAATCTGTGCAAAAAAAGCAAAGATTTTTTAATGGATCGAATTACAGCCAGTATTCATAAGGGTATTATGCAATTTTCAAAAGCCTCCAACTTTTTATCGCCAACGGATAGATGAACCCAACGGATAAAGCTAAATCCGTTGGGTTCATCTATCCGTTGGGGAAATTTGTTTTTAAAATCTGATTGGTTGCGGCTTTGTCCGCGTTATGTTTTACGCGTTACGTCTCATTTCCACTCCCCCTGCAACACAAACGCCGCCCAATAATACGGCGCTTGCCAGCGCTTCTCTTTCCACATGGAAACCTGCGCCGCTCGCAGCGCTGCTGCCGGACGCAGTTTTTCCGGCCCCAACATTTTTTGATAAAATCGTTTCATCAACTCGGCGGTGGCTTCGTCATCCACTTTCCACAAACTCGCCACCACGCGCGCGGCGCCGGCGTACATGAAGCCGCGCGTCAATCCGACCAAACCTTCGCCTTTGATCTCTTTGCCCAATGCGGTCTGGCAGGCGCTGAGCACAACCAGATCCGCGGGCAGATTCAAGTTATAAATTTCATGCAGCCGGAGAAATCCGTCCTGCGCTTCGCCGTTTTCATTCACCAGCGACAGCACGATTCCCGACAATTCCGGATGCACGCTGTTGAGCAAGCCGTGTGTCGCGAAATGCACGATGCGATACTGGCTGAGTTCTTTGCTGGTTGCGGCGGCGCGGCTTGCGGCAAAATCAAGCGCTTTCATGTTTTCATTCACCGGCAATTTTGATACAATGCCTTCGCCCTCTTGCCGGCTGAAAGGCAAACGCGGAATTTCCAGACCCGTCGTATCTCGTAACTCGAAGTCGCGTGCGGTTCTTTCCAATTCTCCTTCGAGCATGCGGCTGTTCTCCAAACTGGCAATAGGCTCACTGATTTTTTTCTCAACGATCATTTGGCTGCTTTTGACGCGCGGATCGTCACTCGTAAACACAGGATCGGCCAGCACGGCAACGGTTTTAGAAGCTGATGGACGTCCCGCTAATTCGCGCCGCAATACTGCCAGCACCGAGGCCGACGGCAAGCTCACGATTTCATGATCAAGCGCCAACGGCCGGTAGTCAGTGTTCAGTGACCGGTGATCAGTGTTCAGTGTTTTCGGTTTACTGATCACTGATGACTGATTACTGATAACTGGCATAGGAAGCGCGCCGAATGGAATGTATTGTAAAGCGCCATCGGCTACAACGAGCAATCGTTTTGTCCCAATTTGATTGATGATTGGCGCGAGGAGAATTTGGCTCAGGGCGGCGGCAGCTTTGAGATATTCAGCATCAGCCTGCGCCAATCGCGTTCGCCTTTGCGTCGGGGTTTCATTGGCGAGGCGTCGATTGCGAGCGGTCAAGTGATCATAGACGCGTCGCGCGAGCGAATCAATCTCGGCGCGCCCGGGCAATACGAAGCCGGTGATCGTCGCCGGCGTCACGGCCCAAAGAAAACTGCGTTTGGGGCCGAGAGTATATTCCAGCAGCATCGTATCGTCGTCGAGCACTTGCCGTTGAAGCTCGGTTATGCTCAACGGTTGCGGCTGGGTGAGCGCGGCATAACGCGGGCTGGCCAGCCGAATACGTGTTTGCACATTTTGATATTCGAGCAGCAACGCTTCCACTTCTTTCTTTGCGGCTGCGGCTTGCTCGGCTTGCGGGTTGCCGCTCAACATCTGGGTCAATCTTCCGGCTTTGACATTGACCTGTTGTTGCAGCAATTGCTCGCGCGCGAGCAGAACCGAATCAACGCCCTTGCGAATGGCTGCGCGTGATTCGCCGAGAGTCTCGAGCAGGCTGCGGGCGCGATAGCGTTCGCTCATTTGGAAGGCGGCGGCGTCATGCTTTTCCGCGGGTTGGTTGCGGTGCATTTGCATGAGCAAATCGATGTAAAACTCGTAATAGTTTTGCGCGGCAGCGGCGTAGGAAGTGCGCAATTCCTGATTTCCAACTTTGGAACGCAGGGCCTCGGCGATGGCCAGCACGGCTTCTGCCCGTACACGCGCCGCTTCAAGATTGCCGCGAGCGCGTTCAACGCTCGCCATGCCCAGCAGCGTACTGGCTTCGCCGCTGCGATCTCGCACGGCCCGATGAAGCGGCAGGGTTTGCTCGTAACAGGCGAGCGCCTTTGAAAATTCGCCGGCTTTGAAATAAATGCCGCCCGTATTGCTCAACACGCGCGCTTCCAGAGCGCGATCACCGACGGCGCGCGTCAACGCCAGCGCCTGTTCGCAGTGATCGAGCGCTTTTCCGGTTTCACCCGACTCGCTATAGGCCCGACCGAGATTATTGAGCAGATAGGCTTGAGTTCTTCGATTTCCCAGATCAATCGCCAATTGCAACGCCTGCTCAAAATATTCGCGCGCTTTCGCCCAATCATTCAGGTTGGCGTAAGCGTAGCCCATGTTATTAAGCGTCATATTTTCCCCCTGGCGGTCTCCGGTGACGCGCCGCAACACCAGCGCCTGCTCGAGGTAGGTCAACGACCGGTGAAAATCGCCTAAATCACCATAGACTTTACCGATATTGTTCAGCGTATGACCCTCGCCATATTTTTCATTGTCAGCGCGCCAAAGCGCCAAAGCCTGTTCATAATATTCCAGCGCCTTTTGCTTTTCTTCGATTCGATCATGTACCAAACCGATGCTATTGAGCGTATTGGCTTCGCCGAAACGATCATTGGTCGTGCGCGTCAATGGAAGCGCTTGTTCATAATACTGCAGCGCCTGTTGCAAGTCACCCATTTCCGAATACACTGAACCGATATTGGTGAGTGTGATTTCCCGGCTGAGTTGATCGTTCAAAACCGTTCGTATTTGCAAGGATTGCTGCAAATAATCGAGGGCGCGTTGCAGCTGCCCATGCCTGCGATAATAGTCGCCGAGATTGTTGAGCGTTTGCCCGACGCCGGCGCTGTCTCCCCCCGCTCTTCGCAAAGATAACGCTCGGTTGAAATAATCAAACGCCTGTTTATTTTCACCCAGAAGGCTGTTGATATGGCCAATCATATTGAGCGCCTTGCCCTGTGCCGCGTTATCGCCGAGCTTTTGCCAGAGCATAGCCGCAGCTTCGTATTTGGTGATGGCCTGGCGGCGCGCCTCCGGCGTGCGTTGGTCGTACAGCGAAGTGCCTTCCGCAAACTTTTGGTCGGCCGCGAGGTGATCGTGATCCGGTGGTGCGGCAGGGCGCAATTCTTTCAGCGTGATTTGGTAACGGCCCGGTGCGGCATCTGGTTCCAGCGCATGAACTTCGGCACGATACATTCCTGCAAGAGCGGTAATCACCACAACCGGCTCATCGCCGGTTGCGCCGGTTGGACCGTCTACTTCCGTGAGCAACTTGCCGTCCGGTCCCAGCAACTTCACCACGACGTCGATGCCAAGTTGAGTAACGACAAAGTGCAAGTATTGTCCGGTAATCGCCGTGATTTGAAAAACATGCGTCTCACCGCCGGCCAGTTCTTTTTCTATCGGCTCACCCGGCTTGAGCGCACGAACCTGCTGCGCTACATGGCTTGAATCAACGCGCTCCTGTGCCGGAGCTGCCGCTGCCAATAAGAGCAGAAGACTTGCCAGTAAACCACGGTGCCGGCAGGAAATTGGGCCGACACCTCTCATCATTAGGTAGCGTTTAATCTGTTGCGCCATAAACATCCCTCCGCGTCAGAAGCGTCGAAACGGATAAGGTTATTGAGTTGTTTGCAAGATAAAATAAAAATTGCGCCTGCAATGTCAAGAAAAATTTCTGCTCCTGTGTAATGCGTCAGAGGGGTGGAAAAGTAGCGCAGGCATCCCGCCCAATGTCACTAACTTTTGCGCAGGCCGAAAGTTAGTCCCCAACGGGGACAAATATGATAGCTCAGGGCAACGCCCTGTGGTTGAAACATGAATATGTGTTTAAGCCCTGAAAGGGCGTTATACTCACATCGTGTGTTTACGAGAAAATTCTATTTTGCCCTTTCAGGGCTTATCATCATCCGGTTGGTGTCATTTTCAAGGGCGTTGCCCTTGGCTTTCTTATCTTTCCCCTTCGGGGAAAATTTTTTAGACATTTGAAATTACTCATGCTCATTGTGTTTTCGAAAAGTTAGTGACATTGGGCATCCTGCCTGCTGCAGACAAGATGTCTGCGCTACCTCTGTCACTTGAGGCATTACGCTCTTGTTTTCGATCTTGTATCCCATGGCCGGGGAATAGCATTGGAGAATTTTGTAGATTAACGCGTTCTTCCGCTTACATCTTTTGTAAAACAGGGGCTTATGAGTCAATAGCGTTACGCCCGCAGCTTAAAGGATGGGAAAAATGGAGAGAAAAGCTAAACATGTGCATGAATCCACACGATTACGGCAGGGTAACTTCTGTTACAAGTGATATCTTTGCAAAAAAAGCAAAAAAAATTTGGCTCACGGAATAGAACTCTCACGGAAATGAATTCATGAAAATCTCTTCCGTGAGAGTTCTCTTCCGTGAGCGATCTTTTTGGTTGCGGCTCGTTGGGGAGAGCAAATAGAATCTGCGGCCGTTTCGGCAAAACGACAAATCGATTCAGCATTCGCGCCGAACATCGTTGCGGCTACGTCGTCCGGCGCGAAGCCGGGTTTAAGGTGAGATCGAACCGAAATTTTGCAACGAAAAAAAGAAACTGTAAGGCTCTTTTTACTACTTATCTCAGCAGGATAAATTTCCTCGTTGCGATCAGCTCACCGGCCCCGCCACGGGCGGGATCTGCGGCCTGCAAACGATAAAAATAGACGCCGCTCGCCAAACGTGCGCCGTCAAATGCCACACGATGCACGCCGGCCGGCTGCTTTTCATTGATGAGCACCGCAATTTCTTCCCCCCGCACGCTGTAAATTTTGAGCGAAACCTGGCTCGCTCGCCGCAGAGAATATTCGATGTTCGTCGAAGGATTTCCCCCGCCGGAAGCGTGGGATGTCGCTCCGCTCCGGAACGGGTTCGGGTAATTTTGGGCGAGCGCAAAATCCGATATGACTAGCGCCTGTTCGTTGACCGCGGTGATTTCATCAACACGATAAATACTGCCGCCAAAAGTTGCGGCATAAAGCGTATGCGGCCTGCCGGTCGCGGCCTTGACGGAGAACACCGAAAGATAAGGCAAGCCGGCGTTATAGTTGTTCCACGATTGCCCGCCGTCTATCGAGCGCCGCACGCCATTGCCGAAAGTCGAAGCATAGATTTGCGAGGAGTTGGCGGGATTGACCATGATTTCGCGGATAGCGGTGGTTACAACATCAACTCGACGCCAGGTCAGGCCGGCGGTGACGCTTTGCGCAAGGCGACCGAGGGAATCGGCGTAAAGAACGTGGGATTGTTCGGATCGATGGCAAGCGAGCTCAATCGCACGCCGGTTCTACGGACCACCCAGACCGCGCCGCGGTCGGTGGTTCGAAAAAGCGTGTCGTTCGCAGTGGCATACAACGTGTCGGGACGCAGAGGATCGAAGACCACGTTGACGACTCGTCTGCCATTGATGATGAAGGGCGACCAGCTCTCACCGCCATTAAAGCTCTGAAAGGCTCGAAACGTGCCTGTCCAAACCCAATCGGAATTTTTGGGATGAACGGAAATTTTGCCGACGGACGAGCCTGGGGTTCCGAAAGCAAGCAACCCATTTGATTTTTCCGTCCAGGTATTTCCCCCATCGGCGGTTTTATAGACCAGCCCGCCGAACGTTCCGACGTAAAGTATATTGGGGTTGGCTGGAGCAATCGCCATCGCAAAAAGATCGTTGTCAAACAAACCGGTGTTGATCGTTTGCCAGGTGACGCCCCCGTTGACCGAGCGATGCGCGCCGCCCAGGCTGCTCGCATAAAGAATTTTCGCATTCGACGGATGCGGCACGACGTTGAACACGTCGATATTTTGCAGGTTGCCGTTGAGTGATGGCCACGAAGCGCCCTGATTGTTTGAAAAGTGCAGCGTTCCTCCAAACCCGCAATACACCCGGCCGCCGGAATCCACGGTTAGAGATTGAACATAATGATCGGGCACGGCGCTGGAAACGAGCGTCCACGTGTCGCCCGTGTCGATGGAGCGATAAAGGCCAGTGGCAGAACCGCCGGCATAAAGGAGATTGGGGTTCGCCGGATCGACAGCAATGGCGTTTATCGATTTGCTTCGCCCAAAACCTGCTATCGATTGTATCCAATTTATGCCGCCATCGACACTGCGATAAAATCCGCCCGCGGCAATGCCTCCGTTCCCGGCGAAAAGAATATTCGGATCGGCGGGGGAGATCTGCAAATCGGACAAAGTATTTGGCAACTGCGTGGTTTGCGTGATCCACGAGGCGCCGCCGTTGCTGGTTTTATAAAGCGTTCTTCCGCTGGTGGCATACAAAATGTCGAGGTTGGACCGCGACAGGGCAAGGGCTCGCGACGCCTCTAAATGGCGCCGATACTTTCCAGGTCACCCCGCCATCGATGCTCCTGTAAAGCGAGTCGGAAGAAGTGAACACGATTTGTGGATTGAGGGGATTGAAGATGATTTCTCCAGGAGATCCTACCCTTGCCAAAACCAGTGTCCATAGTCTCCCGCCATCCGTAGATCGCATTAAATTATTGGGAAAAGTGCTAAGCCAGGCCAACACAAGATTCGGGTTGGCGGGGTGAATGGCAATCGCGGCTGGCCTGAGGTTGAGCGTTTGCGCGCTGGCAAGCTCCCAGTTTGCGCCGCCGTTCGTGGTTTTATAGATCCCCAAAAGGCCGCCGGCAAAAATAATATTGGAGTTGGCTGGGGCAACCGCAAGTGATATTGCGGTTATGCCGTTGGGTCCGATCGCTTCCCATACATCCGGCGGCAGCGCTTCACCTTGCCGGACATCGACATAACGGCTGTGAGTATAATTGAGAATGAGGCCCTCCGGCGTCATCGTTGGCGTTTCCTCCTGCGAAAAACCAAAAGCAGCAGGCAACAGCAACGAGCACATCACGGCATAGCGCTGAACACTGAGTTTTGTTTTCATGGCTCTCCCTTCAATAAACGTGAAATAAAAAAGCCCACCTCGGACCGCCAGGCAATTGTTTATTATTTCGCCGGTTCAAACTGGGCCAAAAGTTGTTAAGGATTTGCGAAATGGTGACCACACGGAGTCTCACCCGGAAAATTTTGCCATAACCCGCTGTTATCATAAGTAGCCGCCCTGAGTTGTATACAGAGACGACAAAAAAATTACCAAAATGTCAAGAAGAAATTACTGCATTAGCCGCTAAAATCTGCCGCAAATCAGTCAGGAAATCCACCGTCTTGCAAATTTTAAAAGAATAAAAACCCTGTAAATCCAGAAGATGTTTATCGTAACTGATGAGGTGAGTCGCATAGCCATTTTCAGCGCATAACACAAAGGCGACGTCGTCAGCATCAATGGGATATTTGGCAAGATGAAAGTATTGAATCGATGTGTGCTCCCCTAACTTTTCAATAATAACGGCCAATTCTAGAATGTGATCTTCGGGAATATTACGCTCAGTTAACTTTTCGATGTATTCACGTATAGTATCATCAGAGAATAGAAGCGCGAACTCTGCATTCTTCCAACGCGTAAAATATTCTCGATTCGGGCTGGTGAGGCTGCCACTCTGAGCAGCAATAATCACGTTCGTGTCAGGAACAGTGCGAAAAGAAGTTTTCATAAGATCTCGTCGTCACGCAAATACTTGCCGATCTCCTGCTGAACTTTCATTAAATCTTCAAAGGCTTGCTCTCGAGTGTATCCTGCCCTTTCTCGCCGCTGATGCTCGCGTTTGGCTTTTTCAAAAATTTCATTGACTTTGTCACTATAACGCTTTTTGTAAAAAACCAAAACTTGATCTCCCTGCCGTTGCAGCATGATGGAAACATTATTGCTTTCGGCCAGCGCCTCAACGACGACCTGCAAATGTTTGGTGAACTCATCAAAAGAAAATTTCTTTACGGCGTGCTCTGCGAACTTTTCCATTTTCTTAAACCTCGACTGGTTTGATAAACTTAACCCCTTTAATTTTTATTGAATATGCCATATTTTTCACTAAAAAGCAAGCGAAATTCTCCGCTTCGAAATAACAATGGGCGGCTCCCTCCGAAGGCAACCGCCCATCGCACTCGCTATTGCAGAAAAATTTTAAAGTTTAGTTCACCGCATACAGCGTAATGCCGTAATGCGTCGCATCGTGCGGCGGGTCGTCGTTCCACTCGTTGAACGAATGCGAATCGTCCGTCTCAAAGTGCAGAATGTATTCGCCCGCTTTGAGCGCAATCGTGTCGTCAAAGCGGCGATTCTTTTTTCCGCCGCCCGCATGCTCGGTCAGGCGATAGCTCATTTCCCAGACGGTTTTGCCGGTGCTGGCGTCTTCAATCCAGCCATAATCATGCATATCGCCGTCGCGGCCTTCGCCAAGCGCGTAGATGCGAATCTGGCCGTCCTTCTTCAACGTAAAACGTTTGGTTTCGCGCTCATGATCGCGCATGCGAATCAGTTGCGCCAAAACCGAGCCGTCTTCTTTCTCTTCAAAAGCCACCACCTCCGCCGCGTTGAAATTATCGTTTGCGCCCATCACGGTCATGCCCCAGTGCTCCTGATCATACGGCGCGGAAGAATTCCAATCGATGTATGAATGCGAGCCGTCGGTGACGAAATAAGCGAGATAATTGCCGGCTTCCAGGCGCACGTTGCCTTCAAAGAGGCGATTCTTGCTCGCGCCGCCCGCGTGCTCGGTTTCGGCAAAAGTCATTTCCCAGACTTTTCTGTGCGTCTTCGCGTCGATGATCCAGCCGTAATCGAACATCTCATCATCGCGGCCTTCACCGATGGCGTAAATGCGCACGTCCATTGGGCGCTTCAGCGTGAATCCGGTCGATTTAAATTCTTCATCGCCGAGCCTGGTGAAATTGATGATAACGTTTTTATCCGGCGCGGGTTGATAATCGAATTTTTTCACCGCCGCTTTCAGCGCCGGGTCTTTCACGCGAATCGTTAAGCCCCAGAAACTCGGATCATACGGCGGCGGCGCGTTCCAGCGCCGCTCGGAGTGCGAATCATCCGTCACAAAAAACGCCGCGTAACTTCCCGCGGGAAGAGAAATGGTTTGATTGATCAGGCGATTTTTAGGCGCGCCGCCGGCGGGCTTGGAATCGGCATAAGTGAATTTCCAAACCTTCGCGCGCGTTTGCGTGTTGATGATCCAGCCAAAATCGAAAAGCTCGTCTTCATCTTTGTCACGACGGCGATTGCGGTTCCAGCTCCAGTCATCATCGTTCCAGCTTGTTTCACCGACGGCGTAAATTTGCAAATCCAGCGGGCGGTCGAGCGTGAAACCCTGTTTCTCATAACGATCATCCCACAACGCCGTCATCGTCACAATCGCGCTGGCTTTATAATCGCTTTGCCATTGCGCCACCACGTCTTTGCCGACGCTTCTGCCCTTCCCGCGTACCGCGATTTTCAAATCGCGTTGTTTATCGCGATAATACGAATAATCTCTGTTATTGCCGTCTTCAAAAACTTCATTCCAGACATGCTTCACCGCGTCGCCGAAATTGCTGGGCCCGGAGTGATAGGACCAGTTCGTCGGGTAAAAAGCATAATAGACTTCATAATCTCCGCGCGGCAATGCAACCGATTCGTTCACGGTATTGAGACGGCGCCCGCTATAACTCGATTTTTCTTCGGTCATTTCCCAAACCACGGCGCGCGTTTGCGCATTGATGATCCACGCCGTCGTTGGCGCGACGCGGCGTTTGACTTCATCGAGGCCGACCGCTTCGATGCGAACCTGCTGATCCTGCTCAAGGATAAATCCCGCGCCGCGAATCGTTTCAATCGGGATGTCGCGAATTTCGGCTAAAACACTTTCCTGCGCCGGAGTTTGATTCGCGGTCATGAGCAAACCCAGCGTGAGGATGATAACAACTCGTTTCATGTTATTGCTCCTTTCTTAATTATTTCGACCCTTGATGGGAAATTTTTGCCAACGCGCTCTTTGCGCTTTCCAGATTCGGATCGATCTGCAAAGCTTTGTTATAATCTGCTTCCAAGGCCGGGCGGTTAACAAATTTGTTGAAATAGGCAAAGGCTTCGGCCAATTCGGCCTGGCTGGTTATCATCGGCTGCCGAACTCTTTCAAAATAAGTAAGCCCGCCGCCGTAAACAAAATAGGCGCCGGACAACAGCGCATCGTTGATTTTGTCGCCGGTGTAAGTGCGAATGGCGGCCGGTTCGTCGAGAATCAGCGCGACCAAACGCTGCGCGTAGAGCGAGGGATCGCCGCCTTCAAAATTGCATCCGGCCGCGACGATGAGATTTTTAGTGGGATAATTATAAAGAATGGTGCGCGTCTCTTGCTGCCCGCCGCTGTGCGAAACAAAAAAGCGTCCGTGGCCATCGTTGGTTCCCCATCCCATGCCGTAATCAGTCAGGCGGCCGTCTTTCGTCGTCATCGATTCGTACATGAGCGCGATACTCTTCTCAGTCAAAATCTTTTGGTCGTTCAAGCCTTTCGCAAATTTGAGGAGATCGACGACCGTGCTGCGCGTGCCGCCTGCGGCGAAGCGGCTGCTGATGTCGACAAATTCCGAATTTTTGATTTTGCCCTCGACGAGCTGATAGCCGCGCACGCGGTTGGAAATGAGATCGAGCGGATCGTCCATGCGCGTGTCCGTCATCTCGAGCGGCGCCAAAACATTTTGGCGCATGTACTCGCCGAATGATTGGCCCGACGCGCCCTCGATCACTGCGCCCAGCAAATTATAACCATAGCTGGAATAGTTGTAGCGCGTGCCGGGTTCGGCAACGAGATCGAAATTCTCAAAAATGGCGATGGCTTCTCTCGTGCTCTTATTCTCTTTAATATGCCCTTCGAGATCGTAATTTTTATAATGGCTAATCCCGCCGAGATGCCCGAACAATTGCCGCACGGTGATTGGCCATGGTTTGCGCGGAAAATACGGCACGTAAGCTTGCACTTCCGCCTCCAGATCGATCTTACCTTTTTCGACGAGCTGCATAATCGCCGTCGCTGTCATCGGCTTCGTCACCGAGGCCAAACGGTACGCCGATTTCTCTGTCGCCGGAACCTGGTTTTCGAGATCGGCAGAGCCGTAGCCCTTCGCCCAGACAAAATCGTCTTTCATGAACGCCACCGATAGGCCGGTCATCCGGTCGGCTTCCATTTTGGTTTTGACGAATTCCTCAAAAATTTTTATTTGCTCGGCATACTTATCTGCAGGTTGTCCCCAAACCGGCTGGCAGATGAAAACAACGATCAACAGCACGAAACAAAAACGTGTGCGCCGGATCGATTTCATAACACTCCTTTTATGGGATTTGGTTGGACGCTTCGATAACCGAAATGGCTGAGAACAACGTTCTAATAAACGCAAATAAACATTAAAAGTTGCACGGCAAAGGCTGAGCATTTATTCCACATCTTTTAAAAACATCTTGCTTTTCAAACCGTCATTCATAAATTATATTTAGTCAAATTCGATGCTGATTTTTATGCAACTGTTGATATAAACATGAACCACAAAGAAGTCAGGTGGCGACAACGCTTCGACAATTTTGAAAACGCCTACGAGCTGTTGAAAAAATACGTCGACCTCGCCGACCCGGACGAATTACAGCGCGCGGGCATCATCCAGTTGTTTGAGATGGCCTTCGAGTTGGCATGGAAAGTGATGAAAGATTATCTGGAGACCGAAGGCTTCCAGATTAAAAGCCCGAAAGAAGCCATCAAGCAAGCATTTCAAGCAGAACTATTAGCAGACGGACAGGTGTGGATGGATGCATTAGAAGACCGAAATCTCACGGTTCACACCTACGAAGAAACAACCGCTATCGAGGTCGCGGCGCGAATCAAAACCGGCTATTTTCCCGCGATGCGACAGTTCTATGAGAGCTTGAAGGAGAAATATTAAAATGGCCTTCTGTTTTTCAAAACAAGATCAGGAACGTATCTCGAGCGCCTTGCAAAAATTTCCGGAAATTGAAAAGACCATCGTTTTCGGATCGCGCGCGATGGGAAATTCCAAAAAGGCTTCGGATGTCGATCTGGCCATTGTCGGTAAAAACATCACCGCCAAGACGGTTATTCGACTGCGCTCACAGCTCAACGAAGAATTGCCGCTGCCTTATTTCTTTGACGTCGTGGTTTACGAAAAAATCGCCAATGAAAAGTTGAAGCAGCATATCAATGAGCACGGTCTTGCTTTATTTCCCGCCGAATCCCAATGACCGCGCTTCTTAAAAAAGCTTTTACCACCGCCGCCAAATTGCCAAAGCACGAACAGGACGTCATCGCCGCGCTTTTGCTCGAAGAACTCAAATCCGAGGCGCAATGGACTGAAGCTTTCAAAAAATCTCAAGCCAAGCTGGCGATATTGGCTGATGAAGCTTCAGCCGAATTCGAAAGAGGCGAGACGGAAAAACCGGAACCGGATGAATGAGTACCCCGCGCAAATCAAATATGAGAATTATATCCCTCGCTTCATATCGGCTCACCGTCCTCCAAAGTGTAAACCTCCTGTGACTCATCATAGTAGAAATCCAGTGAACCACTCGTTTCGATTGTACGAAGCATTTCAGCATCAGTGGCTTCCACCGGCCTGGTCTTTTGCCGCGAAGTCTTTATCAGAATAAACTCGACAAAATCCAGAACTTCAATCATTCTGTCCTGCGGGAGTCGTTCGATTTTGCCAATGATTTGGCTTTTCAATGCTGTTTTCATGAGGCCTTTTCCTTAATATAATATTACTCTCGAAAAACTACCATGTCCGCAAAGATATTGTAGCGCAGGCATCATGCCTGCTTCGTTTGCAGACTGGAAGTCTGCGCTACGATACTCTTTAAAAAAATATAACGGAAAAAGCCAAAATTGCCAGGGAACAAGAAATAAGCATGGTGCACCGAGCGAATGCCCGATGCGCCACACGTCACGCGAGAGGGGATTTTAAATTCGCACCAAATATTGAAACTTCATGAAAAACTGCCTCGAGGTTTGCGTAAAATCGCGAGCTCCGGTAGCCGGGCCGAGATCAAAATATTGCTGCGATGCGCCGAGATAGAAAATCGTGAATGGATTCAATTTATAGCTCACCAGCGGCTCAAGGCTCAAGCCCTTGTCGAAATTATCGTACTGCACGATCATTCGCAAAAACAGCTCGCGGGTGAATTGATAATTGACGCGGCTGCGGAGAATATATCCCGAAAAGATGTTTTTCCCGTTGGTCAACGTATCCAACGTGGAATAAGAATATTCCGGCTGGATGACCAGGCGCTGCAAAGGCTTGAAGGTTGCCCAGGCCTGAAAATCCGTTCCCTTCCCCAAAATCGGTTTGGATAAATTTCGCGCAATCGAGCGGCCGTGCGAAAGCCAGAACCCGAACGTCACCGGTTGGCTGAAATTGCTGTTCACATTCAGCTCGATGCGGCGAATGCCGCTGATCTCTTCGCCCCGAAAAAGCTCGGTGCTGAAAACCGATCCGAGAAAAACCTGCGTTTGTTTTTTGAATTGTACGTTGATCCGAGGGCGAATCCAGTCGTCCTTGCGCACGCCGGAATAATTCCAGAAGCGGCCCATGATCAGAGCGGGGCTGATGCGCTCAAAGACTTTCGTGTTCGGATAAAAAAAGTATCCCGTCCACAAACTCGCGCGCTTATCGTCATTGCGCGTCACGAAGCCGTTGTCGGCGCGAAAGGTCGGACTCGAGGCCCAATAATCAAAATCGAAATTCCAGTGTCTCGCGTCGCGCTCGAAGCTGGCGTACACGGCGTTGCCGTTAAAAGATTCGCCGTCAAACGCCGTCGTGTATTTGCCGCGATCGAAATGCGTTTGGCGCTGCGAAATGCCCGCCGTCAAACTCGCGCTCTTCGGCTCTTTCGTATGGCTGAACAAAGCCTGCCATTCCAAGCGATAATTTTTCCTGAAGCGAAAAAGGCCGTCCGCGCCGTACAACGTTCCCGCGCCGCCGCCGTCCAAACGGCGATCCGTCACCATGCCGCCGATGTATGAATCTTCCCAGAACGTTCTTTTCGCGCGCAGGATGTTCGAAGTGCTCCGGCCGGTTTGCAAAATCGCGCTGCGTTCTTCAAACGGCAGAATCAGCGGCGAATGCTCATCGCGGCCGCCGACATAAGCAATGCTCGTGCGGTTCATGCGCCCGGTGAGTTTTGCGGCCACCACAGGATCGTTGATCGAACGCGTGTAAAAGGCGTTGTACCACGTGTCAAACAAATCGCTGCCTTCCTGAAAGAACGGCCGGCGCTCCGGATAAAACAGCGCAAACGGTGTATTGACATCTATCTGCGCGGCGTCGGATTCGACCTGGCTGAAATCGGGATTGTATGTCGCTTCCGCAACCAGGCTCGGTGTGAACGCGTATTGCAATCCCAGCGATGCCGCGCCATCCACTTTGCTGTTCGCGAGGCCGGAGTTGGGATCGGCAAAATCGCGCAACTGGCCGGATTGAAAACCGACGACGGACGGCAACAATTCCAACGAGCCGCCGGGCTTCACATTTTCGATGCCGGTCATCGTCCCAAACTGGCAGGGAAAGCAGGGATTGTCGCGGCTCACCGTTGACCACGAGTATTGCCGGCGGCTGTCCCGTGGATGCGTGCGAAAAAATGTGATGCGCCAGGTTTGCACCGCCTTGTCGGGAAAACGCAAACTGCTAAAGGGAATCGCTATTTCGACCTGGTAGCCCGTCTCCGTCACTTTTCCCTTTGAATGATAAATGATATTGAAACCCTCATCTTCATTTTGCGAGGTCCAGCGCGCGTCGCTTTGAATGCCGAGCGGGTTCGCGAAAATTTCATAAGCCCACGCCCCGTCGCCGTAAGTGTCGAGCATAATTCCGACAAAATCGTCCTGCCCGATTGCATCGCGATCCTGCAGCGTCGCGCGGATGGATTGGGGATCGTCATGCGCGAGGAACGCAACGTATAAATTTGCATCATCGTAAGCAACGAGCGATTCGGTTTCCACCGGCGGCCTGGTTTGATCGCCGGGCCGAATTTCCGTAAAATTCCCGGCGCGCGCAGCATCCGCCCAGCCAGCGTCATTTAAATCGCCGTCAATTTGAATTGGCCCGGAAGCACGGCGCATGTCAATGGCCGGCTTGACATTGGGTTGAAAAGCGCTCGCGCCGTTTTGTGAATAAGTAAAATTGGCAGCGCTGCAAAAAAGAAACAATATCGTCGAGAGGAGTAACCGTTTCTGCATTTTCTTCTCACCAGTTTTGTAAATAAGATGACGGCAAATCCAAAAGGGTTTAAAAGCTCTCACCGTGCTAAATCCAACGGATAAAAGCGGCCAACGGCTTCAAGTTAATTTTAAAATATCTTGAGGAAATGTCATTCCGGAGGAATCTTTTTAGTATCGAGCACAGTTCTTGCATTTAAAAAAGATTCTTCCAGAATGACAATTATTTAGGCTTTTATTGCCATATCCGTTGGCAGCTTTTCATCCGTTGGGCAAAAAGTATTTTCGCCCATAAAATTTTATTCTTAATTTGGTTCACTAATTCGCCTGCAATTTCTTCAACATCTTCACGCCGTTCTGGTTGCCGGGATTCATTTCAATCGAGCGTTGATAGTTTTGAATGGCAAGCTCTTTGTCGCCGTTCATCATATAAGCTTCTCCCAAACTGTCGCAAGTATTCCATGAATTCGGGTAAAACTCAACATTCAATTTGAAAATGGCAATCGCGGCGGGATAGTTTTTTTGCCCCAACAGCTCGTAGCCCAAATTGTTGAGGCGGCCTTCTTCAACGAGGTTATTGTTCGGCTGTTCTTGCTTGATCTTGCGATAAGCCGCAATGGCGATTTCGAAGCCGCCGGCTTGTAGCCGTTCATACGGAATCTTGAAATCCGGCGAAATTCGCGGCGCCAGCGAAGCGCCACCGTCGAAATCTATTTTCATCGTATCGACTTTCTCGCCGGACTTTTGCAAAAAACTGTATTGAATAGCGGCGTCCTTGCGGATAAAACGCCTGGCCGCAATCGGGAAAAGTTCCAGCCTGGGTGATTGCGTGGGCTGCGCGAACAGTTTGTCATTTTCTTTGGTGATCGTGAGCACGCGATCCGGATTGACCAAATAACGCCCGATGTAACCGTCCAGTAGTTCCGGCTCAACCGCGACGATCTCATAAGGCTGCGACAAATAATCTTCCCATTGATATTCTTTGGCGATGCTGCGGAGAATTTCATTGATGATCTGGCCGTTGTCGGAATTGACCATCACCACCGCGCCGTAGCCTTTGTCTTTGTGCGCCATCAATTGCGCGCGAAACCCTTCATCCGCGCCGCCATGTTGGAAGTAAATCGTTTTTCCCTTTTTGTCGATGAAAAAACCGAGCGCCACAAAATCCTCGACGAACGGCGTCAGTATTTTCGCCGTCATTTCTTTGGAGAGAACTTTGTTGGATTTGCCTTGCAGTGAAAGTTGAATCTCAATCGCGAACTTAGCCAAATCACTCGGCGTCGTCCACAAGCCGGCCGCGGCCATCTCCGGATAAGTATGGCGCTTGCCTTCAACTTCACTGCCGTCGGGGCGATAACCGGCAGCCGCTCGTTTCAACCAATCCGCCGGCAACGGCTGATGGTAAGTGCTGTTCGTCATTTGCAAGGGTTCCAGCACGGTTTCTTTGGCGATTTGCGGGAAAGGTTTTTTCTCAATGTCCATCAGCGCCAATTGCATGATGGTCGTGCCACCGCCGGCGTAACGAAATCTAGTGCTCGGCTCCATATCGACACGCACCGGCGCGGTATTGGCGGGTGAAACGCCATCCAATATTTGCGGCAACGTCGGCACGGTTTCGCCGACGGCATATCCGGGGAAGCCATGCACCGTGAGGCCGCCGGTGTGACTCAATAAATTGGCGAGCGTCACTTTTTTCTTCGCTGTAAATTCATTGTCCGGCAGTTTCCACGAGATCAATTTATTGTTGATGTTCTCCTCGAGCGAAAGTTTTCCTTGCTCAACTTTTTTCAGCGCCACCATCGCGGCGACCGGCTTGCTGATCGATCCGGCTTGAAAGAGCGTTTCCAAAGTAACCGGCTCTTTGGTTTCAACATCTCTCAATCCATAAGATTTCGACCACTCGATTTTGAAATTATTGATAACGGCGATGCTGACGCCGGGAATTTTATAATGCTGCATGCGCTCTTCAATCGTCCACGCCGGATCGCCTTTGACGAGAACTTGCGGCAACAAGCCTTGCTCGACGCGCCGTATTTTCGATTGCAGATCGGATTGCGCATAAAGCGCCGTGGTGAAGATCAAACAGCCGAAAAGTATTCGCCAAATTTTTGTTCGCATATTTGCCTCTATTTTCTTGAATCCGTCGAAAAAATTAAGGCAAAATAATTTGGGGCAAAATCATTGAGAAACATTTTCAAATAATGATTTTGACTTTAATCATTTTGCCATCAAAGTTTTTATCCGTTGGTCGCTTTTCATCCGTTGGGCCAATTGTTTTTTAAAATCTTTTTGGTTAACCCGATGGTGAGTCGCGTTTTGGTTTAATTTCCTTGCAGCTTCTTTAACATCTCCACGCCACTGGTGTTGTTTGGGTTCAGCTCCAGCGATTTTTGATAATTTTTCATCGCCAGTTCTTTTTCGTTATTGACCATGTAAGCTTCGCCGAGGCTGTCATAGACATTGAAGGACTGCGGATAATCCTCAACGTTCAATTTCAAAACAGCATAAGCAAAAACCGGCTTGCTCAACGAGGCGGCTTCAAACACGGTGCTATCCGTCACCGGTTCTTTGGTTTCGGCGTTCTTGAATCCGAAGCTGTGATGCCAAACCAATTTGCCCTCGCGAATAAGCGCAATCGCGAGCGCCGGCACTTCGCCATCCTGCATCAATTGAGGAATGCGTTGCTGGAGATGCGCGATCAGCGCTTCAGGTTTGGCTTTTATTTGCAGCGGCACGCCTGGCGGTGATTTTTCTTGCGCGCTAATCTGCGATGAAAAGAAGAATGCAAGAACGAAACAGCAAGTAATTACTCGTCGAATCATGTTAAGAAATCGAGGTTGGTTATTATTCGATTTTCAGTTCCGCAAGGGACGATTGAAAACAAACACTTGTAAAGTTAAGTCAAAGTCTTTGCTTTTGCTGCTTGCTTCTATCGGCATGGCAGAATCCTTCCGCAAAAACATTCAAAAGACAGAAAGATGGAGGGCAGAAAAATGTTTGTCGCCTACTTCATCCCGTCATCGTCAACTTCCCTGACATGCTTCTAAACACCATTTTTCTGTCTTTCATTTTTCTGTCTTGGCTTTTGGTTCAAGCCAACTTAACATTGCCAGGTTAGTTCTCTTTCATTTATCCAACAACCCATGCAATTCAACCAAATTCGCCAACGGGCAATCGAAATTAGAGTCTTTATCACCGCCATAAAGATTTCGAATAAGCTCAAGACTATTGCCTACTTCTGCCGATCCGAGCCAAAGCAATGGCTTGTTATGAAACGAAACCGGCATGTTGATATCGCTCAATCCGACCCGTTTCAACCGCGCCGAGGGCGCGGCGGCAAATTGAAAGAGAATCGCAATTTGTTTTTTGACGGTTTGTTTCTTTTTGTCATTATCGATGACAACTTTGGTGGAGCGAAGCTGATCCGGCTCTTTCGCGGCGAGCAACTCGTTCAACGGCACGCCGCGAATGATGATTTGTTCATCATTATAGCGTTTTTCATTTGCGTGTTCATGTTACGCCGACTTAAAACCGCATGAACATTGGTTGGAATCAACGTCAGACCTAAACACGCCGACGAAAAACGCTGTAATCGACACCTCTCCCATGATCATGTGTTGCTCTTCGCTCATCTCGCGCTCGATTGAATAACCGATCCAAAACCCTCGATCGAACTTTTGCTTTTCAGCTTCGGCCAGCGCCCATTTCCAACGCGCCATCAACGCACCGGTTTTGTCGGGATGATGAATGACGAGTTTTGAAGATTTTGTCGATGATTGCTTGGCTTCGGCCAAATGTTGAACAAAAAAAGAACTACAGAAAAGCACGCTTAATCCGATTCCAAGTGCGGCGTAATGGGATTTACTCATCTAAATTTTCTCAGTCAGATATTTTTCTTGCAATTATGGCTTAAAGCGCATTATCCTTGTCTTTCTTTCACGGGGGCGCGAACTTTCTAGTCCACTCGCGCATCGCGGACAAGAAAGTCCGCGCTCCCTTCACAAGCCCCACCAGTACGAAGCTTTGATCAGGAAAATATTATCCGGCCTCGCGTCGGCAAGCCGGTCGACGGAACGATTGAAGCGAAAGTTGCCGAGGTTTTCGTAATCCGTCCGGCTTTGCGTCCAGACAAAAAACAGCGTCGAGCCGGGAGAATATTCCCAACGCAACACGGCGTTGCCGCGCAGCGATTTGAAGTTGAAATCATC
>Ga0247727_10002241_pt1 | contig 44578 bp, 52 predicted proteins | sample WisWelCaveWW1625_FD_202498 | JGI IMG/M metagenome (GOLD analysis project Ga0247727, IMG submission 202498) | Biofilm microbial communities from Wishing Well Cave, Virginia, United States - WW16-25 | ecosystem: Environmental > Aquatic > Deep subsurface > Groundwater > Cave microbial mat | place...
GTCTCCGAGCTCGCCGCGGCCGCGGTGAGCCACTAATCTCGCACCGACGAAAGGCAGACCACATGCTCTCGAGCCTCGAGATCGCGCAGGCCGCCACGCTGCGGCCGATCACCGACGTCGCCGCCGACGCGGGCATCGAGCCCGGCGAGCTCGAGCCGTACGGCCGCACCAAGGCGAAGGTCGACCTGGCGATCCTCGATCGGCTCGCCGACCGCCCCGACGGGAAGCTGATCAACGTCACGGCGATCACGCCGACGCCGGCCGGCGAGGGCAAGACCACGACGTCGGTGGCGCTCACCCAGGGGCTTGGCCTGCTCGGCCGTAAACCGGTGCTGGCGCTGCGCGAGGCTTCGCTCGGGCCTGTGTTCGGGGTCAAGGGCGGCGCGGCCGGCGGCGGTTACGCCCAGGTCGTACCCATGGAGGACCTGAACCTGCATTTCACCGGCGACCTGCACGCGATCACCGCCGCCAACAACCTGCTGGCGGCGCTGCTCGACGCGCACGTCCTGCATGGCAACGAGCTCGGGATCGACCCGCTCACGATCTCCTGGCGCCGGTGCATGGACATGAACGACCGCTCCCTGCGCGACATCGTCACATCACTCGGCGGCCGCGCCAACGGCTACCCGCGCCAGACCGGGTTCGACATCACGGCAGCCAGCGAGATCATGGGCCTCGTTGCCGTCGCGCGCGACCTGGCCGACCTGCGCGAGCGGCTGGGCCGGATCACCGTCGGGGAGACGTTTGACGGGGAGCCGGTGACGGCGGAGCAGCTGCAGGCGGCCGGGTCGCTGGCGGTGCTGCTGAAGGACGCGATCAAACCGAACCTCGTGCAGACGCTCGAGGGCCAACCGGCGTTCGTGCACTGCGGGCCGTTCGCGAACATCGCGCACGGCAACAACTCGCTCGTTGCCGATCGCGTCGCGCTCAAGCTGGGCGAGGTCGTGATCACCGAGTCGGGGTTCGCCTCGGACATGGGCATGGAGAAGTTCTTCGACATCACGTGCCGCATCGGCGACCTGCGCCCGAGCGCGGTCGTGCTGGTGGCGTCGGTGAAGGCGCTGAAGCATCACGGAGGCGCCATCGACGGTGGCTTGGCCGAGATCGAGGCAGGCGCGGCGAACCTCGCGCGCCACATTGGGATCATCAACGGCTTCGGGCTGCAGGCAGTGGTCGGCGTGAACAAGTTCCCCACGGACACGCAGGAGGAGCTCGACCTCATGCGGCGCCTCGCGGTCGAGCACGGCGCCTACGCGGCCGAGATCAACAGTGCGTTCGAGCAGGGTGGAGAGGGAGCGGTCGCGCTCGCCGAGGCGGCGATGGCCGCGGCCGAGGAGCCGAACTCGTTCGAGTTTGCCTACCCCGAGGACGCTCCGATCGAGGAGAAGATCCGGCTGATCGCGACGAGGGTGTACGGCGCAGACGGGGCAGAGCTGCTCCCCGCGGCCAAGGAGAAGGCGGCCGCGTTCGAGCAGGCCGGTCTCGGCAAGCTGCCGATCTGCATGGCCAAGACGCACCTGTCGCTCTCCCACGACCCGACGCTGCGCAACGCGCCGACCGGGTTCACGGTGCCGGTGCGCGACCTGCGTCCCTATACCGGCGCCGGCTGGATCGTGGCGCTGTGCGGCGACATGATGACGATGCCGGGTCTCGGCAAGGTGCCCGCCGCCCACGCGATCGACATCGACGCCGACGGCAACACCATCGGCTTGTTCTAGCAGCGACCGCTACCGCAGCGCGGCAAGGAAAGCACGCCCCGGCCGCAGGCCGGGGCTCGGAGGCCGCGGTTGGAAGTCCCGGCCTGCGGCCGGGGCGTGCTGTTCTCGTCTCGGCGAGGCCTGCGCCGGCGGTCCCTCTGCGGCGCCCGGCTTCACGGCCGGAGGCACATGGTCCAGTCCTCACGACTCAGCACACGTAGCAGCAGGCCTCGCCGCGCCACCATGCATATCCTGTGGTCGGTGACCGGGCTCGAACGCATTCGTCGGCGCGTGCCGTTCTTCGTGTTCGTGCTGCTGCTGGTGATCGCCGTTGTCGTGATCGGCTTCGCCTGCGCATGCCTGACCGGGAGCCCGACGCAGGCGGCAGAACGAGCTGCGGCGCCGCTCATGGCGACGGCGGCGGTGATCGTCATGTGGAGCCTGATTACCTCGGTCCTGCCCTTCGTCGCCGTGGCACAGGGGTCACATGTGCGGGCCACGGGTCGGGCGTCGCCGGTCGTGACCCAGCGCTTCCTCTTCTGATCCGGCCCCGACGCGGCATGTCCGCGCTCGGTCCGACGCCCAGATCACGCAGGAGGAGACGACATGGCACACACGACGAAGATCCCGCCCACCAAGGGCCTACAGCCGCGTGCGCGGTCGAGGGCGAGGAAACGGCCGCCGAGCGGTGGCACGCGTCCGTGGTGGCTCCCCGCTGTCGCAGTGCTTGCGGTCGTGGGCATCGGCGTGCCGGCCGCCTACGTCGCCCTGCGAGACGATGGCGCTTCCATCGTCGAGACGACAGCAGGGCTGCCCGACACGCCGGACTACCACTCCCTCCTCGTCTCGCCCGACGACCCGAACGCGGTTGCGCTCGGGACCCACGTGGGTCTGCACCGCTCCGCCGACGGAGGTCGCACCTGGCGCAAAGCGGAGCTCGGCGGGAACGACGCCATGAACCTCGCCCAGCCCACCGCGGACACGGTGTGGGCAGCCGGCCACCTCGTGCTCGCGAAGAGCACGGACGGCGGCGCGACGTGGCAGGACGTCAGACCGGAGGGGCTCCCGAGCCTCGACCTACACGGGTTCGCGGTCGATCCCCGCGAGCCGAGCAGGCTCTACGCGGCAGTTGCCGGCGAGGGCCTGTTTCGCTCCGACGACGGTGGTGAGAGGTTCCGGCTCGTCTCCGAGGAGGTCGGCGCCGGCGTGTTCGCACTGGCCGTGCTGCCGAGCGGGACAGTGGTCGCGGGCGACCTACAACGAAGGGCTCTCGTCGCAAGCGACGACGAAGGTGCGTCGTGGAAGGAGCTCGTACAGGCCTCGATCTCGGGGCTCGCCGTCGACCCCTCCGACCCGAGCCACATCCTGGCGTCGGGGCCGGGCGTGCTCCGCTCAACCGACGGGGGGAAGACCTGGGCGCAAACGCTCGAGCTTTCCGACGGCAGCGGCCCCGTCGCGTTTTCGCCCAGCGACCCGCTACGGGCCTACGTCGTCGGCTTCGATCGCACGCTGTACCGATCAGACGACGGCGGCGCGAGCTGGCGTCCCGTTCCGAAGGGGAAGGAGGGCTGAGATGGAGGCGCTCGTTCTGGTCGCAATCGCCCTGATCTGTCCCGTCACGATGGGGGCGAGGATGCTGTGGATGCACCGGCGCAATCGCCGATGAGCGAGACGATGGACGGTGTGGAGGGGGCCCGGCGCCGCCACGGCGTGCTCGCGGTCGCCCAGGTGGCAGCGGTCGCCCTCGTGGTCGCGTTGCTGGGGCTCCTCGTGTGGCGGGTCCTCCACGGCAGCGAAGGCGGAGCTCTCGTGGCCGCGATCAGGGCGGGAGAGCGACCGGCGGCCCCCGCGTTCCGGCTCCCCGTGATCTGGAGCCGCCCGGCGCTGTGGCCGGAGCGCGCGCGGCCCGCGCTCGCGGACGGCGAGGTGGCGCTGGCGGAGCTTCGCGGCACCCCGGTCGTGCTCAACTTCTGGGCTTCGTGGTGCATCCCATGCCGGGAGGAGGCACCGCATCTCGCAGCGGCCGCCCGCGCGCACCGCCGCGACGTCGCCTTCCTCGGGCTCGACGTGCAGGACCTGACGGGGGACGCGCGGGGGTTTCTCCGCAAGCTCCGCGTCCCCTATCCATCGGTACGCGACGGCGGCGACCGCGCGTACTCGGCCTATGGCCTGACCGGAGTGCCGGAGACCTACTACATCGACGCGGACGGGAGGATCGTCGCGCACGCCGTTGGAGCCGTCTCCCGCGGCGAGCTCGAGCGTGACCTCCACCTGCTGATCGGTGGGGCGCGATGAAGGTGCTCGTCGGCGGCGCCGTCGGCCTGGCGGCCGTCCTCGGTGTCGTGGCGGGCGTCGTGGGGCTGTGGGGTGGACGGTCCGCCCTCGTCGACACCCCGGCCGGGCCGTTCCGCGGCAGTGAGGCACCGGCCGGGATCCGGCTTCCGTCCTTCTCGCTGCGGGACGAGTCGGGACGTCTCGTGCGTGAGCCCGACCTTCGCGGCAGGGTCGTGCTCCTGACGTTCCTCGACGCGCAGTGCACCGAGTCCTGCCCCGTGATCGCGTGGGAGGTCGCCCGTACGGTCGACGCCCTGGACGCGAACGAGCGGAAGCGTGTGATCGCCGTGGCGATCTCGACGGATCCCGCCGAGGACACGCCCGAGGCGGTCGGCTCCTTCCTGCGTCGGCAGCACGCGCAGGGCCGGCTCCGGTATCTGACCGGCTCGCTCGCGACGATGCGGCCCCTGTGGCGTGCCTTCCAGATCCTGCCCTCGCTCGAATCGGGCAGCGACAGCCTCCACTCGGCGCCCGTACGGATCTACTCCTCGGACGGCGAGTGGCTCGCGACGCTCCATGCCGGCGCCGACCTCACGAAGGAGAACCTGCGCCACGACATCCGTGTCGCGCTCGACCTCGGGTAGCCGGCGCTACGAAGCGACACGCTCCACTGCGGCGCGGAACGTGGACGGGTCGACGGCCGGGAAGCGATACAGCTCCGGCTCGATCTCTGCGTACCGCTCGAGCAGCAGCGGGCTCTCGACGAGACCGCGCGCCTGCATAGCCGCGACGTCCTCGAGGTCCCTCGTGTGGCCGCGCTCGATCTTGGCAAGAGCCTGCGTGTACGGATCTGTGTGGCGGAACGTGAGCCGGCCCTCCTGCGCAACGAACGGCGAACGCTCGTCCCAGCCCGACGGAAGTGGGATGAAGTCTCCTGGCCACGCGAGCTCGACATTGAGCTCCAGCTCCTCCTTCAGCTCCGGGAGTGCACGCAGGAGCGCGTCCTGCTCAGGCACGAAGCGGAGGTCGATGTCGATCGTAGAGTCGCGCCAGCCCACGAGCACGGCGGTCGCACCACCCGCGAGGAAGCAGGTCCCATCCTCCAGTGATCGCGCCCCAAGCGCACGCATGAACCGCCGGATCCGCTCGGCGTCTACGAGCCGGCGCATGCGAACGCACGCTCGAACGAGACGAGCCGTCGCACGAGCGCGTTGTACCTGCCGTGCGCCGCATCCGGCTCGTCGCGCGCCAGCAGCTCGTAGAGGCGGATCTCGGGGGCGTCGAACGGCGCAGGCACGGGGAGACCCAGCGCCTCGAGTCGCGGCCGACCGAGCGAGACGAGGAGCGCTTCAGGTGACTCCTGCGCGTGCCGGAGGTCACGGATCCCCTTCTCGACGAGGTCTCCTCCCGGGAAGGATGCGAGCGCGGCTTGCACGCCTACAGCGTACGCGTGGCCGACGTGCGACGGGCCTCGACGCACGGCCGATGTTCTCCGTCGCGACCCGTAGGCTGCGTGCCATGGATGCGCAGGACGTCCTTCGCGACGCCGGACTGATCCTCGCCGCCGGCGCGCTCTCCGTGCCGGTGGCGCTGATGCTGCGGCTGCCGCGAATGATCGTTCTGGTCGCCGCCGGGGTCCTGATCGGCCCGTCGGTGACCGACCTGGTGGAGAATCCGGTCTCCGGGCTAGGAGCCCAACTCGTCTTTACCTTCGGCGTGTCGCTGATTCTCTTCCATGGCGGCGTCGGCATCTCGCTGCGCGTGATCTCACGAACGGGCGTCGGCCTCGGCCTGCTCGTCCTGCCGGGCGTCGGGATCACAGCGATCGTCGTGGCGTTGGTCGTGATGCCCGTCTTTTCGGTCTCGTTCACGGTGGCGCTGCTCGTCGGCTCGGTGCTCGCCGCCACCGACCCGGCGATCCTGATCCCACTGTTCGAGCGAATGCGGCTGCGCCCGAAGGTGGCGCAGACGGTGATCGCGGAGTCGGCGTTCAACGACCCGACTGCGACGGTGCTCGCCCTTACGGTTGCCGGTGTGGTGGGCGTCAGCGGCGTCAGCGCCCACGAGCCGGTCGTCGACTTCGCGCAGAGCCTCGCGATCGGAGCCGCCGTCGGCGTGGGGGCGGGCCTTGTGCTCGCGGCGATGCTCTCCTCGCATGTCGTCGGCGTCTGGCGCGAGTCGCCGGCCGTCGCCATTCTCGGCTTGCTTGCGCTCACATACTTCACGACCGACGAGCTGGGAGGCTCCGCGTACCTGGCCGCCTTCGTGATGGGCCTGATCGTCGGCAACATGGAGCTGCTCGGCTTCGGGCGGCACCGAGATCACGCCCGGCGACTCGACGACTATGTCGGTCAGACAGCAGAGATCGCCGTGCTTGCGGTCTTCGTCACGCTCGGCATCAACCTGCCGCTCGACGCCCTCGTGGATGACCTCTGGGGCGGGCTCGTCGTGATGGCTGTCTTCGTCTTCGTGGCGCGGCCGGTGACAGTCCTCGCGTGCCTGCTCCCCGATCGCCGTGGGCGCTGGACCCGCGAGGAGCTCGTCTTCCTCGCCTGGTGCCGCGAGACCGGCGTCGTACCGGCCGCGGTCGCGGGGCTGCTCCTCGCCGAGGGGGTGGAGGGCGCCGAGCTCGCGACGTCCATGGTCGCCCTCGCGATCGTGGTGACGCTCCTACTGCAGGCGACGACCGCAGGGGCGGTCGCCCGCCGGCTCGGCCTCGTCGAGCAATAGCCTCTCGCGGTGGCGACCTCAGTGCACGATGAGCACGTCGCAGTGCGCCTGGCGCTGCACGCGCTCGCTGACGCTCATTCCCAGCAGCCGCTCGACGAGGCTCGGCTCGCGCGTGCCGACGACGATCAGCTGGGCGTCCTTGGCCGCGGCGACCTCGACGATCGCCTGCCCGGGATCGCCGATCGCCTCGACGAGCTCGTGCTCGATGCCGAGGCTCGCCGCACGCTTGCCGGCCTTGCGCAACTCAGGGCCGGGATGGGCGTCCGGGTAACCGCCGATCCAGACGGGGATCACGCTCGTGACGACCAGTGTGTCCGCGTACCGTCCGGCGAGATCGGCGGCGCGCTCGAGCGCCCGCTCGGACGGCGCCGACTCGTCATAGGCGACGACGATGGTTCCCATGGAATCTCCTCCGGATCGATTGAGCGCATCCTGAGGAACGCACCGCGGCGGCGCATCGTGGTCTCCACCCTTCCCCGCGCGGGGTTCTACTGAGCCGTCTCGAAGGCTGGCCCGGACGCGCCGGAGCCGAGCCCGAGCGCCGCGGCGATCCGCTTCTGCCAGTCGGGGTGCCGCCCGACGCACGTCGGGCACACCCGCAGCGATGTCCCGTGCAGCGCGGGGTGGTCTCCGACGACCTTCGTGTCGACCTCGTAGCGGCCCCACGCCGCCCCCGAGATCAGCCCATCAGCCTGTTTGCGATCGCAGATCGCGCAGTGCAGGTAGAGCCGTGCCATGAATCCTTAGAGTAACCCTACCTGCACGCTGCTATCTACCCCCACGGCCCGATGAAGGGCCCGTCCACGTCGGTGAGCAGCAGCACGACAACGATCACGATACAAAGCACCGACAGGCCGAGCATGAAGGGAGCGATGCGCGAGTCCTCCTTCTGCTGCGGCGGGAAATCGATCTGCTTGCCTGCCATGGCCTCTCGCTCCTCCTAGCCGGTCGGTGTTATCGAGACTGTCTCGGGCGGTCGATCGAGCGCGCCGGTGGCGCGCAGCCTCGCCGCCTGACTCTCGAGCTTGCCGTTCTCGAGCTTCACGAACCACACTAACGACACGAGCATCGCGACGAAGCCGAGGGCGAGGATGATCCAGGTTCCGAGCGACGCCTGGTCCCAGAGGATCTTGTCGCCGCCGAAGAACGTCCAGAACTCTGCGACCGAGTCGCCCCACTCGTCGTACGGGAAGCTGTTGAACATCGTTCCCTCCTTCCCCTAGCTCCGGGATCCGGCTGTCGTCTGCCAGTACGCGTCGAGCAGTACCGGCGCGGCTTCGACCGCTTGTCCGTCGGGCATCACGATCACCTCGGGTGCCCGCTCGAACTCCGGATAGAAGTCCTGTCCGAACTCGGCCAGATCGAGGCCCTCGAGCTCGACTTCCGGCGGCACGCGCAGCAGGTTCAGCTTCTTCAGCACCCAGGCGGCACCATAGCCCGGGAGGAAGGCCAGGGGCAGGAACGCCAGCATGCCCATCAGCTGCCCGCCGAACGACACCGGGATGTTGTTGATTCCCGTTGGATACCCGCCGGCGAAGATGCCGACGAGGAACACGCCGTAGAAGCCGCAGACCCCGTGGACGGCCACCGCCCCGACCGCATCGTCGATGCGGAGCTTCTTCTCGATGTACGTGCCCGTCCACACTGCGAGGAAGGCGCCGCTGATCGAGAGGAGGTAGGCCAGCATCGGGTGGTACATGTCGGCGCCGGCCGAGACCGAGATCACGCCTGCGAGCCCGCCGGACAGCGTCCAGAACGGGTCGCCCTTGCTCGCGAACCAGCCGCCGGTGAAGCCGCCGGCGAAGCCGACGGTGATCACCATGGCGATCGTCCCGAGCGTGGTCGGCGAGCCGTAGATGTTGAGCCAGCCTGGGAAGCTCGTCGACGTGATCAGCAGGCAGGCGGCGTAGAAGCCGTAGAACCCGGTGAAGATGAGCATCAGCCCCATCAGGGTCATGTGCGTGTTGTGGCCGCGGAAGCTACGGGCTCTGCCCTTGATGTCGTACTTGCCGATTCGTGGCCCCAGGTTGAGGAGGACGCCGAGGGTGAACGCTCCGGCGACGCCGTGCACGACGAGCGAGGCGATCGAGTCGTGGAAGCCGAACCGCGTCGTCAGCCAGCCGCCGTAGCTCCAGCCCCACGCGGCGTCCATGATCCACACGAACGAGCCGAGCAGTGCGGTGAGGATCAGGTACGCGGACAGCCGGACGCGCTCGATCAGCGCGCCCGACATGATCGAGCCCGTCGTCCACGAGAAGAGGAGGAAGGCGAGGAAGAAGACGAGGCTCGCGTGGTCGGCGAGGTTGGGCCCGAGCCCGGCGCTCCACGGCGCGGTCAGGCCGCAGTAGCCTTCGAACGCGTCCGGGCTGGCGTGGCCGCTCTTGGGCCAGCCTTCCTCGAAGCAGCCGTAGATGTACCAGCCGAAGTAGTAGAACGTCGGCGTGACGACGGCGATGGTGAGGATGTTCTTCATCGCCGTGGACATGATGTTCTTGCGCCGCGCGGCGCCCGCTTCGTAGGCCATGAAGCCGACGTGGATCAGCCACATGACGACGACGGTGTAGAAGTAGAACTGCTCGAGCAGGATGGACGAGTCGAGAGCGACCTTGTCCTGGAGCTCCTTCAGCTGTTCTTCAGCGGACTGCGCGAGCAGCAGCGCAAGCGACGACACCATGGGACTCCTCCTCAGCCGGACCGCAGTGGTCGGCGCAAACCTACGAGACCCGCGAGAGTTGTTCCATGTCGATCATTGACACCGTTTGGAGGATCGCTATGGAGACTTTCGTCACCGAGCCGTCGGCGCTCAGGCGTTGTCGTCCACGATCTCGCCGGTCTCGCTGTCGATCACCACCAGCTGCACCCTGGTCGGCTGTCGCGGGTCTCCCTGGTAGAGGGACACCACCCACACGCCCTGGGACGGGATGCCCCGGCGTAGGAAGCGCACCTGGTGGTCGTCGGGCACGAACGTCGCCACCGAGAGAGCGATCGCGACCGCCCGCTCCTGGGAGATGTCGGGATTGTTGTCGGCGCAGCTCCGCGCCGCGAGCACGGCTGCCCCGAGCACCACGGCGAGGATGAGAATGCGCCCGAGCGGGCGGTCGCGCAGCGTCCCGCGCTTGCGGCTGCGCGGAGCGGTCTCGTCCACTAGGCCCGCGCCTGCCGGCGAGTCCAGAACGCGTAGCCCCGCAGGATCAGGTAGCCGATGAAGTGCGTCATCACGACGAGCAGGATCCACCAGGACCACCAGAGGTAGTGCGGGCGCAGCACACGGAGCTCGACCACCGTCAGGTACAGCGCCATTGCGAGCGTGAGCAGCATCAGCGGCGGCGCGAACTGGAGCAGCAGGATCAGGAGCACGTAGCCATCCTGGCCGCCGGTTGCGCTTCGCGCAAGTTCCGGCCGCGGCTCCGTGGTTCTAGCGCCAACCGGAGAATCACGCATTGTCGCCGGAGGCCGGCTTGGCCGGCCGGGAGGCTCGGTGCGCTGGGCTACGTCGTGCGGGAAAGGAGGGGGCTCGTGGGGGAACCATGGGTTCCCCCACGTCTAGTGGTCGCTCCGGGAAATCCTGCCACGCTTCGCGGGCTGCAAACACGTCGCAGGGCGTCGTCCTCGGTCGCCCCGATACCAGCAGGTATCGAGGCTCCCTGCGTCCTAGCCCTGCTCGGTTTTCGCCGGCGAATCACGACGGGATTTCCCGGAGAGACCACTAGGACCAGGGATAGGGCGAGTTCGAGACGGGGTGGAGGTCGCCCGTGGCGAACCGCTCGAAGCGAAACGGCTGCAGGAGCGGCGCGGGCTCGCCGAGCAGCGCCCTTGCCACCTCGCGGCCGACGCCGATCATCTTGTATCCGTGGTTCGAATCGAGGACGGCGTAGACGTTCGGCTTCACGTAGTCGAAGACCGGGAAGTTGTCGGCCGTGAACGCCCCGACGCCGCCGGAGCGCGCCTGCTTATAATCGGCCCGGCAGCCCTCGAACCGGCTCATCGCGTGCGAGAGCGCGGCGCACCACATGTCCGGGAACGTCCCGTCGACGTTCGTCGTGGACGGATACGGGTCGAGCTCGACGTCGCCGTCGACGGAGAGTGGTGCGGCGCCACCCTGCACGCCGTGCCGGTCGCGCTTGTAGTAGATGCCCCACAGCTCGTCGGTGACGAGGTCGCCGGCGTCCGTGTACAGCGGTGCGTCGGTGTCGAGGTGGATGACGGGCGGCGCTTCGCCGTCGGCGGTGGCGAACATCAGCGGGTCGACGGTGATCTCGCCCTCCTGCAGGTTCCAGTACGTCCACATCGGCCGATCGCGCAGGACGTCGCCCGACGGCGTGTGGACGTCGATCTCGAGCGGCAACCCGAGCATGCTCCAGAGCTGCTTGGCCCATGGGCCCGGGGCGATCACGACCTGCTCGCCGACGGCGACGGAGCCCTTGCTCGTCTCGACCCCGGTGACGGAGTCGTCCGAGCCGAGCTCGAAGCCGGTGACCTCGGTGTAGGAGTGGATCTCCACGCCCTCGGCCAGGCACTTGTCCGAAAGCCCCATCACCGACTCGACGTTGAAGGCGAAGCCGCCCTGGCGCTCGTGGAGGCAGACGGTGACGCCCCGGGCGCGCCAGTCGGGGAAGAGCCGCTTCATGTGCGCGTCGACCTCGGCCCCGCCGACGATCAGCTCGGAGCGGTAGCCGATCCGCTCCTGGCGCTCGTGGACGGCGATCAGGTCGGGCTCCTGCACGCGGGGGCCGAGGGCGACGTAGCCGACGCCGTTGTAGTGATAGGCGGCGGGGTCGGACTCCCAGACCTCGACGCACGCCTGCATGAGCTCGCTCATCGCCGGCTGGAAGTAGTTGTTGCGGACGACGCCACATGCGATGCCCGTGGCGCCGGCGCCGGGCGTCGCCTTGTCGAGCACGACGATGTCGCTACCCGCACCGAGCCCGCGCGTGCGAAGCTCCCGTGCGAGATGGAGAGCGGTGGACAGCCCGTGCATGCCGGCGCCGACGATCACGTACTTCGAGCTGCGTGGCAGGTTCACGCGGCATGCCTCCCGTGGCGTTGCCTTGAGGGCAATGGTGTTTCCATGTCGAGGCTAGCATGAGCGGGAGCAGTCGTCCAGGCGCCCGCCGCGTCGAGGCCGTCGAGCGCGCGATCGCCGTGTTGGAGACCCTGGCGGAGTCCGTCGAGCTCGGGACGAACGAGATCGCGCGGCGCACCGGCATCAATGCGAGCTCCGTCTCGCGGCTCCTCTCGACGCTTGCGGCGGCCGGGCTGGTCGATCTGGTCGACGAGACCGGGCGCTACCGGCTCGGGCTGCGGCTCGTGGAGCTCGGCAACGCCGCTCTGGCACGCCTCGACGTGCGCGAGCTGGCCCGCCCGCACCTGCGGGCGCTCGTCGCGGCGACCGGCGAGACGGCCACGCTGTCAGTCCCGGGCGAGGAGTTCGCGATCACGGTCGACTTCGTCCGCAGCCCCGCCTCCGTCCAGAGCGTCGCCCAGGTCGGACGGCCGAGCGTCCCGCATGCGACCGCGACCGGGAAGGTGCTGCTCGCGTTCGGGCAGGTGGCGCTGCCCACCGGCGAGCTGCGGGCTTACACGGCGCACACGATCATCCAGCCCGCGCAGCTCGAGCGCGAGGTATCGCGTGTCCGCGTGCAGGGCTGGGCGCAAGCGGTGCGGGAGCGCGAGGAAGACCTCAGCGCGATCGCTGCCCCCGCCCGCGACGCGGCGGGCGATCTCGTGGCGGTGATCGGCGTCCAGGGCCCGGCGACTCGCTTCGGCGAGGGCCCAATGCACGACGCGCGGCGGCCGCTGATCGCCGCCGCCGGGGCGCTGTCGTCGACGTTGGGGTGGGTGCAGACCTAGAGCGTCTGTCACTTGGCGCTGCACTGATTACTCCCTGTCAGCCGTTTACTCACTGCCAGGCCGTGCCGAACAGCTACCAGCGGAGACCGCCGCAGAGCGGCGGGTAGTCAACACCAGCCTTCATCGCTTCCTTCGTCGAACGATCGCGAGATTCAGACTGGTGTGTTACCGCCCGCCGCTCTGCGGCGGTCTTTGGTTCGTCCGACCCGTGCTACCCGGTCCGGGGCCTCATGCATGACCCCGAGGATCTCGCCCTACGCGGAACGTTGATGCCGGTAGAACTCCACCGGCTCCGGGACGAGCGGGGTGTTGCCGAGGATCAGGTCGGCGGCCTTCTCGGCCACCATCGTCACGGGCGCGTACAGGTTCGCGTTCGTGATCGTCGGGAAGACCGAGGCGTCGACGACGCGGAGCCCTTCGAGACCACGGACCCCCATCGTGTTCGGGTCGACGACGGCGAGCTCGTCGGTGCCCATCTTGCAGCTGCACGAGGGATGGAGCGCCGTCTCGCCGTCGCGCCGCACCCAGTCCAGGATCTGCTCGTCGGTCTCGACGGAGGGCCCGGGCGAGACTTCACCGCCGTCGAACTCCGTGAACGCCGGCTGGCCGAGGATCTTCCTCGCCACGCGGATCGCCTCGACCCACTCGCGGCGGTCCTGGTCGGTCGAGACGTAGTTGAAGCGGATCGCTGGCTTCACCGTCGGATCCGCGGAGGTGATCTTCACCGATCCGCGCGCGTCGGTGTTCATCGGCCCGATGTGCACCTGGTAGCCGTGGCCGCCCTCCGGCTGCGTGCCGTCGTAGCGGATCGCAAGCGGAAGGAAGTGGAACATCAGGTTGGGGTAGGCGACCCGGTCGTTCGACCGGCAGAAGCCGCCCGCCTCGAAATGGTTCGTGGCGCCGGGGCCGCTGCGCAGGAACAGCCAGCGGAACCCGATCTCGGGGCGGCGCCACTTCTTCAGCGCCGGCTGCATCGAGACGGGTTTGGTACACGCATGCTGCACGTATACCTCGAGGTGGTCCTGGAGGTTCTCGCCCACCCCGGGGAGCTCGTGCAGCGTCGCCACGCCAACGCCGGCGAGGTGGGCGGGATCGCCGATCCCGGATAGCTGGAGCAACTGCGGTGTGTTGATCGAGCCGCCGCAGAGGATCACCTCGGCGGCGGGCGCAACGTGCGTCGTCCCGCCTTTCGCGTACTCGACCCCGACCGCGCGCTTCCCCTCGAGCACCACCCGCGTCGCCAGGGCGCGTGAGACAACCTCGACGTTGGGTCGTCGCGTCGCCGGTCGCAGGTACGCGTGTGCCGCAGTGAGCCGGCGGCCTCTGTGGATGTTCCGGTCGAACATCCCAAAGCCCTCCTGGCGCCGGCCGTTGACGTCGTCGGTCAACGGGTAGCCGGCCTGCTGGGCCGCCTCGAACCAGGCGTCGAAGAGCGGTGTCGACGCGGGTCCCCGCTCGAGCACCAGCGGCCCCTCGCCACCCCGATACTCGTCGGCACCGGCCAGGCACGTCTCCATGCGCTTGAAGTAAGGCAGGCAGTGTGCGTAGTCCCAGCGCTCGAGCCCGGGCAGCGACGCCCACTTCTCGTAGTCCATAGGGTTGCCGCGCTGGAAGATCATCCCGTTGATCGCGCTCGAGCCGCCGTACACCTTCCCGCGCGCGTGGTAGACCCGTCTCCCGTTCATGTGGGGCTCGGGCTCCGACTCGTACATCCAGTCGTAGCGCTTGTTCCCGATCGGGAACGACAGCGCGGCGGGCATGTGGACGTAGACGTCGAACCGGTAGTCGGGGCGGCCTGCTTCCAGCACGAGCACGCGGTTGGAGCCGTCCGCGCTGAGCCGGTCGGCGAGGACGCAACCCGCTGCGCCCGCGCCGACGATCACGTAGTCGTAGGTCGTCTCCCCGGCAGCCATCGCAGGTGCGGAGCATACGCCCGCCGGCGTGTGCGGCGCGCGAGTTCTTGGCGTTTTCATTGAATTCGTCCGTGTCGCGTTATAGGGTCGCCAGGTTCGCGCGCTGAACACCGACACCAGGAGGACCAATGGCTGAAGTTGCGGTTGACGAACGTCGCCTGCTGAAGACGATGCGCTGGTACGACGGGGTCGTGATCGGCCTCGCCAACCCGGGGTTCCTCCTGGTCGGAATCGCGTTCTCCGTCGTCTACCTCGGTGGCCGCTGGGCGATCACCCTGTGGATCGTGTCAGCGCTGATCGGCGCGCTGCAGGCGTACATCTACGCCGAGCCCGCTGCGATGTTCCCCGACAAGCCGGGCGGTCTCTCCGTGTACGCGCGCGAGGGCTGGCGCAAGCACTTCTCGCTCGCCGGTCCGATCGCCGTGTTCGGTTACTGGTTCGCCTGGTCGAGCGTGCTCGCCGTCTACGGCAGCTTCATCGGTCTGCTCCTGATCGGCGAGTTCGCGGATGCGGAGAGCCGATGGGCGACCGACTCGTGGGATTGGCCGCTCCTGTCCGCGTTCGGGTGGGCGAAGCTGATCGGCATCGGGGCGATCCTGCTGTGTTACATCTTCAACGTCCGCGGGATGCGACCCGCAGTCGGCCTGAGCTACGTGGTCGGCGCGATGATGGTCATCCCGATCGTCGTGATCGCGTTCGGCGCGCTCCTCACCGGAGACGTGTCGAATCATGCGGTCGATTCCAATTACGTTGCCGGGTCGGTCGAGTTCTTCGGTGACGAGCCGACCGGGTTCAACCAGTTCGCGCTGATCATGGTGTGGCTGTACATCCTCGGCTGGTCGACGTACGGGCCGGAGGCGGCGGCGACCTTCGCGCCCGAGTACAAGGACACCAAGAACGACACGCGCAAGGCGCTGGCGGTCACGGGCGTCATGAACGTCGTCCTGGCGGTGTTGCTGCCCGTCGCCGTGCTCGGCACGGTCGGCTACGACGTCATCGTCGGCGATCTCTCCGGCGTCGTCTACCTGATCGACGTCATGCACGAGATCGCAGGCAACGGCCTCGGCACGGTGCTCACGCTCTGCCTCTGCGCCGGCCTGCTGCTGTCCATGAACACCGCGACGATGGACGGCTCGCGCGCGCTCTACGCCCTCTCGGAGGAGGGAATGACCGTCAAGCAGCTCGGCGTGCTCAACACCCACAATGTGCCGGCACGGGCGATGACGCTCGACGCGGTGCTCAACATCGCGCTGATCCTGGTCTTCCCGGGGATCTTCTTCATCCTCGCCGCCGGCAACCTGGGCTACATGCTGTCGCACGTGCTCGCGCTCACCGGGGTGCTGCTGCTCCGGCGCGACCGGCCGAATTGGCCCCGCCCGATCAGGCTCGGCCCGGTCTGGATGTGGCTGGCCGGCTTGTTCGCGGCCCTCAACCTGTTGTTCATCGTGTTCGGCGTCGTGTTCCTGAAGTACACGGGGTACGCGTTCGACCCCGCCGACACGGAGTTCACGGATCCGACCGCCTGGGTGCCGCGAATCATCATCGTGGGCGTCCTCGCGCTCGTGCTCGGGGTGGTGGGGTACATCGTCGCCCAGCGCCAGCACGGCAAGAAGTTCAGCTTCAAGGATCCGAGCGAGGACAAGCCCTCGCAGGAGGCGATCGACACAGCCGCCGTAACGACGTAGCGGCGCCTGCGTGCAGTCCGGAGAGGGGCGGTGCTCCCGCCCCTCTCCGCGTCTTTGGATGGTTGATTCCGAATTCACGCACCGACGGTTGGGGGCCTGCGCACACTTCGCATCGCGGCCGCCGTGTCCGGCACCAAGGCCACCAGCCTTGCCGCCGGCCACGGCGTCTACGCTGCTCGGCGCAGACCCTCCCCGCCAGCACGTGAACCCGGAATCAACCATCTAAACTGGGTCGGCCATGGCGGACATCCCGCTCACGATCCGCTGCGAGTGCGGCGAGACGCATTCCGCCAAGCTGGGCGATCGCGTCCGCTGCGGCTGCGGGCGCACCTACGACACGGCCGAGCTCGACCAGACCCGCCTCGCCGGCGTCCGCCACTCCCAGGCCAAGATCCGCCTCTACATCACGTTCGGGCTGCTGCTGATGGCCGCCGGCGCCTTGGCCACCTATGTGTTGTGGGGTATCCGCGGGGTCGCGGTGGGGATCCCGGTCACGGGCCTGCTCTGGTTCCGCCTCATCGGCCCGGTCGTGCGCAGGCGGGTCTTTTATGGAGCCGGCGAGCTGCCGACGTGGCAGCTCAAGGGCTCGAAGTCGGAGCCCGAGCCGTGAGCGTCGGGTCGGCGGTGACCGGCCGTTCGACGGCGGACGTCCCCGCTTCGGCCACCGCCCGCCCAGTGATGCTGCTCACCTGCAACGTACCCTTCGGCGCAGCGGCGGTCAGAGTGGCGGTCGACGCGGCCAGCGAGGCAGGGGCGGAGCTGTACCTCTGCGACGCGATCCCGCTCGGGTTCTCGAGCTACATCGACCAGATGGCGCGCAGGTTCGGCGAGCACGACAACCGCCGCGAGATGGACGGGCTCGCGCGCGAGGCCCGCGCGCGCGGCGTGCGCACGACGCAGATGGTGTTCCACAACCCCAGGCCGATCGCGGCTGCGCTCGAGGTGTGCCGCGACGAGCGGATTGGTCTGCTCGTGTTCGGCGCCGACCGCGCCCGGCTCAGCCGGCTCACGTACAGACGGGCGATGCACCGCCTCCGCCGGGACGCGTCGTGCCTGCTCTGGATCGCACCCTCATAGAGACCTCGTTCAGCCGGGCAGCGGGAAAGCGAGCGAGGGAATCCAGTGTTCCCACGCATCGCGCAGGCTGCCGTCGGCTGTCGCACGGGCGATCCCGTCGTCGAGCGCGCGCCTCATCGGATCGTTGCCCCTGCGGACGGCGACGCCCCATCGGTTGCGCGTCGGCACCGTGAACGCGAGTCGCAGATCGGGCTCCTCGCCGAGCGGCACCATCACGACGTCGTCGTCGACGAAGCCGTCGATCGACCCGCCACGCAGCGCGCGGATCATGTCGCCGTAGACGTCCTCGGTGCCCGGGAACGAGACGAGGTCGACGCCGGGAAACGTCTCTGCAAGTCGCATGTTGGTGCTGCCCTCGATCGCACCGATCCGCTGGCCGGCGAGCTCGTCGGGCGAGGACGCAGGATTGTCGGCGCAGACGACGAGCGATTCGTCGAAGACGGCGTAGGGAGCGGTGAAGTCGGCCAGCGTGCGGCGGGCGTCGGTGACGCCCTGTCCGCACCAGATGCCGTCGACGCGGCCCTCGTCGAGGGCGGGATAGAAGTCCGACCACGCTAGAAAGACCCACGCGAGCCCGAGCCCGACGCGCTCCGCTACCGCCGCCGCCGCATCGGGCTCGTAGCCCTCGCGCCGGCCGTTTGCATCGGCGCGTCCGAAGAGCGGGAGTGCGTCGAGGTCGGAGCACCCGAGCGTGAGCACGCCGTCGGTGGCGGTCACGAGGCTCAGGGGAGCCAGTCGCGATACATCTCGCGCTCCCAGTCGGTCACCGAGCTGCAATACCGCGCCCACTCGTCGCGCTTGAACTCGACGTAGAGCGCCGTCAGCTCGTCGCCGAGGGCTCGTTTGACGAGCGTGTTCCCTTCGAGCGCGTCGAGCGCGTCGCCGAGCGTCAGCGGCAGCGGGGCAAAGTCGCCGGCCGCACCCGTGGCGCCGCGAGCCACCGGTTCACCCGGATCCAGGCTGTGCTCGATCCCGTCCTCGATCGCAGCGAGCACGAGTGTCTGTGAGAGGTACGGATTGACGATCGCATCGGGCAGCTTGAACTCGAGCCGCCCGTTGGCGCTCACGCGGAGCGTGCACGTCCGGTTGTCCAGCCCCCAGTTCACGGCAGACGGCGCGAACAGCCCGATGTCCCAGTAGCGCTTGTACGAGTTGACGGTGCTCGCATACACGGCCATGCCCGACGCGGCGTGCGTGAGGAGGCCGCCAATCGCGTGGCCGGCGACCGTCGAAACGTGGAGTTCGTCCCGGCCCTCGTCGGCGCAGACGTTCGCCCCGTCGCGCCAGAGCGAGAGATTGTGGTGACAGCCGTTGCCCATGATTCCGAGCGCGGGCTTCGGCATGAACGTCGCAGTGACACCGAGCTCGTGCGCCACCCTCGAGCAGATCTGGCGATAGGTGAGCAGACGATCGGCCGTACGCTCTGCACGGTCGAAGAGGAAGTTGAGCTCGAGCTGGCCGTTGTCCTCGTAGTCGCCCTCGATCATCTCGAGCCCGAGAGCCTGACCGTAGCGGATCACGCGCTGGTAGACCCCTCGCACCCGCTCGAGGCTGCCCAGGTGGTAGGCGGGTGAGACGCCCGGTCGCGAATCGACGTCGATCGACGGCCCCTCCCACGTCATCTCGGGCTCGAGCCCGCTGCGCAGCTCGAGCCCGGTGCGCGCCTCGAAGTCTGCGTGCGCCCGGGAGAGCAGCCCGCGGACGTCGGTCGGTAGTGGGGCGCCCGGATCCGCCTCGGCGTCGGCCCTCCGGTAGAGCCGGCAGAGGAAGCGCGCGGTCGTCGTGTCCCAGGGCAGCACCTGGAATGTCTCTGCGTCCGGCAGCGCGGTGAACTCCTCCGCCTCGGCACCCCCGGCGAAGAACGCGCCGCTGCGATCGTTCGCGACGTCTGCGACCGCCGACCCGTGGAAGTTGACGCCACTCCGCAGGTTGCGCCGCACGTGCCGCGCGGGAGCGACTTTGGTCAGCACGCGGCCGTTGATCGAGACGAACTGGTAGTAGACGAACTCGACACCGGCCTCGGCGATCCGCTCCTCGATCGCATCGACCGTTGCCGGCGCGCAGTTGACCTCGCTCTGCAGTCCGAGCGCATTTTCACTCATCGTCGGCCACCACGGTGATCGCGCGCTCGGGACAGACGTCCATTGCCGACTCGGCGTCGGCGCGCAGCGTCTCGTCGGGCGACGGGTCGACCTCGAGCTCGCCGCCGTCGTCGAAGCGGAAGATGTCCGGTGCGGCGATCGTGCACTGTCCGTGCAGCTGGCAACGCTCGCGATCGTGGACGATCCTCATCATGTGCCTCGGTCGAACCTAATCGGGAGGCTGACTGGACCTGTGTTGCCGCTGTCCGGCAGGAACACCGGCTCGCCGTCGTGCCGGACGTTCGGCAGGCGCCGCGCAAGCAGGACGAGCGCCTCGCCCATGTCGCCGCGCGCGATAAAATGACCGAGGCAGAAGTGGCGGCCGCCGCCGAAGCCGAAGTGCCGCGGCCGGACGGTCGCTGCGATGTCGAAGCCCTGGTCGCCCCCGAGGATAGCCGGGTCGGTCCCGGCCGACTCGGAGAAGAGGTGCACGGTCGTCCCGGTTGTGACGGTGAGCCCGTCGAACTCGAAGCTCTCTGTTGCCTCCCGCGTGACCCACGTGACGGTCGGACGCACGCGCATGATCTCCTCGACGGCGGAGGGCGCGAGCTCGGGGCGCTCCGCCAACAGTCGCCACTGGTCGGGATGGCGGACGAACAGGTCGATCCCGAGCCCCAGCTGATTCCGTGTGGTGTCGATGCCGCCGAAGATGAGGAGGACGAGGTTGTCACGAAGCTCCTCGTCGGAGAGCCGGTCGGCATCCTCGTTCGCCTCCACGAGGTGCGTGACGAAGTCGTCGCGGCGGGTCCGACGCCGCTCTGCGATCAGCTCGTCCGCGTAGCCGTAGAAGCCCTCGAGCGCGGCCTCGATCTCGGGCAGGTGCTCAGCAACCGAGACGGACAGGCCGAGACCGAGTGCCTCGGCCCAGTCGGCCAGGGTGCGCCACTCGTCCTCGGGGATGCCGAGGAGCTGAGCTGTGACCCGTGTCGCGTACGGCTCGGCGAACTCCGACATGAACTCGCAGCGTCCACGCTCGGCGAACCCGTCGATCAACTCGCCAGCGAGCGCCTGGAACTGCGGCACGAGCGCTGTGATCAGCCGCGACGAGAACGCGGGATTCATCAGACGGCGCAGGCGCGCATGGTCGTCGCCTTCGCGGTTCAGGATCATGCGTCGCCACCAGTCTGCCCACGGGCCCGTGACCTTGTTGTGCGCCGGCCAGGCCGCGCTCCCCTGGATCAGCCGGCGGTCCTTGACCAGCCGGCTCACCTGGTCGTAGCGGAGAACGGCGATCCCGTAAGGGGTGCGCGCGTACCAGCCGGCCTCGCGTGCGGCGCGAACCTCGTCGGAGCGGATCGAAAAGGCCGGGTCGGTAACGTCGAGAAAGGGGATCGTGGCGGCGGGGACAGCCATCCTGGAAACCTAGATCATAGAGTTCTCTGTCGTCAAGCGAGTCGCCCGAGACGCAGTCCGACAACCCAGTCGAACGTCGCCTCGGCGTGGCGGATCATCGCTGCACGTGCGCTCTCGGGATCGGCCGCCGCCACAGCGACGACGATCGGGTCGTGCCCCTCGGCGGACGCGGCGAGAGCCCGGGCGGACGTCGTTCCCGGAAGCGTCGCGAGCAGCTCGCCCAACTCCGCCTGGATCGCGGTCTCTCCGGCCACGAGCCGCCGGCTCCCGGTTGCCTCCGCGAGGGCGAGATGAAAGGCGCTGTCGGCAAGTCGGTACGTCGAGAAGGGGCCGTTCGCTCCCGCACCCACCGCCGTTGCGGCCAGCGCGATCGCGTGCACCGCCTGGGCGTCCGACCGCTCCGCCGCGAGCGCGGCCGACTCGCCGCTGACCGCCCGGCGCCAGTCGACGAGGTCTCGGAGAGCTGCCTCGCTCGGACTGCGCCCGGCGTCGCGGAGCGGCGCGAAGACGTCATCCGCGACGAATGAGCCTGCACCACGACCCCTCCGGGTCACGATGTACCCCGCGTCGCGTAGGACGGCAAGCGCCTGACGAAGAGTCATCGGCGCGACGTCGAGCAGACCGGCGAGCTCTTTCTCCGTCGGCAGGCGCTCACCGGGCCGGAGCACGCCACTCCCAATGGCCTCCCCGAGCCGCCTCACGATCGCCTCCGCCGCCCCTTCCACGCGGAGCGGCGCGAAGAGAGCATCGCGTGCCGCGGTGACTGGGGCGATTGTCATTCTCGAACTCTACAGAATAGACTTCCCGAGGCTATCGAGAGACTCGGAGGTGGGGCATGGCCGTGGTGTGGAAGCCGTACGAGCTGGCCCCGTTCTGCGCCGAGATGTTCGTTGCTCAGTGTGGGTGCGTCGGCCGCGCTGCGGCCGGCGCCTGCCACGCGACCTGCCCCGTCTCGCAGGTGCCGAGCTGCGGGTGTGTGTAGCGGAGGCTGAGCGTGCCTTGCGACATCGAGCCAGCGGGGTCGGTGAAGTCACCGGCGATGGTGAAGGTTCCCGGGAACTTCCCCAGGTCGAGGATCTCGAAGCTCGGAGTGCTGGCGGCGAAACGCTCGCGCTTGCCCTGCACTCCGACCGCGAAGGTGCCCGACACGTGCACGTGGTGCGACGTGATTCCCTCGGTGCACGTGATGCGGGACGAGAACTGGAGCTTGCGCACGATCTTGGCCGCTCCGGGCTTGACGACCTCGAAGTCGATCGCACCGGAGCCAGTCACCTGCGCCACCGGCCCCGAGTACCACCCGAGACGCGCGGCCCCCGCGCCCGCTGTCGGCGGCGGCGGGATGCCGCCGCCCGGCCCTTGCTTCATTTCGTGCGCCACGACGGCGGTGCATGTCACGGTGCGGGTGACCGTGCGCCCGGCGACCAGCGCCTGCACCTGCACGTTGAACATCTCGACGACGACCGGGTTCTGACGGCGGTCCTTCTTCCGCGACCGATACGTGAACGAGACCTGCTTTCCGTTCGGGGTCACCACTCCGTTCGGGCTGATCGTGCGCTCCGCAGTCACCGCCACAACGAGCAACTTCGCAGTGACGATCCGTGTACTCGGGTCGGCGCCCACCACCGGGCGGACGATCGCCTGCTTCGCAGTGCCGTGGGTAAGGGCGGGCAGAGCGCACTCGAAGTCGGCGTTTCGCGCGTACAGGAAGTCCTCGACCTCGCCCCGGGCAAACGAGCCGGTGCCGCGCTCGTCGCGTACGAGCTCGTCCACGGAGAGGACGGCGCGGTACCACATGGGCCCGGCGAAGGCACCGGCGCGAAACCGGATCCGGTAGAGCTGCTCGTTCGACGACTGCGCCGCGAGGTTGATCCGCAGGTTCTTGAGCGCCCACTCGGCGCGCTGCTCGCCGCAGCCGCGGTCGACGCCTGCCCAGCGGCCGTCACGGTTCCAGTCGAAGAACAGGTTGAGGAAGGCCGAACCCTTGGCCTTGCCTGCCGTGGGAAGCGTGACCAGCACGTCCGCCTCGCTCGTCGCGCACCGCGTGAGTCGGAGAAACACGCCGTCGTCGCGGAGGTCCTGGTCGACCTGCCGGGCGTCCGACTCCCGGGTCACACCCTTGCCGAGATGGGCGAAGTCGGTTGACCTGGCTCGCGCGCCGTCGCTCGCGAGGCGCGACGGGAACTCGCCGAGCGCTCCGTACCCCGTCGGCCGCCCGTCCGGGGCATCCCCGTAGTCGGCGGTCTCGGCGACGAGCGAAGGCGCGGCGCCAGCGAGAGAGAGCGCGGCGGCCGCGAGGAGAACGGCCAACGTGATGATCCGCACGATCATCCGTGACCGTACCAGGCGCTGCGTCCTAGAGCGATACCGTCGACCCGTCGAGCGCCGGCTGCACGATGTGGTCGAGCCAGCGCTCGAAGAGAGCCCGGCCGTGGCCGAGCATCTCGTCGGCCCGCGCCTCGATGCGGCCGAGGAAGCTGGGCGCCGTGCCCGGGCCGAGGGTCTGCTCGAGCGACGCGGAGTACTCGGGCACCGTCGCCCACTCGCGGGCCATCTCCGGTGTCACCTCGAGGTGGAACTGCACGCCGTAGGCGGAGGCGAACCTGAACGCCTGGTTGGGGTATGCGGTCGACCCGGCCAGCCGCACCGCGCCGTCGGGAAGGTCGAAGGTGTCGCCGTGCCACTGGAGCGTTACGAGCCCGTCCGGCGCGGTCCCGAACACCGGGTCCGCGCGTCCCTCGTCGGTGATCTCGACCGGCAGCAGACCGACCTCCGGCTCGGGGCCGCGGTAGACGCGCGCGCCGAGGCTCGCCGCCAGAAGCTGCACCCCGAGGCAGACGCCCCAGTACGGCGTGCCCGCCCGCGCAGCCTCGCCGATCAACTGCTTCTCGGCGGTCAGCCAGGGAAGTGTCGCGTCGTCGGTGGCGGACATCGGCCCGCCCATGGCGACGACGGCGTCGAAGCCCCGCCAGTCCGGCAGCGGCTCGCCCTCGTCGACCTCGACGCGATGAAGGATTGCGCCTCGCTCGTGGAGCACGTCCTCGAACACGCCCGGCGGCTCGCACGCGATGTGCTGGAGGACGAGCGTCCGGAGAGCCGGCTCGTTCATGCCACCGCCGGTGACGTCATGGCCGGCAGCGCCGCCTCGGCGGCTGCGGCGGCGCCGAGCACGAGCGCGTCGTCGAAGCGACGCCCCATCAATTGGAGGCCGACGGGGAGCCCCGCATCGTCGAGACCGCAGGGAATGCTCGTGGCGGGCATCCCGGTGAGATTGGCGGGCAGGCAGAAGCTGCACCAGTCGTCCCAGAACGGGTTCACCTCGTAGTCGCCGATGTGCGTCGGCGAGTAGATCCCGACCTCGAACGCCGTCAGCCCCATGGCCGGCGTCAGCAGCAGGTCGTAGCGCTCGAAGAACTCGAGCCACACGCTCGTGAAGGCCGCTCGCTCGTCGAGCGCGTCGAGGTAGTCGGCGGCGGCGGCCTCGCCGGCGCGCAGGATCTCCGCCGTGCGCGGCTCCAGCTCGGCCTCGTGCTCGGCGAGCAGCCGGCGATGAGAGGCGAACCCCTCGGGAGCCGCGATCGCGTTCCACAGTGCCGTCGATTCGCCCGTCGACGGATGAGCTTCGTCGAGCTGCCAGCCGGCTGCGGCGAGCGTCTCCACCGACGACTCGAAGCAGGCGCGGACGCCCGGCTCGAGCGGGGCGCAGCCGAGGTCGGCGGAGACGGCGACGCGCAACCCCGAGACATCCGCCCGCGACACGGCCGCGAGGAAGTCCTGCGGAGGCCGGCGCTCGGTGGCAGGGTCTGCAACGTCGGGTCCGGCGACCGCGGACATGCACAGCCCGAGGTCTCGCACGGTGCGAGCCATCGGTCCCTTGACCGACAGAGACGGCCAGCCGCGGAAGCCCGGCGTGCCCGGGACGAGCCCGAGCGTCGGCTTGTGCCCGGCGACCCCGCAGAACGCGGCGGGGATCCGGATCGAGCCGCCGCCGTCGGATCCGATCGCGAGTGGGGTCAGACCGGCGGCGAGCGAGGCACCTGCGCCGCCGCTCGAGCCGCCCGGCGTCCGCTCGAGGTTCCACGGATTGCGGGTGAGCCCGTGCACCGGATTCGTCGTCACGCCGGCGAAGCAGAGCTCGGGGTTCGTCGTCTTGCCGACGATCACGGCGCCCGCCTCGCGCAGCCGCCGCACGATCACGGTGTCCTCGGCTGGGTGGAAGTCCCGATATGCGAGGGAGCCGTTGGTAGCGGGCGCCCCGGCGACCCAGATCACGTCCTTGATCGAGACGGGCACCCCCGCGAGCGGCCCGGGGTCGTCACCGGCCGCGACCCGAGCCTCGACGGCCCGCGCGGCCTCGAGCGCCTCCTCCTCGAGCACGCACGTGAACGAGTTGATCTCGCCGTCGCCGGCGCGGATGCCCGCGATCGTCTCTTCGGCGAGCGCGACGGGCGACAGCTCGCAGGCCCGGACGGCGCCTGCGATGGCGGTGGCGTCAGTCACGGGCTCGACATTCCTTCGGGTCTGGCCTTCTGGCCTGACCCGGTGTGCGCGCGGCGGCACGAGACCGGGGCAGACCGAAAGGTCTGACCCACTTGGGATGCGGCGAGTTGGGCATTGAGGCAGGGCCAACCCCTGCCTCAATGCCCAACGGGGCGCTCCCAGCCTTCGAGCACGGGCGGCTGCCAGTGGGTGCCGACCGTGCGCGAGCCCTCGACCCAGGGGCCAAGCTCGGGCTGCGGGAACTTGCAGTGGATCTCCTTGAGCTGGATCCCGTACGAGTTCCCGGAGGTCAGATGCGTGATCAGCACCTTGCGCGCGATCTCGTCCCCCCGGCCCTCGGGGATCGGGAAGTAGATCTTGAGGAACGAGTTCGAGTAGCGGTCGAAGACCGACGGCACGCCCTCCTCCTCGAGCAGGGTGACGTCCTCGAGCCAGTTGAGGTCCTGGCCCGGCGTCGCCGCCATCAGGTCGACGTCCTCCACGAGTGAGATGTCCTCCTGATACGGGAAGCGGCGGCCGGCCAGGAACTCCGCGTCGATCGACTTGATCTTCTCCGGCTCGGCGTAGGCGAGCTCATGGCTGTGCGGCGGTTCTGTCATCGCTCCACCTCTTGTCCGCAAGGCAGGAATCCGCGATAGCGGATTCCTGCCGCGGGGATCCGCCTACGGCGGCAAACCCCTGAAGCGGCCGCTTCGCGGTCTCGGCGCGCGCAGCTCATCGCTCCACCGCCCGCAGGTGCTCGACGTTGGCCGTCTGGTTGGCCTCGAGGTCGTCCTCGGCCTTCTTCGCCAGCAGGCGCTTCACCTCGGCCAGGATCTCGTGCTCGGTCTGGCCGACGGTGTACGTCGTACCGGCGAGCGGCACCTTCGCCATCGCCGACGCTTCGAGAGTGAGCGCGGCCAGGTCCTCCGGCTCGAGCGAGTGCACGTTCGTCTTCCCGCACGCCCGCGCCAGCATCTGCAATTCCATCGTGAGCGTCGTCAGGAAGTTGTAGACACGCAGCGACGCGTCCTCGACGACAAGGCGCTTGCGCAGCTCCGGGTCCTGGGTGGTGATCCCGACCGGGCAGCGGCCCGTGTGACAGTGGTAGCACTGCCCCGCGGGCACGCCCACCGTGCCCTCGTAGTCGGTGACGCCGGGGATCTCCTTGTTGCAGTTGAGCGCCATCAGCGCCGAGTGGCCGATGGCGACGGCCTTCGCGCCGAGCGCAATGCACTTCGCGACGTCGGCGCCGTTGCGGATGCCGCCGGCGACGACGAGGTCGATCTCGTCTGCGAGGCCGACGTCCTCGAGCGCGCGTCGCGCCTCAGGGATCGCCGCCATCAGCGGGATGCCCGTCTCCTCGGTGGCGACGTGCGGCCCCGCTCCTGTGCCGCCCTCGGCGCCGTCGAGGTAGATGATGTCCGGCCCGCACTTGGCCGCCATGCGCACGTCGTCGTACACGCGCGAGGCCCCGAGCTTGAGCTGGATCGGCACCTGGTAGTCGGTCGCCTCCCGCACCTCCTGCACCTTCAGCGACAGGTCGTCGGGGCCGAGCCAGTCCGGGTGGCGCGCCGGGGAACGCTGGTCGATACCCGCCGGGAGCGACCGCATCTCCGCCACCTGCTCGGTCACCTTCTGACCCATCAGGTGACCTCCGAGACCGACCTTGCAGCCCTGGCCGATGAAGAACTCGATCCCGTCCGCGAGCATCAGGTGGTGCGGGTTGAACCCGTACCGTGACTGGATCACCTGGTAGTACCACTTCGTCGAGTAGTCGCGTTCCGGCGGGATCATCCCGCCTTCGCCCGAGCAGGTCGCCGTGCCGGCCATCGAGGCGCCCTTGGCGAGTGCCATCTTCGCCTCCAGCGATAACGCGCCGAAGGACATACCCGTGATGTAGATCGGGATCTCGAGCTCGATCGGCTTCTTCGCGAAGCGTGCCCCCAGCACGGTCTTCGTCACGCACTTCTCCCGGTAGCCCTCGATCACGAAGCGGGTCAGCGTGCCGGGCAGGAAGACGAGCTCGTCCCAGTGCGGCATCGGCTTGAAGATCGAGAAGCCGCGCATGCGGTAGCGGCCGAGCTCGGACTTGATGTGGATGTCGTTGATCACCTCGGGCGTGAAGATGCGGCTGTGCCCGAGAACGTCCTTCTTCCCAGGTGCAACATCAGCCATGGATTGCTCCTATGCGCCTGCGCCGCTGCCTCCGGCAGCAGGCGACTTCAGGGGTTTGCCCGCCCGCAGGGCGGGAACGAGCGTCGACTGGCCCGCCCCTGCGGGGCAGTCGCTCGCGTGCAAACATCAGATCACCAGCTTTCGCTCGGAGGGCTCGAGCGAGTCGTAGTTGTAGAGCACCTTCCCGCACACGAACTTCTGCAGCTCGGGCGGCGAGCCGAGGCCGTAGATGAGGAGCTTGCGCGCGACGAACTCGGTGTCGGCTTCGGTCCACTCGCCCGGGACACAGTCGATCCCGAGCGACTTCACCGTGCCGCCGACATAGATCGTGCCGTCGTACATCGAGTCTCCGAGACCGGGCCCGACGTTGCCGAGGATGATCTGGCGGCCGCGCTGCATCATGAAGCCGTTCATCAAGCCGGCGTCGCCGCAGACGATGATCGTGCCGCCCTTCTGGTCGATCCCGGTGCGCGAGCCGACACGGCCCTTGACCACGAGGTCACCGCCACGCATCGCCGCGCCCGTGAGCGAGCCGGCGTTCGAGTCGACGACGACGACGCCGGACATCATGTTCTCGCAGGCCGACCAGCCGACGCGGCCCTTGATGTGGACCTCCGGCCCGTCGATCACCCCGCAGCCGAAGTAGCCGAGCGAGCCCTCGAACGTGATCTTGCAGCGCGTGAGGATGCCGACGCCGAGCGAGTGCCGCGCCTGCGGATTGAGGACGACGACCTCCTTCACGCCCTCCTCGTAGAGGAGCCGGCGCAGCTCGAGGTTGATCGTGCGCGTCGTCAGCTCCTTCGCGTCGAAGGTGGCGACGCCGTCCGCGTCGATCACTGCGGTGCGCGGCGCCTCGGCGAATGGCTCGGCAAGCCCTCGGGCGTCGTACGTGATCTTCCGTTCGCCGACTACCGCTGCCACACCAGCACCTCGCGCTCGTAGGGGTCGTATGTCTCGATCTCGCGATCGAACAGCTGCCTGATCGCGATCTCCTCGGAGGCGATCGCCACGAGCTCGTCCGACTCGTAGAGGACGAGCGGCTTCGCCGCCAGCTCGTCCTTCGCAACGCCCAGCGCGTCCTTCGTCACCGCGATGTACGTGAAGACGCCGTCGAGCTCGTCGAGCGACTTGTGCATCGACTCCTCGAGCGTGGCGCCGTTCGACATCTCCTGGGCGAGGTAGACGGCGATGATCTCGGAGTCGCACTCCGACATGAACCGGCGCCCTTCCCGCTCGAGGCGGCGACGCCAGTAGAAGTAGTTCGTCAGCTGGCCGTTGTGGACGACGGCGACGTCGGAGTACGGGTACGCCCAGTACGGGTGGGCGCCCGCGATGTCGACCTCCGACTCGGTCGCCATCCGCACGTGCCCGATCCCGTGGGTGCCGTTGAAGTCGGCCAGGCCGTACTGGTCGTGCACGCTCTCGGCGTCGCCGAGATCCTTGACGATCTCGAGCGAGGTGCCGAGCGACAGCACCTCGGCGTCGGGGATGTTCTCGACGATGTCCGCGAGAAGCTTCAGGTCGCCGTCGTAGTCGAACGCGACCCGGAAGGCGTACGGGGTCTCCTCCTCGACCTCGTGCAGCCGCGCCCCCAGCGCGCCCAGGCGGTTCTCGACCTCGACCCGGTGCCGGCGCAGCCGGCCCTCGTACTCGAAGTCGCGCGGCGTGTTCGCGTCCGCGAGCTTGAAGCGCATCACCAGGCCGCCGTTCGCCGGCGTCCCGTACAGCGCATACCCCGTCGAGTCCGGCCCGCGGTGCTTCATCGACTGCAGCATCCGCGTCATCTCGTCGCCGATCGGATGCGCGGCGCCGTCCCTGTAGATGATCCCGGCAATCCCGCACATTCCTTCTTATGCCTTTCTAGATGTTCTGCCGGTCACGGCAGAACATCCAGGTACTCCTCGACGTCCCAGTTGCTCACCGTCGCACAGTACCGCTCCCACTCGTCCCGCTTGTAGTGCATGAAGACGGTGTACATCTCGCCGGGCAGCGCGGAGCGGACGACCTCGTCGGCCTCGAGCGCGTCGAGCGCGTCGCCGAACGTCATCGGGATCTTCTTGACCTGCTTCCCGGCCTCCATCGCCTCGTAGATATTCCGCTCCTCGGGCTGGCCAGGGTCGAGCTGCCGCTCGATTCCGTCTTCCATCACCTTGATCAGTGCGGCCATCGACAGGTACGGGTTGACGGCCGAGTCGACCGAGCGGTACTCGAACCGGCCGGGGGCAGAGACGCGGAGCGCGGTCGTCCGGTTCTGGTAGCCCCAGTCGGAGAACACCGGTGCCCAGAAGCCGGTGTCCCACAACCGGCGGTACGAGTTCACGGTCGAGGCGGTCACGGCGGTCAGCGCGCCGAGGTGCTCGAGGATGCCGCCGATCGCCCACAGGCCGATCTGGCTCGGCTTCTGCGGGTCGTCGCCCTCCGGCATGAACGCGTTCTCGTCGCCGCGCCAGAGGGAGATGTTGTGGTGGCAGCCGTTCGCGGAGACGCCCATGAAGGGCTTCGGCATGAAGCAGGGGAAGGCGCCGAGCTCGCGGCCGACCTGGCGGCAGACCTGGCGGTACGTGGACAGGTTGTCGGCGGTCTTCTCGGCGCGGTCGAAGTTGAAGTTCAGCTCGATCTGGCCGGGCGCGTCCTCGTGGTCGCCGTGGATCATGTCGAGCCCGAGTGCCTGCCCGTACTCGATCACCTTGTGGATGATCGGCTGCAGCTCCGAAAACTGATCGATGTGGTAGCAGTAGGGCTTCGTCTTGCCCTGGACGGACGGGGTTCCGTCCTCGTTCAGCTTCAGCCACATCATCTCGGGCTCGGTGCCGGCGCGGAGGTGCAGGCCGTGCTTGGCCTCGAACGCGGCCTGGATCTGCCTCAGGTTGGAGCGGCAGTCGGACGTGAGGAAGGCGGCGGGGTCTTCGCGCTCTTCCCGGTTGCGGAAGCAGGTGCACCACACGCGGGCGACCTTTGTGTCCCAGGGGAGGATCTCAAAAGTCTCCGGCTCAGGGATGCCAACGAGCTCGGCGGCCTCCGGGCCGTAGCCGATGTAGTTGCCGTGCCGGTCGGTGAAGAGGTTTGCGGTCGAGCCGTAGACCAGCTGGAACCCCTTCCGCGCCATCGACTCCCAGTGCGGCGCCGGCACACCCTTGCCCATCACACGACCGGTGACGGAGATGAACTGGCAGTAGATGTACGTCACGCCTTCGGCGTCGATCCGCTTCCGGACATCCTTGACGTGCTCGTCGCGACCCTCCGCCGAGACGAACCGCTCGAGATCCGTCGCCACTTGTTCCTCCTTGGTCGTCGTCCTGAATCGGCCGGTGGTGCTCGGGCGTCCGTGACACTATCGCGCAGGGTCCGATGCCGTGGGGGCAATCCTATTGCCCTGGGGATCTACGCCAGCGGGTTGTTCGTTCTCTTTCGGCGCGCAGCTCCCACGGCACGCCGCTCGGCGCGGGTAACGTGCCGGGCCGTGGGTGACGCCAAGCACGAGGTGATGACCGAGGGGCAGCACGCGGCGCTCCAGGCCGAGCTTGCCGAGCTCGAGGGCCCGAAGCGCGCCGCCGCCGTCGAGGCGATCAAGGTGGCGCGCTCGTTCGGCGACCTGTCGGAGAACTTCGAATATCACGCCGCCAAGAATGACCAGGGCATGCTCGAGGCGCGCATCCTGAAGCTGCGCGACCGGCTGCGTAGTGCGGTCGTGGTCGACCACGACACCGACGAGCACGTCGGGGCTGGATCGATTGTCGAGATCGCCGACGAGCACGGGGACGTGATGGAGGTCACCATCTCCTCCGTGAGCGGCGTCTCGACGGACTCCCCGCTCGGCCGCGCGCTGATGGGGGCCGCGGTCGGCGACGTGGTCAGCGTCGAGGCGCCTCGCGGATCGTGGCGCGCCACCGTGCGCGCCATCAGAAGGTAGCCGGGCCTGCCACGCGGGCCTCTCGTTCACCTGTCTGGCCTCGAGCCAGATACCGCAGTAGCAAGCCACCGCCTACCTCCGTGAAGGGTTGGCCTGTTAGGCTCACGGGCCGTAGCGGCCCAGTTCTCACCTCTTGAGCCACCCTCGCCCGAGGTTCGCCCCGGGCGCGTATCCGACCGCTCGTTTGGGTTGCTCCTCACCGGTGCGATCCTCATCGCGACGCTCTTCCCAGCGGTGCTCGGGCACAACCCGCGGTGGTGGCTGCTGCCGGCCGCCGGTGTGACGGTCGGCCTTGCCCTCGTCGCGCCCGGCGCGCTGCGTGTGCCGCACGCAGTCTGGCTGCGCCTCGCACGCCTCCTGAACGCTGTCATGAGCCCGCTGATCGTGGGGCTCCTCTTCTACGGCACGATCGCCCCGATCGCCCTGGTGACACGCCTCTTCGGGCGGGACGCCCTGCGGCGGCGCCTCGACCCGGGCGCGGCGAGCTACTGGGTCGATCGCCAGCCTCGCGCCGCCGCCCACCTGCGAAACCAGTACTGACCTCCGATGCGATCGATCGTGGGAGAGCTGTGGAGGTTTCTGAGGGCGCGCCGCAAGACGTGGCTGTTCCCCGTCATCCTGTGGATGGCGATCATCCTCGGGCTCGTGGTCGTCGCCCAGGGGTCCGCACTTGGCCCGTACATCTACAGCTTCTTCTGACCGTCCGGCGGCCGTGCGTATCCTCGGCGTCTCGGCGCTCTATCACGACAGCGCGGCCGCTCTCCTCGACGACGGCGAGATCGTCGCCGCCGCGCAGGAGGAGCGGTTCACGCGTGTCAAGCACGACCCGCGCTTCCCGCAGCACGCGATCGCCTATTGCCTCGGAGTCCCCGGGATCAGCCTCGATGCCGTCGACTACGTCGTGTTCTACGAGAAGCCGTTTCTGAAGTTCGAGAGGCTGCTCGAGACGTATCTCGCAGTGGCGCCCCGCGGCTTCCGCTCGTTCTCCGTCGCGATGCCTCTCTGGCTGAAGGACAAGCTGCTACAGAAGCGGATGCTCGGGCGTGAGCTCTCCGCTCTCGGGGGGACGTTCGACGTCGAGCAGAAGCTTCTCTTCGCGGAGCACCACCAGAGCCACGCCGCCAGCGCCTTCTATCCGTCGCCGTTTCAGGAGGCGGCGGTGCTGACCATGGACGGCGTCGGGGAGTGGGCGACGACGACGATCGGGCACGGCCGCGGCTCGACGGTGGAGCTGACGAAGGAGATCCAGTTCCCCCATTCGCTCGGGCTGTTGTACTCGGCGTTCACCTCATACCTCGGGTTTCGCGTCAACTCGGGCGAGTACAAGCTGATGGGCCTCGCTCCCTACGGTGAGCCGCGTTACGCGCAGACGATCCTCGATCGGCTCGTCGACGTGAAAGCGGACGGCTCGTTCCGGCTCGACCTCTCGTACTTCGAATACCTGGCGGGGACGCGGATGACGAACGAGAGCTTCCACGCGCTGTTCGGCGGTCAACCGCGGCGGCCCGACGAGCCACCGACCCGGCGCGAGATGGATCTCGCGGCCTCGATCCAGTCGGTCACCGAGGAGATCGTGTTGAGACTCACGCGGTCGCTCGCCTCCGACACCGGCTCGCGCAACCTGTGCCTGGCGGGGGGCGTCGCGCTCAACTGCGTCGCCAACGGGAAGGTGCTACGCGACGGCCGCTTCCACTCGCTCTGGGTGCAGCCGGCGGCGGGCGACGCAGGGGGCGCCCTCGGCGCGGCGCTGGCCGTCCACCACGAGCTCGGGGGCGGGACCCGCGTCCCGCGGCTTCCCGACGGGATGCACGGTTCGTATCTCGGCCCCGAGTTCTCCGACGACGAGATCGTGCGGAGCCTGGGCGCCGCGGGCGCCACGTACGAGCGGCTCGCCTCACCGGACGTGATCGAGCGGACGGCGCGGTCGCTGGCGGACGGGGAGGTGGTGGGCTGGTTCCAGGGGCGAATGGAGTTCGGGCCGCGCGCGCTCGGGGCTCGCTCGATCCTCGGCGACCCGCGCTCGCCGACGATGCAGACCGTGCTCAACGTCAAGGTGAAGCGGCGCGAGTCCTTCCGTCCGTTCGCACCCTCGGTGCTGCGCGAAGACGCCGAGGAATGGTTCGACCTCGACGTCGACAGCCCGTACATGCTCCTCGTCGCGCCCGTGGCGCAGTCCCGGCAGCGCCCTACGACGCCCGACGAGGACGCCCTCACCGGTATCGAGAAGCTGAGAATCGTCCGTTCCGAGATTCCGGCCGTGACTCACGTCGACCACTCCGCCCGCATCCAGACCGTCCACCGGGAGACCAACCCGGCCTACCACGCGTTGCTCGAGGAGTTCAAGCGCCTCACGGGTTGTCCCGTGCTGGTGAACACCAGTTTCAACGTCCGCGGCGAGCCGATCGTGTGCACGCCGGAGGACGCGCTCCGTTGCTTCATGACGACGAACATCGACGTGCTCGTGGCGGGGTCGTGCGTGCTCAGGAAGCAGGATCAGCGTCCGAGCCGGGTCCCCATCGAGGTCGCGGCGGGGGTGCTCGATTGAGCACGCCGTCGCGCCAATCGTTCCTGCGCCGCCTGCTTCGCGGGGCGTGGCTCCTCCTAACGAACGTCGTCGTCCTCGTTGCTCTGCTGCTGTTCACGAACCTGCTCAGCGCGATCGCGATGACCCAACTGCCGACGCTGCGGACGATCGCGGGGTGGCTCGGCCGTGACCGGCCGCCTCCCACGTCCGCCTACGCCGACCTCCCGCTCTATCACGACAAAGCCAAGGCGCGCCTCGTCTGGGAGGAGTTCGAGGAGTCGCGGCATGTGGAGTTTGCCCCCTTTGTCGAGTGGCGACGTAAGCCATACGCGGGGACGACGGTGCACGTCGACGAGCAGGGAGACCGGTTCTGGCCAGGTGCGCCGGTGTCGACGACCGCTGCTCCCGTCGTCCGTCTCTTCGGCGGTTCCTCGATTTGGGGCACCGGCGGCACCGACGAGGAGACGATCCCGGCGGCCCTCCACCGCCTTCGTCCCGGCTACCGCGTGCTGAACCACGGCGAGAGCGAGTACAACAGCCGGCAGAACTTCGAACGGCTCGTCAACCTCCTCGGCCGCGGGCAGCGCGTCGACGTGGCGGTCTTCTACGAGGGGTTCAACGACGTGCTCACCCTCTGCCGGCGCGACGTCGACCTGAACGGGCACGGGGAGGAGCCGCGCATGCGCTGGGTGCTCGAGCAGGCAGGCACCGCGCGCTACTTCCTGATCGGTAAGACTCAGGAGCTCCTCACGAACGTCTTCTCCACCGAGCGGGCCGACTTCGCCTGCGACGAGGAGCCCGCGCGCGCGCGCGCCGTCGCGATGACTGTCGTCAACCAGTGGCGACTCGCGCAGACGCTCCTCGAGGCGCAGGGTGGGAAGCTGATCGTCGTGCTGCAGCCGGTCGCTGCGCTCGGTCGCCCACGGCTCGACTACTTCGAGCAGGTGCGCACCCCGGGGGAGCCGTCACGCACGTCGGCGCTCACGCGGCAGCTGCGCGCGGTCTACCCGTACTGGCAGAAGCTGGCCCGCAAGCCCGGCAACGAGTGGCTCCACGACTTCACGAGCGTCTTTGACGGGGGGCGGGCCATCTACATCGACCAGGTGCACGGGAGCGCTGAGGGGAACGCGATCGTGGCACGGCGGCTGGCGCCGCTCGTGGACTCGGCGCTGCGGTAGGCAAGTGGCGCGAGACCGTCGTCGCGCGGCTCAGGCAGGGCGACGACGCACGTAGCTGACGAACGAGAACCAGGTCCCCGTCGCAGACACGTGTCGCTCGCGCGACACCACATCGAACGCCTCGCGATCGAACGGGGGGAACACGGTATCGCCGTCGATGTCGAGCTCGACCTCCGTCATGAGGAGTTCATCCGCGAGCGGCAGCGCTGCGGCGTAGAGCTGCGCGCCGCCGATGACGAACACCTGCGGCGCGCCGTCGAGCCGCCGGAGCGCGTTGTCGAGAGAGCCGGCGCGCTCTGCGCCGTCGGCGTGCCACGTCGGATCGCGAGTGACGACGACGTTGCGCCGGCCTGGGAGAGGACGAAATCGCTCGGGAAGCGAGTCCCACGTCCGGCGCCCCATCACCACCGGGTGACCGACGGTGAGCTCGCGGAAGCGCTTCATGTCCTCGGGGAGGCGCCACGGGATGCCGCCGTCGCGCCCGATTACGCCGCCGCGCGCGACGGCAGCGACGAGCGAGACCCTCACACCGCAACCGGCGCGCGGATCGCCGGGTGAGATCGGTAGCCGACGACCTCGAAGTCCTCGAAGGCGTAGTCGAACACCGAGTCGGGGCGGCGGCGCAGGACGAGCGAGGGGAAGGGGTACGGCTCGCGAACAAGCTGCGTCTCTACCTGCTCGCGGTGGTTGTCGTAGACGTGGCAGTCGCCACCGGTCCAGATCAGCTCGCCGACATCAAGGTCGCACTGCTGCGCGAGCATGTGCATGAGGAGCGCGTAGCTTGCGATGTTGAACGGGACGCCGAGGAACACGTCTGCGCTCCGCTGGTAGACCTGGCAGCTGAGGCGGCCCTCGGCGACGTGGAACTGGAAGAGCGCATGGCACGGCATGAGGGCCATCTTCGGGAGGTCGGCGACGTTCCACGCACTGACGACGATTCGTCGCGAGTCGGGCTCCTCTCGCAGCGCTCTGACGACCTCCGCGATCTGGTCGACGTGGCCGCCGTCCGGAGTCGGCCAGCTGCGCCACTGAACCCCGTACACGGGGCCGAGGTCGCCCTCCTCGTCGGCCCACTCGTCCCAGATCGTGACCCCGTGCTCCTGGAGCCAGCGCGCGTTGCCGTCCCCACGGAGGAACCACAGCAGCTCGTAGGCGATCGAGGGGAAGTGCACCTTTTTCGTCGTCACGAGGGGGAAGCCCTCGGCAAGGTCGAAGCGCATCTGGTAGCCGAACACGCTCGCCGTGCCCGTCCCCGTGCGGTCGTGCTTCGCCAGGCCCGTGGTGAAGACGTGACGTGCGAAGTCCTCGTACTGCGTGCGAACGACGCCGGTCGGTTGGTGCTCGGTCACGCGAACCGACGATAGCGCGCCGTCCGGCTCCCACGTAGCGCAAGACCAGAATCCGCTCGCGCGGATTCCCGTTGCGCGAACGTCCCTGAAGGCGTCCGCTTCACGGCCGCGGCGCTGTCACATCAAGCCGCTAGATGGCGGCGGTGCGAAGCACCGGGTTCGTCGATCCGTGCTCGACGACGACCCAGCCGTCGTAGTCGCGCAGCCGGTACGGCGCATTGAGCGGCACCTCGGTCTCCGCCGCCGACACGCTGAACGTCCCACACGACTCGGTGAGCTCGCCGTGCTTCGTCAACCAGAGCTCGTAGACACTACCGGCGGGGAGCGGCTCGAGCCCCGACACCGTGAGCTCCATGGGCCAGTTGCCGGCAGCGTCCTTCGCGAACACGACGAGCTCGGCTTTCGCTCCGCCGGCGCCTGTCATGGGAAGTGCGAACGCCTCCTCCGGCGTCGTGCCCCGGCCGATCACGTACCCGGTCCCGAGGAGCGCGACAGCGAGCACTGCGGCGACCCCGGCCGCCGCTGTCCGGTAGCGGCGCGGGAACGGGATCACGGGCGCCTGCGGCGGAGGAGGTGGCGAGGCGAGACGCGGCGGCAGCTCGGGCGGCAGGCCCGCCGCCACGAGAAGCGCGTGCACGCGCTCCAACCGCTCGCGCTCGGCTGCAGCCAGGTCGTCGCCGACCAACTCGTCGAAGTCGGGGCTCATCCGAGCTCCTCCCCGATCTCGCTCGCAAGCCGGTGTAGGGCGCTTCGCGTACGCGTCTTCACCGTCCCGAGCGGGACGCCGAGGAATCCGGCCACCTCGCTCTGCGAGAGGCCGCTCCAGTACGCCAGCTCGATCACTTCACGCTCGGTCGCGGGGAGTGTCTCCAGCGCCCGATGGACACGCCAGGCCGACCAGGCCGCCTCCGCACGATCCTCGGGCCCGGGCTCGCCGGACGGGGATTCGGGGACGTCCGCCGGGGGCTCGGGCGACCGGCGGAGGCTGTCGACGACGGCGTTGCGCGCGATCGTGTACAGCCAGGCCGCCGCCGGCCCTCGCGAGCGGTCGTACCTGCGCGCCGACCGCCACACCGAGGCGAAGGTCTCCTGCGCCGCATCCTCGGCCCGCCCGCGGTCGCCGAGCCGCCGCAGCGAGAGCCCCAGCACCGCCCTCGCGTAGCGGCGGTACAGCTCCGCGAACGCGTCATGGTCATCAGCGGCTATGCGCTCGATCAGCTCGCCGTCGGAGAGAGCGTCTGCCTGCGACACACTGATGATGCTCGCGGTTCGCGCGCCCCCGAGCAAGGGGACGTGCAAGGGCAAGCGCACGGGCAAAGGCAAGACCAGCTCCACGTTGAGTCCTACGGTCGCGCTGCGGTCGCGGTTTGGGGGCGCGCGAACCCAGGGTGTCACCCCCTCCGAGGGTGACACCCCTGGCGTTCGCGCACCCCGCGCTCAGGCGCCGCGTGCGGCGTCGAACCGTGCCGCGACCGCGTCCCAGTTGGCCACGTTCCACCACCCTTCGAGGTAGTCGGGGCGGCGGTTCTGGTAGTTGAGGTAGTAGGCGTGCTCCCAGACGTCGATGCCGAGGAGCGGCGTGGAGCCGTCCATGAGCGGCGAGTCCTGGTTCGGCGTCGAGATCACGGCGAGGCCGGTGCCGTCCCACACGAGCCACGTCCAGCCGGAGCCGAACCGCTTGATGCCGGCGTCGACCACCTGCTGCCTGAGCACGTCGAAGGCGCCGAAGGTCGATTGGATCGCGTCGCCGAGCGCGCCGCCCGGCTCGCCTCCGCCTCCGGGGCTCATGGTCTCCCAGAAGAGGGAGTGGTTGGCGTGGCCGCCGCCGTTGTTCCGCACCGCCGCCTGCTTGTCGGCCGGCAGGATGTCAAGGCTCGCCAGCACCGCCTCGAGCGGGCGGTCCATCCACTCGGTGCCGTCCAGGGCGGCGTTGAGGTTCGCGACGTAAGCGGCGTGGTGCTTGCCGTGATGGATCTCCATCGTGCGCGCGTCGATCGTCGGCTCCAGCGCGTCGTGCACGTAGGGGAGATCGGGCAGCGTGTAGGCCATCGTTCGTCTCCTTGGTCGGGGTAACGCCAAGGATATGCTCCGGCCCGTCGCCCGAGCCGAGTTGAGGAGGACTGCCGATGTCGAGTGCCGAGGAGATCGCACCCCGCCCCCTCAAGCCGGAGCTCCTGCGCCTGAACGGGATCTCCCGCGTCACCGTCGAGGCCCACTACCGCCTGTACCAGGGGTACGTCGCCAAGCGGAACGAGATCGTCGCGCGTCTGCAACAGGCCGACACCGGTGCAGCGAACCAGGTGTACTCCGACCTGCGCGCCCTCAAGGTCGACCTCACCTTCGCGCTCGGTGGAATCAAGAACCACGAGGTCTACTTCGAGCACCTGGGCGGCGAGGGCGGCGACCCGCACGGAGCGGTTGGGGCGCTGATTGCGCGGGACTTCGGATCGGCGGACGCCTGGCGCACCGACCTCAAGGCGACCGCGATGGCGGCGCGCGGCTGGGCGTGGACTGCGTACGACTGGGACGAGCGACGACTCTTCAACTTCCTCGGCGACGCGCAGAACACATTCTGCGTGTGGAACGCGACGCCGCTCGTCGCTCTCGACGTGTACGAGCACGCGTACTTCCTCGACTACCAGACCGACCGCGCCTCCTATGTCGACGCGTTCTTCGAGAACCTCGACTGGAGCGTCGTCAACGGCTGGGTCGCCGCTTACGGCATCCCGGGCTGACGATCACTGGTTCTCCGCCGTTGTCAGTCACCCCCGCACCGTAAGCTGGCCCCGTGCTTGCCGACGTGCTGCTCGTGGTCGCGGGCTACCTGATCGGCTCCATCCCCTTCGGCGTTCTCGTCGTCTCGGTGGCCCGTGGCGAGGACATCCGCGCGCAGGGGAGCGGCAACATCGGCGCCACCAACGTCTGGCGCGCGTACGGGAAATCCCTCGGCATCCCTGTAGCCGTGCTCGACGTGGCGAAGGGGTTCGTCCCCGCGCTCGTGGGATCGCTCATCGGGGGCGACTGGGTGGGCGTCCTCGCGGGCGCAGCGGCCATGCTCGGGCATGCGCGGCCGGTGTACCTCCGCTTCAACAAGGGCGGCAAGATGGTAGCGACGGCCGGCGGCGTCACGCTCGCACTGGCGCCGGTCGCGGCAGTGACCTGCCTCGCGGTGTGGATCGTCACCTTCGCGATCCTGCGTTACGCATCCGTAGCGTCGATCGTCGCGGCAGCAGCGCTGCCCCTCTTCTGCTTTCTTTACGGGGCGCCGGGGCCGGTCATCGGCTTCGCCGCATTGGCAGCCGTCGGCGTGATCGCTCTCCACCACCAGAACGTTCGCCGCCTGTTCGCAGGCACCGAGCCGCGGTTCAGCCGCCGTGCGCGCGGGATCGCATCGTGAGGCGAACGGTCCGGCTGGCACTCGTCGCGGCAGCTGTCACCGCGGTCTGGCTCGTACCCGCAGCGCCTGCGCAGGCGGGACCGTGGTGCGGCACCGTTGGCACGGAGGACAGGTCGGCGACAGTTGGCGGGCCTCAGTTCCGCGTCGTCTACGCGATACCTTCGGACGGCGAGGATCGGAGCACGACGGTCGTGCCTCAGCTGTCAGCCGACGTCGACGCGATCGAGGACTGGTGGCGCGGTCAGGACCCAACCCGCACGGCCCGCTTCGATCGCACCGCCTTCCCGTGCGGCCTGCAGGCCGACGTGCAGCTGCTCCGAACGACCCAGACCGCCGAGCAGCTGCGGCCCCAGGACCGCCGTTTCGAGATGCTCGCGGACGCCGTCACCGCTCTCGACAACTTCTCACCCTTCTTCAAGTACCTCGTCTACTACGACGGTCCCCTCGAGTCCGACCGGCTGTGCGGGCAGGGAGGCGGCTTCTTCGACGGGCCCGGCGTCGCGATCGTCTACGTCGGCTCCTGTGCCGGTGAGCCGAGCGCCGTGATCGCCGCGCACGAGGTGATCCACGCGATGGGCATGCTGCCGCGATCGGGGCCCCCGAACGGCTGCCCCGACTCTCCCGGGCACGCCTGCGACACGCAGTCCGACATCATGTGGCCGTTCGCGACGCTTGTGCCTCTGTCGTCGCTTCTGCTCGACGTCAACCGCGACGACTACTACGGGCATTCGGGCGGCTGGGAAGATCTTCAGGACTCCCGCTGGCTCCGGCACCTCGACGCACAGGTCCCCTTGGCGCTGACGTTGCAGGGCACGGGGTCGGTCGTCAGCGACGTGCCCGGCGTCGAATGCTCGGCCTCGTGCTCGAGCGAGTGGGACGCCGGCGCCGCCGTCACCCTGGCGGCGACCCCGACCGGCGACCAGCGCTTCATCAGCTGGAGCGGCGCCTGCACCGGCACCGCACCGTCGTGCTCGGTCTCGCTCGCCCAGCCGACGACCGTGACCGCATTGTTCGCGCCGGCGACGTTTGCGCTCCGCGTCACGATCGGCGGCAAGGGGACGGTGCGAAGCGCGTCCGGCGCCGTCGCTTGTCCGGGGCGCTGTGCCGCCGCGGTACCGTCGTTCACGATCACCAGGCTCACGGCCAAGCCGGCGAAGGGGTGGCGCTTCAAGGCCTGGTCGGGCGCATGCCGCGGCACCAAGCCGGGGTGCACCCTGCCGATGACGGCGGCGACGCAGGCACGCGCGGTGTTCGTGCGCGCGAAACCTCGCTAAGCGGTCTCAGGTCGCGATCAGCCAGTCGGCGAGCGTCGTCTGGTGAGCTGCCGGCTCGCCCGACTCGATCTCCCCGCGAAGCTCCGAGACGGTGCCCCACCGCTCGGCGAGTACGTCGTGGTCGTGGATCGTCTCGAGGTTGAGCTGGCGTGCGAGCACGAAGTCGTCATCGCCGAGGTCGGGCCGCGCGTCGAGAATGCCCTTCAACGACAACCGCACGCTGTCCTCGACGAACCGCGGCTGGAGGTGTGCGTGCTCCACGATGAACAGCTCATCGGGCCGCTTGAGAAGCTCCAGCACCGGGGCGCTCATGGAGCGCTCGACGATGCCGACGAGGTCCTCGGCGTCGACGTCGCGTTCGGTGCCGACGAGCAGGGTGCCCCGGCCACGCTGGTTATGGGTCGCGAGGGGGACGAGCCCGAGGATCCGCTCGACGTCGCCGTCGGCGAAACCGGCGTCGAGCAACCGCTCCGTCGCCCGTACGCGGACGAGGCCCTGCGCGCACGGGCAGGCGTTGATGCCGGTCGCCTCGACGCCGACAACGCGTCTGGCGCCGGTGCCGGTTGCCGCCGCGATGCCGATCAGCGAGACCATCTCCTGCGTTGCGAGTCCTGTGACGGGCGTGGTGCGGCGGATCGGCCAGCGTGCCGTGATCCGCGCCTCCGCTCGCAGCGCCCGCTGCCGGTCGACGATGTGGCGCGCGATCCGCTCCGCGAGCACCTCCACCTGCAGCGCGTCCCCGAGCACGACCTCCTCGATCGCTTCGTCGAACAGCTCTGCGAAGCGCGACATGTGGACGCCTTTCTGGCCGCCGTCGAGGTCGACAGTGCACTCGATGTCCGCGGCCATCGTCATCGCGTGATCGCCTCGGCGGATGTGGATCGCCTTCTGGACGCCGGTCACGCCCGCACGCGACAGGGCGAGCTGGACCGGGGGCGCCGCCGCCTGGACGTCGTCTACGAGGCGGGAGACGTCGGTCACGCTGTTGACGCTAGCACCCGGTCGCAGTGTTCACGTGGCTGCGTCGGCCAGGTCCAGATGGCGTAGCCGGAGCATGGCGACGATCCCGAGCGCCGGCCCGACCGCAAGGAAAGCGAACGCCCATCTCCAGCCGACGCCCTCCACCGCGTAGGGCACGAGCCAGATGGTGGCGACGGTGAGGGTGAACCCGACGGCGAGTTGGAGTGCCAGCGCAGTGCCGACATACGCCTGGTCTGCGTGCTCGGTCACCATCGTCGAGAACTGCGCGGAGTCGGCGACCACGGTGACGCCCCAGACGAGCCCGACGACGATCGCGGCCGCCGCCGGGAGGAGCCCGATCGTAAGCGCGCACGCTCCGGAGCAGGCCATGCACGCGACGGTGACCGTGGGCCGCCCGAGCCGATCGGCAAGCACGCCCGCCGCGACGCATCCGGCCGCGCCCGCCCCGATCACCGCGAAGGTGAACAGCGCCGCGGACATCGCGCCGTCGAACAGCGTCTCTCGGGCGAAGATGAGGAACCACGCCCACATCGCGTACAGCTCCCACATGTGGCCGAAGTAGCCCAGTGATGCGAGCCTGACGCCGCGGTTTGCAAACACGAGGGGAGCCTGACGGGGATCGAAGCGAGCACGCGGGAACGGGTACGGCCCCTCGGGCACGGCGACGAGCGTCAGCACGCCACCGGCCGCCGTCAGAGCCGAGGTGACGACGATCACCTGCCGCCAGTCGATCCCACCGGCTCCGTTGACGAGGTAGGGCAGGGCGGAGCCGAGGGTGAGCGCGCCGACGATCACGCCGAGAGCGGCACCGCGCCCCTGCCGGAACCACGTGGCCATGAGCTTCAGGGCGGGTGGGTAGACGCCGGCGAGGAAGAAGCCGGTGGCAGCTCGGAGCGGGATTGCAGCCTCCGGCCCTCCCGCCACGAGCAGGAGGGCGTTCGCGCACGCCGCCCCGACCGATCCCGCGAACACGACTCGATGGGCCGGCACGACATCGGCGAGCGTGAGGACGGAGGACAGCAGCGCGCCGGCCACGAAGCCGAGTTGGACGGCGATCGTCAGCCAGGCGCCGGCGCTCGTCGAGAGCGACCACTCCTCGCGCAGTTGCGGGATAACCGCGGATGCGGAGAACCATGTCGACATCGAGAGGACGAGCGCGAGCGAGAGCACGCCGAGTGCCCGTCCGGCGCCGGGCGTCAGAGCGGCTCGGTCCACACGAGCGCGGTGCCGTCGAGGACAACGGTTCCGTCCTGGTTCTCGATTGTCGTGCGCAGGGTGGTGATCGGCTTGTCCGCCCTCGCCTCGAGCACCTCGACCTCCGCGGTGATTGCGTCTCCCGGCCGCACGGGCGCCTTGAAGCTCCAGTCGACGTGCAGGAACACCGAACCGGGGCCGGGGAGATCCTCCGCCACCACGGCGTTGAGCAGCCCGGTGGTGACGCCGCCCTGCACGATGACGCCGCCGAACCTGCTTGCCGCGGCCCGGTCGGCGTCGTAGTGGAGCGGGTTGCGGTCGCCGGTGATCTCGGTGAAGAGCTCGATGTCGCGCGCGGTGACGGTACGAGTGCGGCGCGCAGTGTCGCCGACGGTCGGCATGGCGCGAGTCTTGCAGACCGGTGTCTGACACCGCGGTGTCTGACACGCGGTGTCAGACACCGGGGTAGGACTCAGCGCGGCATCGGGAGATGTCCAGGCGCTTCTCTCAGCGAAGCAATCGCGAAAGCCTGCGGTCCTTGAGCACCTTGCCGCCTGTCTGGCACGACGGGCAGTAGGTGATCGTGTGCTCTTCGAAGGCGACGCGTCGCAGCGTGTCCCCGCAGGCGGGGCACGGCTCTCCGAAACGACCGTGCACCTGGTAGACGTCCTTGTCGCCCTTGCCACGCCCGCGGAGCTCGAGGGCGCGCAGGAGGTCTTCGCCGATCGCAGCGGCGAGACGCTGGATCTCGGCGCCGGAGAGATCGGCCGAGATGCGAAACGGCGACAGCCGTGCGCGCCAGAGGATCTCGTTTGCGTGCGCGCGGCCGATACCGGCGAGCGCGCGCTGGTCGCGGAGCAGCGGGTGGAGCTGGCGGCGCTCGGCTCGAAGGATCGGCGTCAGCCGCGCTGCGTCGAGCTGCAGCGCGTCGGGACCGAGGTGCGCGAGCTCCTTCTCCAGCGCTTCGGGGACGAGCAGCCACACACCCGCGCGCCGCTTCGACCCGGCCTCGGTGAGTACGAGCTCGCCACCGTCGGTGAACCGCAGCCGGAACATCGGCTTCGCGGGCCCCTTCTTCCCCGGCGGGAGGTAGCGGAGCCGGCCTGCGCTCATCAGGTGCACCCGCAGCATGAGCCCGCCGTCGACGGTGGGGAAGACGAGGTTCTTGCCGCGGCGCGCCCCGCCCGAGAGGCTCCGGCCCTCGAGCGCGGCCAGCGGCGGCTCGATCGTCTTCAGCGTCGCGACGTGTGCGGGCCCGGCCCGCTCGATGGGGGCCCGCGAGACGAGCGGACCGAGCTCGCGCACCCAGGCTTCGACCTCCGGTAACTCGGGCATCTACGCTCCCGCGCGTGGACGACCCGATCAGCGTACTCGTCACCCGCGGCGACGTCGTCGAG
>Ga0247727_10002242_pt1 | contig 44557 bp, 34 predicted proteins | sample WisWelCaveWW1625_FD_202498 | JGI IMG/M metagenome (GOLD analysis project Ga0247727, IMG submission 202498) | Biofilm microbial communities from Wishing Well Cave, Virginia, United States - WW16-25 | ecosystem: Environmental > Aquatic > Deep subsurface > Groundwater > Cave microbial mat | place...
TGCTGGTCAACAACTACGGCGGCCTCGGCATCCACACCCTGCTCAACGTCTTCCGCAGCTTCCCGGGCCAGTACAAGGGCGTGGTCTTCCTGTCCGTGGGCGTGGTGGACAGCGGCGCCTTCAAGGGCGAGGGCGCCATCGACAACCTGCAAGCCGAGACGAGCTCCATGCTGGAACGCTACGTGCAGCTCGCGCGCAGCCTCGGCCTGCCGGCGTCCAGCCGCATGGCCATCGGCACGGACGTGGTGGCCGAAGGCGAGAAGCTGTGCGTGACGCTCGCGCGCGAGCACCCGCGCGTGACCTTCTTCGCCGGCAAGGTCATCTTCCAGCGCGAGAAGTGGTACCAGCGCCTGCTGCACAACGAGACCGCCGCCGCCATCGAGAAGCGTCTGCAGTGGGACGGCCTGACGATGGTCGTGCTGCCCGCGCGGGTGCGGTGACGTCGTCGTGGGCCGCGGGGGAGCTGCGGCGAAGGGCGGGTTCGCGCCTCGGCTGGCCTCACGGAAGATCTGCTTCAGCAGATCTTCCGGGGGGCTGCGAACGAGTCGCCAACCCGCCCTTCGCCGCAGCTCCCCCGCGGCCCCTCGACGATGTCCGCGCAGTTGGAGACGAGCGCTCGGCAGCGCGGTCCCGAAGGCGCGAGGATCCTCGGCCGCCTGCCCGAGCCGCCACGAGATCGCGCAGCGCTCGGTGCGGGCGGCCAAGGCTCCCGCGCACGCTGATGGCCGGCAGCGTGGAGCGGCGGCCACCGACGCCGCGCCTCACGCTGCCGAGCTTGGCCCCACCATCACCGCTCCCGCTCCTCGGCGCCGCCGGGCGGCCCCGAAGGCCACGTGACCGACCAGGGCGCCCCGAGCCGCGGCCTCGGCGGCGGCGACTCCGCGCAGCCCGCCCTCCCCGTGCCCGGCGAGCGCGCTCCGGTGGCGCCGCTCCGCGGCGCCTCCTCAGCCCGCGATCCCCGCGCAGCCCGTCCTCGTCAAGCGCGGTCGCCCCGTCCGCCCGCTCGTTGGGTCGGTGGGGCACCGACGGCGGGCGGACGGGGCGCACTCGCGGCCTCGACTCAAAGCTGCCCATCGCTCAGTCTCCATTCGCGCGGGCGTCGTCGCGGGGCCGCCACGGGTGCCTGCTCCGCAGCGGCCCGATTCTCCCCCGGGCCGCGAAGGAGCAAGGCTCCCGTGGCGGCCCCGCGACGACGCCCGCGCGCGTACCCGTGCTAGCCTGCTCCCATGCTCCTCCGACGAACAGTCGCCCTTTCGGCGGTGCTGCTCGCGGTGCCGCTTTCCTCCGCCGCCGCTCAGGTCGATCCATGGGTCGATCCGGCGCGCGTGCTGGTGGTCTTCAACAGCGCGTGGCCCGACGGCGATGCCGATGGCACGCCTGACAGCCTCGAGGTGGCCCAGCACTACGCCGCTCGCCGCGGCGTGCCGGCGGAGAACCTGCTGGGCCTGCCGCTCACGCCCGCGAGCTGGGCCTACGACAGCTCGCAGTGGGCGCTGTTCCTGACGGAGTTGCGCGACCCGCTGCAGGCCTGGCTGGACGCGCACGGCACGGACAGCGTGGACACGCTGCTCTTCTGCTACGGCGTGCCCTACCAGGTCAACGTGCCCGGCTTCTCCTTCGGCGGCGCGCGCTCGGTGGACAGCTCGCTGTGCGTGCCCTGGAAGCTGGGCACGGCCGCGGCGCCCGACTTCAGCGACTTCAAGTTCAACCCCGAGTACCGCGAGGGCTCGCCGGGCGTGCTGCCGGACCTCGGGCACTTCGACCACGCGCTGTACGACTTCGAGGGCACGCCCTTCTACCTGCACGCGCGCCTCGAGGGCCTGTCGGCCGAGCACGCCAAGGCGCTGGTGGACCGCGCCATCTACGGCCAGCGCCACGCCGCGCCGGCCGCCTACTCCGGCACGGTCTACGTGGACAGCCGCTTCGGCTTGTACGCCGACGCCGCCCTGCTCGCGGGCTACCCGTTCAACTACCAGACCTACGCGAAGGCCGACCAGTCGATGGCCTACGGCAAGTTCTTCGGCGCGGCCAGCGGCTTCCCTACGCGCTGGGAACCGTGGGAGACGGAGATCGGCGAGCCCGGCGCGCAGTTCTCCGACGGCGGCTCGGGCCTCTTCGGCGCCGACGCGCTGTTCTATGGCGGCTGGTACAACTACGCCAAGTACCAGCACGCCTGGCAGTGGAAGGCGGGCTCGGTCGCCTGCGACCTCAACAGCAACTCCGCGCAGGGCCTGCGCGACGCCGGCACCGTCTCGTTCCTGTGCCAGGCCTTCCAGGAGAACCTGACGGCGGGTGCGGGCGTGATCGCCGAGCCCTACCTCACCGGCCACAACAAGCCCGACGTGCTGCTGGCCTACATGCTGGCCGGCTATCCGTGGGCCGAGGTCTCGATGCTCTCGGAGAACGCCATCAAGTGGATGGCGCTGCACGTGGGCGACCCGCTGTACCGCATCGATCCGGTCAACGCCGTGCCCGATGTCGTGGCGCCGGCGCCCTTCGCCTGGCTGGGGTCCGACCACGCCTCGCTGGAGCTGGAGCTGCCCGCGCTGGCCGACGACGCGCCCGGCGGCGACGAGGTCTTCCGCATCACACAGGTTTCCAGCGGCGCGACGCCGGCCGTGACGGCGACGCCCGTCACGCAGCCCGACGACCGCCGCCTGCAGCGCGTGGCCGTCCCGCCCACCGGCCTGCCGGGCCTGACCTGGGTGCGGGCCGAGGCCACCGATCCGTCCGGCAACACGGGCACGACGGCGCTGCTGCACTTCCTCGCCGGCGCCGCCCCGCCCGCTTCGGCCGTGGTGCAGGTGGACGACGACAGCGTGGGCCCGGGCGAGCCGGCCGTGTTGCGCCTGTCCTTCGGCGCCGCAGGCGGCCTGACCACCGCGGCCACCGGCTTCGCGCTGCGCCTCACGGCCCCGGCCTACGGCGCGCAGGACCTCCCGGTGGAGGCGCTGTTCCTCTCGCTGGCCGGCGACTGGCTCGCGACGCGCAACCTCGACCAGGTGGACTTCGCCGTGTCCTTCGCGCCGGGAACGCTCAAGGCCGGGCCCTTCTCGCTGGAGGTCGAGCTGACCGCCAACGGCCAGACGTCCACGACCAGCGCGACGCTGACCGTCTCGGGCTAGTCCTTCAGCTGCCGGTGACGGGCTGCGCTGGCTCCCAGTCCTGGCGGTGCGCTTCCCACCAGCCCTTCCAGGCCGCCACCGAGTTGCCCGGCCGCGCGCCGGTCAGGCGCTCGAGCGCCGTGCGCAGCGCGCCGGACTCGCCGACGTAGCTCGGGCCCGAGGCGCCCAGCACGGCCACGTCCAGCGACACTCCGGCCTGCAGCGTGCCGATCTCGGGGTCGCCGATGGCCGCGCTCTGCGCGATGTCCACGTCGAAGCCCTGCACGAACGCGGTCTGCGTGCCGACGAACAGGCTGCTGCGCGGCGCGACGAAGTTTCCGCCGCCCCCCGCGGCGGGCAGCGTGGCCAGCCGCTCGACCAGCGCCGGCACGGCCGCCGCGTAGCCCATGCGGCCCAGCGCCTCGGCCGAGTGCGTGCGGATGACCGGCGACGCGCTGGAAAGGGCCGTGACCAGCGGCACGGCCAGTCCCGGCTGGCGCGCGTCGCGCAAGGCGAGCGCCGCGCCCTGGCGCACCTCCGGGGACACGTCGCGCGCCGCGCGCCGCAGCAGTTCCTGCAGTTCGGCCACGCTCCAGCCACCCGCGGCCGGCAGCCGCCGCAGCGCCAGCGCGGCCAGCTCGCGCTCGCCGGTCCGCAGCGACGTCAGCCGCGCCAGCAGCGCGGCGCGCAGCGCGGCCTGGTCGGGCAGCGCGGCCATGCGCGCCACGGCCATCTCGCGCAGCGCGGGCGGCGCGAGCGACGCGAACTGCAGCAGCTCGTCCAGCCGGCCCTCGGCGCGCGCCGGCACGCCGAAGGGCAGGTCGTCGCGACGCGCCAGCGCCAGGGCATCGGGCTGATCGGGGTCGGCTTCCAGCACGTCGTCCAGCAGCGCCAAGGCCTCGTCGTACAGGCCCGCTTGCAGGGCCCACCCGGCCAACTCCACCAGGTCCGGCGCCGCGGCGCGGCCGAGGGCTGCCCGGCGGCCGCGCAGGTCCTCCAGCGCCTCGGACTCGAGGCGCGCCGACTCGACCAGACCAGGAGGCAGCGCGGTCCATTCGCGCTCGCCCGCGCGCCGGTATTCCCAGCGGCCCGCGTGCCGGCGCGATTCCGCGCGCAGCACGCCGCCGCCCCGCGCACGCAGCAGGCGCGTGCGCACGCGCGCGTCGGGATCGGTCTGCGGAGCCGCGTCGCCCGGCGCCGACTGCGCCAGTCCGGGATCGCCGGCCGCGTCCGAGCCGCGCGTCGTCTGCGCCGCGAGCGGCGGCGTCATCAGCAGGGCCAGCCAGAGCCAGCGGGCGGACTGGACGGCGGCGCGGCGCGGCAGCGAACGGTCCATCGGCGCTCTCCCGGAACGAGGGGCACCGTACCACCTCGGCACCAGAGGGCAACCCGGCGGTCGTGACGAGTGGCTGCGCGGCCTACTCGATCGCGATCGGCCGGGGATGCGTGACGTGCCGCAACTGGCCGGCCAGCACGGGCTGCGACAGGTCCAGCGTGACCACCGCGGACTGCAGGACCAGGCCGGACAGCGCGGCGTTGGCGGGCAACGTGACCGTGGCGACGCCGGTGGCGCCGGCGTCCAGCGCCGCGCTGAAGCCGGTGAAGGCGCCGCCGCCGGGCACCGCCAGCACGAACGCCAGCAGCGGATCGAAGGCCAGCTCCAGCGTGCGGCCGTCGGGCAGCGGCAGCCCGGGCTGCGTCCCGAGCGAGAGCAGCACCAGGCGCCACAGGCCGGCCCCGCCCGGCAGGTCCAGGTCGATGCCGAACGTGGACCCGGGCGCGACCGTGCCGGTCGGCGTCAGCGGCGCATGCCGCCAGGCGCGCAGGCCGGCGTCGGTCTTGCCCAGCGCGTCGGGCGCATCGAAGGCGAACACGCACAGCTCGCCGGCCCAGTCCAGCTCGACGTCCGGATAACCCTCGGCGCCGGCGGACGCGAGGTGCACCGTGAACTCGTCGCCCAGGGGCGCGCCCTGCGCGTCGTAGCGCCGTGCGCGCACGTCCCCGCCACCCTGCGCGCGGTCCTCCCAGCAGATGCTGAAGTTGCCCACCCAGTCGCACGACACGGCGGGAAAGACCTGGTCGCCCGCGGACGCGGCGTTGACCTGGAACTCGGGCCCCAGCGGCGCGCCGGAGGCGTCGAAGCGGCGCGCGTGGATGTCGATGCCGTCCACGTCCGCCTGGCGGTCCTCCCACGTGACCACGAAGCGCCCCAGCGCGTCGGCCGCCGTCTTGGGCTCGCGCTGGTCGCCGCCCGGCGTGCCGCTGTTGACCAGGAACTCCAGCGGCTGCAGCGGCGCGCCCGCCGCGTCGAACAGGCGCGCGAAGATGTTGCTGCCCGTGCCCGGCCCGCCGAGGCCGCCGAAGTCGATCCAGGCCACCAGCGTCGTGCCGTCGCGCGTGACGGCCGGCACGGGGTCGGTCTGCGCGTTGGAGTCCCAGGCGTTGGCCGCGATCTCGGGCGTCAGCGGCGCGCCGTCGCAGGCGAAGTGGCGCAGGAAGGCGTCGCCGTCGTCCTGGCCGGTCCAGCCCAGCACGAAGCCGCCGCCCGGCCGCGCCGCGGCAAATGGCTCCCACTGCGACTCGGACACGTCCTGCGTGGCCACGAAGTCCGGGCCGTACGGCACGCCATCGGCGTCGAAGGCGCGCGCGAACACGCCCATGCCGTCGCCGTCGAGGCCGTCACGGTCGGACCAGGCGACGAGGAAGCAGCCGTGCTCGTCCATCGCCACGGTCGGCTCGTCCTGGCGCTTGCCGGGCACGGGCGCGTTGACCTGGATCTCGTCCGTCAGCGGCTGGCCCGCGGCGTCGAACAGGCGCACGAAGACGTCGTGGTACGGCACGCTGGAGGCCCACGCGCAGGCCCAGCGCGCGCCGTCCGGCCGCAGCGCCAGCTTGCCCTGCTTCTGGTGGAAGGCTGTGGTCTGGTTGGCGATGCCGCCCGCATCCAGCGGCGCGAAGTGGCTGCCCGCCTGGCCGGTCGCGGTGGAGGCGGCCAGCAGCAGCGCGGCGGCGGCGGCGAGCGGTGCGGAGGGCACGGGCATGGCGGCGTGGACATCCGGTTGCGGGCCACGCAGTCTAGCCTGAACGGTGCAGCGCGGGGCGCGCCGCAGCGACCGCGTCCTCAGCGGCCCGGGCCACCCTCGATGTAGCCCAACTCGCGCAGGTGCTGCAGCTTCTCCTCGCTGCGACTCTCGACGGCGGAAACGAAGGGCAGCTCCGGCAGCGAGCGCAGCAGGCGCTGTGCCTGCTCGAGCAGCCGCGCCAGCTGCTCCTTGCGCTCGCTCGCAAGGTCGTGCCGCTCGCCGGGATCGGCACGCAGGTCGTACAGGCTCGCGGACTGGTGGTCGTGGTGGATGATGAGCTTGCAGCCCTCGACGTAGAGCGCCGTCTCGACATCCCCCAGCGGCCCCCCCAGCGGGCGGTCGACGCTGAACTTCATGGCCAGCGCCGGCTCCTGCGCCGGCGGAACCTCGCCGCGCATCAGCGGCACCAGCGACCGGCCCTGCCAGAACGCAAGCGGCTCGGCGCCGACGAGCTCGGCCAGCGTGGGCGCCAGGTCGAGCAGCCTGACCGGGGCGGCCACGCGCCGAGCGGCGCTTGCCAGGCCCGGCGCGCGCACGATCAGCGGCACGTGCAGCAGCTCCTGGTACAGGGACTGGCCGTGCATCCAGCCGCCGTGGTCGTTGAACTCCTCGCCGTGGTCGGCGACGAGCACGACGATGGCGTCCGCGAAGCCGGGCCGGCGCCGCAGCAGGGAGAGGATCTGCCCCACGTGCTCGTCCGCGCGCGCGACGTCGCCGTCGTACAGGGCCCACACGTCGTCCATCAAGCCGGCGACGCGCTCGGACAGCCGCCCGAGCGACTCGAGCTCGATCGCATTGAGGCGCCCGTTGTTGGAGCCGGTCGTCAGGGCCACGAGGCGGCCCAGCATGTCGTTGATCGTGTCGCGCTCGGCGGCGTCGCCCTCGAACCAGCCGGGCCGGCTGCCGGCGCCACCTTCGTACGGGGAGTGCGGCGCGATCAGGTGCACGTACAGGAACAACGGCCGCGGCCCGAGGTCCCTGGCCAGCCGGTCGGCCACGCGCCGGATGAAGGGCACGGGGCGCTCGCCGCCCTCGTTGGCGCGCGGGCGCGTGGGCTCCATCTCGTGGAACTCCTCGTAGCCCTGGTCCAGGCCGCCGCCCTTGCCGGCCAGCGTGTTCTCCGTGAAGCCCAGGGTGAAGTAGCCCAGGTCACGCGCCCACTCGACCAGCGTGGTCGCGGCGGGATCGACGGCGTCGAAGTTGCTCAGCACGCGGTGGCTGACGGGATGCGTCGATGTGAACAGGCTGACCACCGAGGGCAGCGTCCAGGGCGCCTGCGCGATGGCCTGCTCGAAGAGCGTCGACTCGCTGGCCAGCGCGTCGATGTACGGGCTGGTCTCGCGCGGCGCGCCGTAGGCGGACAGCCGGTCGGCGCGCAGGGTGTCGACGAGCAGGATCACGATGTCGGGCCGGCGCGCGGGAGCCGGGGCCGCGACTGCGGGCGGCGCGTCGGCCCGGTCAGCGTCTGGAACGAGCCCGGCGGCCCCGTCGGAGCAGGCTCCGGCCGCTACCAGCGCGAGAGCCAGGAGCGGGCGGGACGGGCGACGCATGCAGGATCCGGAGTGTCGAGGAGCGGCGGCGGGATGCTAGCACGCAGCGCCACCGCCCGGACCCGCGCGCGCGGCCTCAGCGGGAGCTGGCGCCCGCGGGCGGTTGCGCGCCGCCGTCCGCTGCCCCGGGCCAGCCGCGCAGCAGGTGCAGCTCGCCCGAGTGCAGGTAGACGGGGTTGCGCAACTCCTCGGCGTAACGCCGCGCGATCCAGGCGTTGTGCGAGATGTCGCCGTCCTTCCAGCCGTTGGCCTGGGCCGTGGCGTTGCCCTTCCAGTCGCTGTTGCAGTAGTGGAAGCCCTTGATGATCGGGTGCGCGGCCATGAAGGCGAAGAACGGCTCGAACCAGGCGGCCCAGTCGCGCCGGCCGTCGGCCTCCGCGGCGGTGATATCGACGTAGACGGCGCCGCTCTCGGACAGCAGCACGGGCTTGCCGTGGCGCTCGGCCAGCTCGAGGAAGCGCAGCGTGTTGCCGTAGCGCGACACCTGGCCGCGGCTCAGCGACTGCGGCGAGAAGTCCGCGGCGTTGAACAGGTCGAGGCCGAACCAGTCGACCACGTCGTCCCCCGGGTACCAGCGCCAGGCGTCGTCGTCCCGCGCGTCGAAGTCGCCCGGCGAGGAGGCCTCCCAGCACCACACGAAGGCCGCGTTGTCCGCCTGCTCCTCGCGGAAGATCTCGACGATGCGCCGGTACGCGAGCGGGAAGTACACCGGCGAGTACCCGTTCCACGGACCGTTGAACTCGTAGCCGATGCGCACGAACGTGGGCACGCCCAGCTTGCGCACCGTGAGCGCCACGTCGCGCACGTGCTCGTCGAAGCGCGACGGCCGCGACAGCTCGCGATCGATGGGCGCCTTCTCGCGCGACTCCAGGTCGAGGCCGTAGAGCCCCAGGCTCAGGTGCAGCATGCGCCCCGCGTCGACCTCGACGCGGAACAGCTTGAAGCCGGTGTCGAGGAACGCCTCCCAGGGCCGCACCCAGTCGCCGAGGTGCAGGAAGAACAGCGCCACGGCCGGGTCGAGCGCGGGATCGTCCAGCGCGTCGATGTAGTTGCGGTTGCCGTTGGGCCACTGGCCCATGCCGTGCAGGATGCGCCCGTCCGGCGGCTCGAACTTGGCGCCGTAGCGGTACGTGGCCGGGCCCGGCGGCAGGGCGCGACGCGGGCCGCTCGTGTCCGCGAGAGCGTCGTCGTGCGGCCCGGCCGGAACGCGGGCCGAGGGCACCGCGGGCGGCGCGTCGCCGGGCGCATGACGCCAGGACCAGTTGGGGTCGCTGGTGCACGCCGGCGCAAGGGACAGCACGAGCAGGAGCGCGAGGCTGGACATGTCGCCGCGCTCCAACCGCCGCAAGACCGGCCGGTTGCGCGCGAGGCTCAGGACACCACCGCCCACAGCGCGAACAGCGGCAGCAGGACCAGCAGCAGCGCCCCGAGGCAGCCGCCCTTGCGCGGCGGCGCGGCCGAAGCCGGGTCGAGCGGCTTGCCGCACGCGCCACACTCGGGACGCAGGTTCTTGCGCGGATCTCCCAGCGGGTTGCCGGCGCCGCAGTGCGGGCAGAACCAGCTCGAGCCCGGTTCGGGCGGCGTGTCGCGGAAGTACACGCGCTCGCCCAACTGCTTCTTGCACGCCTCCGAGCACAGGACGTTGCCGTAGAAGGTCAGGGCCTTTCCGCTCGTGTCCTTGCCGCAGTTCTGGCAGTAGACGGCCATGCATCCTCCTCGGCGCAGGCGCGCGATCCTGCGCGCGGGCGAGCGCGGCGCATCCTACCCCGCGGACCTGCGTGAATCCCGCGTCACTCGCCGCCGAGCGCGCGCAGCGTGGACGGCGTCCACAGGGCCAGCAGCGTCATGCGGCCCGGGCGCGGCTCGCCGGCCAGGTGCGCGACGCCGCCCTTGCGCAACTCCAGGCCGTGCCCCTGGTCGCCATGACCGAAGGCCAGCCAGGCCACGAGCTGCGAGACCCACGGCTCGTGCCCCACCAGCGCGACGCGCCCGGCCGTCAGCGCGTCGAGCAGCGGTTGCGCGGGCGGCTCGGCCAGGTGCGCGCAGGCACGGATGGCGTCGGGCCCCTCGACCAGCGGCGCCAGCAAGGCGGCGGTCTGCGCGGCGCGCAGCCACGGACTGTGCAGCACGAGGTCCAGGCGCAGCCCCAGCACGTCCAGCCCCTGCACCGCGCGCTGCATGCGCTCGCGGCCCTCGTGCGTGAGCGCGCGGTCCGCGTCGCGTCCGCTGGCGGCAGCCGGCTCGGCGCTGGCGTGGCGCACGATCAGCAGGTCGATGCTCATGCGGAAACCTCCCGGACGAGGCTGGAGGCGCTGACCTTGAAGAACCGATGAAGGCCGGCCGCGGCCGCGGCATTCTGCCACGCCGAGGGCGTGGACAGCCGGCCCCCGCCACGGAACACTGGTCTCGCCATGCCCGACGTCCACGCGCAAGCCCCGCCCGACGTGAACGACCCGCGGCTGTACATCAACCGCGAGCTGTCGATGCTCGAGTTCGATCGGCGCGTGCTCGAGCAGGCGCGCGACCCGGGCATGCCGCTGCTCGAGCGCCTGCGCTTCCTGGGCATCTCCAGCACCAACCTGGACGAGTTCTTCGAGATCCGCGCCTCGGGCCTGCGCCAGCAGGTGGCCTTCGGCGTCAGCCAGCCCGGGCCCGACGGGCTGACGCCGCAGGAGGTGCTGGCGCAGATCGGCGAGGCGGCGCACCGCATCGTCGAGGAGCAGTACCGCCTGCTGAACGAGACCCTGCTGCCCGGGCTGGCGGCGCAGGGCATCCGCGTGCTGCCGCCCGACCAGTGGAACGCGCGCCAGGCGCGCTGGCTGCGGCGCTACTTCACGGCCGAGGTCATGCCGGTGCTCACGCCCATGGGCCTCGACCCGGCGCACCCCTTTCCGCGCGTGCTCAACAAGTCGCTCAGCTTCGTGGTGCAGGTCGAGGGCGCCGACGCCTTCGGCCGCGGCAGCGGCATCGCCATCGTCTCCGTGCCGCGCAGCCTGCCGCGCCTGCTGCCCCTGCCGCCCGAGGTGCGCGGCGGCCGGCACGACTTCGTGCTGCTGTCGTCGCTGGTCGAGGCGCACGCGGGCGAGATCTTTCCGGGCATGAGCGTCACCGGCTGCCACGCCTTCCGCGCCACGCGCAACAGCGACCTGTGGGTGGACGAGGAGGAGGTCGACAACCTGCTGCAGGCGCTGAAAGGCGAGCTGCCCTCGCGCCACTACGGCGACGCCGTGCGCCTCGAGGTGGCCCAGGCCACGCCCGAGGAGCTGGCCCACTACCTGCTGCAGCAGCTGGGCCTCGGGCCGGCCGACCTCTTTCGCTGCCGCGGCCCGGTCAACCTGCACCGGCTCTCGGTGCTGCACGAGCTGGTTGACCGCCCGGACCTGAAATTCCCGCCCTTCCAGCCGGGCCTGCCGCGCCGCCTGACCCAGGGCGGCGACCTGTTCTCCGTCCTGCGCCGCGGCGACGTGCTGCTGCACCATCCCTACGAGTCGTTCAGCCCGGTCATCGAGCTGGCGCGCCAGGCCGCCGCCGACCCGGCGGTGCTGGCGATCAAGATGACGCTCTACCGCACCGGCACGCGCAGCCCGCTGGGCGAGGCGCTGATCGACGCCGCACGCGCCGGCAAGGAGGTCACGGCCGTCATCGAGCTGCGCGCGCGCTTCGACGAGGCCGCCAACATCGACCTGGCCACGCGCCTGCAGGAGGCCGGCGCCAACGTGGTCTACGGCGTGGTGGGCTACAAGGCCCACGCCAAGCTGCTGCTGGTCGTGCGCCGCGAGGGCCGACGCCTGCGCCGCTACGCGCACCTGGGCACGGGCAACTACCACCCCGCCACCGCCCGCAGCTACACCGACTTCTCGCTGCTGACCGCCGACCGCGAGATCGGCGAGGACGTGCACAAGGTCTTCCTGCAGATGACCGGCCTGGGCAAGGTCATGCGCCTGAAGAAGCTGCTGCACTCGCCCTTCTCGCTGCAGCGCACGCTGATCGCGCTGATCGACAACGAGGCCGAGCGCGCGCGCCAGGGCCGCACCTCCGGCATCCGCGCCAAGATGAACAGCCTGGCCGAGCCGGGCGTGATCCGCGCCCTGTACCGCGCCGGCCAGGCCGGCGTGCCCATCGACCTGATCGTGCGCGGCCCGTGCTGCCTGCGGCCGGGCGTGCCGAGCGTGTCCGCGACCATCCGCGTACGGTCGCTCATCGGCCGCTTCCTCGAGCACAGCCGCGTGTGGTGCTTCCACGCCGACGGCGAGGAGCTGACCTTCCTCTCGTCGGCCGACTGGATGGCGCGCAACTTCTTCCGGCGCGTGGAGACGGCCTTCCCGGTCGAGGACGCGCGGCTCAAGGCGCGCGTGCTCAACGAGGGCCTGGCCATCCCGCTGGCGGACACGGCGCAGTCCTGGCTGCTCTCGGCGGACGGGCGCTGGAAGCGCGTCAAGCCGGGCGCCGCGCCGCGCTGCGCGCAGCAGGTCCTGCTGGACGAGCTGGGCGGGCGCGACGGCGGCGAGGCGCCCGACGAGGAGTCGCCGCGTCGGCGTTGAGCGCGCGCGGTCGCGCGTGGCAGGCCGCTCGCCGCAGCGCCGTGACACCTGCACACCGTTTGGTGAACACATGGTGTGCATGTGTCACGGCGCTGCCAGCGGTCCCGAGCCGCTAGCGCGCCTCCAGCCGCAGTCCGGCCGCCCGCACCAGCGCCGCCTCCTCCTCCAGGTCCTCGCGCACCAGATCGTGCTGCCGCAGCCAGCCGCGCGGAAAGCGCGCGACCAGCCCCGTTCGGCGCGCCTCCAGCCGCAGGCGCGGCAGGGCATGCGTGCTGCGTGCGCGGTTCAGCACCACCGCCAGCCGCAGCAGCAGCGTCAGGGCCAGCAGGTCCTGCGCCGCCTGTCCGGGCAGCTCGACCAGCGCCTCCAGCGGCAGCTTGCGGCGGTGCGCGGCGACCAGCGTGGCCAGTTGCTGCTGCTCCTCGCGCGTGAAGCCGGGCAGGTCGGCGTGCTGCAGCAGGTAGGCGCCGTGCTTGTGGTGACCCGAGTAGCTGATCGCCAGGCCGATCTCGTGCAGTTGCGCGGCCCAGCCCAGCAGGCGGCGCGGGGCCTCGCCCTGCAGGTCCCACGCGGCGGCCACCTGCGCCAGGCCCTCCAGCGCCGTGCACTCCACGCGCGCGGCCTGCCCGGAATCCACGTGCCAGCGCGCGGCCAGCTCGCGGATGGTGCGCTCGCGCGGGTCGTGGTGGCGGATGCGGCCCAGCAGGTCGTGCAGCAGGCCCTCGCGCAGCGAGCCGCCGCTGGTCGTCATGCAGCGGATGTCCAGCTCCTCGAACACGCCGCACAGGATCGCCAGGCCGCCGGGCAGCACGTCGGCGCGCTCGGGCGACAGGCCGGGCAGCGCGAGGCGGCGCGTCGCGCGCGCCTGCAGAACCGCGCGCCGCAGCTTGCGCAGGCCGCGACGGGTGATGGCGCCGCGCTCGTCCCAGCCGTGCTCGCGCAGGATGCCGGCGATGGCCAGGATGGTGCCGGACGAGCCGATGCAGTGCTCCCAGCCCAGCGACCGGTAGCTGCGCTCGAGCGTCTGGACCTCGCGCTGGGCGGCGTGGACCGCGCGCTCCATGGACCTGGCTGACAGCTCGCCGCGCGGGAAGAAGCGCCGGCTCCACGTGACGCAGCCCATGAAGAGGCTGTCCGCCAGCAGCGGCTGCAAGCGCGCTCCCAGGATGCACTCGGTGCTGCCGCCACCGATGTCCACGACCAGCCGGCGGCCAGGCTGCGTGGGCAGGTCGTGCGCGACGCCCGAGTAGATCAGGCGCGCCTCCTCGCGGCCGGACACGACCTCGATCGGGTGCCCCAGCTCGCGCCGAGCGCGCTGCAGGAAGGCCTGCCCGTTGCGCGCCTGGCGCAGGGCGTTGGTGCCCACCGCCCGCACCGACCCGCGCGGCAGGTCGTGCAGGCGCTGGCCGAAGCGTCGCAGCGCCCGCAGCGCCCGGCGCTGGGCCTCGGGCTTCAGGCGCTTGGCCGCGTCCAGGCCCTCGGCCAGCACGACCCGCTCGCGCAGCCGGTCCACCACGCGCGGCCGGCCGTCCACGACCTGCGCCACGACCATGTGGAAGCTGTTGGATCCGAGGTCCACGGCGGCGACCATCGCGTGCCGGCGGCCGGGGCCGGCGGCCGTGCGCGCGGCGCGGCGCGGGGCCGGACGGCGAGCTGCGGCGCGGCGGCGGGTGGCCATCGGATTCCCAGGGAGGCTCTCGGCGCGATGGTGACCTATGCGATCGGCGACGTGCAAGGCTGCGCCATCACGCTGCAGCGCCTGCTGGAGCGCCTCGCACGCGAGGCCGGCTTCGACCCGGCGCGCGACACGCTGTGGCTCACGGGCGACCTGGTCAACCGCGGCCCGCGCAGTCTCGACGTGCTGCGCTGGGCGCGCGCGCAGTCCGAGGCGGGCCCCTTGCGCGAGCGCCTGGTCGTCGTCCTCGGCAACCACGACCTGCACCTGCTGGCCCTGGCCGCCGGCGCCGCGCAGCCCGGCCGCAAGGACACGCTGGGCGCAGTGCTGGCCGCGCCCGACCTCGCGGCGCTGGTCGAGTGGCTGCGCCGCCGCCCGTTGCTGCACGCGGCCGAGGTCAATGGCCGCCCCCACGCGCTGGTGCACGCCGGCCTGCCGCCGGACTGGAGCGTCGCGCGCGCCGCGGCGCTGGCGGCCGAGCTGCACGAGGCGCTGGCCGGCCCGCGCTGGCGCTCGGCCGTGGCCGAGGTCAAGCGCCAGCGCGTCGAGCGCTGGGACGACGCCGCGCGCGGCGGCCCGCGCCTCGCAGCCATCGCCGCAACCCTGACGCGCCTGCGCACCGTCGGCCGCGGCGGGCGCCTCGAGCTGGACTTCAAGGGCCCGCCGGCGCAGGCGCCGGCCGGCAGCGTGCCGTGGTATGCGGCGCCGTCGCCGGCCTGGGGCCAGCACGTGATCGTCTGCGGCCACTGGGCCGCGCTGGGCCTGCACCTGCAGGACGACGTGGTGGCCTGCGACACGGGCTGCGTCTGGGGCGGGACGCTCACGGCGGTGCGGCTGGCGGCGCGGGCGACGGACCGGCTGACGTGGCAGGAGCGGAATGCCGAGGGGCTGCGGACGGAGGGCTGAGGCCGCCCCCTACAATCCCGCACCATGCACCTGCTCGGCATCGACCGCGGCGGCACGTTCACCGACGTCGTCCTGCGCGGCGACGACGGCCGCCTCACGGTCCGCAAGCTGCTCACGCGCCAGCCCGGCGGCCAGGACGCCACGGCCGAGGCGCTGCGCGAGCACCTGGCCGCGCACGACCCCGACGCCGAGGCGCGCCTGGGAACGACGGTGGCCACCAACGCGCTGCTCGAACGCCGCGGCGCGCGCGTGGCGCTGGCGGTCACGCGCGGCTTCGCCGACCTGCTCGACATCGGCACGCAGGAGCGGCCGGACCTGTTCGCGCTGCGCATCGACAAGCGCGCGCCGTTGCACGCGCGGGTGGTCGAGATCGACGAGCGCGTGCTGGCCGACGGCCACGTGCGCCGCGCGCCCGATGCGCAGGCCGTGCGCGCGGCGCTGGCCGGCGCCCGTGCCGACGGCTGCGACGTGCTGGCCGTCCTGCTGCTGCACTCCGTGCGCTGGCCGGCGCACGAACGGCTGGTGGGCGATGTCGCGCGCACCCTCGGCTTCCGCCACGTGGCGCTGAGCCACCTGGTCTCGCCGCAGGCTGGCGCCGTGCCGCGCGGCGAGACGACCGTGGCCGACGGCTACCTCACGCCGCTGCTGCGCGACTACCTCGCCGGCGTGGCGGCTGCGGGCGACGTCGCGCGCGCGGCCGGCACCCGAGGCGCCCGCCTGCTCTTCATGCAGTCCGGCGGCGGGCTGTGCGGCGCGGCGGAGGCGACGGGCAAGGACGCGCTGCTCTCCGGCCCCGCCGGCGGCGCGCTGGCCGTGGCGCACGTGGCGCGGCTGTGCGGCCTGGCCTCGGCCATCGGCCTCGACATGGGCGGCACCTCCACCGACGTGTGCCGCGTGGCCGGCGGCGAGCCCGAGCGCGAGTTCGAGACGCAGGTCGAGGGCCTGCGGCTGCGCGCGCCGGCGCTGCGCATCCACACCGTGGCGGCCGGCGGCGGCTCGCGCCTGCGCCTGGCGGACGGCCGCTGCCAGGTGGGCCCCGACAGCGCCGGCTCGGACCCCGGCCCGGCCTGCTACGGCCGCGGCGGCCCGGCGACCCTCACCGATGCCCACGTCGTGCTGGGCCACGTGCGCGCGGAGCACTTTCCGCACCTGCGCCTGGACGTCGCCGCGGCGCGCGCCGCGCTGGCCGCGTTCGGCGAGCCCGCGCGCGCGGCGGCCGGCTTCCTCGAGGTGGCCAACGAGCACATGGCCGCGGCCATCCGCGCCGTCTCCATCGCGCGCGGTCACGACCCGCGCGGCGACGCGCTGGTGGCCTTCGGCGGCGCGGGCGGGCTGCACGCCTGCGCGCTGGCGGCGCGGCTGGGAATGCGCGAGGTGGTGCTGCATCCGCTGGCCGGCGTCCTGTCCGCCTGGGGCCTGCTGCTGGCCGACCGCAGCGCGCACGCCGCCGCGCCGGTGCGCGGCGAGCCGGCGTTTCCCGACGCACAGGCCGTGGCCGAGCTGGCGGCCCAGGGCGTGCCGCGCGCGCGCATCGAGCTGCGGCGCCTGGTCGATGCGCGCTACGCCGGCACCGACCACGCGCTGAGCGTGCCGTGGAGCGCGCGCTGGCGCGAGGCCTTCGAGGCCGCGCACCGGCACGCCTTCGGTTTCGTGCACGTCGGCCGGCCCGTCGAGGCCGTGACCGCGCGCGTGCTGGCCGTGGCGCCCGCGGCCGTAGCCGACGCGCCGCCGCTGGACGAGCGCGTGCACGAGCCGCCGCCCCACCAGCCCGGCGACGAGGGGCGCTGGCCCGTCTGGCGCCGCGCGGACCTCGCGCCCGGCGCGCGCGTGCGCGGCCCGGCCGTGCTGGTCGAGGACACGGCCACGACCGTGGTCGACCCCGGCTGGACCTGCCGCGTCGACGGGCACCTGTGCCTGCGGCTGGTGCCCGACGGCGCGCCCGCCGCGTCCAGCGCCTCGCTGCGCACGCCCGCCGACGACCCGGTGGGCCTCGAGGTCATGGGCCGGCGCTTCATGGCCATCGCGACCGAGATGGGCGAGCAGCTCCGCCGCACGGCGCACTCGGTCAACATCAAGGAGCGCCTCGACTTCTCGTGCGCGGTCTTCGACGCGGCCGGCGGCCTGGTGGCCAACGCGCCGCACATCCCGGTGCACCTCGGGGCCATGGGCGAGACCGTGCGCGCGCTGCTGGCCGCGCGCGAGGTGCGTGACGGCGACACGTGGGTCAGCAACGACCCCTACGCCGGCGGCAGCCACCTGCCGGACATCACGGTCATGTCGCCGGTGTTCCGCGACGGACGCCTGGCGTTCTTCGTGGCCAACCGCGGCCACCACGCCGACGTCGGCGGGCCGACGCCCGGCTCCATGCCGGCCGACTCGCGCGACATCGCCGAGGAGGGCGCGCTGCTCAGCCACGTGCTGCTGGTGCGCGACGGGCGCGAGCTGCCGCAGGAGGTCACGCAGCGGCTGGCCGCCGCCGGCACGCGCGGGCTGCCCGAGCGGCTGGCCGACCTGCGCGCGCAGGCCGCGGCCAACGCGCACGGCGCCGCCGCGCTGCACGGCCTGTGCGACGAGCTGGGCGCGCCGGCCGTCGCGGGCTGGATGGCGCTCCTCGCCGACAACGCCGAGGCCGTGATGCGCGACGTGCTGGGCGGCCTGCTGGGCGCCGCGCCGGCGCGGCGCTTCACCTTCGAGGACGGCCTCGACGACGGCGCGCGCCTGCACGTCAGCATCGACGTGGCGCGCGGAGCCCGCGGCCCGCAGGCCGTGATCGACTTCGCCGGCAGCTCGCCGCGCCACGCCGGCAACCGCAACGCGCCGCGCGCCGTGGTCCTGGCCGCCGTGCTGTACGTCTTCCGCACGCTGGCCGCGCGCCCCATCCCGCTCAACGCCGGCGGGCTGCGGCCGCTGGAGGTGCGCGTGCCGGCCGGCTCGCTGCTGGACCCCGCGCCGCCGGCGGCCGTGTGCGGCGGCAACGTCGAGACCAGCCAGCGCATCGTGGACGTGCTCTACGGCGCGCTCGGGGTGCTGGCCGCGTCGCAGGGCACGATGAACAACCTGACCTTCGGCGACGCCAGCTTCGGCTACTACGAGACGCTCTGCGGCGGCGCGGGCGCCGGGCCGGGCTTCGACGGCGCCAGCGCCGTGCACACGCACATGACCAACACGCGCCTGACCGACGTGGAGCTGCTCGAGGAGCGCTTCCCGGTCGTGGTGCGCGAGTTCGCGGTCCGGCGCGGCAGCGGCGGCGCGGGGCGCTGGCGCGGCGGCGACGGCGTGCTGCGCGCCATCGAGTTCCTGAGGCCCTTGTCGGTCAGCCTGCTGGCCGAGCGGCGGCGCACGCGACCCTTCGGGCTGCAGGGCGGGCAGCCGGGGGCCCCCGGCGAGGACGAGGTCGGGCCGTCGGGCGTCACCATTCGCACGCCGGGCGGCGGCGGCTGCGGCGTTCCGCCCTGAAGCCGTTGCCGCGGGCGGCGTCCTGCGGGATCATGCGCCGCCATGACCATCCTCCTCAGCCTCGCCCTGCTGCTGTCGGCGCCGTTCTTCCACGCCCCGCACGACCCGATCTCGGCCTGGGCCATCTCGCCCGACTTCGCCCACGACCAGACGCTGTGGGTCGGGCAGAACAGCTTCGGCTGCGTGCTGCGCAGCACCGACGGCGGGCAGACCTTCCACACGGTCAACTCCGGGCTCGACACGGCCTACGTCAACGTGCTGGCGGTCTCGCCCGACTACGCGCACGACCGCACGATCTGGTGCAGCGAGCTGGCCGGCGTGTTCCGCTCGCACGACGGCGGCGACCGCTGGGAGCAGGTGTCGCTGGACCTGACCGGCACCGACGTGGTGGCCATCGCCTTCTCGCCCGCGTATGCGACGGACCGCACGCTCGTGCTGGCCCTGCGGCGCGGCGGCCTGCGCATCAGCAGCGACGGCGGCGCCACCTGGCAGGCGCGCGCGCTGCCGGAGAAGCTCACGCCGGTCAGCGTCGTGCCCAGTCCGGGCTTCGCGCAGGACGGCGCGCTCCTGGTCGTCACCAGGCCCGCGAAGGTGCTGCTCTCGCGCGACCGCGGAGCCAGCTTCAGCGAGCTGCGCGCGCCGCCGGTGGCCGAGATCACGTGCGTGCTGCCGGCCGACGACTTCGCGACCAGCGGCCGGCTGTGGCTGGGCACCGTCGGCGAGGGCGTGCTGCTGTCCGAGGACGCGGGCCAGACCTGGAAGCGCGACGGCGGCGGGCTGGACAAGGGCGAGGTGCTGCACCTGGCCGGCGCGCACGATCCGAGCGGGGGGGCGGTGCAGTTCGCGGCCACGGTCAAGGACGGCGTCTTCCTGCGCAAGCCGGGCGGCGGCTGGTTCAAGGACGGAAAGGGCCTGCGCGAGCTGTCCGACCAGAACCCGCGCCACTACTTCGCCGCCCTGCCCTCGCCGGCCTACGCGCAGGACCGCACCGTCTTCGTGGCCAGCTTCGAGGGCCTGCAGCGCAGCACCGACGGCGGCTTCAAGTGGCAGTACCTCAAGGTGCTGCCCGAGCAGTTCGTGCGCAACGTCGACTTCTCGCCGGCCTTCGCCGACGACCGCACGCTGTGGATCGGCACCTACGGCCTGGGGACGCTGCTGAGCAGCGACGGCGGCACGAGCTGGCTGCGCCTGAACACCGGGCCGTGGGGCTTCCCCGACGGCCTGTGCGTCTCGCCCGACTACGCCAGCGACCGCACCTTCATGGTCGGCTCGCCCAAGGCGCTGCTGCTGACCAGCGACGCCGGCGAGACCTTTCGCAGCGCGCTGCCGCAGGGCCAGCCGGGCTTCCTGCACGCGGGCGGCTTCGCGCCCGACTACGCGCACAGCGGCCTGATCCTGATGCACAACCTGGAGTTCGGCAACACGAAGCTGAACGACTTCCTGCGCAGCGAGGACCGCGGCCAGACCTGGACGCGCACCGGGCCGACGACCATCCACGCGCTGGTCTACGCGCACGACTTCACGACCAGCGGCCGCGTCTTCGTCGCCACGCCGGAGGACGTCCAGGCCAGCGCCGACCGCGGCAAGACCTGGACGCCGCTGCCGGGTCTGCCGCGTTCGAACTGGTACGGACTGACCCAGGGTCTCGGACCCGACGGCCGCGAGTGCCTGGTGGCCACCAGCCCGCAGGCCGGCACGCACGCGTCCTTCGACCAGGGCCAGACCTGGGCGGTCTTCGACCAGGGCCTCGAGCGCATGCGGTCCGTGGCCGTCGCGTCCACGCCCACCTTCGCGCAGGACGGCCTGCTGTTCCTGCTCACCCAGAACGAGGGCCTGTTCAAGCGACGCCTGGGCGAGCCGGCCTGGACCTACACCGGCCTGCGCGGCAACTACTCGATGCGCGTCACGGTCTCGCCCAGCTTCGGGCGCGACCGCACGCTGGCTGTGGCCACGCACGCCGGTGCGTGGCTGTCGCGCGACGCAGGCGAGACCTGGGGCGTGCTGGACGTCTGGGGCGGCAAGCCCGGCCAGCTCCCGACGGTCAAGGGCCAGGGCCCCGCGCCCACCGGCAAGACGCCGGGCCCGCGCCTGGCGGGGAGCAAGTGAGCGAGGGCCGCCGCGAGCGGCGCGCGCGCCTGCCCGCCGTCGCCCGGATCGCGCTGCTGTTGCTGGCTGCGCTGGCCCTGTCCGTGCCGCGCGCGGCCGCGCACTCGCCGCACGACGTGATCGAAGCTTGGGCCATCTCGCCCGCCTTCCCGCAGGACCGCACGCTGTTCGTGGCCCTGCCGCGCTTCAACCTCGTGCTGCGCAGCACCGACGCAGGCGAGAGCTGGCAGAGCGTCAACGAGGGGCTGGACACGGCGTACGTGACGCAACTGGTGGTGTCGCCCAACTTCGCCAGCGACCGGACGCTGTGGTGCGTGGAGATCTCGGGGCTGTTCACGAGCCAGGACGCGGGGGAGAGCTGGGAGCGGGTCGAAGTGCCCGAGGGTCTGCGCGAGATCGTCGGCTTCGCGGTCTCGCCGGCGTGCGTCGCTGCGGTCCCGTTCCTGGCTGCCGCCACCCGCCGCAGCGGGATCTGGTTCTCGCGGGACTGGGGCAACACGTGGATCCACACCGAGCCCATCCAGCACCAGACGGTCGGGCAGGCCAGCGGCCCCATCGCCTTCCTGCCGACGACCGCGCCCATGCCGGCCACCGTGCACGCGGTCTGCGAGGGCTCGTCCGTCTTCGGGTATCTCGTGTCCATGGACCTCATGGGGCCGATCGACCGGCCGCCCGGCTTCGCGCACGGGCCCGCTCCCCCCAGCTCGCGGATCACCGCGCTCGCGGTCGGTCCATCGGACTCCGGCCAGTACCGGTACTGGATCGGGACGTCGGCCGGCGCCGTCTTGCGCCACGAGGATGTCGTGGGCGAGGACTCCTGGCATCCGGAAGGCGACTTGCCCGACGGCGCCCGCGTCCTGCACCTCTCCGTCGCCCACGAGTCCGACGGCGCGCCCACGCTCTTCGCGGCCACCGCCGACCACGGCCTGCTGATCCGCACCGGCGATGGCCCGTGGCGCGGCTCGCTCGCGGGCTTCCGTGAGAAGACACACCAGACGAAGGAGCACTGGCTGGGCAGCATGCCCTCGCCCGGCTGGGCCGAGGACCGCACGGTCTTCGCCTGCGCCTTCGAGGGCCTGTACGTCAGCCGCGACGGCGGCGAGACTTGGCGCTGGCTCAACGTGCTGCACCCGCAGCTCGTGCGCAACTTCGCCTTCTCGCCGCGCTTCGCCGACGACGGCACGCTGTGGTTCTCGACCTACGGCGCGGGCCTGCTGCGCAGCGACGACCGCGGGCGCAGCTTCGGGCGCGTCGACACGGCGGGCTGGGGCTTCCCGGACGGCATCGCGGTGGCGCCGGACTGGCGGCGGGCCGAGGCCGCGCCCGCGCCCGAGGGTTCCGACGTCGGCGCGACCGCGGACGGCCTCGCCCCGGCCCTCGCCCCCGCCAGCGGCGCGCTGCTCGTCGGCACGCCCAACAACCTGCTGCTCTCGACCGACGGCGGCGCGACCAGCGCCGCCACCAACGCCGGCGCCAAGGGCTTCCCGCGCGTGCTGGCCTTCGCACCCGACTGGGAGCGCAGCGGCACGGCCTTCGCGCACCTGTCCGTGGACACGGGCCTGAAGGCCAACCGCTTCGTGCGCACGGGGGACCGCGGGCAGAGCTGGGCGGACACCAGCGTGCGCACGGTCTACGACCTGGCCTTCTCGCCGCGCTGGGAGCAGGACGGCCGCGCCTGGGCCGCCGGCCCGGTCGGGCTGCTGGCCAGCACGGACCGCGGGCTGACCTTCGCGCGCGTCGCGTCGCTGGAGGCCGTCGGGCTGCGCTCCGTGGCCATCGCGCCGGGCGCGGGCGCGGACGACCCACCGGTGCTGGCCACGGTCTCGCTGGGGCGCGGCCTGTTCGTGTCGCCCGACGGCGGCGCCACCTGGGCGCCGGCCTCGGGCGAGCTTCCGGCGCGACCCGCGGCGGTCGAGATCTCGCCGGACTTCGCGCACGACGGCCTGCTGATCGTGGGCACCCACAACGCGGGCGTGTGGGTCTCGCGCGATCAGGGCGCGCACTGGACGCGCGGCGCGGGCGGGCCGCGCATGGCGCTGGCCATGGAGCTGTCCCCCACCTTCGCGCGCGACCGCACGCTGGTGGTCGGCAGCTACGAGCGGCCGTGGATCAGCGAGGACGCCGGCGCGACCTGGCGCGCGCTGGAGCTGCCCGTGCCGGCGGACTACCTGCCCGACGTGTCACGCGAGCCGGTCGACCCGGACGCGGTGCTGCCGCCCGCGCGGCGCTGAGCGGCGGAACTTTGAAGCCATTGCTCCGACCAAGCGCCTGAAAAAACTGCTCCGAGCAATTCTTCCAGGGTTCTCCGACCCTCACCCGCCCGCGGCGCGCTGCTTCTTGCCCTCCTCGTACAGCCGCAGCGCCTCGGGCATCAGCTCCTGCATGTGCGCGATGCGCTTGGCGTCGGACGGGTGCGTGGACAACAGCTCCGGCGGCTTGTCGCCGCCCAGCCTAGCCATGCGCTCCCACAACCCCACGGCCTTGCGCGGGTCGTAGCCGGCCCAGGCGGACATGTACAGGCCCAGTTCGTCAGCCTCGTTCTCCTGCGTGCGCGAGAAGGGATACAGCACGCCGTAGGTGCCGACGCCTATGAGCGCGCCCAGGACGGCGTCCTGCTCGTCGGGGTCCATGTCCTCCATGGAGGAGGCGGCGATGCCCAGGCCCAACTGGAAGGTCAGCTCCTGGCTCATGCGCTCGCCGCCGTGACGCGCGACGGCGTGCGCGACCTCGTGGCCCACCACGACCGCCAGGCTGTCCTCGTCCTGCGTCACCGGCAGCAGGCCCGTGTACACGGCCATCTTGCCGCCCGGCAGGCACCAGGCGTTGACCGTCTTGGGCTCGTCGATGAGCACGATCTCCCACTCGAACTCGGCGGAGGGGTCGGAATAGAGCTGCTCGGCCGCCTGAGCGATGCGCTGGCCGATGCGCTGGACCATCTCCTGGTCCGGCCCGCCCTGCACCAGCTTGGCCCCCTCCAGCTCGCTGCCGAAGGCCTCGGCGCCGAGGCTCATCTCCATGCCCAGCGTCGTGAAGCGGAACTGCGTGCGGCCCGTCCCCGGCACGGTGGCGCAAGCGGACAGCAGCAGCACGGCGGCCGCGAGCGCGGCACGGATCTTCGGAGCCGGCAGTGAGGTCAACCCGTTCATCGCGCGTCCTCCAGGGGCGTCAGCGGACGCCAGGCTCCACGACAGTATGCCGGACGGGGCGTGGCGACTCGACGGCGCGCTCCGCACGCTAGACTCTGGCACCCGATTCCCAGCACCCCACGCCATGCCCGCCACCACACCGCCGCGCGCCCATCTCGTCCAGGACCCGCGCTTCAAGGAGTGCCTCGCGCGCTCGCTCAAGAAGCACGGCCTCGAGGACTACTTCTCTTACGCGGTGATCAAGCTGGTCACCGGCGAGACCGACCCGCGCAACGTGACCTGCTGCAACAGCGGCTGCCATCCGTGCGCCAAGGACTACCTCGGCGCCGCGCAGGACACGCTGGACGGGTTGTGCAACGGGAAGAAGAAGAGGTTCTGGATCTTCTGAGGGGCGGGGGTCAGCGGGGCACGCGTTCGAGCAGCAAGTCCAGCTCGAGGTCGAGGAAGGGCGCCAGCTCGATGGTGCGGATGAGGGGCTGGTAGCCGGCCGCCTCCGCACGCAGCTCGCAGGTGCCGGAGGAGCGGTCGGTGGCCATGATCCACGTGCGCGAATCGGCCAGCCTCTCCGGCGCCAAGGGCGCCGACGCATGGCCGCCGTCACGACACTCGGCGCTCGGCACGGCGCCCTCGACTTCCTGGTGGGTGCTGGCATCCAGGACATGGACGACGAGGAATCCGGCGGCCTCCGTCCGGAGAACGCCGACATCGACGATCCCGCCGCGCGGCGGCAGTCCGAGATCGACGACGAGGGTCCTGTGCCAGCCGACCGCGACCACCAACCGGGTCGCTTGCAGGTCCGCGGCCCGGGCCAGGAACGAGTCGCCGCCGACCCAGTCCGACACTTCGACCTGGGTGAGCTCGATCACGGGTCCGGAACCGATCGGCGGATGGCGAGGCGGCGCAAGCCGTTCGAAACGCCCGGTTGCCACCACCTTCGGCAACTCGAGCCAGGCCTGGACAAGCCCCGGAAAACCGCGGATGAGGGACTCGTCGCTCAACGCGAAGGACGCCAGGTCGACGGGATGCTGCATCACTCCCGTGATCGACCCGACCACCCAGAATGCGGGATGCGCCGTGACGACGAGCGTCACCTCCTGCAGGCCGCCCGGCGCAAGACGGGCTTTGACCTGACCTTCGGCGATGACGGCGTGGAGATCGGCGCTCCCGTTCGACCCCACATCGAGCCAGTCGTATCCCCATACGTCCCCTGTGCCGGGACCCAGGACCGAAACCTCGATGGTTCCCGAACTCAATCCGCGACCGTGAACCAACCATCTCCGGATGTCTGCGCCTGCGAGAGATCGTTCGGTTGCTGCAGTCCCGGCCGGAATGAGCGCACGTTCACGCTGTGGTCGGCCAGCCGGTCACCGGATGGCGAGACCAGCCAGCCCGACACGCGAGCGGCACCTGGGCTCTTTTCGGATGTCGATTCGGAGTTCCCGTCCGTGGACGCCTCGACGCCGTGCGCTGCCACCGTGCCGCGATCCGGGCTTGGCTCCCCACGCACGGCGGGCGTGGCCCCAGCCGGAGCGTGCCCTCCGCCCGGTTCGACACGCGACTCCGTGTCCAGCACGCGCGCGCCGCCGGCCGGCTCCCCACCCGGCTCACGCAGCCACAGCGCCAGCAGCGCGGCCACGCCGACCAGCGCCAGCACACCCGCGAGCAGCCTGGTGCTCATCGCACGCTCCCTGCCACCGCCTTCCGCAGCGCCGGGAAGTCTACCGTGCCCGTCGCGCGCAGGGGCAGGGCCTCGACCTCGACGAAGTCCTCCACGCGCGGCAGCAGCGGCGGAGCCAGGCCCGCCGCGCGCAGGGCGGCCACGGCGCGCGCGGGGTCCAGCGCGCCGCGCACGTGGCACACGACGAGGCGCGGGCGGCCGTCGGCGCCGGGCGCCTCCAGCACGGCCAGCGGCGCGGCGGCCGTGCCGGCCAGGTCGGCCAGCGCGTCCTCCAGCTCGGCGTGCGCGACGCGACGGCCGTCGATCACCGAGGCGCGCGCGAAGCGGCCGGTCACGCGCACGAAACCGTCCTCGTCCATGACGGCCTCGTCGCCGCTGACGTACCAGCCGTCGCGGAAGGCGCGCGCCTGCAGGGCGGGGTCGTCGGGATAGCCGCGCACGACGGCGGGCCCACGCACGCGCAGCTCGCCGGGCTGGTCCGCGGCGCGCAGGCTGCCGTCGGCCGAGTCGACCACCTCGAGCGACAGGCCGGGCAACGGGTGGCCCACCCAGCCCGGCCGCGCGCCGCGCTGGAAGTGGCCCGGGCTGCGCACGTCGGGCGTGCCCAGCGCGACCAGGCCGGCGCACTCGGTCGAGGACAGGGCCTCGATCGGGCGCAGGCCGAAGCGCTGCTCGAAGGCTTCGCGCAACGCGGGCCGCAGGCGCTCGCCGAAGACGATCACCAGGCGCAGGCTGCCGAAGCGTCCGGGCGACACGTCGCGCAGGTACAGCTCCAGCAGCCGCGGCGTGGCCAGCAGGATGGTGCCCGAGCGCGCGGTCACGGCGCGGCCCACCGCGCGCCCGTCCAGCGGGTCGGGCAGCAGCAGCGCGGGCGTGCCCGAGAGCAGCGGCAGCCACAGCCCGTGCACCAGGCCCAGGGCCAGCGAGGTTGGCAGCAGCGAGACCAGCAGGTCGTCCTCGCGCAGGGCCAAGAGCTCGCGCACGGCCTCCACGTTGCACAGCACGTTCTGGTGCGAGAGCGGCACCAGCTTGGGCCGGTCGGCGGTGCCGGCGGAGAAGACCAGCGCCGCGTCGTCGTCGAGGCGCCCTCGCGCGCCGTGCAGGGCCAGGCGCTCGAACAGGCCCGCCGGCAGCAGCGCCAGCAGCAGGCCGCGCCAGAAGGCCGCAGTGCGCCGGGTGGCCGCGAGCGAGACGTCCAGCGCGCGCACGCCGGCCGGCAGCCGCGCCGCGCGCGCCGGGTCGGTCAGCACCAGCTCAACGCCAGCGCGCCGCGTGGCCTGGTCCAGCTCGCTGGCCGTCCAGCCCGGGTCCAGCGGCACGGGCACGCGCCCGGCGCAGTGCACGGCCAGCAGCGCCACGGCCGCGTCCTGCCCGTGCGGCAGCAGCACCCCGACGCGCGTGTGATCGCGCAGCGCCGCGCGCAACGCGTCACGCAGCGCGAGGGCGCGCGCCAGCAGCGCGCGGCGCGCGAGCGGCGGCCGGCCCGGCTGGTGCAGCGCGGCGCCGCCGCTCGCGTGGCGCAGCAGCGTCAGGTGCAGCGGCCGGCGCGTCCGGCGCCGGTCCTCGAAGGCCACGGCCGACAGCCGCTGCAGCGCCGCGCGCAAGTGCCAGGGCTGCGCGTCGCCGGGCAGCGGCTCGCCCACGACCACCGTCACCGGAAACGGGATCCGCCGCGGCAGGCGCCGCAGGAAGCGCCCGCCCTCGTGGCTGAAGACCGAGCCCCACAGGCCGTCCAGGTAGACCGGCAGGATGGGCACGCCGCGCCCGGCGACGATGCGCTGGTAGCCGCGGCGGATGGTCTGCATGTGGCCGGTGCGCGTGATGGTGCCCTCGGCGAAGATGCCCACCAGGTGGCCCTGCGCGAGCTGCTCGCCGGCGCGCGCGAGGCTCTCGGCCACGATCTCGGGCGTATCGCCGCTGGCCACCGGGATGCAGCCGGCCAGGCGCAGGAGCCAGTTGATCGGCGGCCACTCGAAGTACTGGCGCTGGATCAGGAAGCGGATCTTGCGGCGCGTGATGACCGACAGGATCAGCCAGTCCACCCAGCTCACGTGGTTGGCCACCAGCAGCGCGCCGCCGCGCTCCGGCAGGCGCTCGACGTGCAGCACGCGGATGCGGTAGGCGCTGTGCGCCAGCGCCCAGGCCAGCAGGCGCAGGCAGGCCTCGGGCAGCAGCCACAGCGAGACCAGCGTGCCGAGCAGCGAGAACAGGCCGATGACCAGCGACTGCCCGCGCACGTCGAGGCCGCTGGCGCTCAGCGCGAACCAGCCACCGGCCGCGAGGAACACGCCGACGAAGCTGACCATGTTGCCGAAGGCCAGGAAGCGGCCCTTGCTGCCCTCGGGCGAGAGCACCTGCAGGTTGGCGTTCAGCGGCACCACGAACAGGCCCGCCGCGGCGCCCAGCCCGACCACGCTGACGCACGCCATCCAGCCCGCGAGCAGCCGCTCCACCAGGCCCGCGTCCGGCGCGACGGCCGACACGGGCGACGCGGCCAGCGCGAACAGGAAGGCGCTCGAGCCCAGCGCGCCCAGCGGCACGAGGCCCAGCTCGATGTGCCGCCCCGACCACGCGGCCGCTGCCAGGCTTCCCAGCGCGATGCCCACCAGCGCCAGCGCCACCAGGACCGCGCAGCCGGTCTTGTCCAGCCCCAGCGCGTGCTCGCCGTAGGCGAACAGCGAGAACTGCAGCACCGCGCCCAGCATGAAGAAGTGCCCGATGCCGAGCACGGTGTAGAGCAGGCCGCGGTGCCGGAAGACCTCGGCCGTCGTCTGGCGCAGTTCGCGCAGCGCGACGCCGAAGGTCAGCGCGGGCTGGCCGGCCGGCGTGCGCGGCACGGCCAGCGCCGCCAGCAAGCCCGCAGCGCCGATGGCGCCCAGCGGCCAGCTCACGCGCGTCAGGTCCGCGTGGAAGCCGTCGTACAGCGCGCCACCCAGTACCTGGCCCACGATGATGGCGACGAAGGTGGTCATGTTGACCAGCCCGTTGGCGCGCGACAGGTCGTGCTCGGCCACCATCTCCGGCAGGAAGCCGTACTTGGCCGGCCCGAAGAAGGTGCTCTGGATGGACGAGAGCGCGATCAGCACCCACAGGAGCGCCAGCGACCCCGTGGCGAAGGCCGGGCCCGTGGCCAGCATGAAGGCCATCTCGGTGGCCATCGCCAGCACCAGCAGCGTGCTCTTGCGCACCCGGTCGGCCAGCACGCCGGCCCACGGCCCGAAGAGCACGAAGGGCGCGGCGAACAGCGCGCCGGTCAGGGCCGAGTCGTTGCCGAAGGACTCCAGGTTTCCCGCCGCGCGCGCCGCGATCCAGGCCACCAGCAGGAACTTGTAGGCGTTGTCCGTCAGCGCGCTGACGAACTGCGTCGCGAGGTAGGCCAGGAAGCCCCGGCTCCGCAGACCCAGCCCCGGACGATCCATGCGGCGCATGGTAGCGGCCGGACGCGGCGTTCCCGCACGTCCTCCGCGACGCGACGGAGGCGCGCGCTAGGATGTCCCGCCATGCAGATCCAGGACGCCCACACGCACTTCTTCGGCCGGCCGTTCTTCGAGGGCCTGGCCGCGCTCTCTCCGCGCCAGCAGGACCCGGCCGGGCTGATCGAGTCCGTGGCCGCGAAGGCCGGGCTGCAGTTGCCCGACCCCGACCCGGCGCGCCACGCGGCGCGCTGGGTGCAGGAGCTGGACCGCCACGGCGTGCAGCGCGCGGTCAGCTTTGCCTCGCTGCCGGTGGAGGCCGAGTCCGTGGGCCTGGCCGCGCGCGCGTCCGGCGGGCGGCTCGTGCCCTACGCGCTGGTGAACCCGGCCGATCCCAAGGCCGCGGCCTTCACCGAGCGCGCGCTGGGCACGCTGGGCTTCCGCGGGCTGCTGACCTTTCCGGCCATGCACCACTTCCGTCCGGGCGACCCGGGCTGCGCGTCGGTGCTCGAGCTGGCGCGCGCGCACAAGGCGCCGGTGCTGGTGCACTGCGGCATCCTGCGCGTCAAGCTGCGCGACCTGTTCGGGATCCCGCGGCCCTACGACCTGTCCTTCGCCGACCCGCTGCACGTGGTGCCGGCGGCCAACGCCTTCCGCGACGTGACCTTCGTCATCCCGCACTTCGGCGGCGGCTTCCTGCAGCAGGCGCTGATGGCCGGCGCGCAGTGCGAGAACGTGTGGGTCGATACTTCGTCCAGCAACGACTGGCTGGCCACGCAGCCCTGGCGCGCGGACCTGGCCGGCGTGTTCCGCGCGGCGCTGTCGGTGTTCGGTGCCGAGCGCATCCTGTTCGGCACGGACAGCTCGAGCTTTCCGCGCGGCTGGCGCGCGGACATCCGCGACGCGCAACTGCGAGCCATGGAGGCCGCCGGCGCCACGGGCGCGCAGGTCGAGGCCGTCATGGGCGGCAACCTGCAGCGGTTGCTGGGGTGAACGCGGCCCCTCGTCAGCCGGGCCCGCCGCTGGCGATCATGGAGCGCTTGGCCTTGAGGTTGCGCCCCAGGTCGGCCAGCGTGGCGGCGTGGATGCGGTCGCGCAGGCGGTCGCGGAACACCTTCCACTGGTCGTGCATCGGACACGGCTGGCTGTCGTTGCACTGGTCCAGCCCCAGGACGCACAGCTTCATGATGTCCTCGCCCTCGACCGCCTCGACCACCTCGGCCAGCGGCACGCTTTCGGGCGCCCGTGCGTAGCGGAAGCCGCCTCCGCGCCCCTTGGCGGACTCCAGCAGTCCCATCCGCGCGAGGCGGTGCAGGATCTTGCCGAGGAATTGGCGCGGGACGCCGGTGATTGCCGCCAGGTCGCGAGCCAGGATGCGCTGGCCGGGAGGCAGGGTGGCCATGTGCGCCAAGGCACGGATGGCGTACTCGGTGGTGGCGGAGTAGATCATGCGCGCAGGGTTGCCTTTCCTTGACGACGGCGTCCGAGATAATCCCGAACGAGGACCAAGTCAATCCCCTTTTGACCCATGACTCCTGAAACCCTGCACGACATGCCGGCCTGGCGCGCGGCCGTTGCCCGCCATCCGGCCGTGATGCTGTTCAAGCACTCGCCCATCTGTCCCGTCTCCGCGACCGCCCTGCGCGAATGGGAGGCCTTCTGCCGGGCTTGCCCGGAGCTTCCCAAGCTCTTCGTGGACGTGATCTCCGACCGCCCGCTGGCGCGCGGCCTGGCCGACGAGTGCGGGGTGCGGCACCAGTCGCCGCAGGCCATCCTCTTCCGCGGCGGCCGGCCGGCCTGGGATGCGAGCCACGGCGCGATCACGGCCGAGTCGCTGGCGCGTGCGGCCTCCGGCTGATCACCTGGCCGCGTCGGCGTTGGCCGGCACCATTCGCGCCAGCGAGGGACCGTTGCCCATGTGGTCCACCAGCAGCAGCTCGCCGTCATGGCCCTGCGCGAAAGACGAGATGACGCCGGCCCCGCGCAGCAGCAGCGCGCGCTCCACCACCGGGCGGCCATCCGGGTCGGGCGGCGCGCGGCGGATGGCCCAGACGTTCTGCGTGACGTAGTCGGCGCACAGGTACCAGCCGCGCAGCGCGGGCAGCGCCTGGCCGCGATAGACGAAGCCGCCGGTGATCGACAGCCCCACGTCGCCGGCGGCGGACTGCTCGTCCGTGGCCACCGACTGGTGCGGGTACTCCCACACCGGCGCGACCAGCCCGGGCGGCAGCGGATCCTCGGCGGCCAGCGCGAAGCGGTGCAGGCCCTCGACCAGGTTCCAGCCGTGGTTGCCGCCGCGCTGCACGACGAACACGAACTCGTACCTGTCCTGGCCCACGTCGCCGGCCCACAGCTCGCCGGTCACGGGGTCGAAGGCGATGCGCCAGGCGTTGCGCAGGCCCCAGGCCCAGATCTCGGGACGCGCGCCCGGCCGTCCGGCCAGCGGGTTGTCGGGCGGCACGCCGTAGGGCCGGCCGTCGTCGCGTGGCGCCACGTCCAGGCGCAGGATCTTGCCCAGCAGCGTGTCCAGGCGCTGGCCGTTGCCGTGCGGGTCGTTGGCCGCGCCGCCGTCGCCCAGCGACCAGTACAGCATGCCGTCCGGCCCGAACAGCAGCGCGCCGCCGTTGTGGTTGCGGTACGGCTGCTCGACCTCCAGCAGCACCTCCTCCGACGCCGGGTCCGCCGCCGACTGGCCGGGCGCGACGCGCAAGCGCGACAGCCGCGACAGCGGCCCGGGCCGCACCGAGTAGTTCACGTAGAACACGCCGCGGTGCGGGTGGCCTGCCTGCGCGTAGTGCGGGCTGAAGGCCAGGCCCAGCAGGCCCTCCTCGTTGCCGGTGCGGCAGGTGCGCTCGACGATGTCGAGGAACGGCGCGCTGACCCAGCCCTGGATGCCGGGCAGCACGTGGAACACGAGACCGCGCTGCTCGACCACGTACCAGCCGCGGTCCTCGCCGGGCGCCTGCTGCGCGTCCAGCGGGCGCTGGAAACGCAGGCCGCCGCAGGCCGGGGCGAGCGCGACGGGCGGCAGCACGGCGTCCACGACGCGCGGACGGGGATGGGCCAGCGTCGCCGGCGGCCGGACCTGGGAGTCGCACGCGGGCGCCAGCAGCGCGACGGCGAGCAGCGCCACGGCACCGCGCGTCGGACGGGCAGCGGGGTGCATGGTCGCTGGTGTAGCATGCGCGCCGTGCCGCCACGAAGCGCCTGCCGACTGCCCGCGTGCGTCGTCCTGGCTCTGGCCGCAGCCTGCGGCGGCGATGCGCCCGCGGCCGACGCCGGCACCGCGCTGACCGCACCCGCGGCCCCGGCCCCCGAGCCCGAGCCGCGCAACGACCTGCTCGGCACCTGGTACGTGCTCATGCCCGAGCTGCCCTGGAGCGCGCTGCGCCTGGACGTGCGCGCCGAGACCCACGGCCCGCGCGCAGCGTGGATCTCCTTCGACTGGTCCGCGAGCCCGGATGACAGCAAGCTGTCCGCGCGCAGCAAGCCGGTGGCGACCAAGCTGCAGGGCGACCAGGCGCAGCTGGTGCTCGAGGGTCCCGCGCCCATGCTGACCGAGAACGGCCAGCCCAACGGCCAGCGCGGCACCTGGCGCATCGAGCTGCACGCCCTGCCCGACGGCGAAGCGCGCCTGGCCGGCCGCGCCTGGCACACCCAGATCACCGGACCCGACGGCACGCCCGCCGAGCTGACCCGCGAGTTCCGCACGGCACGCTGACACCGTCGACGGCAGGCTCGCCGTCCGCGTATCCGGCGCACGCCGCCCGGGCCGACTTGCCACGGTCGCAGCAGAGCGTCGTGAGGAATGCGCGCAAGCCCCAGGCCGCGCGGGGAAGCGCCGCGCCCCACGCCCCAATCGCCTTGCCGCCTGAAGTGACGGCGCGCTGCGGCGAGGGGTGGGGTGGCGACTCGTTCGCAGCCCTCAGCAGGCTGGCGCTCTGCGCCAGCCTGCTGAAGGCAAGCCGAGGCGCCGCCCCGCCCCTCGCCGCAGCGCGCCGTCAGACTTCGTGCCGCACGCCCAGCAGCTTGAACAGCCGGTTCTTGACGCGGCCGTACTCGGGCGAGCCCAGGTCACGCGGGTGCGGCAGGCCCACCGTGATGATCTCGGCGATGCGGCCGGGGCGGCGCGTGAAGACCACCACGCGGTCGGCGAGCTGGATGGACTCGTCCACGTCGTGCGTCACGAACAGGATCGTCTTGCGTTCGGCCTGCCAGATGCGGATCAGTTCGGCGCGCATGGTGAGGCGCGTCAGGCTGTCCAGGGCGCCGAAGGGCTCATCCATGTAGATCACGTCGGGCGACACGGCCAGCGCGCGCGCCACCTCGACGCGCTGCTTCATGCCGCCCGAGAGCTCGAAGGGATAGGCCTTCTCGAAGCCGGTGAGGCCCACGAGGTCGATGACGTGCTGCGCCGTGCGCGCCTGCTCGGCCCGCGGCAGGGCGCGCAGTCCGAGGCTGACGTTGTCCCACACCGAAGCCCACGGAAAGATGCCGTACTCCTGGAAGACGAAGACCCGGCGCGGGTTGGGCCGCGTGACCTCCTCGCCGTCGATCAGCACGCGGCCGACGGACGGGTGCTCGAAGCCGGCCACCATGTTGAGCAGCGTGCTCTTGCCGCAGCCCGAGGGCCCGAGCAGGCACACCAGTTCGCCCTCGCGCACCTCGAGGTCCACGGCCTGCAGCACCTCCAGCGGGCCCTTGCGCGTCTCGAAGGACTTGCCCACGCCCTGCAGGACGACCTTGGCCCGCCCGGGTCCGTTGGCGCCGCTCATCGCTGCTGGTATCCCCAGCGGACCTCGTCGAAGCGCTCGAGCCGCCGGATGAGGCCATCGAGCAGGATGCCGATCAGCCCGATGACCAGCATGCCCGCCAGCACCAGGTCGTAGCGCATGCCCATGTTGCGCGCGTCGATGATCAGGTACCCCAGGCCGCTGTTCACGGCGATCATCTCGGCCGCCACGACCACCAGCCAGGCCACGCCCAGCGCGAGGCGCAGCGTGGTGATGATCTGCGGCAGGGCCGCGGGGAAGACGACGTGCCGGAACAGCTCCAGGCCGGTGAGTCCGAAGTTCTGCGCGCTGCGCACGTGCACCAGGCTGATGTTGCGCACGGCCGCCATCGTGCCCACCACGATGGGGAAGAACGAGGAGAGGAAGATCAGGAACACCGCGGCGCCGTCGGCCACGCCGAACCACAGGATGGCCACGGGGATCCACGCGATGGGCGAGATGGGCCGCAGCGCCTGCACCAGCGGATTGATGGCCAGGAAGGTGCGCAGCGACCAGCCGGCCAGCAGCCCCAGCGGGATGCCCACCAGGGCCGCCAGCGTGAAGCCCCAGCCGACGCGGAACAGGCTGGCCACGACGTAGCGCCACAGGCGCGGGACGCCGGCGCCGGGGTCGTCGGGGCTCCCCGCCGGCGCGAGTTGCGTCAGATCCTGCAGACCGGACCACACGCCCGCCGGAGTGGGAAACACCGGGCGCTCCTGGCGCAGCGCCGCAACGTGCCAGGCGCACAGGCCGATGAGCGCCAGCGACAGCGGCAGGACGACCGCCTGGACCCGCTCGGGCCAGCGCCGGCTGGCGACGATGGCCAGCGTGCTGGCGGCGACGAGAGCGTAGGGCAGCCAGGTCATGCGGCGAATCCTAGCAGCCCGTCGGCCAGGTCCATCGGGCGCAGGGTCGCGACCTTTGCGCCGGCTCCGTGCGGCCCCCGGTCCGGCGCCTCGACTCGACGCGCCATCCGGCGATCCTGCCCGCGAGTCACCCAGGTCACCGGCTGCTAGCGCGGCGCCTCGGGCGGCGGCACCGACAGCGCCTCCTCGAGCTCGGGCCCGGAGAGCAGGTGCTCGAAGGGCACTTGCAAGGCGAAGGTGTCGGGCGCAAAACGGTCGTCCACGTACTCCTCGAACTCCATCCGTCGCGGGAGGATGCCGGTCTCCACGGCCAGCGTCATGATCTCCTCGAAGTTGTCGCGCAGCGGCTTGAGGTTGGTGTACCTGACCCGGTCCATTGGCCGGCTGAGGACGAACTTCAGCAGCGCAGGATCCTGGTTGTAGTAGTAGCGGCCGGCCACCACCGCGGCCTCCATGCGGTGCGCGTAGCCGCCGTTCTCACCCTCGTCCAGCCACTTGCCCGAGGCGGCGATGCCGTCCACCAGCTCCTGCACCAGCTCGCGGTTCTGGTCGATCAGATCCTGGCGCACGACGAGCACGCAGGAGATGAAGCCGGGCCAGATGTCCTTGGTGAGGTAGAGCACCCGCCCCCAGCCGCCGAGCTCGGACTTGGCGGGGTGCGGCTCGCCCACGAGGTAGCCATCGATGGCCGCGGCGGCCAGCGCGCCGGACATGTCCGGCGGCGGCATCTCCAGCAACTCGATATCGCCCTCCTCCATCCCGTACCTGGCCATCATGCGGCGCATGAGCAAGTTCTGGTTGCTGTAGCGGCTGGGGATGGCGATCTTCGTCCCGCGCAGGTCGCCGAAGTCGCGGATGGCGCTGTCCTTGCCCACCACCAGCGCCGAGCCGTCCCGGTGTCCGAGGTAGACGATCTTCACCGGCATGCCGTCGGACACCAGCTTCATGGCCAGCGGCGCGACCATGAACGTGGCCTGGACCTTGTCGGCGATCAGAGCCTCCTTCGCCGACGGGAAGTCGCTGAATTTCTGCGACTTGAAGAGCGAACCGCGGCTGCTGTGTTCGGTCACCCAACTGGTGACCGGGCAGGTGAGGTGTCAGGTGACCGGCAGGAAGCCGACGTACAGCGTCGAGCGCTCCCAGCCGAAGCTGGCGCGCACGTCGTCGCGGAGCTCGCTCCAGCCGATGTTCCAGGTCACGTGCAGGACCGAGACCAGCGCCATGCCCACGGACGTGATCAGCGCGATGCGCAGCTTCATTCCCGCAGGATACGGCACGCGGGCCAGAACTCGGCCACCATCCTGCCGGTTTCAGAACGGGCATTCGCCTGCGGACAACTCCGCGCGAGCAGAGGTCGCCTGGCCAGCATGTCTCACGACGATGGTCGCGAGGCCGCGTCAAGTCGGGCGCGTGCAAGGCGTTGCGGTGCGCTCGACCAAGGTCCCCACCCGGCACGACCACGAATGGGTCGTCCGACGTGGGGTGCGGCCTCGTGAGGCCGCCGAGTATCGAGCGCGCCGCAACCACGAGCCGCACGGGCCAACTGACCGCGGCCGCAGCAGAACGTGGTGAGCCCTGCGGGCTGCCTCAGCGCGCGGCCGCGCCGCCGTCGTCGGGCTGCTGGCCCTCCTGCATCTCGGCCGGCGCCTGGCCGGGCGGCTCCTTGAGCTTGCCCAGCTTCTTGGGGAACGAGGAGCCGTGCTTCTCGAACCAGTTGTCCCAGGCCACCGAGAAGGTGTTGCTGAAATCGGGCGGGGCCTTGCCAACGCGCGTCGCGAAGATGGCCAGCACGCGGTGCAGCTCCTTGGCGGCCGTCTCCTGGTAGCCGTCGACGTCGGCGTAGGTCTGCGTCTGGCGGATGCAGATCTCGACCGCGTCGCGCGAGCCCAGGTCCAGCAGCGCCTCGGCGATGCGGCCGACGAGGCGCGAGCTGGTGTCGTTGGACTCGGTGTTCTCGCGCAGACGCTGGATGATCGAGGCCAGCGCCTCGACCGCGCGGTCGTCGCGGTAGTTGGCCAGCGCCTTGCAGGTGTCCCCGAACAGCCGCGTGCCCCGGTTGACGTAGGACTTGCTCTCGTCGTCGGGACGCGTGCTGCGGCGCTCGATCTCCTTGCGCACCGTCTCGACGTGCGTGCCCAGCGCGTCCAGCACCGTCTCGACATCGCGCCCCCACGCGAGCTGCGCCACGACCGCCGACTGCACCTCGAGGTCCTCGTCCTCGACGGAGCGCGCGAGCGCCTTGGCCAGGTACTTGCTGTGGCCGCCGTCGGGCAGCGCGCGCGACGCGTCGCCCAGGGCCATCACGGCCGCGGCGCGCGCCGCGGCATCCCTGGTCTTCAGCGCCTTGTCGTAGTCGCGCACCAGCGACTTCTCGTCGGGCGCGTCGGCGGCCGGCTGGCCGGGCTGGCCGGGCGCTCCGGGCTTGCCAGGCGCACCGGGCGGAGCCTTCTGCGCGCCGGCGAGGGGCGCGGCCAGCAGCAGCACGGCGGCCAGCAGCAAGCGGGTGGTTTCGGCCTTCATCGGGCGCATCTCCGGTCCGGGGCTCGCGAAAGGGACGCATTCTATCCCTGCGGCCGGACGGACCCGCAGCATGGCGGACTTCTGACGGGCTGCTCGACGCGGTAGAAAGGCGCCTCCGTACCCCCGCCGGTCCGACATGCCCCCCACGACGCCCAGCTTCCCGGCTCCACCCCCACGACGCCTGCCGCCCGGCTTCGACGCCACCGACCGGGCCGCGCTGCAGCACGCCTGCGACGAGTTGCTGGCGCGCCCGCTGCCCGATGCCGCCGCGCTGGAGGAGTGGCTGCTGGACGCCGACGAGCTGGAATCGGCCGTCGAGGCCGCGGTGACGGGCGCGCGCATCGCGGCCTCGCGCGACTCCGCCGATGCCGGCGCGCGCGAGCGGCACCTGCGCATCCAGCAGGAGCTGCTGCCCTTCGCACGGCCGCTGCAGGACCGGCTCGACCGCCGCTTCCTGGACCATCCGTCGCGCGCGGCCCTGTCGCGCGGGCGCTGGGGCGCCTTCGACCGCCTGCGCGCCAACCGCGCCGCGCTGTACCGCCCAGCCAACGTGCCGCTGGCCGCGCGCGAGGCCGCGCTGGTGCTGCGCCACGACCAGCTGCTGGGTGGCCTGACGGTCGACTTCCGCGGCGAGCGGCTGACGCCGCAGGCCCTCCAGCGCTGGATGGACCAGCCGGACCGAGGTCTGCGCGAGCAGGCCTTCCGGGCCCAGGCCGCGGCGCGGCTGGGGCTGTCCGAGGAGCTGTCCGGGCTGTTCGAGCAGCTCCTCGCGCTGCGGCGCGAGCTGGCCGCCAACGCCGGCTTCCTCGGGTACCGCGACTTCCGCTTCCGCGAGCTCGAGCGCTTCGACTACGGCCCGGCCGAGTGCGAGGCCTTCGCGCAGGCCATCGAAGAGCAGGTGGTGCCGGTGGTCGGCGAGCTGCGCGAGGCGCGCCGGCGCGCGCTGGGCCTGGCGCAACTGCGCCCGTGGGATCTGGCCGCCGACCCGTCCGGCCTGCCGCCGCTGCGGCCCTTCCGCACCGAGGCCGAGCTGTGCGTGCTGGCCGAGCGCCTGCTGAAGCGCGTGGATCCCGAGCTCTCCGCGCAGTTCGCCTGGCTGCGGGCGCAGGGCCGGCTGGACCTGATGAACCGGCCCGGCAAGGCGCCCGGCGGCTACAACGCCACGCTGCACGACGTGCGCCTGCCGTACATCCACGCCAACTCCGTCGGCCTGCAGAACGACGTGCGCACGCTGCTGCACGAGGCCGGCCACGCCTTCCACACGCTGGCCTGCCGCGGCCAGCCGGTGCTGGCCTGCCGCCACGCGCCCATCGAGTTCTGCGAGCTGGCCAGCATGTCCATGGAGCTGCTGGCCGCCGAGCACTACGCCGCCGTCATGGACCCCGCCGACGCCGTGCGCGCGCAGCGCCAGCAGCTCGAGCACGCGCTCGTGCTGCTCCCCTGGGTGGCCACCATCGACGCGTTCCAGCACTGGCTCTACACCTACCCCGAGCACACGCGGAAGGAACGCGCCGCCTACTGGATCGCGCTGCGCCAGCGCTTCGAGCCGGACGTGGACTGGTCGGGCCACATGGACTGGCTGGCTGTCGAGTGGCAGCGCCAGCTGCACCTGTTCCGCCATCCCTTCTACTACGTCGAGTACGGGCTGGCGCAGGTGGGCGCGTTGCAGGTGTGGCTCAACGTGCGGCACAAGGGGCGGCCGGCGGTCGAGGCGTACCGCGCGGCGCTGGCGCTGGGTGGCAGCCGCCCGTTGCCCGAGCTGTTCACGGCCGCGCATGCGTGCTTCGACTTCGGCCCGGCCATGCTGGGCACGCTGGCGCGCGCCGTGCGCGAGGCGCTGGCCGAGCTGGACGACCCGACCCCGGCCAGCACGCGGGCGTGAGCCCCGGCGGCCGGCGGCTGCTGCTGACAGCCCTGGCGGTCCCGCTACTGGCGCTGGCGGGCCTCGCCTTCCTGCTCTCCACGCGCGCCGAGCCGGGCACGCCGCTGGCGCGTGCGGCGCGCGACGGAGACCTGGCCGCGCTGCGTGCCGCGCTGGCGGCCGGCGCCGATCCGCGGGCCCCGGACCTCACCGGCCAGCCGGCGCTGCACTGGGCCGCGCGCGGCGGCGCGCTGGACGCGCTGGACGCGCTGCTGGACGCGGGCGCCGACATCGACCAGCCGGACGCACGCCCGGACTTCGCCTGGACGGCGCTGCTGGCAGCCGTGCACTCCGGCAACTGGGACGCCGCACGCCACCTGCTGGACCGCGGGGCCGGGCCCGGCCTCGCTGCCGCCAACGGTGCGACGCCGCTGCTGCACGCCTGCAGCGCCGAGCCCGGTCCGGCGCGGGACGACGTGGTGCGGCTGCTCCTCGCGGCCGGCGCCGACCCGCGCAGCGGCAGCAACGACGGCACGACGCCGCTGGTCAACGCCGTGCTCTCCGGCTCGCGTGGCGTGGTCGAGCTGCTGCTGGCCACCGACCCCGGCCTGCGCTGGCCCGCGGGCTTCGCGGCCTGGGCGGCGCGCCTCGCGGCGCGCGTCCAGGGACACGGAGATCTGCTGGACCTGGTGGATGCGCCACGCCCCTGAGGTTGGCGGACCCGTTCCGTTTCCTACAATCGCGCGCCCCTCCCCGAGGTTGTCCCGCATGCACAAGCCCATCGGCCCGGTCACCAGCTTTCCCGTCAACAAGGGCGTCTGCATCGACGCCGACGGCAGGAAGATCGCCGTGTTCAACGTGACCGGCCAGTACTACGGCATCGACGACACTTGCCCGCACCGCGGCGCATCGCTGTCGCAGGGCTCGGTGCAGGGCACCAAGGTGCACTGCCCGTGGCACGGCGCGGAGGTCGACGTGCGCACCGGCCAGTGCGGTCCGCCCGCGCAGCGGCCGGTCGATACGCACGACATCAGCTGCGACGGCCAGCAGCTCTTCCTGGAGAGCTGAAGGCCCGCCGCGGCGCCGCTACAGGCCCGCGGCCACGCTCTCGACCTGCTCCAGCAACGCTCCCACGACCGCGGCGTCCGTCAGCGGGTTCATGACGACCAGGCGCAGCCAGCGGCGGCCGTCGAGGTCCGTCTGCGTCAGGTAGAAGTCGCCGCGGCGCACGAGCTCGGCGCGGATCCGCGCCTGGCGCGTGTCGTCCGACGCCGCGTGGCGGAAGAGCACGATGTTGCTCTCCGGCGGCGCCAGCGTCTCGAAGCCGGGGCGCGCGTGGACCAGCTCGAAGAACTCGCGCGCGCTGGCGTGCAGCGCCTCGACGTGGCGGCACAGGCCGTCATCGCCCAGCACGGCCAGGTTGAAGAACAGCTTGAGGCCGAGGCTGGCCTTGGTGCACTCGACCGTGCGGCCCAGCAGGTCCGGGCCGCTGCCGTCCCGCTCGGCCACGAGGTAGCTGCCCTGCTGGCGGAAGGCGGCCAGCAGGTGCCCGACGTCGCGCACCAGCACGGCAGCGCACAGGGCCGAGGTGCCCAGCAGCTTGTGCGCGTCCCACACCAGGCTGTCGGCGCGCTCGACGCCCGCGAGGCGGCCGCGCAGCTCGGGCGAGAGCAGCGCCGAGGCGCCGTGCGCGCCGTCCACGTGCAGCCAGGCGCGCCGCGCGGCGCAGACGTCGGCCACCTGGTCCAGCGGGTCGTAGGCGCCGGCGGCGGTGCTGCCCGCGCCGGCCACCACGGCCATCACGCGCCGGCCCTGCGCGGCGGCGTGACCGAAGGCCTCCTGCAGCGAGGCGGCCGACATGCGCCCGCAGGCGTCGGTCTCCACCGGCAGCAGCGCGCGCGACCCCAGGCCCAGGATGGCGACCGCGCGCGCGATGGAATAGTGCGCGCTGCGCGGCGCCAGCACGCACAGGTCGGGCGGGACGCCTTCCTCCCAGGCCTGCGGCGCGACGGCGGCGCGCGCGGCCAGCAGGGCGGTGAGGTTGGCCAGCGAGCCGCCGTGCGTCAGCACGCCGCCCGCGCGGCCGGCGGAGGCGCCGGGGACCGCCTCGCCCAGCGGCGCCTGGCTGTCGCGCCAGCCCACCTTGGACAGCATCCAGTCCAGCACGGCCAGCTCGACCGCCACGGCCGGCGCGCCCATCTCGTACACGGCCATGCCGTTGTTGAGCGTGCCGTGCACCATGTCGGCCAGCACCGTGGGGAACAGCGGCACCGCCACCTGGTGGCCGAGGTAGTGCGGGTGGTGCAGGCGCGTCGTGTCGGCCAGGTAGGACTCGAGCCAGCGGCCCAGCGTCGCGGCGTCCATGCCGCCCCGGCGGATCCAGCGGTCCAGCTCGAGGCCGCGCACCAGCTCGGCCAGCGGGCGCTGCGTCAGCACCGGGCCCTCGCCGCCGCGGCTGTGCTGCACGTACAAGGTCAGCAGCGCCAGCACCTCGTCGCCGAAGCGCCGGAAATCCTCGAGGTCGCTGTCGCCGTCGGGCGACGCGGCGAAGCGCGGGTCGTCGTGGATGGTCATCGGGCGGACGGGAGCCGGAGGGAGGCGCGGGATCGTAGCGGGCTGCGCTGGTGCGCGGCTAGCCCCTCAGCTTCGCGAACTCGTCCGGCTCGAAGGCGTCCACCTGCACCGCATCCCGTCGCGCGTGGCGCGCGCGCTCGATCACGGAACGCTCCGCGTCGGAGAGCACGCCCGCACCCGCCGCGCGCGTGGGCAGGTCGGCCTCGGGCCGCGGCGGCAGCGTGCCGGCGCGCAGCGCGTCCTTGAGCTTGCGCTCGCCCGGCGCGGCGGCCAGCGCCAGCGCCAGCGCGGCCTCCATGCGCCCGAGCGCGGGGTCCTCGGGGCCGGGCAGGTGGACGCTGCGCGTCAGGCGCTCGCGCAGCTCGCCGCCATCCAGCAGCGCGGCGGCCAACGCGTGGGTGCGCCGGTCGGAGGGCCCGCGCACGCGCGCGCCCAGCGGGTAGACCAGCGCGCGAGAGAGCCAGGCGGCCGGGCGGTTGGGCAGGTTGTCCAGCACGCCGGCCAGGGCCTCGTGCGCGTGCGCGACGGCGTGCTCGGCGGCCCACAGCGCGACCGGGCGGTCGGCGTCGGGGCAGCCGTCATCGGCCCAGCGCTTGAGCGCGGCGGCGCCCAGGTACTGCCAGGCCAGCGCGTCGGCGAGGCGCCCCGAGAGCATCTCGCGCCGCTTCAACTCGCTGCCCAGAGTGGCCATGGACACGTCGGCCACGAAGGCGAAGGCCGCCGACAGGCGCGTGAGGCGCCCGAACAGGCGGCGCGCGGCGCGCGGCAGGGGCAGGTCGGGCGTGCCGCCGTCAACCAGCGCCAGCAGCGGCGCGCGCGCGGCGTTGCGCACCGTGAAGGCCACGTGGCCGAAGAAGGCGCGGTCGAAGGCAGGCGCGTCGTGCGCGGCGGCGGCGGCCAGCTCCTGCTGCACCCACGGGTGGCAGCGCACGGCGCCCTGGCCGAAGACGATCAGGCTGCGGGTCAGGATGTTGGCGCCCTCGACGGTGATGCCGATGGGCACGGCCTGCCACGCGCGCGCGAGCAGGTTGCGCGGGCCGCGGCTGATGCCGGCGCCGCCCAGCACGTCCATGCCGTCCGTCACGGACTGGCGCATGGCCTCGGTGCACCAGGCCTTGCAGATGGCCGACAGCACCGAGGGCTTCTCGCCCGCGTCCACCGCGCCGCCGGTCAGCGTGCGCGCGGCGTCCACCAGCCAGACGTTGCCGGCCATGCGCGCCAGGCGCTCCTCGACGCCCTCGAAGCGCCCGATGGGCAGACCGAACTGCTGGCGCACACCGGCGTAGGCGGCGACGTGGCGCAGCGCGAGCTGGCAGCAGCCGGCCGAGAGCGAGGGCAGGCTGATGCTGCGGCCGGCCGCGAGGCAGTCCATCAGCATGCGCCAGCCGTGGCCGGCGCGCGCCGGGCCGCCCAGGAGGGCGTCGGCAGGGACGACCACGTCGCGACCGCGCGTCGGGCCGTTGAGGAAGGGCACGCCCAGCGGATCGTGGCGTGCGCCGATCTCGACGCCCGGCGTGGCCGCCGGCACCAGCGCGACGCTGATGCCCGGCTCGGGGTCGCCTCCCAGCAGGCGCTCGGGGTCGCGCAGGCGGAAGGCCAGGCCGATGACCGTCGCGCGCGGGCCCAGCGTGGTGTAGCGCTTGTCCCACGACAGGCGCAGCGCGAGCTCATCCCGGCCGTCGAGCGTGCGGCGGAAGACGACGCCCTCGGCCCCCATCGCCGCCGCGTCGCTGCCGTTTTCGGGGCCGGTGAGCGCGAAGCACGGGATCTCGTCGCCGCGCGCCAGGCGCGGCAGCCAGTGGCGCTTCTGCTCGTCCGTGCCGTAGTGCAGCAGCAGCTCGGCCGGGCCCAGCGAGTTGGGCACCATGACCGTGACCGCGGCCGCGACGCTGCGCGTGGAGAGGCGCGCGATCACCTCCGAGTGCGCGCGCGCCGAGAAGCCCAGGCCACCGTGCTCCGTCGGGATGATCAGGCCGAAGAAGCCGTGACGCCTGAGGAAGCCCCAGGTCTCCTCGGGCAGGTCGCCGCGCTGCTGCACCTGCCAGTCGTCGAGGTTGCGGCACAACTCGGCCAGCGGACCGTCGAGGAAGGCGCGCTCGCGGGCGGTGAGCTCGCGCGGCCGGAAGGACAGCAGGTTCTTCCAGTGCGGCGCGCCGGAGAAGATCTGCCCGTCGAACCAGACCGTGCCGGCCTCGAGCGCCTCGCGCTCGGTGTCGCTCAGCGTGGGCAGCACGCGGCCCATGGCGCGCAGCAGCAGCGGCGCCACGAGTGCGCGCCGCACCGGCGCGACGCCCAGCAGCAGCAGCGGCACGCCCCAGGCGACCGCCAGCACGAGCGCCATCGCCGGTCCGGCCAGCGCGTGCGTCCACCACAGCGCGGCCAGCGCCACGCCCAGCGCCAGCCACCCGGGCAGCAGCCGCCCGGCGGCCAGGCACGCGACGACGACCAGCGCCGTCGCGACGACGATCAGCAGCGTGGCCACGCGGCCATGATGACCCGCGGCCCGCGTCGATGGAAGCGGCGCCCGGCCCGCGCCGCGGCGGCGCCGGGCCCCCCGGTCAGGCGCTCGCCAGCGCCTTGGTCTTCACCTTGAGCGTCATGCCCGTAGTGATGTCCTCGCTGACGAAGTACAGCGTGCCCTTGATCTTGAGTGGCACGTACAGCTCCGGGTTGCCGGTGTTCTCCCACTTGATCTTGCCGCTGAACATGCAATCGGCGTTGGAGAACAGCGTCGCGAAGCCGCCCGCGTAGAAGCCGTACATCCAGAAGGTGCCGTCGCTGGCGCACTGCCCGCGCAGGAGCGTGACATCCACGCCGTCCGCGTTGGTGGCGTAGCCCATCTGCTCGCGGCTGTAGTAGTAGAGGTAGAGCTTGCCGCCGGCGTCCTTGTCGACGTAGTCGACCGAGTAGTCGTCCAGGTCCACGCCGGTGAGCACGTCGGCGATCAGCTTGTCGTCCACCTTGCCGATGCCGACCTTGACGCCCGGATTCACCAGGATGGCGGAGGCCCAGCTCTTGCCCTTGACCGACAACTCGAAGATGGCGATCGGCGGGTCGCCGTCGCCCGCGACGAGCGCGGGCAGCGCCCAGGCGACGGTGGCGACGAGCAGCAGGGCGAGGGTCGGCGGCAGCAGGCGACGCATGGCGGAACTCCAGAGGGAGCGGAAAGGGCGGCATGCTATCCGCTCACGCACGCAGCGGGGATCCATTCCCGGCGGCGAGCCGTTGGCCGCCCGGGCCCGCCGCCGCGCCGACGGCCGCGTGGCATCGCGGCGGGCCGGGCGGTATACCGCGCCCATGCCCTCC
>Ga0247727_10002243_pt1 | contig 44553 bp, 26 predicted proteins | sample WisWelCaveWW1625_FD_202498 | JGI IMG/M metagenome (GOLD analysis project Ga0247727, IMG submission 202498) | Biofilm microbial communities from Wishing Well Cave, Virginia, United States - WW16-25 | ecosystem: Environmental > Aquatic > Deep subsurface > Groundwater > Cave microbial mat | place...
TCTCTCCCACTCTGTCCACGTTCCACCACAGACCCTCTCCGCCACGCACGCGCCTCCAGTGTTCCGAAAATGCGTCCCCAGAACGCCTTGCTCGCCTACGCCTTACGTCGATCTGCGGAACAGCTGCGTGGACCGTGGAGGGATGGCCTCCTCCCTCCGCCGTTCATATAATCCATGGGTTCATCTCCCTTCATGAGCCTTCTTATGGCCGTTCTCGCCGTCTCCCTGTGCCCGCAGGACCCGCAGGTCCCGCCGACGCACTGGAGCTATCGCGAATTCCATGAGCTGGCCGGCGAGGGGCTCGTCACGCGGTATCCGGCGTTCGACTTCCTCGGCGGGCGCGTCTTCACGCGCTCGGAGCTTGCCGAAGTCACGGGCGACATCGTCCGCCTCCTGAACGAGAAGCCCGAGCTCGCGACGGTGCAGCGCGTCGAGCGGGTGAAGAAGCTCATCGCCGAGTTCGAGACGGAGATGAAGACCGCGGGCCTGGGGCGCGATCTGCCCGAGCCGGCGAAGCCCGTCCAGCCCGTGCCGCCGCCGCCGAAGGGCGTCAGGACGTTCGGCTCCGATGTCCACACCGTCACGATCAACAAGGACCACGTCGATACCTACACGCGCACCGTCGACATGAACTTCGAAGGCGACTGGTGGGCTTCGAAACTGGCGGGCGCCATGGACACCAAGCCGAACGCGGGTGTCGATCACCGCCGGGGCGACGCGTTCTTCACCGACCGGCTTTCGTTCATCTCGACCGAGCGGTGGTTCGACGCATTCGGGACGGTGACGCCGGGGCTGACCGGCCGCCTCCGCGCCGGCGACATGCGCAACACCACCTTCGCCAGCGGCGTGCTTCTCGGCGCGGCGAACATCGACGGCTTCCGCGGCTCGGCGCGCTGGAAGGACTGGCTCGACGTCGTGGCGCTCGAGGGCCACTCCGACAAGGGGTCCGGCGTCATCGCGGGCCGCGCGAGCGTCTCCCTGCTGGCGGGGTCGCTTTCGATCGGCCTCGAGGCGGCGGAGATCGACGCGTCGAGCAGCCTGCGCGGCGGCACGCTCGCCGGGCCGAGCTTCTTCTACACGGACACGTACGTCGACGCGTGGCTCGAGCTCGTGGACGATCTCGACGCCGGCAGTGGCGCGTTTGCGCGCTGCATCTTCTACTACCACCACAATCTCCAGTTCCAGGCCGATCTGCGGAACTACCGCGAATTGACGGTGGACGAGAACAGCGCGCCGATCTACTCGGGAATCTCGGGCGGCCAGGACGAGGACGACCGCGGAGGCCTGTTCAAGAGCATCTGGTCGCCCGTCGCCTGGGTGACGCTCACCGGCAAGGTCGAGCGCGCCGAACGGCAGGACGGGACCGAGCAGCGCACCGACCTGTTCGGCGAGGGCCGTGGCCGGTTCTGGAAAGGCGGCGATGTTTCGCTTTCGCTCGAGACGGAGGATGTGGCCGACACGAACGTGACCAACACGCTCGTGTCTCTGGGGGCAAACCAGGCGATCGGCGACGATGGCGCGGCGAGCGTTTCGTACACCCGGGACGACCGGGACGGTGCGGTCATCCACACCCTGAGGGACACCCTGCGATATACTTTTCTCAAAGGAAGACTCACCGCCGAGCTTTCGCACACGTTCCGCAGGGATTCGGTCGGAAACGAGAACATCTTCCAGCCCCGGGTTCTTTACACGTTGAATGCCAACGTGTTCGCATCGGTGAGGGCCACGGTCTCCACCGATTCGGACCGGACCGATACCAGCCTCGAGTTCAACGTGGTGATCCGATGGTAGCCGCCGGGAACAACCCAAGAGGAACAACGGAAACACGGGGACGCGAACGAGGCGCGAGGACCATGATGAGGTGGGGTTTGGTGTTGGGCGTCGTGATGTCAGGCTGCCTGCCGACGGGGCGCCATCCGCCCGAGCCGGCGGGGACGCCCGGCGGTCCCGCCACGCCGCGGCTCGTCCAGCCCCCGTCGCCGACCAAGGACGAACGGATTCCCGTCGAGGGCTACGCGGGTCCCGCGGAACGCGTCGAGCTCTACGTCAACTCGGTGCTGGAAGGGGAGACCGTTTCCCGGACCGACGGGCAGTTCCTCTTTCCGCTCGTGCGGCTCCAGGCGGGATTGAACACGATTACGGCGGTGGCGATCGACGACAAGGGCCGTCGCAGCACGAACGCGCCGATGGGCGGCGGTGGGCGCGCGGGAACCGAGGGCGTGCTGAAGCCGGAAGTGCGGGTGACGAGACAATGACCTGCCATGAGCGAGATGCGCGCGAAGCGCGCGCGAGTCGAATGACCTGCCATGAGCGAGGGGCGCGCCCGCGCGCCTGGGTCGAATGAACCGGCGCTGGTACGCGGCCGTGCACGTGACGCTCCTGCTGGGAGTGGCGCTCGTCACGTCGATGCTCGTGCGCGACGCCATCACCAAGCCGCAGCGCGGGGCGGACGGCAGCAGCAGCCGGGGCCGCGAAGTCGGCGCCATCCGAAGCGTCAGCGGAAACGCCCGTTACAAGGGCTCCAACACGCTGGACTGGCAGACGGCGCGGGAGAACACCTCCGTCCGCGAGGACGATCGGCTCCAGACGATGGGCGGATCGATGTCGATCGTCCTCGTCGACAAGACGCAGCCCGTCAACGTCGCGGAGAACTCGATGGTGGTCTTCCGCTCGGCGGTTGACGGAGACGAGCAGGAGGTCGAGATCGAGGCAGGATCGCTCGACCTCGCGACGCTCGATGAGCACCGCGTCCGGGTGCGCAGCGGATCGTCGGTGATCCGCAGCAGGCCCCGTTACGTCGAGTTCGTGCCGGACGACGGACCGCTGCCGTCCAATCCGGTGCAGCGGGTGGAGATGGGGCTGCGCCACGCGGAGACGCTGATGCGCGCGGTGCGGAAGCTCGGCGCGCCTGAGGCGGACCTGCTCCTCGCGAAGGCGATCCTCGCCGAGGCGGCCGACCTTTTGCGCCACGATCTTCCTCCGGCGGCGGGCGCCGCCGCTGACCGCGCGTACGAGCACCTGCTGGAGCTCTTCCGCCGGGCGCGTCGCGCGTCGCGGGCGATCGTCTCGGTGAGCCGCGACGAGAAGGGCGAGATCCGCGTGCAGGCGATCCAGGGCGAGGTGACGATCCAGTCGCCCCTGAAGAAGACGACCCTGCGCGAGGGCGAAGGCGTGAAGGTCTCCGCCACCGGCAGCGCCGGGACGCGGCGCAAGCTGCTCGACCCCCCGGTGCTCGCGTGGCCTCCGCTGCAGGCGACCGTGTGGAACAACTACCGTCCCGCGCTCGCCTGGGAGGCGCTGGCCGGCGCCGTCCACTACACGGTCGAGCTTTCGCGCGACAGGCACTTCACCGATGTGCTGTTCTCAGGGGCCTGCAGCACGACGCAGTGGGCGCCGCCGGGCGTGCTGAGCGACGGGCGCTACTTCTGGCGCGTCCGCGGCACGGACGTCGAGAAGTTCGTCGGGCTCTACGGCATCGGCGAATTCTCCGTCGGCAGCGATCGCGTACCGCCCGCCCTTGACCTGACGCTCAAGGGTCGATGGGAGGAGCCGCGATGAATCGGTCCCTCCTGCTGTTGGCGCTGCTCATGCTCCCTTCCCAGGAGGGGCCGGCGAAGATCACCCTCGTGCCGGAGAGCGGCGTCGCCGTCGCTGACGGCGCCAGCCCCGTCAAGCTGCACCTGCTGATCGTCGACAAGGACGGCAAGGGGCTCGTGGGACAAACGCCGGCGATCCGCACCAGCGTCGGGACGATCGGCGCGATTCGCGATCTTGGCGGGGGCCGGTACCTGTCGGAGATCACGGTGCCGGAGGGCGCGCCCGCGGAGACGCTGATCGAGGCGCTGCAGCAGACGTCGCGCGAGACGCTTTCGAGCAAGGCGCGCCTGAAGAACGCCGCGGGCGGAACCATCGCGGTCGATCCCGCGAAGATCGATCTCGGCGTGGACAAGGGGGCGCGGCTCAAAGTTCACGCGCCCTATCCAGCCGAGCGCCTCTCTCTCACCTCCAACGTCGGCTCGGTCGGCCCGTTGTCGGGCAGCGCGCCCGACTTCGTCGCGGAGTTCGCGTCGCCGAAGGGCGGCCAGCCGATGATCGCGATCTTCACGCTCGTCGACCGCGACACGGGCACGGTGCTCGCGCGGGCGACGCTTCCGATGGTCGGCCACCGCACGTTCACCTTCAAGACGGAGCCGGGCTCGACCGTGAAGGCGAAGCTCGGCCTGCGCGACCTCGGCCCGATCACCGTCGATGCGGAAGGGAGCTTCACGATCCGCATCGAGGTGGGGCCCGCGGAGAGCTTCGACGATCTCGTCATCGTCGTGAAGGACCCTGCGGAGAACGAGACGAAGAAGGTCGTGGCGCTCGACATCGAGCATCGCGACTCGATCCTGCTGAGCGTCGAGCCGCCCGTGGTGGCGGCGGGCTCGTTCGCCCACGTCGTCGTGCGGCTCTACGACAAGCTCGGCAAGCCGATGACCGGCGCGGCGGTGAAGCTGACGTCCGAGGGCGGGAAGCTCGGCGCGGTCGAGGAGCTCGGGGGCGGCCGATACTCGGCGCTCTTCACGGCGCCCTCGACGCCCGGCACCCTGCGCGTCACGGCGGAAGCGGCGCGCATGAGGGCAACGACGCCGGTCGCCGTCGTCGGCGGCCTGCCGGCATCCGTCGACTTCTCGAGCGACAAGACGAAGGTCATCGCCGACGGCGCCTCGGAGTCGAAGCTGCGCGTCGTCGTGCGCGACGGCAGCGGCAACGTGCTCAAGGGGGCGAAGCCGGCGATCTCCGCTAGCTTGGGCAAGATCGGCGAGATCACGGAGGGCGCCGACGGCACGCTGACGGCAACGTTCACCGCGCCGAAGCTGATCGACGGTGGAAAAGCGGCGCTCACGGCGCGCGTGGCTCTCCCGCAGGAGCCGCGCGGCGTATCGAGCCTCCTGCTGGCGCACGCCGACGGGATGGTGATGGCCTTCGCGCGCGACGCGTCGGGCCAGCCGGTCCCGGGAGTGCGCATCTCGTTCGGCGCGCTCGGCGAAGGCGTGACCGGCATCGGCGGGATCGCGCGGGTCAGGATGGGGGACGACTTCGCCAGGATCGACGCGAAGGCGGGCGGCGTCTCGGCGTCGATGCTCGCGCTGAAGGGCGTGAACTCGCCGGAAGCAGCGCTGATGGCGCGCGATCCGGCGCCGCAGGTCGAAGCGACCGTCGCGATCGAACTTCTGCCGATGGAGATCACGGGGCAGTACATCACGATCGCCGCGTCGCCTTCCTCGCTCAAGGCGGACGGCGCCGCGACGTCGACCCTCACCGTCCGTCTCTGGGGCGACGGCGGAAAGCCCGCGACCGGCCGCGTCGTGACGGTCAAGGCCGCGCTCGGCAAGACCGGCGCGGTCTCCGAGAAGGGGGACGGCGTCTACGAAGCGATCTACACCGCGCCGCTCTCGGGCGCGGCGACGAGCGACAGTGTCACCGCGTTCAGCGACGGCCTCACGAGCGAGCCGGCCCTGATCACGCTCGCGCCGGTCGGCGGGCCGGCGACGATCACCCTCATCGCTGAACCGCCGATGCAGACCGCGGATCCGTCGAAGACGGTCAAGCTGACGGCCACCGTGAAAGACAGCGAGGGCAAGCCGGTCGCCGACGGCACGTCCGTCGCCATCTCGCTCGGGACGCAGACGTCGAACACCGTCACGTCGGGCGGAGCGGCCAGCGCGACATTCAACGCGCCGTCGACGCCGGGGACGCTGCAGGGCAAGGCCACCTCCGGCGTCGCGGTCGGCACCGTCGACGTGATTTTCGTTCCGGGCAGCCCGGCAACGCTGACGCTCACCGCGAGTCCGACGACGGCGGTCGCCGATCCCGCGAACACGATCACGCTCGAGGCGGTTGTCGCCGACGGACAGGGCAACGCGGTCGCCGACGGAACGAACGTGACCTTCACGTTCAACGGCGTGGCGCACCTTGCGCCGACGCTCTCCGGCAAGGCGACGACGACGTACGCGGCGCCGAGCCTGGTGGGCGACTATCCCGCGAAGGCCGACAGCGGGCCGGCAACCGACACCAAGACCCTCACGTTCACGCCCGGCCCCGTCGACTCGATCGCGCTCGCGGTGAATCCGCCAACGATCCCCGTGCTCGACTCATCGACCGTGACGGGGACAGCGAAGGACAAGTTCGGCAACAAGGTCGTCGACGGGACGTCGATCAACTTCAGCGCGATGGGGGGAACGGTGCCCGCGACGGCGACGACGACCGACGGACAGGTGCAGGTCACGTTCCTCGCAGGGACTTCGGCGGGCGCTGGCTCGGTGACGGCGACGTCGGGAACGGCGATGGACTCGAAAACGATCACGATCCTGCCCGGCCCGCCCAACACGATCGACCTGGTCGTCACGCCCGGCGTGATCGCGGCCACGACGGCGGCGACCGCGCTCGTCGAGGCGAAGGTGCAGGACGCGTTCGGCAATCTCATCAGCGGCGAGCAGGTCAATTTCACGGTCAGCAGCGGTGGCGGGACGCTCTCGCCGACGCTCAAGCTGACCGACGCAAACGGCATCGCCAAGGTCACCTATACCGCCAACCAGGCCGGCGGCGTCTTTACGCTCACCGGCACGTCGCAAACCGCGCCGGCGGTCAGTGACAGCGGCACCATCGAGCACGTCCTCCCGTCGGGCACCGCGACGGTCCTCGACGCGATTGAGGCCGCGCCTGGAACTTCGAACACCATCACGCTCACCGTCGAGCTTCGCGATGGCGCGGGGAATCTCATGACCTCGCACGCGCCGTATGCGGCGACGGTGACGGTGACGGGGTCGGCGGCGACGTCGAGCACGGTGACCCTTCCCGACGGCAGCGCGACCACGACCGTCGTCGTCGACGACGTGCTCGCGGAGGCGGTGACGGTCTCGCTCGTGGAGACGTCCACGAACACGAACATCGCGGAAGTCGCCGGAACGGCGACGTTCATCGCGGGTCCCGCCGCGCAGGTCCGCGTCCTCTCGGCGTCGGAGCCCGCGCCCGGCACGGTCGACAGCGTCGTCGTGACGGTCCGCGTCGAGGACAGCGACGGCAACCCGACGTCGAGCCATGCGTCCTATGACGGCACGATTGCCGGGAGCGGCTCGGCCTCGATCGTCGGCTCGCCGGTCTCGCTGCCGGACGGGACGGCCTCCACCACGATCACGGTGAACGACACCGTGGCCGAAGTCGTGACGCTCACGCTGACGGAGACGAGCGCGACGACGCTGGCCGAGATTGGCGGCACCGCGACCTTCATCGCGGGACCCGCCGCGACCGTGCGCGTCGTTTCGGGAACGGAGCTGCCGCCGGGCACCGTCGACAGCATCGTGATCACCATCCGCGTGGAGGACGTCGACGGCAACCTCGTCACGAGCCATCCCGCGTACACGGCGACGGCCGGAGTGGACGGATCGGCGTCGCTCGTGAGCGCGTCAGTTTCGCTGCCCGACGGCACCAGCACGACCACGGTCACGGTGAACGATACGAAGGCCGAAATCGTGAACGTGACGCTGACGGAGACGAGCGCGACGACGCTGGCGGAGGTCAATGGAACCGCCACGTTCATCACGGGCCCGGCGAGCACCGTGCGGGTCGTGTCGGCGACCGAGCCGGCCCCGGGGAGCGCCAACAGCGTCGTCGTGACGATTCGCGTGGAAGACGCGGACGGCAACCTCGTCAGCAGCCACCCGGCGTACACCGCAACCGTCGCGGCGACGGGATCGGCCAGCGTCGGCGGAAGTCCGATCTCGCTCCCCGACGGCACGGGGACGACCACGGTCACGGTGAACGACACGAAGGCGGAGGTCGTTTCCGTCTCGCTGACGGAGACCTCGTCGACCTCCCTCGCCGAAGCGGGGGGCACGGTGACGTTCATCGTCGGGCCGGCGGCCCAGGTGCGCGTCGTCTCCGCAAGCGAGCCGCCGCCCGGTACGGCGAACAGCGTCGTCGTCACGATCCAGGTGGAGGACGCGAACGGCAACATCCAGTCGAGCCATCCGCTCTACACGGCGACGGTCGCCGTCGACGGGTTCGCGTCGGTCGCGCCGACGTCGATCCTGATCGCCGACGGCGCTGGTTCGGTCACGGTCACCGTGGACGATCCGGCCGCGGAAGTGGTGAACGTGACGTTGACCGAGACGGGCGGCACCACGCTCATTGAGGTCAACGGGACCGTGACGTTTACGGGGCCGGTCGCGGTGATCAACGCCGTCGTGGTCAGCGACACGGAGGCGGCGCCGGGGACGACCAACAGCATCATCATCACCATCCAGATCCAGGACAGCGGCGGTGCGCCTGTCACCGCCCATCCGGACTACATGGCCAACGTGGCGGTCGACGGCTCGGCGGGCCTGACCGGATCGCCGATCACGATCCTCAACGGCGCCTCCTCGACGACGGTCACGATCACCGACACGAAGGCCGAGGTGGTCAACGTCACGCTGACGGAAACGAGCGCGACGTCGATCGGCGAAGTGCCCGGGACGGCGACGTTCATCGCGGGCCCGGCGACGCAGGTTGTCGTGGTGTCGGCGGCCGAGCCGGCTCCCGGCAGCGCCAACAGCGTCGCCGTCTCCATCGAAGCGCGCGACGCGGACGGCAACGTGCAGACGAGCCACTCGGCGTACGCGGCGACGGTGAGCGTGAACGGATCTGCCGGCGTGGCGCCGGGCTCGATCTCGCTGCCCGACGGGACCGGCTCGACGACGGTGACGGTGAGCGACACGAAGGCGGAGATCGTGACCGTCATGCTGACGGAGACGAGCGCGACGACGCTGAGCGAAGTGCCCGGGACGGCGACGTTCATCACCGGTCCGGCAACGCAGGTCGTGGTGGTCTCCGCGATCGAATCGCCCGGCAGCGCCAACAGCGTCGTGGTGACGATCGAGGTGCGCGACGCCGACGGCAATGTCCAGTCGAGCCACGCGGGGTATGCCGCGACGGTCAGCGTCAGCGGATCGGCCGGCGTGGCGCCGGGATCGATCCCGCTGCCCGACGGGACGGGCTCGACGACGGTGACGGTGAGCGACACGAAAGCCGAAGTCGTGACCGTCACGCTGACGGAGACGAGCGCGACGACGCTGAACGAAGTGCCCGGAACGGCGACGTTCATCGCGGGTCCGGCGACGCAGGTGGTGGTGCTTTCCGCGGTCGAGCCGGCGCCGGGCTCGGCCAACAGCGTCACCGTGACGATCGAGGTGCAGGACGCGAACGGCAACATCCAGTCGAGCCACTCGGCCTACACCGCGACGGTGAGCGTGAGCGGGTCGGCCGGCGTGGCGCCTGGATCGATTTCGATTCCCGACGGCACGGGATCCGTCACCGTCACCGTGAGCGACACCGCCGTGGAGGTCGTGAACGTCACGTTGAGCGAAACGAGCGCGACGGCGCTCGCCGAGGCGAATGGGACGGCGACGTTTATTGCAGGCCCAGCCACGAAGGTGGTCGTCGTTTCAGGGACCGAGCCCGCCCCCGGCACCGCGAATCAGATCGTGCTGACGATCCGCGTCGAGGACGCCGACGGCAACTTGCAGCCGAGCCATGCGGCCTACACGGCGACTGTCGGCGTGAACCTCTCGGCCAGCGTGGCGCCGGGTTCGATTTCGCTGCCCGACGGCAGCAGCATGACGACGGTGACCGTCAGCGATACGGCATCCGAAGTCGTCAGCGTCACGCTGACCGAAACGAGCGCGACGACGCTGTCCGAGCTCAACGGGACCGCAACGTTCATCCTCGGCACCGCGACGAAGGTCGTCGTGATTTCCGCCACCGAGGCGCCGCCGGGGACCTCGAACTCGGTGACGCTCACGATCCAACTCCAGGACGCCGACGGCAATCCCCAGTCGAGCCATCCGGCGTACACCGCCACGGTGAGCGTTGATGGGTCGGCCAGTGTTCTTCCCGGCTCGATCTCCCTGCCCGACGGAACCGTCTCGACGACCGTCACCGTCAACGACTCGGCCGCTGAGATCGTCAACGTCATGCTGACGGAGACGAGCGCGACGTCGCTCCTCGAGATCAACGGGACGGCGACCTTCATCGCCGGCACCGCGACGCAGGTCGTCGTGGTCTCCGCGACGGAGGCGGCGCCGGGCGACGCGAACTCGGTCATCGTCACGATCGAGGTGCGCGATGCGAACGGCAACGTGCAGACGAGCCATTCGGCCTACACGGCGACCGTGGCGGTGAGCGGCTCCGCGGGCGTCGCTCCGGGCTCCATCTCGATCCCGAACGGGACGGGTTCCGTGACGGTGACGGTGAACGACGTCGTCGCGGAGATCGTGAACGTCACCCTGACCGAGACGAGCGGCACAGGCCTGGCCGAGGTGAACGGGACCGTCACGTTCATCGCAGGAAAGGCGGCGAAGGTCCAGGTGATCAGCGGCTCGGGCCCGGTCGGCGCGCTCGTCATCACGCTCCAGGTGCGCGACGCGAACGACAACCTCCAGCCCAATCATCCGACCTACACGGCGAATGTGTTCGACAGCAGCACGACGGCGACCGTCGCGGGGAGCCCGATCACGATCAGCGGCGGGTCGTCAAGCGGCACGGTCACCGTCAGCGACGCGAAGGCGGAGATCGTCACGCTGACGCTGTCGGAGACCACCTTCAGCGGCATGGCGGGCTTCGGCGGGACCGCAACCTTCACCGCCTCTACCGCGACGAAGGTCGTGGTGAAAAGCGCCGTGGAGGCCGCTCCCGGCACCGCGAACAGCGTGACGGTGACGATCGAGGTGCAGGACGCGAGTGGCAACGCTCAGCCGACGCACGCTGCCTATTCGGCCACGGTTGCGGCAACGGGCTCTGCGACGATCGCCGGCTCGCCGATCTCGCTGCCGAGCGGCACGGCGTCGACGACGATCACCGTCAGCGACGTGGTGAGCGAGACGGTGACGGTGTCGCTGATGGAGACGAGCTCGACATCGCTGACGGAACAGAGCGGCACGGTGACGTTCAATCCCGCCACGGGTTCGCCGACGAAGGTCGTCGCGATCAGCGTGACGGAGGCCTCCCCGGGAACGGCCAACAGCGTGACGATGACCTTCCAGGTCCAGGACGACGTCGGCAACGTCCTGCCCACGTCAACGACCTACACGGCGAACATCTTTGTCACCGGCCAGGCCGCGTTCGTCGGCGGCTTGACCATCACGATCGCCGCGGGATCGTCGAGCACGACCAAGACGATCAACGACGTCGTCGCGGAAACGGTGACCATCACGATGACGGAGACGTCGGGGACTCCGCTCTCCGAGGTGAGCGGAACGGCGACGTTCATCGTCAGCGCGGCCGTGAAGGTGAAAGTGCTGAACACCATGGAGGCGGGGAACTCCGTGGGCGCGTCGGTCCCCGTGACGATCCAGGTCCAGGACGCCGACGGCAATCCCGTCACGTCGCACGCGCTCTACACCGCGGATGTTACGGACGACCAGGCGCAGGTGACGCTCAGCCCCACGAGCATCACGATCCCGGACGGGACGGCTTCCGTCGTCATCACGGCGACGGAGTCGAACAACAACGCGAAGGTGGCGACGATCACATTGACGGAGACATCGTCGACGACGCTGCTGGAGGTGAGCGGCACGGTTGACTTCACGAACAACGGCCTCGGGCAGGCGACGCAGGTCGTCGTCCTCAACGGCACCGAGGCGGCGCCCGGCACGTCGAACTCGGTAACGATCACGATCCAGGTGCAGGACGCGACGGGCAATCCGCAGAACGGCCACATTGCCTACGCGGCGAAAGTGCTGGTGAGCGGGTCGGCCACGGTCTCCCCAACGACGATCACGATTCCCAACGGCATGTCGAGCGTCACGGTCACGGTGACGGACACCATCGCCGAGGTCGTGACCCTCAGCCTCGTCGAGACGAGCGGCACCGTCTACAACGAGGTCAGCGGGACGGCGACCCTCATCTCCGGCACGGCGACCCAGGTGCACGCCGTCTCCATCGTCGAGTCGTACCCGGGCACCTCGAACAGCCTGACGATGACGATCCGCGTCGAGGACGCGAACGGCAATCCGCAGACCGTTCACGCGGCGTACACCGCGACGGTCTCGGACAGCAGCGGAACCGCGACCGTCATCGGCAGCCCCATTTCGATTCCCGACGGCACCAGCTCGACGACGATCACGGTGACCGACACCTCCATCGCGGAGAACGTGACGATCACGCTGACCGAGACGAGCGCGACGACGCTTTCCGAGGTGAGCGGGACGGCGACGTTCATCGCCGTGGTCGGCGCGACGCAGGTCGTGGTGCTGAGCGCCTCGGAGCCCGCGCCCGGGACATCGAACGCCACCACGCTCACGGTGCAGGTGCAGGACCCGCTCGGCAATCCGCAGACCTCCCACAGCGCGTACACGGCGACGATTTCGCTCACCGGCTCCGCGACGACAGCAAGCACGGTCTCGATCCCCAACGGCAGTTCCAGCACGACGATCACGGTGAACGACGCGGCCGCGGAGGGGGTGACGGTCTCACTCGTGGAGACGTCCACCACGGGCATGACGCCCGTGAGCGGAACCGCGACGTTCATCGCCGGCACGGCGACGCAGGTCGTCGTCATCGGCACCGCGGAGCCGTCGCCCTACACGGCCAACAGCGTGACCGTCACGATCCAGGTCCGCGACACCGACGGCAACCCTCAGAGCAGCCACGCGGCCTACACGGCAACGGTGTCGGTCGGGGGATCGGCCTCGGTCGGTGGAAGCCCGATCTCCATTCCGGACACGCAGAGCCAGACGACGATCACCGTGAACGACGCCGCCGCAGAGACCGTGACCGTGACGCTCTCCGAGACGAGCGCGACCGGGCTCACCGAAGTCAACGGCACCGTCGTATTCCAGCTCGATCCGCCCGAGGCCGTCATCACAGCGTCATCCAACGTCGCGCCCGCCGGCGGCTCCATCGATTTCAACGGGTCGTCGTCGTTTGCGGAGTTCCCGTTCACGATCGCGACCTGGGCGTGGGACTTCAACGGCGACGGCGTGGTTGATTCGACCCTTGCCGATCCACCGCCGTGGACCTACGCCGCGGCCGGCATCTACACGGTGACGCTGAAGGTCGTCGACACCGGCGACCACCCGGACACGACGTCGATGAAGGTCTACGTCGGCGGGCCGGGCCAGGCGGTCGGCGCGATCACGCTGACGCCGTCGGCGTGGACGATGCCGGCGGACGGGACGTCGACGATCACGATCACGTCGAACGTTCTCACCGACGCGTACGGCGCGACCGTGCCGGACGGCACGAAGATCACCGTCTTCACGGACCGCGGCTCGCTGACGGGATTCACCGATGCGGGACCTGAGGCGGGCCTCCAGGCCGCGACGATCGGCGGCGTGATCACCTTCCAGCTCAAGGCGGGGACGTCACCCGGCACCGCGCACATCGCGGCGCAGAGCGTGGTCGGCGCGTCCGAGGGCACGGTCATGATCCAGCTCGAGGGCGTCGGCACGGCGCCCATCGTCACCGGCTTCGCCCCGTCGGGCCAGGCGACGGCGAACCCGGCGCAGGTGACGGTGACCTTCAACCAGGACGTCAACCCCGGCACGCTCAACGGATTCACGTTCACGGTCACGGGGAATCTCAGCGGGCCGGTGCAGGGGAACGTGAGCTATCTGCCGGCGACGAAGACCGCGACCTTCACGATCGTCGGGCCGATGGACGTGGCGACGGAGATCTACACCGTCGTGGTCTCGCACGCGATCCAGAACGGAGAGGGGCTCGGGCTCGACGGCAACTTCAACGGTCTCGACGACGGCGGCTCGGACGACTTCACGTTCATGTTCGGTGCGCTCGCCGACGGCGAAGCGCCGGTGATCACGTCGCTCACGGTCGCGCCCGACCCTTTCTCGCCCGACCAGGACGGCGTGGACGACACGACGACGATCTCGATCACGGCGACCGACGTGGCGCGGTGGCAGGCGGTCATCAAGTCGGGCGGGCTGGTGGTGAAGACGATCGTCGTCACCGCGGGCTCCGCGACGACGTGGGACGGACGGGATGAGTCGGGCGCCGTGGTCGAAGACGGGACCTACGCGATCGAGGTCACGGCGTGGGACGACGTCGGAAACGCGTCGGTGCCGGTGACCGGAAGCGTCGCTGTAACCAGTCCGCTGCAGTTTGGGAACTTTGGACCATGAAGAGAATCATCGCGTTCTGCCTGCTGTCGTCCGTAGCCTTCGCGGGCGTCACCCGCGAGCGGCGGCCGGAGATCTACCTCGAGTACGGGTCGCGCGACGCGGCGATCTCGAAGGTCACCTTCGTCGTGGACGGCGTCGACGTCAGCGACAAGGCGAAGGTCGGCCCGTCGCGCGCGAGCTACACGCCCACCGATGACCTGTCGATCGGCGAGCATCACGTCGAGGTCACCGTCTCCGACGAGAAGGGGCGCGTCCGCACGAAGAAGTGGTCGTTCACGGTCGATCCGAACGCCAAGGACGCCGAGCCGCCGGTGATCGAGTTCGCGGGGCCGACGCCGGCGAACGGCGAGGTTCGGGTGCCGTCGAAGACGTGGGCCGCGATCCGCGTGACCGATGCGATCGCCGGGGTCGATCCCGCTTCGGTAAAGGTGTGGCTGACCACGAACGGCGGCGCGCCGAAAGAAGTGACGCTGGTGCGGCAGGGCGACCTCTGGAGCGTCGAACTCGGCGCGCTCGGATCGGGCACCTACCTGTTGAAGGCGTGCGCCGCCGACAAGGACGGCAATCGCGCGCCGGATCTCTGGCGCGGCTTCGCGATGGACGGCGACGCGCCGATCGTGGCGAGAGTTTCGCTCGCGCCAGATCCCGTGACGCTGCCCGGCCCCGCGACGATTCTCGTTGAAGTCGACGACAAGCCCTTCGGCGAAGTCCGGGACGTGCAGATCGAAATCGCCGGGCGGAAGCTGAAGGGCCCGGCGGTGCGGCGCCTCGCGGCGATCCCCTGGGACCTGCGCGACGGCGCGGGCAAGTACGTCGCGGCCGGGAAGATCGCGGCGAAGATCACCGCGACGGACTTTGGCGGGCTCACGGGCGAGACGACCGCGACGCTCGACGTGCGCGGCGAGGCGCCCGTCGAGGGAGACGTGCCGCTCCGGCTGGACGCCGTCAAGCCGGTGACCACGACGTCGCCGATCTCCGTGAGCGGGGGCACGCGCGCGGGAGCCGAGGTCGAGCTCTTCGTCAACGGGCGGCCGACGGGGACGAAAGTCGCGGCCGGCGGTGCGTTTACGTTCGACCGCGTCGACCTCGAGCCGGGTCTCAACCGCATCACGGCCGTCGCGCGCGATCTCGCGAAGCACGAGAGCAGCGCGGTGGTGACCGCGTCGACGACCTTCAAGACCGCGGGGTCGGAGACCGTGCAGGCGACCGGGGCGGGTCCGACGGCCGGCACCGGGGCAACCGCAACCGGCGATGTGCCGCTGGCGATCGATCCGCCGCCCGCGGCGACGGAGCGGGAGACAACGACGCTGACGGGGACGTCGACGCCTGGCGCGACGGTGGAGGTCACGGTGAACGGCCGTCCGGCAGGGACGGGGACGGCGGACCGTGCCGGGCGTGTGAGCATTGCGGACGTCGCGCTGGCGGCGGGGACGAACACGATCCGCGTCACGTCGCGCTCCGGGGCGGACCGGCCGGCGACGCAGACCTTCACGGTGGCGCGCGGGGGGAAGGCGCCGCCCCCACGGGAGGAGTCGCCTCACCGTCCATGAAGCTCTTCCACAAGCTTCTCCTCCTGACCGCCGCGGTGGGCATGGTGCCCCTGATCGTCGGCGGCATCCTGCTGACTCGCATCAATCAGCAGGGGATGGAGGACAACATCCTGGAGCGCCGCGTCGAAGGCGCGAAATACCACGCCGCCCTGATCGACACGTACCTCACGAACACGATCAAGAACGTGAACACGGCCGCGGGCGAGAAGGACTTCACCTCCATGCAGCGCCGCGAGGTGGAGGAGGTCTTCCGCTTCCTGATGACACAGTACGACCAGCTGCGCGTCGTGGCCTGGATCGGGTCGGACCGCGTCGAGCGTGCGCGGGCGGTCTCGATGGAGGAGGTGGCGCCGTCGAACCTCGGCGCCTTCACCGACCACGTCAACGCGGTATTCGCTCCCGTGATGGCCGAACAGCAGGTCGTCTTCTCGGAGGTCTATCCCGGCCGCAGCGAGAACGTGGTCGTCGTCGCGATGCCGTACCGCGATCGGGGGGTCCTCGCGATCGAGATTTCACTGAAGCCGGTGCAGGCCACGATCGAAGCGATCCGCCCGGGCCGCGCGGGCTACGCGGTGCTGCTCGACCAGAAGGCGCGCGTCGTCGCGCACGTGAAGCCGCAGATCGCGCGGGCTCGTGAGACGTTGACGGTGCCGGCGTTCGACGGGCCGCTCCGCAACTGGATGGCGGGAACGGGCAAGTACGGATCCGGGGAAGGCGACATGCTCGAAAGCCACCAGCCGCTCCAGGCGGCGAAATGGATGCTCTTCATCGTGGAACCGGAGAAGGACGCCTTCTTCGCCGCCGAGAACATGAAGAAGACGACGATCCTCCTCGTCGTGGGGGCGCTGCTCCTGGCGCTCTCGGCCGGGCTCTACATCTCGCGGACGATCGTCAGCAACATGTACAAGCTGCTCGCGGGCACGAAGGAGATCGGCGCCGGAAATCTCTCGCACCGCATGGGCCTCGAGTCGCGCGACGAGATCGGCGAGCTCTCGCGCGCGTTCGACAGCATGGGCGACTCGCTCCAGAGCCGCGAGCAGGAGATCGCGAACATCGAGGAGATGTCGCGCTCGCTCGGCACGATCCTCGAGCTCGACTCGCTGCTCCTGCGCGGCGCCGAGACGGTGCTGCGCGTCGTGCCGTCGAAGAAGGCCGGCATCTATGTCGGCAACGGCGACGGGATGAAGCTGCGCCACTCGGTCGGCGACCTGCCGGAGACGGTCGAGCTCGGCGACGCCTTCAAGGACGCGACCGAAGCGGTGATGAAAGCGCGCACCCTCTACGTGCCGCTGCGCCACGAGGCCCACCTGCTCGGGTGCCTCGTGCTCGAGGACCGCAACGACGGCCGGCCCTTCGGCGCGAACGACCGCCGGTTCGTGCAGGTCGTCGGGTCGTCCATCAGCCTCGCGATGCGGAACATCCAGCTCCTCCAGGAGATGGTGCAGACGGCACGCATGACCGCGGAGCTGAAGACGGCGGAGGTCGTGCAGCAGACGCTCTTCCCGCGCGGCGACCTGCTGGAGCCGGGCCTTCACCTCTCCGGCTTCATCCGGTCGGCGTCCGAGACGGGCGGCGACTGGTACGGGTACATCCGCGAGCCCGGCGGCAACCGCGTGGTGGTGATGATCGGTGACGTCACGGGCCACGGGGTTCCGGCGGCGCTCGTCACGGCGGCGACGCACAGCTTCTTCCAGAGTCTCGAGCAGTTCTGCACCCTCCTGACGGCGACCTACGGCCGCGCGGTGGCCGTCGATCTCCTCGCGCCGGGCCTGATCCTCTCCCAGCTCAACCGGATCATCCTGGCATCGACCAACCGGCAGTTGCTGATGACCTTTTTCATCGCGACGATCGATCCGCGGTCCGGCACGGTGACGTTCGCGAACGCCGGCCACCCGTTCCCCTATCTCTATCGCGCGGCGGAGGGCGTGCCCGACAACAAGCGGCTGACCGTGCTCAAGGCGAACGGCCCCCGCGTCGGCGAGGATCCGTACCACGCCTGGAAGGAGGAGACGGAGACGCTGGGCCAGAGCGACGTCATCGTCTGCTTCACGGACGGCGTGCAGGAGTGCGTCGGCCCCGATGGGACGGCGTACGGCGACCGGCGGCTGCGGCAGCTCATCCCGACGCTCGCCGGTCTCTCCGCGCCGGCGATCCGCACGAAGATCGTCAAGGACATCGAGGCGCACCGCGACGGGACCCACTTGCGCGACGACGTCACGGTTGTCGTCGGCAAGATGCAGGCCGCCGGCAAGGTCGACGTGCTCCTCGCGGGTGCGGCGCCCGGCACGATCGAGGCGATGGCTCGTTCGGGCGTCCGCGTCGTCAACCATCTCACGGGGGAAGGCGCCGTCGGCGCGATCCGGCCTGACGGCCGGACGCTCTTCATTCAGAACGTCCCCGCGGGGCCGCCGACGGGCGACCTGGCGGCGGTGGAGGCGGAGGCGCATCGTCGCTGCCCCCTGCTCACGTCGGGCTGGATGATCAATGCGTCCCTGGACCAGGTGATCCCGCTGGTGGCCGAGACGCCGAGGTCCCTGCACGTCTTCGGTCTGAACCCGGACCTGGACGCGATGGAGCTGGCGGCGGTGATCCGCGCGGAGGCGGAGTCGCGTCCCGTGACGGTTGACGACCTCGTCGAACGCGGACTGGGCCAGCGCAGCCTTGGCGCGTCGTCTCTTGCCGACGAGGTGACCGACCAGGTCGTGGCGTCGGCGCGCGACGAGGGGGCGACCGAGCTCGCGCTCGAGAGCCTCAAGATGGTGCTCGATGAGATGCTGACGAACGCCTTCTACCACGCGCCGAGGACCGAGGCGGGCGATCCGAAATACTCGACCTTGAACCGCGCGGCCCCGGTGCTGCTCCCCCCAGGGTGCGAGGTCAGGGTGCAATGGGGCGTGCGTGGCGACGACATGGCCGTCGAAGTCACCGATCCGTACGGGACGCTGTCCACGTCGATATTCGTCGATCACATGCGGCGCGGCCTGGCGGCGGGAACGGCGGACTTGAAGTTCCTGGCGGCGAGCGCCGGAGCCGGGCTGGGACTTTTCGTGCTCGCGCAGACGGCGAGCCGGCTCTTTGTCGGGATCGAGCCGGGGAAGCGGACATCGGTGCTTTGTGTCCTTGACATGCGCGCGCGGCGGAAGAAGATGGCGGAGTGGGTGCGGTCGCTCCACGTCGTGGAGTACGCCGAGAAGATCCAAGATCCGGGATGAGAGACCCAAGAAGAGACGAAAGAAGAGAGAAGTGGCGGGCAAACTGACGGTCGACGTCCGGCAGGACGGAGGTCTCTTCACCGCGGCGCTGCGGGGGACGATCGACGAGGATTCGGAGCTCGCGGCGGGCCTGCGGGCCCTGTCGGGGCGCGTGCGGTTTGACCTGAACGGCGTCGAGGGGATCAATTCGTGCGGGGTGCGCGAGTGGATCAACATTCTCCGGGACCTGGAGAACCGCGAGATCGTGGTCGAGTTCGCCGGAGTCTCGGTGCCGCTCGTCCAGCAGTTCAACATGATCCTGAACGCGCGGGGGACGGGGAGGGTGACCTCGTTCCAGGCGCCGTACTACTGCGGCAAGTGCCGCAAGCCGCGCGAGGTGGTGCTGGTGATCGCGGAGCACCCGCCGCTCCAGACGGCGGGTTCGCTCTCGGCGCCCCCGATGGCCTGCCCGACGTGCGGAGAGGCGCTCGAGTTCGACGAGATCGAGGAGAAGTTCTTCAACTTCCTCGAGCTCCAGCTGCGGGACCGGCGGCCCAGGGCTTGAGAGAGTGGGAGAGTGAGAGAGTGGCCAACTCTCGGTTACACTGGAGAAAATGGACGAGCTGAACGTTCCGGACTTCGCCCGGCTCAAGCCGCTCCTCGACGCCATGGCAACGCCGGTCGTCATCACGGACTCCGGCAAGAAGATCGTCTACGGCAACCCGGCCTTCGCGATCTTCTCGAGCCTGCGCCCGCGCGCGCTGCGCGACGGGGTCGCCTGCCTCGTCTGCCGCGGCGGCGCGTCCGGCTGCGTCGCTGACCGCTGCCGCGAATCGGGCCAGGCGATCAGCCAGGGAGAGGTCCCGATCACCCTGCCGACGGGCGAGGCGGCGCGCATCACCGTCGTGGGGATGCCGCTGCGGGACGCGCAGGGACGCCACGTCGCCACGCTGGAGCAGTACGTCGACGTGTCGGGCGAGGAGCGGGTCCACACGAAGTACCGCAACAGCGTCGAGCTGGAGCGCGCGGAGCGCATGAAGGCGGAGATCCTCGCGGAGCAGCTTGCCAACCAGTTCAAGGAGCTCCAGGAGGGGCACGAGAAGCTCCGCGAGACCCACGACCGGCTGCGCGAGGCCTACTCCGAGATCGTCACCCTCCAGAAGAGCGTGACGATCGGCGCCCTCGCCGGCGGCATCGCCCACGAACTCAACAACCCGCTCGCCATCATCGAGGGTCACTGCGAGATGAGCCTCGACCTGGTCAACGACCTGAAGCAGAAGGGCGCTCCGGAGTCGGCGCTCCTCGAGGAGTGGATCGGGGTCGTTCGCGAGAGTGTCGACCGCTGCCACCGCATCACGAGCGGGCTGCTCGGCTTCATGCGCGGGCCGACGTCGACCATCCCGTCGCCGGTTCCGCTCGAAAAGGTCGTCGAGGAGGCGCTTTCGCTCACGCGGTTCCAGCGCGTCGCGCGCACCGTCGACATCCGCGTCAAGATCCCGGCCGACCTGCCGCCCGTGCCGCTGATCCGGGACATGGCGGTGCAGGCGATCTCGAACCTCGTCGGCAACGCGTGCGCGGCGCTCAACGGCAAGGGATCGGTGACGGTTTCCGCGGTTCGGATGGAGGGCCGCGTCGAGGTGCGCATTGCGGACGACGGTCCGGGGCTGCCCGACGAGGTGAAATACAACCTCTTCAAGCCGTTCACGAGCACCAAGGAGGAGGGCAAGGGCACGGGCCTGGGGCTTTTCCTGACGAAGTTCATCATTGAGCGGCATGGCGGGAAGATCAGCATCGAGGAGGCGCCGCGCGGGACGACGTTCTTGATCACGCTGCCCCTCAACTTCCCTGGCCAGCCGATGTTGTGACATGGCCGACCACGTCTCCGACGACCTCTACATCGGCCGCCAGATCCTCGAGCACAGCCTCGTGGGCCGCGACGAGCTCGTCGACTGCGTCATCGAGGCCGCGCGCGAGCGCAAGGGCGGCCAGTACGGGCGGCCGCTCGGCGTGGTCCTCGTCGACCGGGGGCTCATCAGCGAAGGGCAGCTCGCCGGCTTGCTGGCACGCCGGGTCGATCCCTCCGGTGGCGACACGGTCCAGATGTCCGACATTGCGCTGGGAAAGCTCTTCGTCGCGAGCGGGTACACGACGTCGCCGCAGGTGGACGAGTGCCTCGCGGAGCAGCGGAGGCAGAGGGACGCGGGCGAGCCGGTGCGGCGGCTGGGCGAGCTGCTCGTGGAGCGCGGCTTCTCGACGGCGCAGCAGGTGATGCGGGTGCTCGCCTACCAGTCGAAGCGGATCTACCAGTGCCCGTCGTGCCTCGCGCGATACAACGTCGCGAGCCCCAAGCCCGGGACCGTCTACCGCTGCAAGAAGTGCCAGCAGGAGCTGCGGCCGGCCGGGCGTGCGGCCGACGGCGCCGGGCCGACGGAGGAGATCGCCCGGGCGACCGACCGCGCCGAGAACGAGCAGGCGGAGCTCGATCGCGCGCTGTCGCTCTACCTGCGCCAGAAGCAGCTCGTGCGGCGCGACGCGCTGCGCGACGCCGAGCAGGTCCAGCTCGACATCCGCCGCTACGGCCTGGTCGTGCCGCTGCTGCAGATCCTGCGCCGCATCAACGCGGTGTCGTGGCAGCAGCAGAAGGAGCTCGACGCGGTCGATTTCGCCGCCGTCATCCGGAAGCCCGGCTGGGGCGACCAGGCCGTGCCGGGCTACAAGCTTCTCTCGAAGCTCGCCTCGGGCGGCTACGCGACGCTCTACAGCGCCGAGCCCGTCTTCGGCGGGCCGAAGATCGCCGTCAAGCTGCTCCACCCGGACCGCGCCGGCCAGGAGCGGTCGGTGAAGCGGTTCAAACACGAGTCGGCGCTGCTCAAGAAGTTCGAGCACCCCAACATCGTGCGCGGAATCGATTCGGGCGAGCATGCCGGGACCCACTACCTGGTGATGGAGTACGTCGAGGGCCGGTCGGTCGGCCAGCGGATCGCGGAGAGCGGCGCGCTCGGCGTGCGCGAGTCGGTCGCGATCGTCAGGCAGGCCGCCGCCGCACTGTCGTACCTCCACAAGGAAGGCTACCTGCACCGCGACGTGAAGCCCGACAACCTGCTGCTGGACGCGTCGGGGAAGGCATGGCTCGCGGACCTCGGCTTCGCGGCGCCCGTCGGCTCCGCGACGGCGACCGTCGGCACCGCCGGGTACGCGTCGCCGGAGCAGGCGGCAGGCGCGGGGGAGGTGAAGGTCGGGACCGACATCTACTCGCTGGGCATTACGCTCTACGCGATGCTCACCGGCATCGAGCCGTTCGGCGCTTCGAATTCGGAGGAGACCGTCGCCGCGCAGGTCGAGGAGGGGATGCCCACGCCGAACCTGATGATCCTGCAGGCGCCGCCGGGCGTCGTGCAGGTGCTGCGCAAGATGATGCACCATGACCGGGCGCGCCGGTACCAGTCGATGGTCGACGTGGCGGCCGCACTTGACGGGATCAAGTGATGGTTGGCACGACTCGACTGAAGCAGGCGGACGGCCGCGAGTTCGGCCAGATGCTCGTGGCGAAGGGACTCCTGGGCGACGATGAGCTTGGCGAGTGCCTCGCGGCGCAGCAGAAGGCCGTCGCGTCGGGCGGGTCGATTCCGACGCTGCCCGACCTGCTGGTCTCGAACGGGTTCCTGTCTCGCGCGCAGGTGGAGGACGCCGTCGCGGCGCTGCGGGGCAAGGTGCGGTACTGCGCGCGCTGCGAGGTGAATGTCTACGTCCCGCTCTCGGGCCCCGCGGGCGAAAAGTGCCCGGCGTGCCGCGAGGGGCTCGAGTGGCGCGAGGAGCGCCACGACGTCCGCGTGGACGATGACGCGAAGCTGCTGGCGGCGGCCGCGCTGCCGCTGGAGGTGGCGGAAGCGGCGAAGGACACGCAGCGCCGCTTCGGCAAGTACGTGCTGATCGAGCAGATCGGGCGCGGCGGGGCGGCGGTGGTGCACAAGGCGTGGGACACCTACCTGGGGCAGCCGGTGGCGCTGAAGTTCATCCGGCCGCGCTCGAACGTCCCGGTCGACACGCAGGTGGCGAAGCAGGAGCACGACGCGCGCATCCTCGACCTGCTCAAGGAGGCGCGCAACTCCATCAAGCTGCGCCACGCGAACATCGTCTCCGTCTTCGACGCGGGGAAGATCGGCAGGGAGTTCTACATCGCGATGGAGTACCTCGAGGGGAACACGCTGGCGGAGCACATCGCGGCGGCCCACAAGCGCGGGGTGCCGTCGCCGCTCTACGAGGATCCGCGCACCGTGATCGGACAGCTGCGCGACGTGGCGCGGGCGGTCCACTTCGCGCACTCGTCCGAGAAGCCGATCATGCACTGCGACATCAAGCCCGGCAACATCCTCATGGACCTCGCCGGCAAGCCCTACGTCCTCGACTTCGGCCTCGCGCAGGAGCTGCGCGACGTGGGGGCGGTGGTCGAGGGGCGCGGCCTGGTGCGGGGCACGCCGGCCTACATGGCGCCGGAGCAGGCGCTGGCGCACCACGACGAGGTCGATCCCCGCACGGACATCTACGCGATCGGCGCGATCCTGTACGAGCTGCTGGCGGGGCAGCCGCCCTTCTGGGGCGACGTGCTGGAGATCCTCCGCGCGGTCGTTGCTGATCCGCCGGTGCCGCCGCTGCAGAAGAGCGGCGGGCTGCCGCTGCCGGGCGCCGGGCGGCTCGAGGAGGTCGCGCTCAGGTGCATCGAGAAGGACAAGAACCGGCGGTACAAGACGGCGGACGAGGTCGCCGAAGAGCTCGACAAGATCCTGAAGCTGATGGAGACGGGGGCGTCGCGCGGGCGGGCGGTGCGCGACGCGAAGCGGATGGCGATCCCGCAGCTGCAGGAGCAGCAGCGGCGGCTCGACGCGGAGATGGGCGTCTTCAACATCGAGGGGGCGCGGCGCGGCTACCGCGAGATTGCCGCGAGCACGGAGGACGCCGCGGTGCGCGAGTGGGTCAGTTCCTGCCTCGTGGAGGTCGGCTCGATCGAGGCGTTGAAGCGGCAGATCATCGACCGGCTGAACGAGAAGCGGCCGACGCTGCCGAAGCTCGAGCTGCTGGAGCGCGTGATCGAGAACGCGGAGATCCTGAAGGCGACGGAGAAGAAGCTGATCGTCTTCGTGGGGGAGAAGGCGATCGAGGTGCAGTGGACGGCGATCCGGCCGAGCCAGGTCGTCTCGCTGGCGCGCGACGCGTGCGGGTTGTCGGCGCCGCAGGACCGGCTGGCGATCGGGATCTACTGCATGAAGGCGGGGATGCTGGCCGACGCGAAGCAGGAGTTCGCGGGGCTGCTGGGGACGGTGCTGGACGAGAGCGCGAAGCAGTACCTCGCGTCACTCGGGTGAGCGGCCATGCCCCTGAGCGGGGCATTACAAGTGCACAGTCACCCGTCTCCAGTCGACAGTCCGTCGAAGTCATCGAGAAGAAAACCAAGGACGACTCGCGACTTTTCTGCACGACTCGCCTTGAGCCGCCGTCCGATGCACTTGTCGTCGACCCATGCATGGGTTGCGCCCGCAACCCGGGGGCCGATGTGGCCTGGAACCTGACGGAAAGGAGCCCGCCATGTCGCGTAAACCGCCTGCCCTGACCGCGAAGGAACTCGACGCCCGCGCCACCCGCCTCGCCACCCTGGAGACCGACGGGGTCACGCTCGACCAGCGGGCCGGCCGCGTCGTCCGCGAGATGGGAGAGATCCTCATCGACACCAAGGCCGGGCTCGTGCACGGCCAGTGGCTCGCGTGGGTCGGAACGCTGTCGATCAGCCGCCAGACGGTCGACCGGTGCATGCGGGTCGCGGCAAATTGGCCAATCCTGGGCAATTTGGCCTCGCTCAGCCGCTCCCAGCTCTACGAGCTGGCCGAGGTCGCCGAGAAGCACCCCGAGGTCCTCGAGGGCCTGACGCCGGAGTCCGACATCCACGGCACGCCGCTGAAGGAGATCGACTGCTGCAGGCTGAAGCGGGCGCTGGTGCCCGGGGCGGCCCCGAAGCGCGCCGCCAAGCCGATGGCGACGGCGACGATGAACGCGAAGGAATGCGTCCAGCGGCTCGCGGCGATCAAGGAGAGCGATCCCGAGGCATGGGCCGAGGTCGTGGCCGAGCTGTCGAACCTGGTCGCCGTCGCGCAGAAACCCGCGCCGGCGCCGGAGCCCGCGCCGCAAGTCCCCGAGACGCGCGATGGCCTCGCCCAGGCGGCCTTTGAAGCGCTCAGCGAGGCGTTCGATCTCGTCCGGACCATCGGCGGCGCGCAGGGAAAGCTCAGCCCCGAGAACAAGTCGCTGCTGTCGAGCGCGGTCCAGCGCGGCTGGACCGATGTGCAGAAGCTGCCGGCGTTCGCGCCGCCGGCGAGGTCGGCCGGGGAGGTGCGCGGGGTCGGGTAGGAGCACGACTTGGAACCGCGGTGCTCAAATCGACACGAAGCGCCCGCAAGGCTGTACGTTGAGAGTTGTCTCCAGGCAATTCACGGTCTCCGCCCTGCCAGTTCCCTGACCGCCATTCCCTCCCTCAGCAGTGCGCCCCGCCGGCGCAGCTTGCGCAGGTCATCCACCCGCCGGCTCCAGTAGCGCGCGTCCGCGGACTGCATGCGGGCCACCTCCGCCGCGATCTGCCGCCGGCAGCTTTCGACCGCACCAGGGCGACCCAGTCTGGCCAGGTAGTCCGCGCGATCCTCTGCCCGACACGTCGTGCGCGCCGCCCAGGCCAGCAAGGCGCGTCCCGGTGCGGCCTCCCGATCGACCCGGATCCGCACGAGATTCGAGATCACCTCGTAGTCGGGCAGCCGCCGCGTCCGCTTGAGCAGGATCAGTTCCTCGATCGAGACCAGCGGCACCGATCCCCACGGTGAGGCGACGCGCGCCGCCCGCGCGACGGCCGCGGCGAATCCTCCGGCGCGCGGCGGATAGGCCATCACGTCGAGATAAACCGGCCCCGGCGTCACGAAGTGAAATCCATGCCCGCGGCGCAGCCATCGCGCCTCGAGCGGGGGCGTCAGCTTGTGCACCTTCGCGCCGCACGCCGCCAGCGACCGCACAAGCCGCCGCACATTCGCGGCGCCGGGCCCCAGCCAGATGTCGACGTCCTCCGAGAAGGTCGCCGCCCCATAGAGGATCGACGCCTGCCCGCTGATGAGGAGGTACTCGACGCCAAACCGCTCGAACGCCGCGAAAAGGCGCTTCATGCGTCCCGTTCAAACCGCGCGGCCGCGCCGCCGCGGCCGCGCCGGTCCCCTCCCGAGTTCCTCGGGGGAGAAATCGGGGAAGGTCTTTGCATCGTGAATCGCCTGGAGGTCCTTCAGGCGCGACCGCAGCCGCCAGGACCGCCGCAGCCGCTGCGCCGGGGTGAGGGCCCGCCACTCCGCAAGATACGGATCGCTCCGCGGACAGCCGATCTGGTCGTGCCGGGGGGCTCCTGCCACGCAACCAGTATATCCGCCGCCGCTGTCCCATCGGGCCGCGGAGGTGGATAGATGACGATCGGCTCCGCGGGCGGCATGGCGCGCCCGGACGATTGCGCCACGGCGCTCATACGGCGTCGGGTCGGGGTGGCCATGCATGAATCACAAAGTGCCGGCCGCCGGCAAGAGTGCCGCCGTCCTGCCATGCACCGGAGATCTCGTACATCAATGTCCCTGCGCCGTCGCGCAGGGGCATTCTTCTACTTCCTTCGCCGCGCCGCCCGGCGCAGGAGCCACAGCAGCCCGACCGGGATCAGCAGGTCGACGCCGAGCGCCCCGCAGAAGCCCGCCTGCGCCCGCGGCGGCGGCGGCGGCGGAATCGGCGCCGCGATCTGCAGCAGCACGAAAACCGTCTGCGGAGTGTTGGTGGCGCCCGCATCCGCGATGGTGATGGTCGCCGTGTACGTGCCGGGTGCCAGCCCCGTGATGTCCACCGAGGCGGTCATGGTTTCGGAAGCGCCCGCGGCCACGCCGCCCGCGCTCGCCACCGGAAGCACCGAGAGCCACGGGGCCCCCGGGCCGATGGTCGCCGTCCAGTTCAGCGTGCCCGCGCCCTGGTTGGAGATCGTCACGTCCTGCGGGAGCGGGTTCGGACCGCCGAAGACCGGCACATCAAACGAGAGACTCGTCGGCGAGAGGCCGATCATCGGCGAGCCGTTGACGTTGAGATCGACCTGCACCGTCTGGGGCGAGTTCGACGCGCCCGCGTCGGTCACGGTGATCGTCGCCGAGTACGATCCCGCCGCGAGGGCCGTCACGTCGACGGTGAGCGTGATGTCCTCGGTCTGCCCGGCGGTCAAGCCCGCGGCACTCACCGTCGGGGCAATCGTGAGCCACGTCGCCGCGGGGTTCTTTGCGGCGGTCCAGTTCAGCGTGGCGGCCCCCGTGTTGGTGATGGTGAGCGTCTGGTTGGCCGGATTGGGGCCGCCCAGGGGCGCGTTGAAGGTGAAGGTCCCTGCGCTCACCCCGATCTTCGGAAGCGTGTTGACATTGAGCGTGACGAACACCTTCTGCGGCGAGTTCGTCGCCCCTGCCGCGCTGATGCTCAGCGTACCGGTGTAGGTCCCGGCGGCAAGCCCGGTCACGTCGACCGCGACATCGACGACCGTCGATCCGCCGGTCGCGAGCGGGCCCGTCGTCGGCACGGAGCTCAACCACGTCGCGTCGCTCGTGGCATTCCACGTGATGGCGCCGAGGCCGACGTTGGCGACGGTGATCGCCTGCATCGGGGGATTGGGCCCTCCGACGGCGGCGTCATAGGTCAGCGTCGCCGGGCTGATCGAGAGCTTCGGCAGGCCGTTGACGTTGAGCGTGACCGAGACGAGCTGCGGGGAGTTGGACGCTCCGGCGTCCGTCACGACAATCAGGGCCGTGTACGTCCCAGCCAAGAGACCGGTGACGTCGACGCTGGCGGAGAAGTACTGCGGACTGGTCACGGCAGTGACGCTGCCGCTGGTGGGGCTCAGGCTGAGCCACGGCGCCCCGGCGGCGACGCTCGCCGTCCAGTTGACCGTTCCGGTCCCCGTGTTCGACACTCCGACCTGCTGCGAGGCGGGGTTGGGGCCTCCCGTCGGCACGTCGAAGGTCAGCGAGGTGGGATCAAGGGCAATCGTCGGAGGCGTGAGGACGTTCAGCGTGACGAAAACGGTCTGCGGCGAGTTCGTGACATTCGGGTCGGGATCGGAGACGTCGATCGTGCCCGTGTAGGTTCCCGCGGGGAGCCCGGTAAGGTCGATGGAGGCCGTCATCGGCTGGGAGGCACCTGGCCCGAGGGCGCCCGCGGCCGGCGAAAGCAACAGCCAGCCTGCCGGGAGCGTTGTCGCAAGCGCCGACCAGTTCAGGGTCCCGCTCCCCGCGTTGGCAACGGTCACCACTTGGGGAGTCGGATTCGATCCGCCGACCGAGCCGTTGAAGGTCAACGACGAGGGGGTCAGCACGATTGCAGGGAAGTCCTCGACGTCCAGCAGCACGGCGACGGTCTGCGGTGAGTTGGCGGCGTTGCCGCTGATCGTGATCGACCCGTCATATCCGCCCGACGCGAGGGAGGTCGAGATGACATCGACCGAGACGGCCAGCACAGCCGACGAACCGGGCGACAGGCTCCCGCTGGCGGGCGTGACGCTGAGCCAGGCGCCTCCGCTGGTCGTTCCTGCCAGGGCCGTCCAGTTGAGCGTGCCGCCTCCGGTGTTGGTGACGGTGATGTTCTGGAAGGAAGGATTCGGGCCGCCGCTGGGCGCGCTGAAGCCCAGGGAGGCGGGCGTGACGCCGATCGTCGGCGTGCCGTTCACGTTGAGCGTGACGGCCACGGTCTGGGGTGAGTTCGTTGCGCCGGGGGCGGTCACGGTGATCGTGCCGGAGTAGGCTCCGGCCGCGAGGGCCGTGGTGATGACGTCAATGGAAAGGCTCAGATTGGCCGAGGCGCCGGGCCCGAGGCTGCCCGTCGTGGGTGTCACGGCGAGCCACGAACCGCCGGTGACCGTCGAGGCACTCGCGGTCCAGTTGAGCGTGCCGCCGCCGACGTTCGTGAGCGTGACCGATTGCGGGGTCGGGTTGGGGCCTCCCGTCGGCGCGCTGAACGTGATGGTGGTCGGACTCAGGCTGATCGTCGGATTCGCGAGCACGTTGAGGGTGATCGCGACGGTCTGAGGCGTGTTCGTCGCGCCGGGCGCAGTGATCGTGACCGTGCCCAGGTAGGTGCCGGCGGCAAGCGCCACGCCGTTGATGCTGACGTTGTGCTTCTTCTGCTGGCCCGGCTTGGCCTTGCCCTTGGTGGGGTTGACGGTGAGCCAGCTGCCGCCGGTCACGGTCGAAACCGACAGCGTGTAGCTCATCTGCCCGCCGGTTCCCGTGTTCTTGACGTAGAACGGCTGGTTGAACGGGTTGGGGCCGCCGAGGGGCATGTTGAAGGTGAGGCTCGTGGGCGTCTGCGTGATGATCGGCGGATCGATGACCAGCGGAAGCGCTGCACCCGCGAGGAAGGAAGCGTCGAGCGTCATCACGAGCAGGCCGGCTTGCAGCTCATAGCGCAGCGCCTGGCGGCGTCCCGCCGCGTCGATGGCGGTTGCGGCGCCGTAGACGAGGACGGCCGATCCGTCCGTGCCGCGCAGCTCAACCGACCCGTCCGTCATCACGGGGGTGAGCGTCGTCTCCAAGGCGACCCGAAGCGTCATCGTCTCCCGCGAGGCCAGCTCGTTGAAGACGAAGCTCTGCTCGACGCCGTTGTCGAGCAGGTCGTACCGTTCCACCACGGCGCCGCGCGCGTAGTTCACGCGGCCAGGGCCATCCTGCACGGGCCGGATCGTGCGCCCCAAAGCGAGCGGCCGCAGGCCCAGGCGGATATCGCGCAGGGTGACGGTCAGTGCCCCCCCGGACGTCGTGACCTGGGCACCGCGCTCGGTGAAGCGCTGATCAACGGTCGAGGAGGAAGCCGTCAGGGCGCCGTCGGCCGCCCTGCGAAGGACGGGAGCAGGTCCGACCGACATGACGGCGTGCGCCACGGGCGCCGCCGGTTCGGTCTCAGAGCCAACCACAGGCGCGGCGTTGGCGCTCCGATCTTGCGCACGGCCGGCCGGCATCACCGCCAGCAGGGCGATGGCGAACAGAGCAGAGAAGCGAACAACCATGGAGTCAACTCCTATTGCAAACCCCACCCACCACGCGTGCGATCGCGGTTACAGGTCGAACTGCAGCCCGAAACTCAGAAAGAAAACCGCGTCACCACCATTTCCAACGCTCACTTGAGGACTGGCGGTCAGCCACAGCGGGGTGAAAAGGCGCAGGCCGGCATTGAGGCCGAGCAGCAGCGCGAAGCCGTTGTTCAGATCGTCCACGCCGCCGAAATCTCCGTACTGCCCGCCGACCTGGAGTTGCGCCAGCCATGATTCACTCTTGAAGAGCGTCGCGTCAATGCCGAGCGTGGCGAAGAAGATCCCTCCGCTGTCGTCCGCCAGCGCGGCGAAATCGCGTTGAATCGCGCCGAATTCGAGGTCGATGAAGACGCCGAGGTCGTCCCCGGTGAGGCCAACGACCTTCTGCGACAGCCAGGGCGAGGGGGCGCGCGCGAGGAATCCGCCGCCCAGGTGCGCATCCGCCACGAAGTCGGTGCTGAACGCGATGCGCGTCACGTGAAGGCCGATTGACGCGTTGGAGAAATCGAGCCACGCCGTTGAGGTCGATGGCTGCTTCTCAACCGGGAGAGGGGTGGGCTTCTCATCCCCTTCCTGAACGACAGCAACACGCCGCGGCCCAGCCGACGGCTCGAACGATTGTACGGCAGCCAGAATGAGGAACGCAGTGATCATCTAATGTTTCCCAGAAGGGGTGAAGGGGTGAATGGGTGAGAACTATACGTGAATCATGGGTGGCAAGCAAGAGCGAGTTCATTTGTGATTTGCGAAGGATCCCGCGGAAGGGGACCGGGGATGTTGCATTTCGCCAATGCCTGTGGCAATGAAAACGCCGCGCGGAGTGTTCCGCGCGGCGTCATAAGTCTCGATTCAGCCTGCTAGACGAGGTCCTTCACGGGCGTCCCGCCGTAGGAGTACTTCACTTTGCGGGTATTGATGATGTACTGCTTGTTCGGCTCGATCCCGACGGTCTTGTAGATCGACGCGAACAGGTCGGGCACCGTCACCGGCCGGTCCTTGATCTCCATGCCGGTCTTGTCGGTTTCGCCGATGATCCGCCCGCGCTCCACACCGCCGCCCGCGACGGCGACCGAGAAGCACTTGCACCAGTGATCGCGGCCCTGGCCGCCGTTGATCTCCGGCGTCCGGCCGAATTCGCCCATCCACAGCACGAGCGTGTCCTTCAGCATCCCGCGCTGCGCGAGGTCCTTGATCAGCGTGCCCATGCCGGGGTCGAGCTGCTTGCGGCAGTTGTCCTCGACTTTCTTGAAATTGTCGTCGTGCGTGTCCCAGCCGCCGAGGCCGACCTCGACGAACTTGACGCCCGCCTCGACGAGCCGGCGCGCCAGCAGGCAGTTCTGGCCGAACGGCCCGCCGTACTCCTTGCGCAGCTCTTCCTTCTCCTGCTTGATGTCGAAGGCCTTGAGCAGAGGGGTCGTCATCAGGTCCTCGGCCTTCTTCACGGCCGTCTTGACCTTCTCGATCTCGCGCCCCTCGCGCTTCCCTTCGAAGCCCGCGTTCTGCTCGTCGAGCAGCTTCTCGCGCTCCGCCTGGCGCTCACGGGAGACGTCGCCCGGCCGGCGGACGTTCGGCACCGGGTCATTGACCGAGCCGACCGTGAAGGCCTGGAACTCCTCGCCGAACGCGCTCGATTGCGGGATCGGCGGCGGCGAGACGGCGACGAACGCCGGCAGCGGGAACTCCTTCGGCGTCAGCTCGTTCGCGACGACCGTTCCCATCGCGGCGAAGTCCTGGCCGGGGATGGGGGCGAAGCAGGTGTGCATCAGGTGCGTGCCGCGCTCGTGCGCCGCCTCCTTGGTCGTGACGGCGCGCAGCACGGAGATGTGCTTCATCTGCGTGGCGATCTTCTCGAGATGTTCGCTGACCCGGATGCCGCGGACCGCCGTGTCGATGGGCTTGAACGCGCCGCCGGTCTTCTTGTCGTCCTTCGGGTCCCACGTGTCGAGCTGGCTGGGCCCGCCGCCCATCCACAGCAGGATGATGGACTTGCCGGAGCGCTTCAGTTCCGCGGTGGTCTCCTGGGCCCACAACGGGAGCTGGAGGCCGGCGGCGGCCGCCGACGCGGCGCCGAGGCCGAACCGCAGGAAGGTGCGGCGCGAGAGTCCCGCGATGACCGGATCGGCGCAGTTTTCGCAGCGTTCGTTCATGGTTTAGTGCCTCGTCACGAATTCCGTGGAGTTGAACAGCGTCCACACCAGGTCTTCGTAGCCTTCGCTCGAATCGTGATCGGTAAGCCACTTCGTCCATCGCTCCTTCTCGCCGTCGGTCGCCGGCCGGCAGAGGATGCGGAGCATCAGCGTGTCGATTTTCTCGGCTTTCTCACCCGGCGCGGTGCACGCGTCCGTCGCGAGCCCGCGCACGATGTTGCGGACCTGGTCGCTGTTGCGGATGAGGAGCATCGTGCGGGCGTTGGGCGGCACGAAGCTGATCTCCGACCAGGCGATGCCGGGGCCGAAGACCAGGTTCATCTGGCTGGTCCAGTAGCCCCACATCTGCTGCCCCTCGCCCTTGTCGAGCGCCTCGGCGCCCTTGCTGGCCACGAGGATGGAGTTGAAGAGCTGCGCCGTCGTCTGCTGCCGGATCGTGGCGCGCGCGAAGTCCTTCACGTCGCCGGTGACCTCGCGCTGCGACCCGCGCTGGTACGACTTTGACGCGCAGATCGCGCGGACGAGGAATTTGATGGAGTACTTGTTCGCGGCGAACTCGCGGGCCATGTTGTCGAGCAGCTCCGGGATCGTCGCCTTGTTCTTCTTGTTGAAGTCGTCGACGGGGTGGTAGAGGCCGCGCCCCATGAGCCATGCCCACAGGCGGTTGGCGAAGTTGCGCGCCAGCATGTTGTGGTCGCGCCGCGCCATGAAGAACGCGAGCGCGGTCATGTACGGGTCGGCCTTCGCCGCGTCGCCGCCGTAGATGAAGCGCGCCTTGAGGACCTTGTTGGTCTCGGGCATCGTCAGCGGCATCGCCTGCGCGTCCTCGTACATCTCGACTTCATCGCACTCGTTGTCCTTCGCGCCGCCGATCAGCTTGAGCTTGTGGCGGGAGAAGAAGCCGGCCATGCCGTAGAAGTCCTCCTGCGTCCAGTTGTCGAACGGATGGTCGTGGCACTTCGCGCAGGAAATCTTGACGCCGAGCCAGGCGCGCGACAGGCGGTCGGCGAACTCGAGGTGGGCGGGCTCGCCGTCGTACATCGACAGCTTGTAGAGGACCAGCGGGTTTTTCTCGGTCGAGCCGGACGACTCGAGGAGCTCCTTGAGGACGTTGACGACCGGCGTGTCCTTCTGGGCGTGGTTCTTCAGGTAGCCGCGGAAGTCCTTCTCCAGGCGCTTCCGGGTCTTGTAGCTGAAGTTCTTGCCGGGCTGGATGTAGAGGTCGTTGCAGTTTTCGAAGAAGAGGACGTTGTTGAGCCAGTGGCCCATCTGGGTGGCGTAGGCGTCGCTCTCGAGGTACTCGTCGATCTTCGCGAGCCGCTTGTTGGCGTCGGTCTCGGCGATGAAGGCGCGGAGCTCGGTCAGTCCGGGCGGGTGGCCCCGCAGGTCGAGCGAAAGGCGGCGGAGGAATTCGCCATCCTCGGCGACCGGTGCCGCTCCGCCCTTGAGCCCCGACCACTTGCCTTCAAGGATGTGGTCGATCGTGTTCGACAACTCGGGCTTGCGCACCTTGTCCTGGGCGGACGCACCGTTGAGCGCGCACACCACCGCGAACGCGAGCGTGACAGAAACCGTTCTCATCCCAACCCCCTATGATCGACAACTATCCCTACACGCGGAACGGAAGGGCGCGTGCGAATCGTGCGAAAAAGCCCCATATGGGTGGCGAGTGGAACTCGATGCGCGGTCTACGGTCTACGGTCTACGGTCTACGCTCTTCCGTTCCTCACCGGATCTCGATCACGAGCGGCAGCGAGCGGATCGACGCGGGCGCGGCTCCGATCCAGACGATGGTCCCCGACCAGGAAACGCTGTAGCTCCCGGGCTCGAGGCCGGTGATCTCGACACGGCCGCCGATGAACTCGTCTTTCTCAAGCCGCACCGGCCGCTCCGGCGTCTTGAGCACCGCGGCGCGGCCCTTGGGCCCGAGCCCCTCGAAGGCCGGGCCGAAGTTCGCCGGCAGCGTGAACTCGATGGGCGTCGAGCCGATGTTGCGGAGCTCCCATCGCACGATGACCGGCCCCGCGGCCGACTCGACAACCAGGGTCGCCTGGAGGGGCGGCACGCGCGACGGCGACTGCGCGCTCGCTCGCTTGCGCAGCCACTCGTCCCACTGCAGGGCCGTCACGAAGTTCTGGCCCGTCCGCTCGGCGAGCGCCGCCTGCGCCTCGGTCCGGACGGCCGCGAGGCTGTCGGTCGCGAGGACCCGCACGAGGAGCTCCAGCGCCGCGTCGTGCGGCACCTTCTTCAACGCCGCGACGGACGCCAGGCGCACGGCCGTGGTCTCGCTCTTCAGGCACTCCCCGAGCGCCGGAAGCGCCAGCGGGTCGTCGATCGACTCGATCTGCCTGGCGGCGTCCGGGTTCGTCTTCGCTTCGCGCGCCCAGCCGAGCGCCTTCTCGAGCCAGCGGTTCTCCTCGTCGTTGCGCTTCTTGCGCAGCAGGACGAGCTGCTGCTCCGCGCGGTCGCGGTTCTTCGGCGTCAGCGAGCAGTCGCGCACCGACTCCGCGGCGGCGAGCGCCTCGATGAGGCGGCCCTCCGCTTCGAGCGCCACGGCCGCGCCGAGCTGCGCGTCGGCGTGGTAGTCCTCGTACATCGCCCGCTCGTTCCGCGCGGAGCGGCAGGTGATCGCCCACGGCCAGCGCGCGAGGAGCGCGTCGTAGCGCTCGAGGATCTTCCGGTACTCGCCCTTCGCCTGGAGCGGAATCGAGTCGCCGCGGATCGCGGAATGCTCGTCGCGGGCGCGCCACTCGTAGATGCCCAGCGCCGAGCCGAGCACCAGCACGACGAACAGGACAATCAGCGCCTTGAGGCGGCGGCGCAGCGCGACGCGCTTCCGGTAGACGCCGGTTTCGAGCTCCACGCGCCGCTGCGCGATGTCCTCGAGCCGGGGGTCGAGCCTGAGCAGCGTGCGCGACAGCTGAAGCGCGGCCTCCTCGTCATTGCGCGCCAGCGCCCGCTCGAAGAGCTTGCGGTAGACCTGGATCGCCTCCTTCTTGTCGCCGAGATGGCGGGCAATCTCGGCGATCGCCTCGAGCAGGTCGTCGGAGTCGCCGATGGACGACATCAGCCGCGTGTAGACCTCGATCGCCTTGTCCGGAAGTCCGGCGCGCTTGTAAGCGGCGGCCAGCGCCTCGCCCTGCGAGAGCGCGTTCTCCTTGTGGCCCGCCTCGAGCAGGAGCTGGAAGAGCCGCTCCTGCGTGAAGGTGTCGCGCGGCGCGAGCGTGAGGATGCGGCGGCACGTGGTGATGGCGGCGGCCTTGTCGCCGCTCTCCGCCTGCGCGGCGGCGAGGAGCCGGTACTCCGCGGCGGCTTCGTCGCGCCGTTCCAGCTTCTCCAGCGCTTCGGCGGCAATCGCGCGGAGCACGACGCTGGCGGGCTCGAGCTCGAGGGCGAACCGGGCCATGCGCAGCGCCGGCTCCCACTGCGACTTCGCGGTGAAGAGCCGCGCGCGGTCGAGCGCCTCCTTGCCGGTCAGGGCGCGCGCCAGCCCCGCGGCTTTCAGCGTCGCGGCCGCCTTGAAGACGTTGAAGGCCCCGAGGTGGACCAGTTCGATCACGTCGCGCAGGCGGCGCTGGCCGTCGAGGCAGCCGAGGATGCGCGCGGTGATCGGGTCGAGCTCCTTCGCCGGCTTGATCGCCTCGGTGACCAGGACTTCGTTCGCCGTCGGGACCGTTCTCTTGATCTCGGGCCACTCGTCGATCCGGCGGAGCGCCTCCATGATGATCGGGTCGCAGGTGAGGCGGACCTCGTGGTCGAGCTGGTCGACGTCGAAGAGCTCGTCGGCCGGCTCGCCCTGGGTGAACTCGAAGGAGGCATCGGTCCAGAGGAAGGCGTCGCAGACGAGCTCGAACATCTGCTGCTGGAGGGCGGCGCGCGAGTCCTCCTTCGCGATGGAGTTTCGCTTGAGGAGCGATCGGGTGAGCGCCGCCTCGGCGTCGAGCCGGGCGCTGCCGCCGAGTTCGGAGAGCTTGAGCTTGCCGGTGGCGAGGAGGCCGTTGAGGAGCGAGGGTCCGCGGCCGGGGCCGAGGCCGACGAGGCGGAGCTGGCCCTTTTCGAACCAGAAGTGGATGCGCCGGTCGGAGGCCGTCAGGGCGAGCGTGCCGTTCTGCTCGTTTTGCGCGAGATCCTGCAGAACGTTGGCGAGGCTGATCGACTTGAGGTCACCCTTGAGGCCCATGGGGAGAGTCTACCGTCGGTGCTGAAGGGAACGAAGGGAACGAAGGTGAGGAAGGCCTTCGGTCAAGGTCTGCGGTCGACCGGCTTTCCGTTCTGGACTGGCGTGGAGGTGATGATCCAGTCGGTGCCCTTGTGCTTTGCGGTCACGGAAGTGACTCGACCGCACGCCGTGCACGTGAGGGCCGCGGTTCCCTCCTCGACTCGGAAGGGGATGAAGCGGCCGCAGTGACGGCAGGGAATGGGAAGGGTGCTCCCTCGCTCGATCTCTCGTGTCATGCCTAAGGTGTCGGGCGGATTATCAAAGTGGGGGCTTCGACTGTCAATGAGTATGACTAGAAATGTGAAGACGGGCACCTCGGGACGTTTGGAGGGTCTGGAACCCCGGCGTCAATGGCGGTGAAGCAGCAGCAGGCCGGCGCCCAGCAGCCCCAGCATCAGCCCCACCAGCAGCTTCTCGTACCGCTCGACGGCCTGGAATTTCAGCTTGTCGATCCCCAGCGCCGCGAGCCCCGCCAGCATCGCCATTGCCAACGGCGTCGTCACCAGGAGGATCAGCCCCACGAGCGGGATGTAGCGCCACGCCGTCTCGACGACGAGCACCGGGATGGCCGCCGAGCACGGCGACGCCGTCAGCGTGAAGAGCAGGGCGACGAACGCCAGCCTGCTCGTCACCTTGCGGTCCTCCTCGTGATGGTGCCCGGCATGCAGGAAGTGAAGGACGAGGTAGGCAAGGCCGAGCGCGATGAGGATGAACGCGCCGACCCGCTCCAGCGTCTCGACGTCGACGAGGTTCTCGCCGAATCGCTTGAGCAGGACGCCGAGCGTGACGGTCGTGAGAACGTGGAGTGCGCCTGCCAGCGCCGCGACGGCCATCGTCTGGCGCGGCCTCCAGGCCTGTGCCTTTCCGACGACGACGAAGCAGAGCCAATGGCTCGGGATCAGGATGTGAACCATCGACAGATAGAGGAGTCCGACGAGGGCGCCCATGGGGAGCGGGATTGTACTGCGGAAGCAGCGGGAGAAAAACGAAACGCCGCGGCCCTGGCGGACCGCGGCGTTCGTGCGGATCGCTGGTTACTTCGCGGGAACGTGGGGCGCCGTGCCCGACTTGTCGCAGGTCTTCTTGATCTCGACCTTCTTGCCCTTGTCCTTTTCGGCGTCGTGCTTGATGTCGTCCTTCACGGGCGACTTGGCTTCGCACGCGCTGCAGACATAGACCACACGGGCCTTGTCAGTATGCTCTTCAGCTTTGTTCCCTCATCAGCTGCCGCCGGCCTTGAGCTCCTTGTTCGGATGGCAGCTGGCCGAGTAGCACTTCTTGACGCACTGCTCGATCTCCTTGGCCTTTTCGCCGCAGTCGCCCTTGTGCTTGCCGTCCTTGTCGAGGTCTGCCGCCTCAAGGACCTTGTCGCACTTCGGACACCACTTCACCTTTTCGAGCGACTTCAGGTCGCAATCGCCCGTCGCCGCCGGCTTCTTGCCGCCGCGGTCCTGCGACGATGCAGGCCCGGCCAGCAGGCCGGCCGTCGCGAGCACCGCGACCGCCGCCAACACATACCTCATCCAAATCCTCCTCAAAAAAAAAGAATGTCAGATTCGATCGTTGATGGAACGCCCGCCGCCCGCGTGAACCGCGGCGACGCCGCGTGTTTCAGGCGAGGATCATCAGCGGAACAGATGGGTCCGGTTCACGCTACTTGCCCTTCGGCAGTTCGCCGCCGTGGGGAAACGTCCCGCTCTTGGCACAGCTCTTGGAGAGCTTCTTGTCGTGCTCCTTCTCGCCGTGCTTGACCCCGTCCTCGGTCGGCGCGGTCGCTTCGCAGCCCTCGCACTTGAACGTCACCTGGGAGACCACGACCTCGGGCTTGCAGCAGAACTTGCTGTCGCAGCAGCACTTCTCGTGCGGCTGCATGTCGTGCATCCCGCAGCGAGGGATCCACTCCTTGACGCAGATCCTGCATTTCTCGGGAGCCGACTTGCACTCCTTGCAGTTGCCGTCCTTGTCGAAGTCGGTCGACGCCTCGGTCTTGCCGTCGACCTTCATGACACGGACGAGGACCTTCTTGCACTTGGCGCAGTACTTGCCGTCCTCGAGCTTCGCGAGGTCGCAGCTCTTGGCGGCCTGGGCGGGAACCGGCTCCTTTTTGTCCTGCGCCACCAACGGCGCGGCAAGGGAGGCGATGGCAACGGCCAGGATCAGATGGCGCATGGGTTCCTCGTGATGGTCACCCAATATAACGACGTCTGCGAGCGGATGGATGCGCTTATTCCTTCAGGGTCTCCCCCTGCGTCAGGTGATACCGCCGCCGAACCGCCACGCTCTTGAACGACTGCGTCGTGCCCTCCTTGTCGGGCCACCGCACGACTACCTCGTCGATGATCGCGGCATCGCCAAGGCCGAAGTGCACCTCCGGCGGATTCTGGTGGCCGGCGTGGCCCTCGCCGCCGCGCACTTCGCGCAGCTGGGTCACGTTCCCGATCCGCACCGTCACGCGTGCGCCCAGGGCCGCGCGGTTCGACGCCGTTCCTGTCAGGGTCAGTTCGAACCAGTTTTTCTTGCTGCCGATGTCGTTGCGGAAGAGCGCCGCCTCCGCGATGCGGTCCTTGGTCCGCTCGGCGGGCAGGCGGTTGAAGCTCCGGCCCGCGAGGATGTCGAGGTCGCCGTCATGGTCGATGTCGGCGATCGAGATCCCGCCGCAGCCCTCCCAGTCGAAGCCGGCCTCCTTCGTGACCTCCTCGAACGTGTGGTCCGGCTTCTGGCGATGGAGGCACAGTTCCTGCCGGTCGGGGTAGTCGCTCGACGCAACGAGCAGGTCGAGGAGGCCGTCGTTGTCGAAGTCGAGCCACGCTGCGTGCAAGTCGCCCTGGTTCCACAGCTCGCCCTCGTGATGGCGCTTGATCGACGTCGCGTCGCGCTTGAACGCGAAGCTCTTCTCCTTGCCCTGGTTCCAGAGGATGCTCGAAAAATCACTCGAGGCTCCCGCCCACGAGTGGGTGATCTCGCCGAGGAAGCAATCGAGGTCGCCGTCGTTGTCCACATCGGCAATCGCGCAGTCGAACGTGTTCCCGTTGGCGCGAAACTCGGGCTCCTTGGCGCGCTTGGCGTCGGGATAGTCGCCGGAACGGTCGTCGTCGCCGTCGAACGTCGTTTCAGCGCCTCGGTCGATGAACTTCTCGCCCGCGTTCTCGAGCAGCAGGTTCCACTGCCGGCCGTAGGCGCAAACCCAGAGATCCTGGCGGCCGTCGTTGTTCCAGTCGCCGTGCGCGACGCCGTAGACGGGGCGGCACGAATCGCGCTTGCCGGCTTCGCGGCGCATCGGCAGACCCATCGTCTCCGTCACGTCGGTGAACCGGCCCTTGCCGTCGCCCTTGTAGAGCCGGCTGGGATAGCAGTCGTAGCTCGCGCCATAGTTCCGGTACCAGTTGCCGACGAAGAGGTCGAGCATCCCGTCGGCGTCGAAGTCGAAGAAGGCCGCCGCGCAGGTGGTCGACGGCTCCTTCTCCACGCCCGCGTCCTTGACCGGCGCGAAATGGCCCTTGCCGTCGTTGAGGAGGATGAGCGAGCGGCTGCCGTCGTCGGCCATCACCGGCTTTCCCGTTTTCGCGTCGATCTGTTCGAAGTTGCAGTTGCGGCCGCTGAAGCAGTCCAGGTCGCCGTCGTTATCGATGTCGGCGAACAGGACGACGTCGCCGGGGCGGGGGACGTTGAGCTTCGACTCCTCGGTGAAGTCGAGCCAGGCGCCGTCGCGCTGGAGGTGGACGCGCTGGCGGTCGAGGACGCAGTCGGCCTTCCCGTCGCCGTCGATGTCGGCGAAGACGGCGCGGTGCGCCGGCTTGCCGGTCAGGCCGCCGCCCTTGGCGATGTTCACGAACCAGGGTGCCCGTGACGCCGGGGGCGCACAGAGGAGGAGCAGAAGTGTGAAACGCATCGCGCAAGTATAATCACCGGTTCATGTCCTACTACGCGATGGTGCTCGCCGGCGGCTCCGGCACGCGGTTCTGGCCGATGAGCCGGCGCCACCTCCCCAAACAGCTGCTGCCGCTGGTGGGCGACCAGACGATGGTCCGCCAGACGGTCGAGCGTCTCTCGCCGCTCCTTGACCCGGGGCGGATCTACGTCGTCTGCGGGCGCGAGCACAAGGAGCTCACGGCCCGCGAGCTGGCCCTGCTGCCGGCCGAAAACGTGATCGACGAGCCGATGGGGCGCGACACGGCGGCGGCGATCGGACTCTTCGCGGTCTTCCTCGAGTGGAAAGAGCCGGGCGCGACGTTTGCCGCGCTTCCCGCCGATCATCACATCACCGATCCCGCCGGGTTCCAGGCGGCGCTGCGGCGCGCTTTCGAGATCGCGCAGCAGGGTGCGCTCGTCACCTTCGGCGTCACGCCGACCCGGCCCGCCACCGGCTTCGGCTACCTCGAGATCGACGGCGATCGTGTCGTCCGCTTCTGCGAGAAGCCCAACGCGATGCGGGCGCAGGAATTCGTCGCGGGCGGACGCCACCTCTGGAACTCGGGCATGTTCGTCTGGAAGGCGGCGGCGATCCTGCACGAAATCGAAACGCACCTGCCGGCCACCTTCGCCGGCCTGAAGAGGATCCAGGCGGCGCTCGGAACCTCCGCCTTCCCCGCCGTGCTCCTGCATGAGTACGGCCTCCTGCCGAGAATCTCCATCGACTACGGCGTCATGGAGAAGGCGTCGAACGTCCGCGTCGTGCGCGCGGACTTCGGATGGGACGACGTCGGCTCGTGGACGGCGGCGGCGAAGAACCGGCCCATCGACGCCAACGGCAACGTCGTGGAGGCGCTCTCGGCGAGGGTCGACACGAACAACTGTGTCATCATCTCCAGCGACGATCAGCACCTCCTCGCGACCCTCGGCGTGGAAGATCTCGTCGTGATCCACACGAAGGACGCGACGCTGGTGTGCCGGAAAGACCGCGCGGAGGAGGTCAAGAAGCTCGTCGACGAGATTGGCAGGCAGGGCCTCGAGCGGCTGCTGTGAAGATCCTCGCGATCGATCACGGCGAGAAGCGGACCGGGCTCGCCATTTGCGATCCGGCCGAGCGCATGGCCGTCGCGCTGCCGACCCACGCGATGACCGGGAATGACGCCGTCGAGCTCGCCGAGCTGGCGAAAGAGCAGGCGGTGGAGTTGATCGTCGTCGGCCTGCCGGTCAATATGGATGGAACGGAAGGCCCGCGCGCGAAGGCCGTCCGCTCGTTTGCCGCGGAGCTGGAAGCAAGCGCGGAGGTGGCCGTCGAGATGTGGGATGAACGGCTTTCCACCGCCGAGGGCGACGCGCGGCTCCGGATGCACGGCCTCGACCGGAAGGAGCGCGCGAAGCGGAAGGACACGGCCGCGGCCATCGTGATCCTGGAGACGTACATGGAAAACCGGAGGAAGAGCGGGGACCGTAGACCGTAAGACCGTAGACCGTAAGACCGTAAACCGCAAGACCGTAAACCGCAGGATCGTAGGACTGGAACCATGAGGCCGTCATGAAAACCGTCGTTGTCCTCTTGCTGCCCATGCTGCTCGCGGCACACCACGCGCCCGCGGGCGGGAATTGGAGCACGCTCAAGCACACCGGGGCCATCGATGTCTACCGCGATGACGCGGGCATCCCGCACATCTTCGCGAAGTCCGTGGAGGACGCGTTCTGGGCCGAAGGCTATCTCGAGGCGCAAGACCGTCTGTGGCAGATGGAGACGCTGCGCCGGGCGGCGAAGGGCGAGAGTGCCGAGCTGCTTGGCCCCAAGGCGGCCGACCAGGATGTCGACCGCCGGCGCCGCGGCTACACCGAGGCGGAGCTCCAGGCGATGTTCGACGAACGCTCCGAGCGGATGAAGTCGATCGTCAACGCCTACTGCACCGGCGTGAACGCTTTCATCAAGGAAGGGAAGCTGCCGGCGAAGTACGCGGAGCTGAAGGCGACACCCCGCGAATGGACGCCGACCGACTGCGTCGCCATCGGCGTCCTGATGTCGCGGCGTTTCGGCGACGGCGGCGACGTTGAGCTCCAGGTGAGCGCGCTCTACGAGCAGCTCAAGACGGCGCACGGCGAGGAGAAGGCGTCGGTGATGCTCCATGACCTTCTGCCTGACAGCGATCCGCTCGCGCCGACGACACTGAACGACCAGCTCGAGAAGCTCGAAAAGGACGAGAAGCACAACTACCTCCCGCCCGCGCAGGGGATGAGCGCCGAGGCCTTCGCCCTCTACCAGGCGGAACTCGATGCCATCATGGCCTCGCGCGAGTTCGTCGGCGTCCCGATCTACTTCGGCTCGAACGCGTGGGTGATCGCGCCGAAGAAATCGTGGACCGGCCGCGCGATGCTCTACGGCGGGCCGATGATGGGCCACGGCTCACCGTCGATCTGCAACCAGCTTCACCTCGTCGCCCCCGGGCTCGATGTCGGGGGGATGAGCTTTCCCGGCGTGCCGGGCGTGATGATCGGATTCAACCAGGCGCTCTCGTTCACGACGACGTCGGGCGGCGCCGACCTCATCGACGTCTACGCACTCGAGCTCAATCCCGAGAACGACGCGGAATACCGCTGGAACGGCGAGTGGAAGAAGTTCGAGTCGATCGACGTCGAGGTGAAGGTCGCGGGCGGCGAGTCGCGCAAGGAGACGGTGCTCCGCTCGCGCTACGGGCCGCTGACGGGGCCGGTCGACGCGAAGAACCATCGCGCCTACACGCTCTGCATGAGCTTCTGGAAGAAGGAAGCGCTGACGTTCGAGGCGGTCATGGACTTCAACTTCGCCGCGAACGTCCAGGAGATGGCGAAATCGGTCCCGAAGGTCGCGACGAGCCACAACTGGTTCGCGGCCGACGCGGATGGGCACATCGCGTTCTGGTACGCCGGATTCCATCCGAAGCGGAAGGCGGGGCACGATCCGCGACTGCCGATGAAGGGCGACGGGACGATGGACTGGGAGGGGCTGCTGCCGTTCGGAAAGTGGCCGCAGTCGGTCGATCCGGCGAACGGCTTCTTCACCAACTGGAACAACAAGCCGGCGCGCGACTGGGAGCCGACGGGATGGGGCAAGGTCTTCTGGGGGCAGCGCCTGGCCGACGTGATCACGGCAAAAGAGAAGATCACGTTCGAGGAGGTCCAGGCCCTGGCGCGCGAGGTGGCGTACCGCGATTTCCTCGCCGACCACTTCATGCCATACATCCTGGAAGGCGCGGACGAAAAGACGGCGGCACTGCTCAAGGCGTACGACCGCGTGAAGCGCGACGGCGCGGCGGAGCCGGCGATCGTCGAGAAGTGGGTCGAGCGGATGATGCTGAAGATATTCGCGGACGAACTCGGTCCGCTCGCCGGGACCAAGGCGCTGAGGCAGTACCTCGCAAGCCCGCTGCTCTACGTGCTGGAGGGGGGCGGACGGCTCAAGCACGACTGGCTCGGCAAGGACCGCGTGGAGCTCTCGAAAAAAGCGATGGAGGAAGCGTTGAAGGCGGCCGCGTGGAAGGAAGGCGAGGTCGACTTCTGGGGGAAGAAGATCAAGAGTGAGCGCGGCCGCGGGACGTTCCAGATGGCGGTCGAGATGTCGAAGGAGGGGCCGCGGGCGGTGACGCTCTCGGCGCCCGGCCAGAGCGAGGATCCGGCGAGCGCGCACGGCGGGGACCAGGCCGAGCTCTTCAAGGAATGGAAGTACCGCGAGTTCGTCGTCCGGCGCGAAAAGATGAGATGACCACGACGGAGAAGGTCCTGCTGGCCGCCGGCATCAGCGTCGCGACGACGGTGGTGAGCCTCGCGGTGGTGACGGTCGTGCTGATTCGACTTCCGGCGACCTACTTCGTCGATCCGCGTCACCGGACGATCCAGACGCGCCATCCGGCCGTGCGGATCCTGGGCGTCCTCGCGAAGAACCTGCTAGGGCTCGCCCTCGTGGCGCTGGGCATCATCCTCATGGTGCCGGGGGTGCCGGGGCAGGGCCTCCTGACGGTCTTCCTGGGCGTGATGCTGCTCGATTTCCCGGGAAAGTACCGGCTGGAGCGCTGGCTCCTGAGGCGGCCGCTCGTGAACCGCGGGATCAACAGGCTCCGTGCGAAGTTCGGGAAGCCGGACCTGCAGATTCCCTAGCCCGCATTATTCACGAACGCGCGGACGCGCGTTCGTGAAAATGCGCGCTGGATTCGCTCCGAGACCATCGAGGAGCGAATCAACCGCCGAGCCGGCGCGCCACACCTTCGACACCTTGTCGT
>Ga0247727_10002244_pt1 | contig 44547 bp, 48 predicted proteins | sample WisWelCaveWW1625_FD_202498 | JGI IMG/M metagenome (GOLD analysis project Ga0247727, IMG submission 202498) | Biofilm microbial communities from Wishing Well Cave, Virginia, United States - WW16-25 | ecosystem: Environmental > Aquatic > Deep subsurface > Groundwater > Cave microbial mat | place...
TGAGCTTTTCACGCGCCATGCTAATCTATTTTCCTGGGTTCGTCCTGCCGCTGGCTCAATGGGATTCCCCAAACTCCTCCAGGGCAACGCCGAAGATTTCTGTGACGATCTGGTGAAAAGAGCCGGTGTGCTCCTTTTGCCCGGTTCCATGTACGACGACTCGCGCGAACACTTCCGCATCGGGCTGGGACGGAAGAATCTCCCGCAGGCGGTGGAGAGGTTTGACGAATATCTCTCGAAACAAAATTGATACGGTGGTCGAGTAGGGCGAGGCGATAGTCGAGACCGTATCGAGACCACCATGTAATAAGAATCAATTCAGTTATCGGTGGTTTCGATATGCCGCTTCGCGGCACTCAACCACCGGATTTGTCATAACTAATTCTCCTCGATCAATCTCCAGCCTCTCCTCCCCAATTACCAATTACAATTTACACATGTTCCTCCGTCTCACTCGTCCCCTCCACCTCCTCCTCGCCGCGTTGACCTACGCCTTCGGCGTGAGTCTGGCTGATTACCTTGGCAGACCATTCCTCGCAATTTCCTTTTGGCTGGGACTCTTTGCCGTCCTCCTCGCGCAATCAACGATGAATCTACTCGCCGAGGTTTTTCGTCTCGACACTGAACCATTACAGGAAGACGAGACTCGTACCAAGCGGCGGATCCTCCGCAACAACGTTTTGTACACCTCGCTGGCATGTATTGTTGTAGTTGCGCTGACCGCGTATATTCTCTTTGTCAGCAATCTGCTCCCTTTTCCCGCTTTCTCCTTTCTATTATTTTCCATTGCCCTCATCCTCGCATACTCCATCCCTCCGCTCCGATTCGTCAACCGCGGTATGGGCGAATTTTTACTCGCCATTCATCTTGCCTATGTTATTCCGTCATTTGCATTTACGCTTCAAGCGAGTGGGACGCATCGCTTCCTCGCGCTTGCCATCCCATTGACGTTTCTCGCTTTTGCCTATTTCATCGCGCTCGATTTCAAATCCTTTGCACAAGATCAAAAATTCAACCGCATCACTTTCCTCATACGCCTCGGCTGGGAACGCGTCGTGCCACTGCATCACATTTTTATCATCCTCGCCTATCTCCTCTTTTTTGCGTTACCCGCGTTTGGGCTTTCACTCTCGTTGATTTGGCCCGTCTTCCTCACCTTCCCGTTTGCGCTGTTTCAAATTTATCAACTTCGCAATATTGCCCTCGGCGCCAAACCCAACTGGACTCTCCTCCATGCAACCTCGCTCGCCGTCTTCGTGTTAACCGCGTACTTCCTTGCCATCACCTTCTGGACTCGTTGACTCTTGCTACTTGTTTACGTGCCTACTTGTATACTTCCCCCATGCCCGAATTTTTGACTCTCCTCCCTCCCGACGACGCGCGCAGTCTCTTGCTCTCGCATCTCCCTCCCAGTGAAGCTGATTCCGAATCTGTCGAGGTTACCGCCTCGTTGAATCGGACTCTCGCCGAAGACATCCTCGCGCCGCATCCGTTGCCCGAATTCCAACGGACAACCGTTGACGGCTACGCCGTCCGCGCGCGGGATACGTTTGGCGCGACCGACTCTCTGCCCGCGTATTTGACTCTCGTCGGCGAAGTTCCCATGGGTGACGCGCCCGCGTTTGAAATCGCCGAAGGTCAATGCGCATCCATTCACACCGGCGGCATGTTGCCTCCCGGCGCAGACGCGGTGGTGATGTTGGAATATTCACAAAGTACTGTAGGGGCGGGTCTCAGACCCGCCCCTACGCAAACCGAAATCGAAATCTTCCGCGCGGTCGCGGAGGGCGAGAACATCATCCGCGTGGGGGAGGATGTGGCGGAGGGGCAGTTGATCCTGCCGAAAGGGCGCGTGATGCGTCCGGCCGAGGTGGGCGGATTGCTCGCGCTGGGAATCACATCCGTTCGAATCGTCAAAAAGCCGATGATCGGTTTAATTTCCACAGGCGATGAAGTGATTGATCCGAGTCAATCCCCGCGACCAGGGCAGGTGCGCGACATCAACTCGTACACGCTCGGCGCGCTGATCGAAAAAAGCGGAGGAGTTGCAAAACGCTATGGGATTTTTGCAGACCAGTTCGAGGCGTTGAAAGACGCGGCGGCGAAGGCGCTATCCGAATGTGACGCGGTGATCATCACTGCGGGGTCGTCGGCATCCACGCGCGATATGACGGCTGATGTGATTCGTGAATTGGGGGAACCGGGCGTGCTCGTGCACGGAATCAACACGCGCCCTGGCAAGCCGACGATTTTGAGCGTGTGCAACGGCAAAGCTGTGATTGGTCTACCCGGCAATCCCGTCAGCGCGCTGGTGAATGGATATTTGTTCGTTGTGCCGGTGATCGAAAAATTATTAGGTACGTTGCCAAAACCAAAAGCAACCGTGCTTGCGCGCCTGACAGTGAATCTTCCATCACAAGCCGGTAGAGAAGATTGGTGGCCAGTGAAACTTCTCCCCTCTCCTTTTAGGAAAGGGGGCGAGGGTGAGGTTTATGATGCCGAGCCGATTTTTGGAAAATCAAATCTGATATTTAATCTGGCAAACGCCGATGGGTTATTGCGAATCTCCCCCGACGCGACTGGCTTGAGCGCGGATGAAACCGTCGAAGTTGTCTTGATTTAAACCACAAATTAATTAAACAAAGACGCTGATCTCGCAAAGGTTTTTTCTCTGCGTCCCCAGCGTCTCTGCGGTTAAATTTTAAGTGGCGATGCTTACCGTCGAACAAGCCCCATCGCCATAATCATCACTACCGCGCCGCCCACCGCCACCAAAAGACCGGTGACGCTAAAACCCACGGGGACAGCCATCCCCAGTGTGTTCATGATCCCCGCGCCGACGAACGCGCCGAGGATGCCGACCACGATGTTGGCAACCGCGCCCATCTTGCGGTTCTTGCCGGTGAGGATGCTGGCGATCCAACCTGCGACTGCCCCAAAGACGATCCATACGATGAAAGTTGTCATTTGTGCCTCCGTTTTGAGATTTCCAGCAAAACGCCTTGAAGAGTAGGCTCTTCACTGGATTTTGTGACGCGTGGCGTATATTTGTGATGAGGAAATGATTTTACTTGCGGATGATGAGGAGCGTTGTCGTACCGGAAGACCAATTTTTGTGATGTATCCATGTAGTGATAACGATACTTCATTTTGCCAGTTTCCTCGGTATCAACTACTTCGGTAAACTCCAACAAATAGCTTGTGTCGAAGACGATTCGCCCGCTGATGCTCCCCTGCCGGTTGTTGTAGATCTTTTTGTTGAGCGCGTAGGATCGTATGTTCGGAAAATCCTGCAACACTTTTTCTGTCCGCAGGAAATACTCCTCAATCATCTCTCTAGCCTTTGCAGTTGTTTCTCATTCTTGTTCAACATTTCGCACAAACCTGCCCATAGAATAAAGTCGTGTCGGTAATCTAGTTTGCTCTGGCTGAATCGTTTGTAGAATACATCGCTGGACATGCCATATTTCGTTTCATACGATTTCAGATCCAGTTTGAGGTTTAGAATGCCGCGCTTTAATTCTGCCACTTGATACGCAATAATGTTCTGGGCGAAAGTCTCCTCGTCGCGAGAATATTCCAGCACCCGTTTCAGGCGTTTGGCAGTTTTCGTGCGGAGGTTTAGATTCAGATTCAGCATATTTACTCTCTTTCAAACGTAATTATACCTCGCCGAACTGTATGGTTTCCCTGTTCACCACTGGATCTAGTTATGTCTACCACGGCAACTTCCCTAGATCAACATTCCCGCCGCTAAGGATTACGCCAACCTTCAAGCCCTTCAAATCAATTTTCTTTTCCCACAATACCCCAATTGCCGCAGCAGCAGATGGCTCGATCACAATCTTGGCGCGCTCCCAAATAAACTTCATCGAGTCAATAATTCCCTGCTCGCTCACGGTGACGATCTGCTCGACGCGCGCTTGAATAATTGGGAAAGTCAGTTTGCCGAGTGAAGTCAGCAAACCGTCCGCAATCGTTTTCGGATTTTCCGACGGCAGGATTTTTCCCTCTTTTATCGAACGAAACGCGTCATCCGCCATTTCGGGTTCGCCCGCGAGCACGCGGATTCCCTTTTTGGTTTCGGTTGCCGCGATGGCGGTTCCGCTCAGCAATCCGCCGCCTCCGACGGGCGCAATGACCACATCCAAATCAGGGACGTCTGCCAGCAGTTCGAACGCGGCAGTTCCCTGCCCAGCGACGACGCGCTCATTGTCATACGGATGCACAAACGCCGCACCTGTGCTCTCAACGACTCGATGAAGTGTCGCTTCACGCGCCTCCAAGGTTGGCGCGCAGAGGGATATCTGACCTCCATACCCGGCAACCGCGTCCTTCTTCACCTGAGGCGCGTTGTCCGGCATGACGATGTACGCAGGGACGCCACGCATCCGCGCCGCGAGCGCCAATGCCTGCGCGTGATTCCCCGACGAGTGTGTGGCGACTCCACGCGCGGCTTCTTCATCGCTGAGAGAAAAGACCGCGTTGCACGCCCCGCGAAACTTGAACGCTCCAACCTTTTGAAAATTCTCGCACTTGAGATACACCTGCACGCCGACTCGTTGATTCAGGCTCTCGTTGGTCAACACGGGAGTTCGATGCGCGTAGGGTTTGATCCGTTCTGCGGCTTGCAGGATGTCATTCAGTGTTGGCATGGGTTTTCCTTTTCAAGCATTATAATTCGTTGGCATCATTATTCGGTGGTTGAGCGCAAGCAGTCGAAACCACCAATAAGCAAAGAAATTTTTTTGCAACAATACTTTTGATAACTTGTTGGTCTCGATATGGCGGCGGAGGTGAGATGATTTGCAATGGCGCATTGACTCCCGCCGCCTACTCGACCAACGAGGATTTATGAAACGGAGACATCATGACAAACTGGCTTGAAAAAGATACGAAGCAATTACATCCTGTATATCACCCGAAGTCACATGCCAATGCGTTGGTGATTGAGCGTGGGGAAGGGTGTGGTTATACACTGCCGATGGACAGAAAATTCTCGACGGCATGGCGGGGTTGTGGAATGTCAATGCTGGGTATGGTCGGGAGGAACTTGCGAAAGCCGCTTATGACCAGATGAAGAATTTGGCGTTCACGTCCAATTTTTCAGGGATGACGAATCTGCCGTCAATCAAGCTGGCGGAAAAACTTTCGGGGTTTGCGTATGAAGGTTTGAATACAACGTTCTTTACATCGGGCGGGTCGGAGGCAAATGACACGGCGTTTAAAACGGCTCGGTATTATTGGAAGCGCAAAGGAAAACCGACCAGGTATAAGGTCATCGCGAGGCGCGGTTCGTATCGTGGCGTGACCCTCGCCGCGACCTTCGCGACGGGACTCGAAAAATATCAAACGATGTTTGGTCCCGCCGTGGACGGGTTTGTCCACATCCCTGCGCCGAATCCTTATCGTTTTGATGGTGAATTGAAGGCAGATGAGACAGTCGGTCAAGCAGCGGCTCGGGCACTCGAAGAGGCAATATTGCGCGAAGGCGCGGATACGGTGGCGGCGTTCATCGCCGAGCCTGTGATGGGAGTCGGTGGTGTTATTCTCCCGCCGGATGATTACTTCCCGTTGGTGCGTGCGATTTGCGATAAGCATGAAGTGCTGTTCATTGCGGATGAAGTCATCACGGGATTTGGTCGCACGGGTGAGTGGTTTGCGCTCAAGCATTGGAATGTGAAGCCTGATATCCTTTCGTTTGCCAAAGCCATCACGAGCGGATACGCCCAGCTCGGCGGAATCCAAATCTCGGATGAAATCCGCGAGACGATGGAATCTGCGGCGGAGTTTGAAGCGTACATGCACGGATACACGTATTCGGGTCATGCGATGGCGTGCGCGGTGGGTTTGAAGAATCTCGAATTGATGGAAAAGGAGAACTTCCCAACCCGAGCGAAGGAACTTGGCAAGCGTTTGCTTGAAGGCTTGAAGTCGCTTACAGAATTCTCCTTGGTCGGCGATGTGCGCGGACTTGGCTTGGTTTGCGGCGTGGAAATTGTCTCCAACAAAGAAACCAAAACCGCTGACCCTGCGATGGCGATGAAAATCTTCAAAGCCGCACAGGAGCGTGGACTGCGCACGCGTCCGCTTGGGAATGTGCTTGCGTTCGCGCCGCCGCTTTCGATTAATGAGGAAGAGGTGGATGAGATTGTGAAGAGGCTGGGCGCGGCGATGGATGGAGTGGCGTAAAACCTATTCCCGCCCCCGGCCCCTCCCCGACGAGCGGGGAGGGGAGACAGAAATAAATATGAAAAATGATTTTCCACGCATCCATGTTCCTCCTGAAATTAAGCGGAAGATGATTGAAATTGCGCGAGAGTTTCGGAAGGAACCAACCAAGGGAGAAAAAATTCTTTGGAATGCTTTGCGTGGGAAAAAGTTGGATGGTATAAAGTTCCGTCGCCAACAACCTGTCGGGTATTTCGTTGTTGATTTTTACAACTCTACATTTCGGCTTGTGGTTGAGGTGGATGGTCCAATTCATAATTTTCAGAAAAAGGCAGATAAAGCCAGACAGGATATTTTGGAAGAATTGGGATTAACCGTATTCAGGATTAATACTGAGATCCCGGAAATGAATTTGCCCCAGGCGCTTAATATGATCCGCGCGAAGATTCAAGAAATTAGACAAAATCAAGGTATCCCCTCCCCCCTTGTGGGGGAGGGCTAGGGTGGGGGCTTATGTCTGTCTACCTCCACGACATTCCCCTCCCTCAAGCGCAAACTCGACTAAGAGAAGCGTTGGAAGAATCCAATCTCTGGCGCGTGCTTGGAGCGTTATCAATCCCCCTCGATGAAAACGCATTGGGACGCGTCACTGCCGAGCCGGTATGGGCGAAAGTCTCATCTCCGCATTATCACGCCTCCGCGATGGACGGGTTTGCCGTTCGCGCAATATTCACGAACGGTGCGTTGCCATCGAAGCCGCTTGCGCTTCAAATCGGACCTGAAGCTGAATATGTGGATACCGGCGATCCTTTGCCTCAATGGGCGAACGCAGTCATTCCGATTGAAAATGTCGAATCACTCGATGAGCACGGAAACATCACAAAGGATATTCGCGACCCCGCATCAATTCGCATTCGCGCAGCGGTTGCCCCGTGGAGTCATGTCCGCCCGCTGGGAGAGGATATTGTCGCCACGCAACTCGTCCTGCCTGCGGGTCACATCTTGCGAGCAGTGGATTTAGGCGCAATCGCCGCGGCGGGGCATCAAGAGATAAAAGTTGCACGCAAACCGAAGGTGGCGATTCTCCCAACGGGGACGGAACTTGTTCCCATTGGGAGTAAACTTAAAACGGGGGATATTCTCGAATACAACTCGCTCGTCTTGGCGGCGCAAGTCAAAGCGATGGGCGGCGAGCCGACTCGCTATCCCATCATCAAAGACGATTTCGAGTTAATCTGCGAGCGCGTGATTGAAGCCGCCCAAAACCACGACTTGGTTTTATTGAACGCAGGCTCCTCTGCTGGAGCGGAGGACTTCTCCGCGAAGGTGGTTGATAAACTTGGAACACTATTAGTTCACGGAGTCGCTGTCCGCCCTGGTCACCCAGTTATCCTCGGTCTCATCAATCGTCAATCAAATCGCCAATCGTCAATCGTAAATCGTAAATCAGAAAGCCTGATACTCGATACTTCGCCCTTGACACCAATTATCGGCGTCCCCGGCTACCCCGTCTCTGCCGCACTGACGATTGACATCTTCGTTGAACCCATCCTCGCCAAATGGCTTGGACGACGACCGAGAGAATTACCAACTGAAACGGCAATTCTCACGCGCAAACTGGTCTCGCCAGCGGGTGATGATGACTTTGTGCGTGTTGTGGTTGGCAAAGTCGGGGAGAAACTACTTGCGGCGCCGTTGTCGCGTGGGGCAGGAGTCATCTCGTCGCTTGTGCAAGCCGATGGGCTGGCGTTAATCCCAAGCGGAACGCAAGGCGTCGAAGCGGGTGAAAAGATCCAAGTTCGCTTGTATCGTAGTAAATCAGAAATCGAAAAGACGATTCTTGCAATTGGGTCACATGACCTGACCCTCGACCTCATGTCTCAGTTTCTTGCCACACATGATCGCAGGTTGGTTTCGGCGAATGTCGGCTCACAAGGCGGGCTGGTCGCGCTCAAGCGCGGCGAAGCGCATCTGGCGGGTTCGCATCTCCTCAACCCTGAAACAGGCGTATACAACATTTCGTACATTCGTCAGTACATGCCGAATATTCCGGTGAAGGTTGTCGCATTGGTTGGGCGCGAACAGGGTCTGATTGTGCAGAGGGGAAACCCAAAGGGGATTACAAATTTGAGAAGCCTGACCAACCACATGGTACGATTTTCGAATCGTCAACGCGGGGCTGGTACGCGTGTCCTATTGGATTACCATTTGAAATCAATGACAATATCGCCCGAGTCCATTGAGGGCTACTATCAGGAAGAGTATACTCATCTTGGTGTTGCGGCCGCAGTTGCATCAGGACGCGCCGATTGCGGACTTGGAATCGCCGCCGCCGCACAAGCGCTCGATCTGGATTTTGTGCCGCTCTTTCAGGAACGCTACGATCTGGTGATTCCCAAACAATTTGCGGAGGATGGCCTGCTTGCGCCTCTTTTCGACCTTTTGACTGATTCAGATTTTCGGAGAGCGGTTTCTAAATTGACCGGGTACGACGTGTCTGTGATGGGCAAGATGATCTTGGAGGATGAATGACCGAAGCGTTGATCGTGGATGACAACCGACAAACTGCCGATGCCTTGCATCAAATGCTCGATGTGCTTGGTGTGAAGGCGCGTGTAGCGTATGGCTCCAGCCCCGCCATTTCGATCTTGGGGAGCGGCTTCACGCCCAGCCTGATCTGCCTCGATATCAACATGCCGGGCATTGACGGCATCGAGATCCTTTTATACCTGCGCCGTGAACCGCGGCTGGTTTCGATCCCCGTGATCGTCATCACCTCCGACGACCAACCGGAGACGCGTCGCAAAGTGATGAGCGGCGGCGCAACGGAAATGATCATCAAGCCCGCCACAATTGATTCATTGGAAAAAGCATTGAAAAAAGCGAAGATGTTGTAATCGGAGGATTTTGTCAGATTATTAGCAACAGCCGCCAACAAGGCGGCTGTTGCGTTGATAGTCACCGTGTATAATGGGCAAAAATTGAAATGGATGATCATCATGCCCATCTCTGCTGGAATCCCTGCCCCTGCGTTTGAATTGTTGGACGATACAAACGCCCTGAGAAAACTTTCCGATTTTCGCGGGAAGAATGCGGTGTTGTATTTTTACCCGGAAGATGATACGCCTGGCTGTACAAAGGAAGCGTGTAACTTTCGCGATGACTATTCGGCGTATGAAAAAGCGGGGATCGTGATTTTAGGTGTCAGCCCGGATTCAGTGGAATCACACGTGAAGTTCAAAAAGAAGTTCATGCTTCCGTTCCCTCTGCTTGCGGACGAGGGACATAACATCTGCGACGCGTATCAGGTGTGGGGACCGAAACAGTTTTTGGGCAAATCGTATGAAGGGGTGTTGCGGACAACATTCCTGATTGATGGCAACGGGGATATCATGAAAGTGTTTGAGCAGGTGCGGCCCGCGCAACACAGCGCGGAAGTCCTTGCGGTGTTGGGTGAGGCTGGTTAAACCAGATCAGCCCTCCCTGCGAAAGATCGGGGTGTTCGTCTTGTGAAATTTGTGACAATCGGTAAAATATGATAAACTTAGGCGGCTCTGATTTGGGTCATCCCTCGTCAGATTTTTGTTTCAGGAGATGCGTATGCGACATTTCATCGTTGTGGGAATTCTGATCATCCTTGTATCGGTTCTCTTAACCATCGGGCTGGACGCGGCGAATTTAATGCCGTTGGATGCAAGCGCCCAAGCCGCCCCGATTGATTGGATGTGGAAAGTGATGGAGATCGCCATGTCCTTTCTTTTTGCGCTCATCGTCGTCCCGATGGTGTACAGCTTGATCGTTTTCCGTCGCCGTCGCGGTGAGACCGGCGATGGCGCTCACTTTGAGGGGAATACCACACTCGAACTTCTCTGGTCGTCCATCCCGCTTGTTGTTGTTGTTGCATTCTCTGTCATTGGGGCTGGAAATTTATCGCAAACCTTGAGCCGCGACCCGAACGCGATGATCGTCAAGGTGACCGGCATTCAATGGTCATGGAAATTTGAATACCCGGCTGACCCAGCGACTGGACTTGTAGTTGTTTCCGATGAATTGCATTTACCTGTGAACAAGCAGGTGTTGTTGCGGATGACCTCCTCGGATGTCATTCACTCATTTTGGGTGCCGGAGTTCCGCGTCAAACAGGACCTGGTGCCGGGTCGCTTTACCGAGTTGACCATCACCCCGACGCGTGAGGGCAATTACAAAGTCAGTTGTGCCGAGTTGTGCGGAACGTCTCACGCGTTTATGGTCAAGCCTGTTCTTGTAACCACAATGGATGAATACAACGCCTGGCTGGCCCAGGAACTGGTCAAGGCGAAGGAAGCTGCTTCCACACCGGAAGGGCTCGGGCAATTGCTGGTTGCCCAGAACGGATGCGCCGCTTGTCATTCGATCAATGGCGCGGTTGGGATTGGACCCACCTGGTTTGGTTTGTTCGGTTCTGAAGTCGAGCTTTCGGATGGCGCGACTGTTGTTGCTGACGAGGCATTCATTACTGAATCCATTCAAAACCCGTCTGCGAAAATCGTCACGGGGTTTGAATCGCAGCAGATGGTCCAGTATACATTTACGACTGAAGAACTCGCGGCAATTGTCGCGTACATCAAAACGTTGAAGTAGGCATTGAGGGTATATGAAAAATAATTCGTTAGGAAAAGCGTTCCTCCTTCTCGTCATTGCCGGCGCGGTCGGGTATGGCATCGGGTTGGGGCTGGATGCGCTTGTTACCGGCGGCTTGAACTTCTCCGGCTCGGTTGCCTCTGCATTCACATTGCTGTTCGGTTTTACCGCGTTCTTCTTCGGCTTATACGGCTATCGCGGCATTACACGCGGTCTTGTGTTTCAAGTGGTTGGCACAGTTGCCGGCGCTTTGTTTGTCACGGGGATCCGTGCCTTGCTGAGGTTGACCGCCTTTGGCGCATTCTTTTTTAGTGAACCGGCATGGGTGTTCGGCGCGTTGGTTGGGGTGCTCTCCTTCATAGCGGGTGTGGGTATCGTGACAGATTGGTACAAGTGGGCGCGCGGTATGGACACCCCCGAACATCATGAGGACGAGCCAGGCTGGGAAAAATATTTCAGCGTTTCGCTCGATCATAAAGTCATCGGCATTCAATACACGGTCACAGCGCTGTTCCTGATTGCAGTGGGCGGAACGTTCGCATTGATCTTCCGCACGGAACTCGCGGCATCTGAATTGCAGTTTCTCACTACAACCTTCCGTGCTTTCAACCAAACGGGTCCGCAGTTTTATAACACGCTCATGTCGCTTCACGGCATGATCATGATCGTTTCGATCCTGCTCGGCGTTTCGGGCATCATTAACTACGTTGTGCCAATGATCATCGGTGCGCAAGACATGGCATTCCCTCGCTTGAACGCGTTTGCTTATTGGGTGGCTGTGCCCGCCTCCGTGCTTTTGCTGATGGCGCTCGTCCTTGGAGGATTTGACACCGGCTGGACGGGTTATCCTCCGCTTTCGGCGCGCGCCCCCGTGGGAATGCAGATGTTCTTCCTTGGCGTATTCACCGCCGGTTGGTCATCCATCCTCGGCGCGTTGAACGTGATCGCCACCGTGTTGCGTATGCGCGCCAAAGGGATGACCGCCATGCGTATGCCCATCTTCGTGTGGGCGTCCATTGCCACTTCCATCATCGCGTTGACGGCAACGCAGTTGATCGGTCTTTCGTTCCAGTTGGTGATGTTCCAGCGCTTGTTTGGGATGGGTTTCTTCGACGCCGCAAAAGGCGGAAACCCGGTTCTCTTCCAACATTTATTCTGGTTCTACTCCCATCCGGCGGTGTACGTGTTCGTGCTTCCCGGCTTGGGTGTGATTTCTGAACTCTTGCCGGTCTTTGTTCGCAAGCCGTTGTTCGGTTATCGCTGGATCGCCATGTCCTCGCTCGGAATTGCGCTCGTCGGCTTCGTCGTGTGGGCGCACCACATGTTCACGTCTGGCATGAACGAATACTTACGCGTCCCGTTCATGTACAGCACGATGCTGGTCGCGGTGCCGACGGGTGTGAAATTCTTCTCGTGGGTGGCAACCATCTGGGGCGGAAAGATCGAGACGCCAACCCCCATGCTGTTCGTTATCGGAGCGATTGTAGTCTTCTTGTTGGGCGGCGTGACCGGTCCTCCAAACGCGATGGTCGCGCTTGACCTCCACTTGCACGATACCTACTGGGTGGTGGGACACTTCCATGACACTATCTTCGGCGGATTCGTCTTCCCGTTCTTTGCCGCCATATATTACTGGTTCCCCAAAGCGACCGGTCGCCGCATGAACGAGTTTTGGGGCAAGGTGCACTTCTGGCTGATGACGCCCTCGTTCCTCACGCTGACCTTCGGCATGATGTACATTGGTCTGCGCGGGATGCGCCGCCGTGTGGCAGATTACGATGCCGCCCTCGGTTTCGACAACGCGCACCTGATCCTGACGATCTGCGGATTCCTCATCGCGCTTTCGGTGTTGATCTTCTTCATCAACTTCTTCCGAAGTATAAAACACGGCGAACCCGCAGCTGGCAACGTGTGGAATTCACGTTCGCCGGAATGGCTCGTCCCCTCACCGATGCCGGCGCACAACTATGAGGTTCCGTTCGAAGTGGTCGGCGAACCGTATGACTACGGTTTGCCCGGTTCGAAGTACGTTGAATTCGCGGCGAAAAAAGCCGGGAAACACTAAATCAAAAGGGCAGGGTTTCGTTCATGTCGAACAAACAAAATCATCCTTCATTGTTGCCGCAGGGCGTGTTTATCTTTGTTTACCTTGCCGTGCTCACCGCGCTCGAGTTTTTTGTCGCCCTCACCTTCAACTCGATTATCATCCTCGTCGCTGTAGCGCTTGTCAAAGCGGCGCTCGTGCTTTGGTATTACATGCACGTGTATAAACTGGGCGAGGAGCCTAAAGAAGATCACGAATCGTATGTATACAAGGCTGGCACCAACCGTATCGGTTTGTGGCTCTTCCTGATCTCCGACTCGTTCGTGTTCGGCGGCTTGATGGTCATGCGCCTCAGCCTGCTCGGGTTGACCCGCCCGGATCTGAACCAAACCCTCGGTTTCTTCGTGACTTCTGTTCTGCTTGTCTCATCGTTCTTCATGAACCGCGGTGAAGTGCAGTTGCACAACGGCAATCGCAAGGGGTTTCTGCAGAATACGATGGTTACATTCGTGCTCGGCTTGTTTTTCTTGCTGGGCGTGGTTCTGATCGAGTGGCATACTGTTCCTGCGATTGCTGAACCCATCCTGCATTTGTTTGGCGAACCGGAAGGCAAAGAACCGTTAAAAGCTTCATCGGGTCCCGCCGGCGCGGCGTTCTTTATGATGACCGGTATGCACGCCTTCCACGTTTTGACCGGGTTGATTTTCCTCATCATCGTTTGGGTCAACGGTAAAAAAGGCTTATACGACGAGAAGCAGTATCCCGTCGAAGCCGCGGCGGTTTATTGGCATTTCGTGGATGTGGTGTGGATTTTCTTCTACCCCGCGTTATACTTGATCGGCACGGCGATCTGAACGGAAATCAAACCTGTACGAAAGGTATTTCGGGGCGACCATAATAGGGTCGCCCCGTTTTTGATGAAAGAGTAAACTATGGATCGAAAAACACTTCTGGCAGGCATTGGCTCGCTTCTCCTTCTCGTGATCGTGACCTTCGCGGTGTTTATCTTTGCGAAAGCCGATGAATTCCGCGGCACGTATTATGCCGAGCCTTACCCGGTGGCGGCAGAGATCGAATTGCCGCGCGCTGACGGTAGCAATTTCAAATTGAGCGAGGCGCGTGGTAACGTCGTGCTATTGTTTTTTGGATACACGGCTTGCCCTGATGTTTGCCCGACCACGCTGGCGGAATTAAAACTCGCCCTCGCAGCGCTCAAGCCCGAGGAGGCGGATCAAATCAACGTGCTGTTTGTCACCGTTGACCCGGAGCGCGACACTCCCGAGCGCGTGCAGGAATACGTGGACCACTTTAATACGACCTTCATCGGTTTGAGCGGGACGGAGACCGCGCTTGCAAAAGTCTGGAATGACTACGGAATCTTTCGTGAAATTGTGAACGGCGAATCTGCCGCCGGATATTTAGTCAATCACACGGCGCGGGTCACGCTTGTGGATCGGCAGGGAAACCTGCGCCTTTCCTTCCCGTACGATGCGCCGGTGGAGGATATCATCCACGACTTGAAGTTGATCTTGAAGGAATAGAATGAATCAAAGAAAGTTGTATTTCAAGCGGATCGTTTATTCAGTTTTGCTCAGCTTGTTGATCGGTGTTGCGATCACAGAAATTCCGATCATCCTGCAACATCAAACCGCGCGGGGACCCGAAGAAATTGTGTTGACGATTCCAAGCGGGACAGCCGAACAAGTGGCACGCGGCGAACAGCCTCCGTCCATCCCGCAAAACATGGCGTTTGTCGTTGGTGACACATTGATCGTGAACAACGAAGATTCAGTGGATCATAAACTTGGTCCGTTGTGGATACCGGCAAACGCGTCCGCCAGATTATCGTTTAGCCAGAAGGAAAACCTGACTTACGAATGCTCGTTTCAAGCCGGGAATTATTTCGGGCTTGATGTGCGCGACCCGCTGACGTTGTCCACGCATCTCATTGGCATCTTCGGTACCGGGGTTCCTCTCGCTGTGTTGATCGCGTTGTATAGCCTTGTGCTTCCGGTGAAAAAAGAACATGCTCCTGCGTAAGGTGCTCAGCCGCAAGTGGTGGCTGACGACATTGTTGGTCTTCGCTGGGACGCTGGTCTTGATTCGACTCGGCATCTGGCAACTGGATCGCCTCGAAGGCAAGCGCGCGCTGATCGCACATGTTCAAGAAGTGCAATCCATGCCCGTGCTGGATTTGAATGCCGATGTCCCTGATTCGATTTCCGACATGGAATACCGTGCCGTAAAAATTATCGGGATATATGACTTCGAGAATCAAATTGCCGTGCGGAATCAATATTTCCGTGACCAATACGGGTACCACTTGCTGACCCCGCTTCACACTTCAGGGACAGCTGTTCTCGTTGACCGCGGCTGGGTCCCCGCTGAGGGCAATGCCGCGCCGGAGGATTGGCGCAAGTACGACGAGCCGGGTGAGGTCAGCGTGGAGGGTTGGATTATGTTGGGGCAGGGCAAACCAGCCCTCGGTGGCGTCGCGGACGCGTTGCCGGGGGATGGGTCACCGCTCGAATTTTGGAATAATGCCGACGTGGCTAACATCGCCGCGCAGTTGCCGTATCCAATTTTGCCAATTTACATTCAGCCGGTTGTGGATGAAAATGATTTGAAGCCGCCGATACCCATTCAATCTGAATTGGATTTGACAGAAGGCTCGCATTTTGGGTATGCTTTGCAGTGGTTCACGTTTGCCGGGCTGTTGTTTTTTGGCTACCCATTCTATTTGAGGAAACAGGATTTGCAAGCCGCATGAAATATTCGCTTCGATCATCGTTCTTTCGTTATGTGATTGTATTATTCGTTGCCGTTCTTGCGTTGACCATTGCCGGGAGAGTCGTTACGCTTTCGGGCGCGGCAGAATTTTGCAAAGGTTGGCTCGTGTGCATCCCCAACGCGCCATTAGGGTGGCTCAAACTCGCACATCTTTCACTGGTCGGCGCGGCATCGGTGTTGATGGTTCTCGTTTTTCGCAAAGCGTGGCGTGAACAACGTAACCATCGAATCATCTTGCCATTAACAACAATTCTGGGAGTTATGTTCTTTGGGCAGGCGTTGGTCGGCGCGGTGTTGATCTCGAAATCAGATGCGAGACATTTGCTCGCGCTCCACGAATTGACGACAGTCGCGCTATGGATTTCGCTTGCCCTCCTTGTTTATGCCTCCGGCACGATGATTGAAACGGAAATCAATTCCCTGGTAACAGATAAGCGGCAACGAGTGAAGGACCTGTTCGCGCTAATGAAGCCGTTGATCGTTGGCTTGTTGCTCATCACCACCTATGGCGGTTTGGTCATTGGCATGAAAGAGTTTCCATCGTTCTCGCTCACCATGTGGACTTTGCTTGGCGGCGCACTCGCGGCTGGCGGGTCGAGCGCATTGAATCAGTACATTGATCGTGAACTCGATAAAAACATGCAACGCACGGCGAAGCGTCCGCTGGCGGATGGCAGATTGACCTCTGCAGAAGGGCTTGCATTTGGCTTGGGCATGTCGCTCACGAGTTATTATCTGCTCGCATGTTTTGTGAACGATCTCGCCGCGTTATTATCCCTTGCTGGAATTATTTATTACGTTGTGTTGTACAGCCTGTGGTTGAAAAAAGCCACCGTGCAAAACATCGTCATCGGCGGAGGGGCGGGGGCGATTCCTCCCATGGTCGGCTACGCCGCCGCAACCGGTCAACTCGATTGGACGGCCTGGATTCTCTTCGCCATTATCTTCATGTGGACGCCGCCTCACTTTTGGGCGCTTGCCATCGTCCGCATGAAGGATTACGAACACGCAGGCGTGCCGATGATGCCAGTCGTGCGCGGCGAGATGGAGACACGAAAACAAATCCTGATCTATACAGTGGAGTTGGTGGCTGTTACCCTGTTGCTTCCCATTCTCAATCTCGCGGGAACCTTTTATCTAATTACATCGCTTGTGTTGGATGGGGCATTGCTCTACGCGGCATGGGCGGTCTGGCGCAATGGGGGGAACAAACTTGCCTGGCGAATGTATAAATGGTCGAGTTCGTATCTGGTTTTTATATTCGTGGCAATCATGATTGATGCGGTGTTGTGAGAAAAATCTGCAATCGGGCAAAATTAATTAACGGCGATAAAGGATGATCGCAACTGAGTCTTGATAGGCAATTAACCAATCTGTATCCGATGTGAGCGTACTCGCTAGCGGGGATTGCACAGAAATAATCACCCAGTCCACGTTGTATTTGTTCAATAAAGATTCATGCTGATCTTGTGCAAGCACGATGGTTTCATAGTCTCTTACCAACTCCTCCCCGTAAAAGTCGGTTTGACTGTCGAGAAATACGAGTTCGCGGGGCCATCGTCGAAATAACAAATATCCTCCCCAATTAAATTCATTGAACATGTTTCCTTCCATGGGATGGGTTTCGAGCCAATCCACCGCGTGGACAGGAAAGACCTGCGGGTTGAATTGATAGATTTCCCTGCCGTTTGCATGGCTGTATTTAAAATAGCCTGCCGAAATGGCAACGACTAGAATTGGAATTAACGAAAACTGTATCGGCTTATCAAGAAAGGCAAACCTTGCCTCGATATTTTTCCAGGTATTGAGCCGATTCAAAACTTTCGACACCCAGACTGCGAGGATGGGAGCACATACAATCGCGAAAAGGGGGATATTCCGCGCCATGAGCACGGATATGAGTCCCAACCCGGCAAGGAGGAGAACATGAGAGGCAGGGAGGTCGCGTCTATTTGCAAAAGCCAGAATTACCGCTAGAACCAGCAGCATCGCAAACGGCATCACGGATGGATTCGAGAAATCGGGTGGCATGGTTTCCACCGTGCGGCTCAATATAAAAGCGCTTCGATTGTTGAGAACCGCTTCCCAGTTGCGCCACAGGCCGGGGGTTAGGATGGATGCGGCAAGTGATAAGATGCCTGCCATGAAAAGAGACTTGCCGGTTTCGCGTTTTATCTCTTTCTTCCGTGCCTCCCATGCCCAACCTCCAAAATACGCGCCCAACGCAAGGAATCCGAAGATGAAACCGCCGTGCAGGTTTGCCCAAAATAGCATAAGAAAGGGAAAAACAAACAGGTTTGTCTTTTCCTGTGCCCGGAGTCGTTCAAGTTCATTGACCCAAAGTCCAAGAAGAATAAAGGTGACGACATGCGGGCGCGGAAGCCAGTGTATGCTTGTTGCCGCCGCGGCAAGAAAGGAGACGAGTAGTGCGATCAACGGAGATCGGCTTCGTCGAAAAGATTGCAAGAAGACAATCCCTATGGATGCGCTGATGAGAAGCGCCGTCAGAAGGATGACGCCGTCCAGCGCCAGCAGATTGTTTGATATAGCAAACAGGATTTGCGCCAACCACTCGTAGGGCGGGCGGGGTTGGTTTGTCAGGGTATGGGAAAATATGTCGCGGGTCGGGATGATGCGGTTATCCAGAATGTAATTGCCGAGGGTGAGATGGCGTCCGAGGTCGCTGTCTATGCTGAGCATAACAGTTCCAGATAATAAAATGAGCGCGAAGGTCGTCGCAAAGAGGAAGTCTGAAAAGCGTAGGCGAAAGGCGCGGGTCATTCATCAATTTTAATTGATTTGACCGGATTGTTGCTGGGTGAACTTCCCTGACGGCCCCCTCGATTGATATTAACATTACGGGATTTCATATAATGCGTATTCGCCAGTAGGGGAAAGCGCGTGCAAAGACAGTAATTGGATGGTCGCGTCCAGGACGGATTTATCAGGGATATCTCGATAGATGAACTCTGCGCCGCGACGGTTCAAAAGCACGTGGGTATACCCTTCCGCTCTCCACGCTTTGATGACCTCCTCGGGCGTTTTGTGCAAATAGAAATCGTGCAGGAAATTATCCAGAATTGTATCTGGTTGGATTTGGCGCGTCGATTTGTAACTTCGCGGCTCGAACAAGGAATACACGCTCGAACCCGCCGGCGTTTCTGAAATTAATTTCAGGGCATGGAAATACCCCGCCTGATACCTCTCGAAATAATTTTCCTTTGTAACCGTTCCGATCGAAATCCCCAGCGGATTTCTTGCAACCGCGCTGAATGTGGCGTCCAGGAGATTGATGAAAATCGCCATTGCCGCGAGCGCGGTTACGATGAAGGACGCCCGGAATTTCGTCAGGCCGAGTTGGTTGATGGCAACCAGGCCCATTGCGGCTGGGATCGTGAAAGGGATGAGGGCGGGGAGCAACAGCCTCGTTTGCCACAAATTTTTTGTGGAGATGTAGCCAAAGGTCCAGAAAGAAACGCTCAACAGGGTGAAGAAACCAATGATTTCCAAAGCCGTCCTTTGCGCCGGCTCATACTGTTTCCACCTCATGAATACGAGGATCGCCAATGGCAGGCTCAGCAGGAATAACGGTCCAATATTCCCGTCAAAGTAATTCGCATCCTGGTAACCTAGTGTGATCGTCAGAGGCAGTGAAACGATTGCCTTGAAATCCCACCCGATTCCAGAACCCGCGCCTGAAAACGCCGCTGCCCTGAACGAATCCCAATATTTTCCGCCGAAGACGAATGGATAAAAGGGATTGCCCACCCAGACCCAGTTTCGCAGATACCAGACTGCCCCGGTGAGAAGGCTAACCAAACTGAATTGGGCAACCGCAGGCATCCATTTCGTTGGCTCGCGATATCTCCAATACGCGATCATGATGACTGCGGAAACAGGCATCACGAAACTGGTATATTTGACGCCCATTGCCATTCCTGCCGCGACTGCCCCAGCCAGCCATAATCGCGAGTCATTCCTGTTTTTTCCCGCCCACAGGCAATATAACATCGCCATTCCATAAAATGAAAGCGCCATATCTGTATAAGCCCACGAAGCCAGCAAAAGAAAGGATGGCATAGAGATCAACAGCATGAGCGACCACCACGCTGTGATTTCTCCCCATAATTCCCGCGCCCATTGCCAGACGAGGAAAACAAGCAATACCGCCCATAGACAGTGTATCTGTTGGGATGTAATTTCTGAATTCATACCCAGCCCCCAGAAGTACACGCCTTCAACAAGCCCTGGAAACCAATAGTGAGGAATGTTATACGCCTGCAAGCCTCCATCCTGAATCCACAGTTCTGGAACTCTCAAGTGGTAAAGGAGCGCGTCGAACGCTTCGATGGGGGGCAACAAGGTTCTTGCGGACGTAACGATCAAAGCGACCATTGCAGCTGGTTTCATCCACCTCGGCGCGCTTCGCCCAGACTCAACGAATCTGTCTATGAAACCTTTTATCTTTTGGTAACTTTCACGAATGATCCCATACCAGCCCGTAACTGCCAAAATGAGAAGTTGAATCCCAAGTAAAACTGGCAATTCCACTTGCCTGGTTGCGGCAAGACCAAAACCCAGCAAACCAAGTTCGCCAAGACCAATCCCGCCCGCGAGCAACATGCTTGCCGGCTCCTCGGCAAATTCAGGGGTCAGTTTTTTGATTGTAAATCTACCGAGGGAAAACGCGTTGATGGTCAGCAGGGAGGTGACCGAGAGCGCCCAGAGGGTGGCTCCAAGGTGATCCAATACCTGCAAGGCAACTGGTTTGTGTGAGACAAAATACGCTGCAACGGCAAATCCCGCCCATACGGTCAGGAGAATGCCGGAAAACCGGGCAGACTTTTTATTTTCCACCTCGTCATTATAAAAGATGAATCGAAAAGCGACACCTTTCGATGTCGCTTCAAGTTTATTCTCCTAGATAATCGCGCAGTTTGCGGCGGATGGTGGGATGCCGCAGACGGCTCAATGCCTGCGCTTCGATCTGCCGGACGCGCTCGCGCGTAACTCCCATTTTGCGCCCGACCTCTTCAAGGGTGTATGCCTGTCCGTCGAGCAGACCATAACGGAGTTGCAGAATTCTAACTTCGCGCGGGGGCAAGCCATTCAGCACCTCGCCAAGATGTTCCTTGAGCAGGTTGTACGTGGCAGTGTCGTCAGGCGGAGGCGCTTCATCGTCTTCGATGAAATCTCCCAGCACCGAATCTTCCTCATCATCCGTCGGCGTCTCCAACGAAAGCGGGCGTCGCGCCACCTGGATCATGTTTTCCACTTTCTTGGGTGGCACGTCCAACGCTTCAGCGAGTTCCTCCACGCTGGGTTCGCGCCCAAGTCGTTGCGTGAGTTGGTGTTGAACACGCAGGAGTTTGTTGATCTGGTCGCCCATGTGGACCGGGACGCGGATCGTGCGTCCCTGGTCGGCGATGGCGCGGGTGACTGCCTGGCGAATCCACCACGTGGCGTACGTGGAAAATTTATGTCCACGGCGGTAGTCGAACTTCTTCGTCGCGCGGATCAAGCCGATGTTCCCTTCCTGGATCAAGTCAAGGAAGGGAACGCCGCGCCCCATGTATTTTTTGGCAACCGAGATCACCAGGCGGGAGTTCGCCGTGATCAAATGCTCGCGAGCCGCCCACCCGTCTTCGATCAACTTGCGCAGGTCGGCGCGGCGGCGCGGGGTGGCGTTGCCTTTGGCGAGTTCCTCGCGCGACATACGCCCGCGCTCGATGCGCTGGGCAAGTTTGACTTCCTCTTCGGCGGTGAGCAGGGGAACGCGGCTGACCTCTTTGAGGTACAAGCCGATTGTATCGTCGGTGTCAATGTTGGCGAGGTAGTCGTCGAGGGCGAGGTCAACTTCGGGTTCGGCTTCCGCGGCTTCCACGGCAACAAGTTCATCTTCGGTGGGTTCGGCGGTCGTCGCGTCTTCCACGAAGGGGATGCCCGCGCTTAGGAGAGCCGAAAACGCTTCTTCGAGTTGCTCCACATCCTGTTCGGCTTCCGGAAAGAAGTGGAGAATATCATCGAGTGTGACGTATGACTTCTGCCTCCCCAATTCGATCAAACGCGCGATCACGGGAAACTCTTCTTCTTCGTCAACCATCAAAATCTTGTCTACATCCATTCAGTTCGTGTCCGCTTTCTTTTTTTATCAGAATACACATTTTTCAAACGAAATTCAAGCCCCTTTTGGGGCTCTTTCATAGACGCTTCAGCGAGGGAAATGTTACGGCGGAGGAGGGGTGGCGGTGGCTAGGGTTGGGGTTACAGCCGCACTCGTGGGTGGAAGCGATGTCTCTGTTGCGGTGGGGCTGGGTATCGGCGTCTCCAAATAAGGCGGGTTGGTCAACAGCCCCAATATGACGTCCACTGCGAAATTGCTGACGATCACCACATTGCCATTGGGACTGAGCACGTAGTATCCGCTCTCTGTTGGTGTGATAACACCGATTTCTGCTTTTCGTTCCAAGCCGCCTTTGAATTGGACAACCAGCGTATATTCAGGCGATTCCAATCCGATGAGGTCAAGCGCGATATCGGGAATCGTATCCTGAATGCGCAGGGTCGTAAGCTGACTCGCCGCCGCTTCAACCGCCGCCTGATCTGCGGAGGCTTCGAGCGGCTGGATCAACGCCCACGCGCTATCCTCGCCTCGCGCAACCTCGACAACCTCGCCCGCCTTGGATTCGATACGGATGCCTGTCGGGACACCGTCTTCGGCGCTGAACAAATAAGAGACGATATCCTCCGGCTCCAAGGTGATGGCAATATCCGCCGACTCTGCGCGGTTGTTGATCAGGTAATAAGCGCCTACTGCCACAAGCGAGAGCAATAAGTACAACAGGGTTGTTGATCGCCGCATGGGCTTACCCTTGTCGCCGGCGCTGAAGCCAGGTCATGACACCCAGCACAACGAAGATGCCCGGCATGAGGATGGCGACAACGAACATCAACAGGAGCACCCGGCCTTGCGAAGCGGGATTGAACGTGCGCGTCACAGGTTGCTTTGGCGTCAGGCTGACGAGATTTTCCTGTTGAGCCGCCCAGTCCACCGAGTTGGCGAACAAATCGCCGTTGCCGTATTGGTCGAAGATCTGATCAGTGGCGAACTGGGAAGTGCCGAACACCACGACCCGGCTGTTGTTGGAAAGGTTCTCTGCCGCCACGACCAGGGTCATGGGGCCGGGGACATCCGCGGTTTCATCAAAAGCAACATTTGTATCTGTTGTGTTTGTTTCGCCCCACGATTTCTGGGTCGTTTGAACAAGCGGATTTGTCTGAACGTTCTCAAGCGCGGAGATCACCGAAAGACTGCGGGTGAGCGGGAAATACGTAATGAGGTTGTTCATCTTGCGGGTGATCGCATGTGATCCGTCATAGGAGGCGGCGGCGCCCACGGTGATATCGGGACTATCCAGGTCAATGACAATGTCGTTGTTGATGGCGATGCCCCAATCTTCGAGCAACAATTCTGCAAGCGGGTCTGCCTGATCGCCGAAATCGGTCACGATAAGCGGATCTTCCATCACGATGAGGGAGCCTCCGCCGGCAAGGAAATCACGAAGCAATTTCTGTTCGTTTTTTGTGATCGGCTGAACGGGTCCTGCGATGATGATCAGGTCGGCATCTTCGGGTATCTTATTTTCTGCCGGCAGGTTCAAGGTGTTTACGGTGTAATTTTTGCTTTCCACAATTTCCTTGGCGCGCGTCATCGAGCCGGTTTCCTGATTGAATTGCAGGATGTCGCGTTCGCCATGCCCGATCAGGAAGTAAATCACCCTTGCTTCCGGGTTGATCAGCCGAAGGAGCGCCTCAAAAATCTCGGTCTCTGAAGCGGAGGCGGCAATCTCCTTGCGCCCGTCCATTTCAAGCAATATTTTCCCATCGCCGGTAATGTTGTTATCGCGCGCAAGCAACGGATCACGGTCGGGGTCAACGAATTCGTAATCAAAATTTCCGCCGCTCTTTGCTTTGATTTTATCCAGCAGTTCTTCGGCTGAATCCCTTGGGATCTGGCTGAAGAACGCGGTCGCGTGCACTTTTGCAGGCAGGGTTTGCAGGGCGGCATCAAGTTCCGGTGCGAGCGTATTTGCCTGGTCTTCTGTTAGATCCAAAAGAGGAGTTGGGTTACGGAATGCCAGAACATTTGCCACAACGAGGATCAAAATAAAAGCGAGGGAGGCGATCAGGGTATTTCCGCCGTAGCGCGCCTGACGCCCCGTTATGAACCGTTGAAATTTTCCCGGCTCAAGGATCGCGTACGCGGCGACTCCGAAAATGACCAACCCTCCGCTAACCCAAAGGGCATTGTTCAACCGCTCAGGGAATTGAATCGTATACAGCCCGAGCGCGATCACGCCTTTTGTGGCGGCAAGCAGGGCAGTGGCGATGCACGCCAACAGGGCAACGATCAGCGCAAGGATGGTATATCTGCCTGACGCTGATCTATTTTTCTTTGTTTTCATTATTTCCATCTCCGAACTTCGATTGCCACCGTGCCGGTAAACAACCCGACCGCGATCAAGCTAAAGAAATAGATCAGGTTGGATAGTTCCAGATTGCCTTGATTGATTGAACTTCCAAAATGGGTATTGATTGACATGTAGCGGAAGAATTCACTTCCGGTGGTGAGGACGTTTGCCGGTATCCCGATCAGCCACCACAACGTAATGAAGATTGCCAGGGTGGAAATGAAGGCGGTCACCTGATTGCTAAACAACGCGGAAAACCCCACGCCGATGGCGACGAGCGCACCCGCGAGCAGGATTAATCCGAGATAGGAGGAAAGCAGAAGTTTCCAGTCCAAGCCCGGCGTCACCTGCGAACGGAGGATTACCGGGTAAATTCCGGTTACCAGAATCAGCGTAAGAACGAACATGAAACTTCCCAGCCACTTGCCTGCCACGAGTTCAAAGTCGCGCACAGGAGCTGTGAGAAGAAGTTCAATCGTCCCAGTGCGGGTTTCATCGGCGAGCACGCGCATGGTCAGCGCGGGAATGGAAAGCAACAGGAGAAAGGCGAAGAGATCGTTGAGTTGATTGATCTCCGGGACAAAACCAAATTGCTGGTTTGCATAAAACAGGAGAAAGGCGAAATAACCGCCCACCATGAACAGGATTGCCACTGCCACCACATAGGCGATGGGGCTGATGAAGTACTGATCGTACTCGCGTCTTGCGATGGTCCAGATGTTACGCATGTGTGAGCCTCATGATGATTTTTTTCCGGTGGAGGTATCGCGGGTGAGTTCGAGGAAGATCTCCTCAAGGCTCATGCCCACCGGGCGGAATTCAAGCAGATCGTAGCCGCCCTGAATGACGGTCTTCGCCACTTGCGGACGGGCATCCTGCCCCGCCGAAAATTCAAATTCTATCGAACCGTCAGGCTTGGTCTCCACAGCGCGGATGCCTTTGACTTTCTTGATTTTTGCGGGCAGGTCGTCTGATTCGCCGCGTACGCGTATAACCACACGCTGGGCGCCGGTCAGGCGGGATTGCAAGTTCTCCGGCGTATCTTCAGCGACAATCTTGCCCTTGTTGATGATGAGCACGCGGTCACAGATCTGTTGTGCCTCAGAAAGGATGTGTGTGGAGAAAAGCACCGTGCGGTCTTTTCCGATTTCACGAATCAGTTCACGGATTTCCACCACTTGATTTGGGTCGAGACCGATGGTCGGCTCATCGAGGATGAGCACTTCCGGACGATGGAGCAATGCTTGCGCCAGCCCTACACGTTGCCGCATCCCTTTTGAAAAACTGCCGACGAAGCTATTCGCGCGATTCCCGAGGTTGACGTTTTCCAACGCTTCGGCAGCGCGCTCCTCGGAGTTGGGGATGTGGCGGAGGTCCGCCATGAAGCGCAGGTAATCCAGCGCTGTCATATCGTTATAGAGGGGAACGGTCTCCGGCAAATACCCCACCCGCTTGCGGACTTCGAGCGATTCCTCGACGATGTCGTACCCCGCGACGGTCACTTCGCCTTCAGTGGGCGGCATGTATCCTGTAAGAATTCGCATCGTGGTCGTTTTGCCCGCGCCGTTCGGACCCAGGAAGCCTACGATCTCCCCTTGATTCGCGTGGAAGCTGATCGCGTTCAACGCCCGGCGTGATCCGTAATCTTTGATAAGCCCATTGACTTGAATCATCGACTCTCCTCAACTCATGTGATGTGCTGACAACAAAAGGCACGCCTAGCCGTGGGCAGCCGTGCCAATGTTCGTAGCGTTAATTACTATACAAAAATACAAAAACAGTGTCAAGCGGCTCGTGAACTTCTAATCAAACGCTAATTTTCAACGCAAAAAGAAATACCACGCGCCGAATGCAATAAACGCGCACAGGAATAGTAACAGCCCAATGCCAATGGCAAGAATCCAGCCGCTGGATTGCTCGGGCGAATTCGTGGGAGTTGTAGAAATAGGAGAGGCGCGACGCGGCGATTCCGGCGAATACGTGTTGACCATCTGAGGGGCTTGAGGAGTTGACGCGGAAACATTCATCATTCCCTCCACAAAATCGGGAATGCCGTTGCGGTTTTTATCCATGGCACCCATCGCCTGTTCATAGCGGGCGCGAAACTCCGGCGGCAGGTCGTCCACGCTGTCGTAGGTTTGCCCATTGACGACAATTTTCATCCCGCCCGATAGCTTGATCGTCGGCGCGCTTTGCATCATATCCGGCGTGCCGTCGTTATTGTTATCGGCAAAGACCTGTGCCAGCCCTGCGAGCATGTTCGGCGCGCCAGCCGCGCTGGCTGAACCCATGTTCCGCAGGGCTTCTTCGTAATTTCTGCGAACGTCTGCCGGCATTTCCTCCACACTGTTATAGGTTTTACCGTCAATCACAATTTGTTTTGGATTCATCTTCTGCCTCCGGTTAATTCATCCATTGGCTGATTTTATCATTTGCTGTACACTTCACGAAATGGAGTTGCCATGACCGAGTTACTTTATCAAACAGACGGTTATTTGCAGGAATTCGATGCGACGGTTCTCAATATCCTCGCCGACGAGCGCGCGGTCGTGCTTGACCGAACGGCTTTTTACCCGGGCGGCGAAGGTCAGCCCTGTGATTTTGGTTCATTGAATGTTGCCGGCGTGATCTACCCGGTGGATAAAGTGAAGAAGCAGGGCGATGATGTGTTGCACCATCTCGGCGGGACTACTCCTCTGCCATCTGCCGGCGCCGCATCACGCGGGATGTTGGACTGGGCGCGGCGGCACAAACTGATGCGCACCCATACAGCCCTGCACGTGTTGTGCGGCACGGTCTTTCGAGATTATGGCGCGCTGGTCACCGGCGGGGACATGGAACCGCTCAAAGGACGCATGGATTTTGAATTTGAAACTATGCGCGGCGAACTTGTGCGCGAGATCGAACTGGCAGTGAATAAGGAAGTGCAAGCGGAGCGCGACATCCGTGTGAAAATTCTCCCCAGGGAGGAAGCATTTCAAATTCCCGATCTGATCCGCACCAAGATTAACCTGTTGCCTGAGGGGATTATGCAAGTCCGCACCGTGGAGATCGTCGGACTTGGTCTCCAAGCCGATGGCGGCACACACGTGAGAAATACAAACGAAGTTGGCGCGATCCGTGTAGTGGATTACAAGAGCAAAGGCGCAATCAACAAGCGGATTTATATTGAGGTTGAATAGAGTCAGTTTGGCGATGGTATACTCGGTTGAAATGTCCAAAAATTATATAAGGAGAACTCATGAATAAAAAACTTCCGATCGTAATGATGGTCCTCGCCCTCGTACTTTCCACGTTGGCGTGCGCCGCATTAGGTGACGGGGAACCCGCCTTGAGCAATTCGCGCACGGCGTTCGACGAGGATGGTATTAATACATCCGCTGTCTTCGGCGCCTTTGACACCATTTATGTAGTCAGCGATCTGTCAAATGGGGCGGCTGGCAATGTGATTTCCTCCACCTGGTATGTTGAGGATGCTGACGGTGTGGATCCGAACTTTGTAATTGATACCGTTGCATACACTGTTGCCGAGGGCGAAAACGTGGATACGATCTACTTTTATTTCGAACCGCCCGATGGCGGTTGGCCCGCGGGAATCTATCGCGTGGAAGTATTCTTCAATGGGAATCCAAGCGCGACGCTCCGTTTTACCGTCCAATAAATCAACCGACTTAAATTAATGCAACGACGCAGAGGCGATTATCGAGCGCCTCTGCGTCGTTGAGATTAAATTACAACTGACGATTTTCTACGACAACAACACCTGCCCGCAATATTCGCACTTATCCATGCCGAGTTCGAGGGTGCCGCCGCAGTTCGGGCATTGGATCGTTTCCACTTTGATCGGGAATCCCGCGGTTTTGAACGCGGTCTCGTTTTCTGCAAGGTCGCCGCGCAGGCGTTTGAGGCGGGCAAGATAGGCATCGCCGGTCACCTCACCAGATTTGCGCAGGCGTTCCACGTCGGCAATGGATTCTTTCAACATGCGCCGCTCCGCTTCGAGTGATTCGCGGCTTTTATCCTGGAACGAAACTTTTAGTTCGGGTCGTTGGGGAATGGAGGCGAGAATCGCCGCGATGATCAGAATCACCGCGGAGAGGATCAAGCCAACGATCAGTGGCGTGTATTGGAAACCAGGCAGGGACGTGAAATTGACTTTATGCACCTCCACTTGCGAGCCATCGGCAATGACCACGTATTTTTCGCCGTTGAGTCTGCCCACGTCAATGCGCGTGATGCCCGTGCTGTGATCGTCCAGATTGTTGCGCCCGCCCGTTTCCGTAAACACGGACACCTTGCCAGCCTCATCGCCAATCACCGCTTCTTCTTTTCCATCGTCGTTGATGTCAATGCCGGAGATTTCCGTCACCTTGTCGGACATCGAACCCGACCACAAGCGGTTCACTGAGCCATTCGGGAACGCATACGCCCACACGCCGCCATCCTTGCCGCCAACGACAAACTCGCGCGCGCCGGGATCGCCGTTCAACTCCACCACGCGGACTTCGCTCACCGCCTGCCCAATGGATTCGTTATGGATGACACTTCCATCCACCGCGCTGTAAACGATGAGCGCGCCGAACTCTCCACCGGTGATGACTTCGCTGTTGCCGTCGGCATTCAAGTCGAACGCACGCATCCTGCGTGTTTGTTCCTGGCTCGCCTCCCAGACGACCTGTCCGCTTTGAGCAATAACCGCAATCGAACCGTTGTACGTTGCCACCGCGAGATGGATTTGCCCACCGATGAGCGCGTCGTCCATGCCGCGGAATTCTGCGCCGCCGATTCGTTGATTCCATAACTCCTGTCCGCCTGGGCTGAGGGAGCGGAGCACGCCGACCGTATCACCGAGAACAATTTGAGGTCCGGAAGCGAAGCGCATGACCGCCACACGCGAGGGGTCGCCGGTAAAGTCCAGACTGAATGCCAGCGTAGAGACGATGCCATTATCAATGACATCCACGGCGAAGCCTGAATCGCCGATATAAAAAACGACCACATCTTCACGGTTGTCGCGGTTCACATCGCCAAGCGTCGTCTTTGGGCGGTCATAATTCTGGCTGAACAGGATGTTTCCACTGCCGTCGAAGATGGTGACATTGTCGGTGCTTTGGATGAAAAGTTCATCCTGATCGTCGCCCATCAGGTTGATCACCTTCATGCTTTCGGCTCCGAAATACGACTGTGACCATGCCACCTCGCTCCCAAATTTTTCGGCTTTGGTCAAACCGGTAAATGTGATGAAGCCTGAAACCGCCATCACGAGACAGATCAAAACAAACGCTACGATAAATGGAATTACTTTGCGACTCATTTATGCCGCCTTTCTTTGCAGGAGGGAGTATGCCGACTTGAGCACTTGCAGAACGTTTTCGTGTTCCACGTCTTCAAACGGCGAACTGGCAACGAAGGAGATCATGCCGCCTTCGGCGGTTAATTGGCTAACGGTGAATTTGCCGATATTCAATCCTTGTTTGAATTCAGCGCTTGTTTTCGCAATTTTGTACACTTCGGGGTTGGGCACGATCCGCACTTTCAAACCATGTTCCGTGCCCTTGAATTTTTCGGGTTTCGATTTCATCTTGCCGCTGATGCGGCTGCGCTTCCAATAGGATTTTCGCTTTTTCGATTTTTGAATTCCCGATACGCGCAGGATACTGCCATCGTAGAGTTTGGCTTTGAGGGCGAGCCACTCGTCACGGAAATATTCGGTGGTGCGACCCTGCGCGTCGTTGGCGGAACGCGCCACTTTGGTGGGGAGCAGGGAACCTGTCAGGTCGAGGTGACCCAAATAGGTGGAGCCCGGTTTGAGGTCGTCGCGCAATGTGAAGAAGAGATCGCGCGTCCCGTTGTAACGAGTCGAAAAGTCAAATGAATCGCTTTTTCGCAAGCCGCGCGCCATCACAATCGCGGCAATCCACAAGCCAACTCCGCCGACTGTGAAAATAAATGAAAAGTAACCAAGCAGAATGATGACGCCGTCAATCAGCATCAAGCCGACGCCCGCCAAAAAGATGAGCATTGGAATCCAGCGCCATTTGTCGCCCGCTTTTTCGGTTTTGTTGACGTCGGTGCGGAATTTGTTCATGCCTTGAATGATCGAGGTTGGCTTATCGGCGAGCGAAACGTACACCGGAAGGAGTTGCTTTTTACCCAGCGTGTTGGTTTGGTTCACGCGCTTGCGCGCCGTGTTGAGCAGGTAAAAGAAGATGATCAGAACAAGAACGAGGAGGATGCCGCCGACACAAATGAATGCTTCCATGAATGCTCCTTAGGTTGTTGTGATTGTACCGCTCTCAAGCTGGGCTTGCAGGGCAGAGGGCAGACGCCGATACCCGTCGCCGGCGGCTGTTTCGAGAAATTCACGAAAGCCTGGCGGCGCTTCCTTATCGGGTTTGCCGGCGAGGATCGAAACCTTCGTTATTTCTCCATCGTATTCAAGCCGAATTGTGCGTAAATATTCCAGCCCTCCGGCGTTTTGTTGCGTGGTGAAATAATCAAAAGGTTTCCAATCCACGATTTTGTTGAAGAAATCCCCGGTGGCGTGTGCGCAGTGAAATTTTGATTCAGCCCGTGTACGCCCGCCAAGCGCGTCAATGCGTTTGACGTATTCCAGCCCGAGCAACGAAGCCTCAAGCGCCGGTGTGGTGAGCATTTCCCAAATCAAAGAGGGCGGAAAAGGCGCCTCCACTTCGATGGTGATCCATGCATCCAGCGGATCAACGCCAACTTTTTGCCGCGCTTGTTCCCTATCCCATGCGCCGCGCAAGTTATGGACGAGCATGTTCACTTCGCCGAGGTGTTCGTACGTTTCCTTGTGAGGCGTGAGCGGATCGCATAAGGTTTGCAAGCCCAAAGCGTTTGCCGCGGCTTCGCTGAACAGCGCGTAGGATTTGATCCCCGTCTTCTCGACGACTTCGTTTTTCAACATGCGGTGTGGTACGATCACGTCGGCGCCGAGTAATTCTTCCCGGTCGCCAAGGGTTTGCACCAGATATTCCCCGTAATGGATGCACATTTTCAGATCAAGTTTGCTTATGTTTTTGCAGGCGCGGCATTTGCAGGTGGTGTTGAATTCCATCTGGCGAAGCGCGTCGGTAAACACGATATATAAATTCTCGAGCGTTTCAAGAAAACTTTGGGGATTAACGAAACAAGTCTCGGACGTGTACATGAAGATCGCATCGCCCCGGAACCCCGAGATCTTCAACGGGAATTTGATGTGTTCCAACTGCACATCGAACAAGCCCTGCAGGGTCTGTTGTGCGTGATCGAGTTCCGAGGCGGTTAGAAATTCGGTATACCCCGAAATATCGGTGATGATGAAATAGCCTTTGTTTGTCATTGGTTTATAATCTTCACATGCCGCGCGTCCTCTACACTGCCTTCGACATCGTACCCAGCCCGAAGGGCGCGTCTACACATATTCTCCACAATATACGCGGGCTCGTCAATGGGCAATTTGATGTTCATTTGGTTACGCCCAACGACGGTGTGCTCCCAACTGAAGATGTCGTTGAGGGCGCGCGGGTCACGCGCATCGCGCAAGACCTCGCGCAGAGTTTCCTCGAGCGTGCGGTCCATTTTGGAGAGGCGGTCTCGCGGTATCTCGCGCTTCATCATGAGTATGATGTTGTCCATTATCGCAACATCTGGGATGGTCTTGGCATCGCACAAAATAAAAAACGTTACGGATACAAAACCCTCTTTGAAGTCAACGGGCTTCCCTCCATCGAATTGAAATATCATTACCCCGGTCTCGACCTCGCCCTGCTTGCCAAAATCAAGGAGCAGGAGATCGCGACTCTTCACTTGTCGGACGCCATCATCTGCCCCTCAAATGTGACTCGCGACTACATCGCCTCGCTCGGACTCAACAGACAATTGATCACCGTCATCCCGAACGGAGTCAGCCCCTCGGATTTTTCCGCGTCGCCTCTGCCGCCGCGTGAGGGACGAATCCCCGCTTTGTTGTATATCGGCACCCTCGCCGATTGGCAGGGACTTGAAGTCGTCATTAAGGCATTACCGAAAATCATTGAACAGCAAGTTGTTCGACTCCATATCGTGGGGAGGGGGAGATCGCGGCAGAGAAAAGTGCTGACGAAGCACATCCGCAAGCTGGGGGTGGAAGGAAGCGTGCTCGTCCAGCCCGCGGTGCCGCATCACGAAATCCCCGCGCTCATCGCCGAATCCGATATCTGCATCGCGCCGTTAGGACTCAACGACCGCAACGTGACGCAGGGCGCGTGCCCGATCAAGGTGCTGGAATATATGGCGTCGTCGCGCCCGCTGATCGCGTCGAACCTGCCGATTGTGCGCGAGTTGGTGCGCGAAGATGTGGATGATTTGCTTTTTTCGCCGAATGATCCCGAGGATCTGGCGCAGAAAGTGTTGATGCTGTTGAATGATGTGGAGTTGTCGAAACGACTCGCCGACTCTGCCACCGAACGCGCGTTGACGAAATTCACGTGGCACGAATCGCAAAAGAAGTTGGTGAAGGTGTATCAGAAATTACTAGACCCTAAAGGTCTTTATGACCTTTAGGGTCTCTGTTAATCACTTTTTTTGATTATGGAATGAATATTGGGCGGTTTAGGGCCACGTATGGCTGGGCGCGGCGGCATTATCCGCAGCGACCTGGGTGCGGACCGCGGGCGTTACACAAACATGATCACCGGAAAAAGCCTCACGCCAAACATAGCCAGTAGCGCACGTATCTGGTCCATAAAGGCTTGTCACCTTGCGTGACGGTGCAGCCGCGTTATCCGCGGCGGCTTGGGTGCGCACATCGGGTGTCACGCAAACGTCATCGCCGACGGTTGCTTCGCGCCAAACAAAACCGGCGATACAGGTATGCGGACCATACGCGCCTGCAACCCATCGGGATGCGGCGGCGGCATTGTCTGCGGCGGCTTGCGTGCGCACTGCCGGAAGCACACAAACATGATCGTTGGTGAATGCATCACGCCACACATATCCATCGATGCAGGTGTCGGGTCCATAAATTGCCGTCGCTTTGCGAGAAGCAGCAGCGGCATTATCTGCATCCGCCTGCGCTTTGGATGCAGGAGATACGCAAACTTTGTCGGTTGGCGTGATCAATCGCCAAACGAAGTCATCCTTGCACGTTCCGCTGGCAGGCAGGGGAGTAGGTGGCGCAGCAACGATGGCAAGAGTGGCTGGGATGCAGTTGTTCGTTACCACACTCGCGGATACCCACCCCTGACCGCCCGGAGCGGCGGGAAATGTAATCACATACCATGTGCCATCACTGCTTTTGCCCACGACAGCGGCTGTGGAACCAAGGGTCAATGCGCCTACTATGCTGTAAACGGTTCCCGGTCCCGAGCGGACGTTGACCGGTGATGGCGCGGCGGTTACCGTGGGTGGGCATTCCGTGGCTGTGGGTGCGCCGGTCAATGTCGGCACCGCGGTTCCTTCCAGAGTGCTGGTGGCGGTGGGAGTTGCAGTTTCAACCAGCGGCTCATCTGTAGTGATACCCTCAGGCACAGCCTGTGGCACATTACAGGCAAGGGCTGACAGGAGAAGCGCAATCAAAGCGAATGATATGTTTCTGTTTTCATTTCGGCTGCCTCCATCGAATCGAAATCTTGATCTACGATTTTTCAACTAATCGCGTTTGGCATTGGGCAAGTGTACCCCAGTTTAAGCGGTTATTAACTCGTGTGCGCTTTTATTTTGCTGATGAATTCATCCATGCCGAAGGGTTTGGTGATGTAATCCACAGCCCCGACCTGCTTTGCTTTTTCCTTGCTATCGGCGTCGTCCTTCGCGCTGACGATGATGATCGGAACGCCTGCAAGTTTCGGGTCGTTTTTCAGGAGTTCACAAACATCGAATCCAGTCAAGCCCGGCATCATCAGGTCAAGCGTGATCAGGTCGGGGTTCACGGCGCGCGCGGTTTCCAGCGCCTGCAAGCTGTCATTCACAGTGGTCGGCTCATGGCCGTCCATGCTGACCAGCATTTTCATGAGGTTTGTGATGGTGACATCATCGTCCACGATCAAAATTTTTGGCATGACCTTATCTTATCAAGCGATGAATTCATGTGGCAAGTCAAAATTCGATTTCAATCCCTTACAATACGCCAACAGATATTGATTCGTCAGGATATTACACACGCTGAACGGAGTTGTTACCGTTTCGATCCTTTTGTGTTTTGATCTCGCCTGCGAGATATGCCTTGATCAATGCCTGCACGCATTCGGCGTCAAAGTGACTGCCAGAATCGCGTTGCATTTGATTTAACACTTCCTCAACATCAAGCGCGCCGCGATAGGGACGGTCAGATGTAAGCGCGTCGAAAACGTCAGATACAGCGACAACCCTGCCGAAGAGGGAAATCTGATCGCCTGTCAAGCCGTTGGGGTAGCCTGTGCCATCCATGTGTTCGTGGTGTTCCGCAAGGGCAGGGATTTCATTCCGCAACAAACGGACATTCTTTATAATTCCCGCGCCGATGGCGGGATGTTGTTTCATGGTGTTGATTTCATCTTCAGTCAAGTGACCTGGTTTGCTGAGGATCGTGTCTGGTATGCCTATCTTGCCGATGTCATGCAGTAATGCTCCGATTCGCAGTTGATGAAGTATTTCAGGAGGCAGTTTCATCTGCTTACCAATAGCAACAGAAAATTCGCTGACCCGTTGCGAATGTCCGTTCGTGTATGGGTCTTTCGCATCAATAGATGCCACCATCGCCTGAATGGTGTCGAGGAAGAGTTCGTTCGCGTCGCCATACAACTGGGCGATTTGAAACACGGTTGCCGCTTGAGTCGCCAGCGTTTGGAGTAACTCAGCATCCTCTTTGGTGAAGAGTCCATCCACGCGGTTGATGGCTTCGATGCCGCCGATGATCTGTGGTTGCGCCGTGCCAAGTCCCTGTCCGAGTTGAACTGTCTGCGTGATGAGCGGGACGGCGATCAACGAGGAGGTGGTGACGCCCGTGATCGGCTCCGCATCTTTAAAGTGCCGTTCATCTTCATGCACGTTTGGCACAAAGATGATGTCGCCGCTTTCGATGGCATGACCGATAATCCCTTTGCCGCGCGGGACTCTCAAAGCGGGAACCTTCGACTCGCTGGATGAGATGTGCAGGACGATGTCGCCCTGCTCTTCGTCAATCAGGAACAAGGACGCGTGTTCGGCGTGGAGCAGGTCGCGGGCGTAGCGGACGATGAGTTGCAGGACCAGGTCGCGGTCGAGGTTCGAGCCGATGATCCCGATGATGTCAATCAGCGCTTCGAGGCGCGCGGTCCGTTGTTGGCTGGCTTCCAACAACATGGCTTTTTCGATCTCAGATGCCATGCGCGCGCCAAGCATTTGTACGACTTGCAACGGCGCGCGTGAATAATTGAAGACTTGCACGACACCGATTGGTTTGCCGCGCAAGAGCAGGGGAGTGGAAATTACATTGCGCAGCCCTTCTGAACTGCGCGAGACTTTTTGCCAGTGCGGGTCGTTCGCAAGGTCTTCGATCATAAGGGGTTCTGATTGTCCCATCGTTGCGCCTGCGATGCCCGCGTTCGTTTTGATGCGTTTGCCAACCAGGCTCTTGTCGCTGTTCGGTCCCCGAATGACTTTGAATTCCAATTCGTCTTGCTGTGAGTCGAGCAGATAGAGCGTGCCCGCGTTGCCGCCGCAGACTTCAATGATCAGGTCGAGCATTTGGTCGAGGAGCTCGTCCAGCTCGGTGTTGCTGGCGATCTGGTTCGCGCGGGTGAGGATTTGATACAGAGATGAGGTTTCGTCGTTGGTTGGCTGTTTGCGTTTGCTTGCTTTTGCCATGAAGCGATTATACGACCAGAGGAAGGGATTTTGGATTAATGAAAAGAGTATCTATCCCGCCAACAACGAATCCACCGCGCTCATCAGTTCCCTCAAATTGTTGACCTTCAACACGTTTTTGCACAGCGGCGCATATTTGGGCATGTCGCAGTAATCAACCGAGACCTTCCGCTGTCAGTATGCGTACACAGGTACAACGACTTTACGGTCTGCGCGCTTGCGGCCGCGAACACTTTCTTCAATCGTCTTGAGTACGTTCGCGGCAAAATAGCGCGTTCCACATTCCACGCAAACGCCAGCAGGCACGTTCTCAATGAGAACATACTCGCCTTTCACTTTGCGATGAAGGGTGACGCGTTTTTCAACGATTTTGCCCCCGCAGTATTCGCAAGTTTCACCTTGCCAGAAATTTTTTGTTTCCATGGTTTTATTTTGTTTGATCTTCGTATACTGTAATAACGCGAACTTTGTTGCCCTGAGTCAGGCGGCAGACAATTCCAATCAGACGACCATCCAGTGATTTTCCAACGACTTCAAGTTTACCTTCTTTGGGCCAGGTCTTTCTGATTCTGCCATTCAGCAAACCGTTTTCTATGTCGTAGATATCGAAATCGTCCTGCATGGCTTCGTTGTCTGCGTGTTCGGTCAGGTAATAAAGACCGTTGCGAACGAGAGCCTGAATTTCAGCAATTCTGCTCAAGGATACTTCCTTAATTCAATTATAAGCCCAAAACCCTGGGTTGTTGGCGCGCTTTGTGGTTTAACTATCCCGCCAACAACGCATCCACCGCGCTTGCCAGTTCCCTCAAATTGCTAACTTTCAACACGTTGTTACACAGCGGCGCGTACTTGGGCATGTCGCTGTCGCCGTGCCAGAGATATGGGGGTTCAGGATTCAGCCAGATGGTCCGCGCGGCGCGGCGCGACATGGTGGAGAAAATATCGAGCCGCGGGTCGTAATAATTGTTGCGCCCGTCACCGACGACGATGAGAGTCGTCTGTCCGTTGAGCGTATCCAGGTATTCATTTTGGAAATCGTTCAACGACCAGCCGAGGTCGGTGTTGTAGGACCCGCTGGGCATACGCCAAAGTACAGAAGCAATCGCTTCGTCCGCGTTCGAGCCGCTGAAATCCTCCGAGATCGATTCGAGATGGTCAATGAATGCAAACGCATGGGTCTTTCGCACTTGTCCCTGCAAGGCAAAAAGAAAACTCAACATCAACTCGGAACAAAAGCGCATCGAAGTGCTGATGTCGCAGATCACCACGATCTTCGGTTTGCGCGTTCGGTCCTTGTGACGGATCTCCATCGGCACGCCATGATATTTCAAATTCGCGCGGATGGTCGCCTTCGGGTCGAGTTGCCCGCTCTTCATCCGTTTTTGCCGCAGGGCGATGCGTGTGCGCAGTGCGGCGGCGAGCCGCTTCACTTCGTTTTGCAGAATTTTTTTATCGCTGTCGGATAATGCCTGAAACGGGCGGTTCATCAAACTGTCAATGTTCTCGCCGCGCGGTCGCTCACTCAAATTTTCGGCGATGCGTTCGCCCGCGAATCGTTCGATCTGTTCGCGCATGCCCTGCAAATTTTGCTGGATCATCTCGTGCATCCGCTCGATGCGGTCGCGGCTCATGCCCATCTGCTGGAGTTGCTCCATCAACTCCTTCAACGCCTCGCGAACTTCGGGGAACGCCAGCGCGCGCATCATCCGTTGCGCCATCCAGTTTTGATAACGGAGGTCGTCTACTTGATTCAGCCCGACCATCCGACCCAACGCCTCAAGCTCCGCACGGGACAGCTGCTCGCCGTTCATCAGCCTTTGCATCCGCTGACGCAGACTCTCCGCGAACTGCTTCATCGCCTCAGCCCACATCTGCGCTTCCTCAGGCGTCATATCATCGGACGGATCTCCGCCCATCATTGGCGGTGGTTGCCCCGTGCCGAAGAACAACGGGAATACTTTGTCGAATACTGGAATATCTTTCAGGTCTTTGATGAGCGTGGCGCGCAACGACAAGCGAAACTCCTCGCGGTCTTGAATCCCCATGATATCAACGGCAGAGAATGCCTCCGCCGATTCTGCAAGCGAAACTCGAACGCCACTTGAACGCAACGCGGCGATTAATTGGAGGATGCGGGATTCCACTATCCCGCCTTGGCTGACAAATCCTGTTTTACCCCGATGAACGCTGCTTCTTCCAATTCAATCCGTTCTTCGATAACATTCGTCAACCATTCCTCAACACTTTTCTTTCTGTGAATTTGCGCCAGAAACGCGGCGCGAGCCGCAAGTTTGGGAGGAATGGAAACCGAAGCGGATTTTTTTCGACGAACACGAACTGGCTTGCCCCAAGCCGAGTCGTCGTTTGCCTGTGATGTCACAATACGGTCTATTTCTTTTTCAGTTTGCTTTGTTTTTTTGTTCATATCTGCCATCCAGTAATGATCCGAACAACGTTTCCTGGTTTGAGTTGAAAAATGATTTTGAGTCTACGCCCGCCAATGGTTCTGCCGATCAGTTGAAAGCGGTCTTTGAACGATTTGTTGCGGCGGATTTCAAAGTCAGAGAAGAAGCATTCAACGGCTTCGGTAAATGTGATGTGGTGAGCGTCCAACTCGTCGTTTTCAAAGTCGTACTCGAAATCGGAGGGAGTAAAGCGACTCCAGTTGGGCATGGAAAAATTATACCTCCATGCAAACTAATTTCCAGAAAACTTCCCAAACTCATCAGGTCTTGGCTTGGGTGGGGGAGGCGGATTGATCATCTGCCGTTTCGCTTTTTGCAAGTCCGCTTCGTGTTTGAGCAAGACTGAAATCGTGTCTTCCAGCGTGTCCTTATCCAAATTTGACGCGTTCAACGCCACGAGCGCGTTTGCCCAATCCAGTGTCTCGCTGATGGAGGGTGACTTACGCATGTCTGCCTTGCGGAGGCGTTGCACAAACTCCACGGCTTGTTGCGCCAGTTTGGGGTTGAGGTCAGGAACTTTGAGTCGCACCACAGCGAGTTCTTCTTGTAGCGTCGGGTAATCAATGAACAAATACAGACAGCGCCGCTTCAACGCTTCGGATAGTTCACGCGTGTTGTTTGATGTAAGAATCACAAATGGTCTGTGCTTCGCGATCAGCGTTCCCAATTCAGGAACGGATACTTGAAAATCGCTTAATATTTCAAGCAAAAAGGCTTCAAACTCCGCGTCTGCGCGATCAATTTCGTCAATCAACAAGACAGAAGGTTCTTCGCTCAATATCGCTTTCAACAAGGGGCGTTGCAGAAGAAAACGCTCCGAGAAGAAGACATCCTCTTCCATTGCCAGTTTATCTGCCGCTTCTGCAAGAGTTTCCGCTTTGCCAAGCGTGTCGTTCAATTTGTCGCGCAATAATTGTGTGTACAACAACTGCTTTGAATATTCCCACTCGTACAATGACTTGGATTCATCCAACCCCTCGTAGCACTGCAAACGGATCAACTCGCGTCCTGTCGCGCCTGCGATGGCTTTCGCCAATTCGGTTTTTCCCACGCCTGCGGGACCTTCGGTCAACAAAGGTTTTCCCAATTTCTGTGAGAGATATACAATCGTCGCTATTTCATCCGAGGCAATATATCGTTGCTTGTTCAACTCTGATTTTACGGTCTTCGTTGAGTCAAATAGTGTTGTCATTATTCACCCAGATCATTTTCAACGGTTCAATCTTCTTCCAGCCTTCCCCTTTGCTCACGTGTTTAACTTCAAGGTTTGTGAAATATTCATCCAGCACGGCGGCGCGCTCCTGCGCCAGCGGCGGGACGCAATAATCCTCTTCCTCCCAAATCGCCACATCATCTGATTGCCAGCGGGCGTTGTCGAGTCCCGTTTGCAGAGCCTGCCCGAACGGTCGCATCGCGCGAACTTCGCCTGAGTCGAGCCACTTGCGGAGGTCGCTCATTTTTGATTGGATCGGTTTGGCTGTGACGAGATAGTAAGCCATGAGAATTTTCCTTTCGATTTTACACGTTCAATCCAAGCGCACGATACACGTCCAGATTCGCTTTCAATTCTTTTTCTGGCGCAAACTTCTCAATGATGGTTTGACGCCCTGATTGACCTAATTTCTTTCGCAACGGTTCGTCTGCTAATAATCTATTAATCGCGTTAGTCAGTGCATCTGCATCGTTGACAGGAATTATCATACCATTTTCGGAATTTTGCACAATGTCAGTCATCCCCCCGACAGGAGTGGCGATGACTGTTCGTTCGCACGCCATCGCTTCGAGGAGGGCATTGGGCATACCATCGCGCAGGGACGGATGAACGAACACATCCATCAGCGCGTAATAAGCGGGGATGTCGCTTGGAGGAATGTATCCTGTGACGATTATTCGAAAATCGGGATTCGATATTTGGAATTCGTTGAAGAGTTCTTTGTCTTCTCCCTGGCGTACTTCGCCTACGATCAACAGTGCAGACAGGTTCTTTTTATTGACCTGCGCGTAGGCATTTAGGAGGGTTTTGAGTCCTTTTTTATCTCTCAACTCTCCAACAAAACCAATTACCACGCTTCTTTCCTCTTTCGTCTTTCCTGCATCTAATCCCAGCGACTCAGCCAACGCGCGTTTCTTTTCCATCGGTTTGAAATGCTCGGTATCAATCCCGTTTGGGATCAAAAAGATTTCCCGTTCAATAAACGCCTTCGCTTTCTTCACTAACTCACTTGCATTGGTTGTGACCGCGCTTGCATTATGCAGTGCGTACATCACGTGTGAAAATTTGGAGGGATCGAATGCGGCGCGCTCGATGTCGTTGCCGCGGATGGACACGACACTTGGAATGTTCAAATAATTCCCCGCGTACGTTGCGACGAATCCCGCTTGCGGAAGAAAATATCCTTGAAGCACATCGAACGGCTCACGCTTGTGTTCAGCGATGATGAGTTCGAACCAGTCAACGAGGGTGTCGTCCACGCGTTTGTGCGCGCCGAAGCGCGTAACACTGACTCCGTTTGAGGGGAGAGTCCGCTGTTCGGAGGGGAGCAGGCTGCCCGTCGGAGAAAAGACGCGGACGCTGTGTCGAGCAGATGTCAACAGGCGCGCGAGTCGTTCTGTCGAGATTGCCAGTCCGCCGAGGTCGGGTGTATACTTTTCGCTAAGGAGAGCAATTTTCATGGCAGACAAACCCGCTTCCGTTGGACAATGTGAGATGGTGGTCGGTTATCTGGTGCCGCATCGTTGCGACAACCCTGCACTGGGGAAGTGTATCAAATGCGGGCGTGGATTTTGCGACGAGCACACGAACAATACGCGCGAAGGGCGTGTGTGTCTTGCCTGCCAGCAGGGACTCGATATGCCTGTTGCTTTGCCGATTGCCGCGGCGACGTTCACTGCCGCCGAACTCAGCACGTTCAATCAAGCGAGCACGTGGGACGATGACGACCGCGCGGATATGTTCTCGGATTTAAGTTAATTTCTTTTACCACAAAGGCTTGTATTGAGCTTGTCGAAATGACACGAAGTGCACAAAGGTTTTAAACCTTCGGGCTTTAATTCCTTCGTGACCTTAGTGTCCTTTGTGTTTAAAAAGTTAATACGGTCCAATTGTTTCCCAAATCTTCTTGTTTTCTACAATAAAATCATCGCAACGCTGACAGGGTTTGAGCGCGGGTGGGTGCATGTTCAAGCGGATTTGGCGATACGCCGCGCCTTCCCAAATTTCCTTGAACGATTGTTCGCGCACATCGCCGAGCGGCTTGATTTGTTCGCGCGTCATGCAACACACGTAGACCAGACCGTTGAAATCAATCAGACTATGCGTCCACGGCGCGAAGCAGGGATGTTTGCTGTAGTAACCGAACGCGTATCGTCCGGCGCGTCCTAGCCTGACGTCGGACTCGTCTCGCCCAAACGGAAACGCATCCTCATCCGCGATGTTGACTCCCAATTCCTGTGCGCGTTGCTCGATGACCGGCGCGATCTCGGAGTTGTACAGCGCGATGTCCTTCTTCCGCATGGACAGATGCTCGCCGCAGTGATCGTCAACGGGGATCAAGTTAATTCCATCCGCGCCGAGTTCGTGAGCGAGATCGGGGAGTGTCGCGAGCGTTTGATAATTGGAACGCCCGACGACAGTATTGATACGGACAGTGAGTTTGCCTTTGTGGGAATATTTGTTGAAGAGAGAAACCGCGCGCGCCGTCAGTTTGAATGAGCCTTCGACGCCGCGAATCTTTTCGTGCATCTTGCGGAGCGGCGAATCAATCGAAACATTCACGCCGCGCAAACCTGCTTCGATGAGTCGCTTGGCTTTGACTTTGTCAATCAATGTGCCGTTGGTCGTGAGCGTGACGCGCATCCCGAGTCCCGTCGCGTGTTCGACCAGATCAGGCAGTTGCGGACGAAGCATCGGTTCGCCGCCCGAAAAATGGATTTTCTTGCAACCGAGTTCCGCAAGTTCGGAAATGATCGCACGAAAGCGATCCATCGAGATGGGCGGCTCGCGGGTTTCGCGCCAGTGCTTGCACATCTCGCATTTGAGGTTGCATCCGTAGTTGACTTTGATCTTGACGTAGATGGGTCTGTAGGCGCGCGCGTGAAGCACGGCGGCGCGTAGTTCATCTTTTTCTTCGGCAATTTGAGGGAGGTTGTACATGCATTAATTCCAGCCCCCATTGTAACAGCCGCCGAACGATTGGCGTTACCTGCGTGTGGGCTGGCGTGGATTCTGCTTGGGAGCAGAAAAAACCCGAAGCCAGAAAAATGCTTGTCGAAGCCGCAGACTCCCAAAAATCCGCTGCACGCTGTGTTGGCACGCTTTTATGGATGCAAGTATTTTTATGCTTGATGCAGTACCTTGACTTCACGATTGATTCGTTTACTTAACTGTTTTTCTGCAACTTCTAAATCGTAACGAACCTGTAAACGAAGCCAAACCGCCGCACTTGTTCCGAAATAGCGAGCCAGTCTCATGGCAGTATCTACTGTGACCGCACGTTGCCCATTAACAATCTGGCTAATCCGAATAGGGGTAACACCAATATCATGCGCTAAACGATATTGGCTTAAGCCAAGCGGATTCATAAAATCCTCAAGCAAGATTTCGCCAGGGTGAATAGGGGATAAAGTATCGTCCATTATATTTACTCTCATTCTTAACCGTGATAATCCACGATTTCAACTTTTTTCGCTTTATTGTCAGACCAAGTGAAACAAATTCGCCATTGGTCGTTAATACGGATGCTATGCTGACCAGCCCTGTCGCCTTTTAGCTTTTCAAGCCTGTTCCCTGGAGGAGCAAGTAAATCTTGTAAATCTTCTGCGTCATCCAGATAAATCAATTTTCGACGGGCGGTTCGCTGAATATCTTTCGGCAATTTGTTTGAAGTTTTGCCACGAAAGATTTTTTCCGTTTCTTCGGAGGCGAAGGATTCAATCATAACCCGATATTATCACGGAGCGATACTATTTTCAAGTCCTTTATTACGCAAGGGGCGTGCCAACGGTTTGCGTTACCTGCTTGTGGGCGGGCTGGGATAATGTTTGGGAGCAGAAAAAACCCGAAGCCAGAAAAATGCTTGTAAATCGCGCAGACTCCCAAAAATCCGCTGCACGCTTTGTTCGGCGGCGTTTTGGTAAGCAATGGTCACTTGTGTATAGATGTTGTGTCCCATTTGAAACTTTTCACCGCTGTCTCCATTGCACTGCCATAGTCGAGATATGCACGTTCATTCAGAAACATATAGATTTGTGCAAAACCCGTTGGTTCTATTTCATCCAACTGGAAAACATATCCTTTATCTAACTTCGGCAAGAGGTCGTGATTTATATTCGTGATTAGTTTCTTAATAAAGAATCCTTTATCGGTTTTTTCATTGTTAATAACTGTACTGTCACCTATCAAGAGTGTATCTAAAAGACGGTAATCTTTCATCGCTTCGTTGAACTGCTTTTCGTTAGAGTCTTTATTGATAGCATTTATCAAGTATTCATCCAAGACCACACCTTCTGGCAAAGGAACTACTTGGATATAAAGAAAAACAACATAGTAATTCTCTTGTGGGGGGCGAAAATCTAACTGTCCTTCATCAAGATGAAACGAAGCATATACATGACTTTCAGTTTGCTCTCGCTTTTTTAAAATAAAAACCGAAGGCAGTTCAATAGAAAATGTTCCTGACGTATCATCGTATCTGCTTACGTGCGGAAGGGTTGGAGCCTGCTGTTTTTCTGGCAAGACTTGCGGAATTATTGCTATTATGGAAGCAATAATTACTCCAGTAAATCCTATCCATCCTGCAATGATAGTAACGCTTCTTTTCTTGGACATAAATTCTCTTTTGAATTATGGATAGCCGCCTAACGGTTTGCGTTAGTGGTGGTGGGGCGGGCGGGGAAAATGCCTGAGAGCAGGAAAAACCCGAAGCCAGAAAAATGATTCTCGAAGCCGCAGAATCCCCACCATCCACTGCACGCTTTGTTAGCAAGAACCGATTTGAACCAGAGCCACTAACTAAAAAATAAAACCACAACCAACTTTACATAATTTTACACACTAGACCTCTTGCAAAAGTCATTTTGAGATGAGTTCGAGGTTATAAATGGCAGAGATTAGATTAAAACGCAAAGCAAACCTTTTTCTGCGATTACGATATTTCTCACTCAAAATGCGAAAGACTTT